>Ga0307474_10000307_pt1 | contig 36190 bp, 53 predicted proteins | sample atmos_gasesECM1C_2_FD_203312 | JGI IMG/M metagenome (GOLD analysis project Ga0307474, IMG submission 203312) | Hardwood forest soil microbial communities from Morgan-Monroe State Forest, Indiana, United States - atmos_gasesECM1C_05 | ecosystem: Environmental > Terrestrial > Soil > Temperate... | reverse complement strand
GCTGCTTCCTTCACGATGGAAATTGACGGCTTCGATGGACTGCAAAGCTATCGCATCTCGAATCCGCAAATCTCTTTCAACAATGGCCTGGCCACCAGCTACATCGTCCAAGGTAACGGATACTATCCGAAGATTTCGGTGGTGGTGACGTGCACGGCAGCCGCCACGTTTACGCTGAGCTATGCCGCCTCGCAGACGGCCACGAACAACATCATCGGGCCGCCCGGCGGCGCTACCATCAATCCCAACGGCGGCATCGCCGCGCAGGTGCAAGGCGTCGTCACGCAGCAGCAAAGCGCCGGCTTCGTGAATCCCATCATCGGCGGCGCGCTGCAGCTTCCCATCAACACCGCGTTTCTCACCACCGGCATCGACAATTTCAATACCGGCAACGTGAACCTGCCCGCGGGCACCGGCGGGACGTTTACGGTGGACTTTGTTCCCACGCCGAGCGCCACCGGAGAACTTGGGATCGTCTTTGAATCCAGCCTTTCGGATTCCACCACCACATCGATCGCCGCGCCGTGGACCTGCGCGCCGGCGTTGCCTGGCGCGTGCGGCGGCGGCTCGCCGCAGTTTACGATCGCGTTTCTCTCCAACGTTACGTCTGGGCAAAAATTCCAGCGCATCTTCACCAGTTCCACGCCGGCGGGGCAGGATGTCGCCTCGATCGTGCTTTTCTCCGGACCATCCGCCACGCTGCGCCAAGCCAATAACGCCAGCGGCACCGGCGTGGTGGCCTTCCTTGGCAACACGCTGGCGAATAGCGCGCTGATTGCCGCGGTGAGCTGCGCCGGCACAACGCCATGCACCGTCAGCGGCGTGACGGACACGCAGGGCCACAACTGGCAGCAGGTGAACACGCTGACGTTTAACAACGGCCAGCAAGCTTCCGGCATCGTGGTCTGGGCGGCCACCACGCTTTCCACCGCGGGTGCGGATACCATCACGTTTACGCTGGGATCCGGCACGGCAAAAGCATCGGGAGCGGCGGAAATTGCCGGGGTAAGCACGTCGACGGCGGTGGCGCCATCCATTTCGAATCAGGCGAATACGATCGGCACGGAACTGGTCACGCTAGATGCGCAATTCCCGAATCAGTTTGTCTGCAACGTCACGCTGAGCACGGCCACCACCACGCTTTGCCAGCCTGCGCCCACCACGATCAGCAATGTGCCCGTGCGCGCCTACGTGACGGACTTCCAGATAAACACCACCACCGCCGGCGCGGGCAGCACGCTGCAACTGAAAACAGGCACAGGCTCGAACTGCGGCACAGGCACAGCCAATCTTTCCGCGATTTTATATTCCGGCGCGGCTATAGCGCTGCAGAATGCGTTTGGGATGCGCACGCCGCTATTTGCGCCGCTGCAGACGGAGATTTGCGTCGCGCAGGTTGGCGCCACGCCGAGCACCACCACAGTAGAAATTCACGGCTACTTCGCGCCGTAGGGGAATACAAATGCGTTCAAAGTCGAAAGTTGAAAGTCGAACGTTGAACTGGTGGAGAGTCCTTCTTTTTTTAACTTTTAACTTTGGACTTTCGACTGCCGTTCTCGCCCAGGGCGGCTTCACCACCGTCACCGGCACAATCACCGATCCCAACGGGCTGAAATACGCCTGCGGGACGATCTCCGCGCAGCTCATCACCGCCGGAGGCGCATCGGCCACGCTGAACGGCGGCGGATTCACCACGCAGACTTCGCCGATCGGGCTGGGATGTCCCACATCGCCGGGCACGGGCGCGCCAGGCAGCTTTGCGATGCGCCTGGCGGATAGCGGCGTCATCAATCCTTCGAATACCACGTGGCGCTTCACGATCAATATGACGCCGGGGATCGCGCCGCCCGCCGGCACCGGCCCGCAAAGCTTCACCGTGACCACTGCGATCAACTGCGGCACCAACACACCCGCCACCTGCACCAGCAACCAGATGGACATTTCCACGCTGCTGAGCGCATCCGCCACCGCACTTTCGAACGTGGCAGGCGGGGGGAGCGTCTCGCAGGGAGCGATTCCTGGCTCGGCGGGCATCAACAGCGTGCCAATTCAATCCGGCTTGATGGCCGAGTACAGGATGTTGCCTAGCGAGACGGTTTCGGCGCTGGTGGACTATTCAGGCAATGGGCGTAACGCGACTGGAACGGTGGGAACGTCGCCGACGATTATCTCGGCCAGCGGAGGCGTGCAGTTCAACGGCAATGGAGCGATTTCCCTGCCAGCTTCGCTGAACACCGCACTATCGCATGTGTTCTATGCGTGCTTTCAGAAGTCTGCTGGCAGCACGGTAAACAATCAACTCATAGCCAGTACAACGACGCCAACAGGTCTTTTTGTTGGCACCGGGTTCGCGGCCATCAACACGCTCTTTATCGGAAGCCGCCTTGCCACTGTTTCGAACTCATCGGTAGCAACACAAACCAATCTCCCTTTCAATGGCTGCGGAACGATTATCGAGACGATGGCTGCATCGGACCACATCTATTGGAACGGTCAGGAAACAGCTTTTTACACATCGACGGGAAGCTCGGCTGGCATAGCGACAGGAAACTATCAGCTTGGTGGGAACACAGCACAATTTTGGCAAGGGCAAATCTACTACTATGCTGCTTATAACCGTGCCATCACGCAAACCGAAGCTCTGGCCGATAGCGCGTGGCTAAACTCGTATGTTCCCAGTCGTGGAGGAACTCCGCCATTTCAAGGAATCACCATATTGTCGAGCGGTGGGGATGTAATTTTGTCAACAGGTGATTCTATTATCGGAGACTTCAACCTAACAACCCGTTGGCAGTCGCAAGTGACGCTCAATTCCGCGCTCAATTGGACGACGGTTTCGGAGCCTATTCAAAACAACGGATTGCCGGGAAAAACTCTCGCAGCGATGGCATCAGATACAAATTTAGAAGTGTGGCCGTTGATGACCGGTTCCGGTCCAGCGAATATCCCTGGTACAGCGGGAAGAAACGTGGTCATCGGTTGGGGCGGCACGAACGACATAACTCTGGGAGCGAACGCCGCAACAGTGGAATCCCGTCTTCATCGCTTTAGCAATGCCATCGCCGCCAACCCCACTGGCGCACCTAAATTCATCTTTGCTTCGATGATTTCCCGCAACGGGCAAGACACTGGAAAGAATAACTGGAACACACTGCTGCGGCTGAACAGCGCAAGATACATGGATTACTTTGTTGATATGGCAAGTAACCCACTGGTTGGAGCAGACGGCGCAAGCGCATCGGCAGTATGGTTTCAGGGCGATGGGGTGCATTGGTCGCAAGCCGGAGCAACGAATTTCGGAGCTTTCTATTTCCAAAGGGCCGTCAACGCGCTCTACGGACCAAGCGGTTTTTCCAGTGCCAACACGTACACGGCAACTTCGACGGCAGCCACCACCATCACGGCGGCAAGTTCTTCGGGGTTCATTTCTACGATTACGATGGGAGCGAATCCGTGGGCGTCTGGACAATGCGTCGTCATCACTGGAATGACGCCTGCGGGGTACAACTCGCCTGCTGGGCAGTGCTGGTTCATTCTACCCGGAGCGACAGGAACGACGTTCACTTTCCAGAATTCTGTCAGCGGCCTCGGCGCTGGAACCGTCTTCGGGACAGCACAATCGGCGCAGGAGTTAGACCAGGATACGTTGTTCGAGATTCTGGGCGGTTCCGCTGCGGGACCATCCCACATCATACAAACATGCCAGGGGCGCGATCCGAACAAAATCAAGCTGGTGCAGATCACCAACACGAACGCTTCGCCGTGGACGCTCACTTCACTAGTGGGAGAGACCATCAACGGCGTTGCCACGTTAACCGCACCAGTCGCTTCGGCCACGAATCATCCCGTGATTGCGATGAAGCCTATTCTAACGAGCGCGAGCGCCGCGGGGTGCACGTGGCAGGCGAGCATACAATGAGACGGATACTTTTGCTGTTAGCGGTGATTTTTATTCCGCAAAACGTGGTTACGGTGCGTGGCATTGCGATCATTTCCCTGACTCCTGCGAGTAAGACTTACTCGGGAAGGGTGTTCCCTAATTGAAACGACTACTACTCGCTTTCGCGCTTCTCGCTTCACCGCTTGCGGCGCAGACCATCGTCCCGCAGCCGCCCATCACCACGTGCGGCCTAACGCCGGCATCCGTGGACCAGGTGTGCGTCGGACTGGTGAACACGCTCGGATTCACGCAGCCCGTTGCCGTCACGCTAACGAACACCTTGCAGGGCACCGCCGCGGCGTCCGCCGTCGAAGCGGCCATCATTACCACGATCAGCAACAACGAACAGGCGGACATCAAAAACCTGCAAGGGCAGATTTCCGCGATCGCCGCCGGCACAGGACCGCAAGGGCCTGTTGGTCCGGCGGGGCCGCAAGGCGCAGCGGGCCCAGCCGGTCCGCAAGGCGCTACGGGCTTGACTGGCCCAGCCGGACCAGCGGGAGCGATTGGACCAGCGGGTCCACAAGGCGCAACGGGCGCGGCAGGGCCGCAAGGACCGGTTGGACCAGCCGGAGCGATCGGCGCGCAAGGCGTTGCGGGAGCAGTGGGACCAGCCGGGCCGCAAGGGCCAGCCGGCGCACAAGGGCCGCCAGGCAATGCGACTCCGCGCAGTTCTTCCAGCGGCTATACGATTCACGCGCAGGCATCGTATCCGGTGGGATCCAGCATCGCGCCGAACATCGTCACCTCGAGCGGCGCGGACAACGGCTTAAAGCTGGTTCTCGGCGCTGCCGGCTTCTACGATTACCAGATCAACGTCCCGCAAGCGGGCAACTACGTTCTTTCCGTCCGTGTATCCAGCTCCGCGCCGAGCGCCACGCCGCTTTTGCTGCATTTCGAAATTCCCGCGGGAACGCCGGTGGGCGGCAGCCTCTCTTTTTCTGGCAATTCCGGCACATGGGTTGTGTTGACTACGCCAGCGGTGGCGTTGCAGCCGGGCGCGCAAGTGCTTCGCTTGGTGGAAGACCAGCCAGGCGCGCAAACTTTTTACGTGAACTGGATTGGACTGACGCAGCAATGAAGCTGAGCGAATGGCGACCAAGCCACTGCCGATTCCGCGCGTGCCCGTCGCCGAAGAGTGGGAGATTGTATATATCGACGTGAAACTTTCCGGGCGCGATCTGGCGAACGTCCGCCGCATCCTCGAGGGCCGCTTCGAAGCGCAGGAAGATGCCTGGCTGGCCGTGAAAGTGAAAAAGAAAGAAGCTAAATGACTCGACCGGACGAACGCCGCGCCATCACCGGACTGGCGCTGAAATGGGGGCAACTGATCATCGCGCTGGTGGTCTACCTGCTCACCATCGGCGTGATGTACGGTACGCTGCGCAGCAAAACAGAGGAAAACGCCGCGCGCGTGAAAGACCTCGAGGAGCAGACCATCAAGCGGCCCGAGCATGAAGAAATGAAAGACAACCTAAAACGCCAGCTTGACCGCATCGAAAAGAAATTGGATGATCTTCGCGACGAAAGACACTAAGGGCCTGCCCATTTCTCTTCCTCCCCCATGAATCTCATCTATGCGCGCGCGAAAACACCTGAAGAGCGCATCGCGGTGGCTGTCGCTGCGGCCAATCGCCAGTTTGCCAAGCTGCGCGGCGCCGAAGCTATCCCCGATCGCGCGTTCTATTCGGAATTTCTCGAGCCTTTTCTGCAGCGCGAATTGCGCCAGGCGCAGCTCGATGAACTTCACCTGGTGACGACGGGCGCAGTACGCAAGCGCGAACGCCAGATCATCGATGCGCTGCAGCATTGGAACAAACGCTGCGAGGAAATACTGAAGCCTTGACTTTGGCGCGCGCGGAGGATACAACCGTCCGCATGAGCAAGGATCCGGAGCGCTGCTGCATTCAGGTGGACGGCAAGCGATGTGCGAACAAGCCGATGTACAAAATCGGCCGCCGCGGCTTCTGTGAGCAGCATAAACCCACGCCGCAGCGCACGCGCCAGCTTTCCGGCACCAGCACCATCGCCAGCGAACCAACGCGCAACTTTTGCGGATTCTAGAATCGCCAATGCCGAAGATGCCCTCTCACGTGCCCACGCAAGGAACCACCGAAGTACTGGTGTTTGAATTCTGCCCACGCTGCCAGCGGCAGACGCTGCGGATGCAATTCGAAGGCGGCATCCAAGGGCCGTGTATGGGCTGCAATCCAGACTGTCAGACCAAAGCGCAGCAGGAAGCCGCGAAACGCCGCCAACGCGAGCAGCAAAATCCGAGGTTATTCTGATGGCTACCGCCGTATTCAGCTTTAAAGTGGATCCCGATGGCAAAGTGCGCGTGCTGCACGTCTTCTTTGCCGCGGCCAAGCACGTGGCGGACGCCGAGCTGCACCAGCACGTCGCCGTCTGCCCGAAATACGGCCCGGCATATCGCGCGGATGAGACGATCGAGTTTTCCCGCGAGATCGATGAACTGCCGCCCGCCGATGGCGATGCGCTCGAGGAGTGGCTCAATGAGCTGCTCGCCACCGAAGGCGACGAAGCCGAAGACGAACCGATCGACATGGTGGAAGAATGAAATATTTCTGGGCGTATCTGTTGATCGGGTTTGTGGTTGGGCTAATCTGCGATTGGTTCAACATGCGTCGCGAGATTCCGTACGCGGAGTGGCCAGCGCAGCCATTGTGGACGCTTCGTGTTGGCACAGTGCTTCCCGTCATGGTGGTGTGGCCTATGGTGATTTATTGGGCGGTGGAAGCTCTTGCGGCACGATTGAGGATTTTCTTTCATATTCTTCGCCGTGCGAGGCGCATCTATGGGCACCGCCGCTAAACTCACGTTCACGCCGTTCCGAGAATGGGGATCTCCGTCCCCGGAAGCGCTGAGCGCGGCGGAAGAGTATGCGCGGCTTTCGGGCGAAGAGATTTTTGCCGCGTCGCAGGAAACGTCGCCGAAATTCAACGGCATGGTGCTGGCCAAAGCGGTGGTGCTGGTGCAATGCCGCGTGAAATGCATGAACCTGACGGACCTGGCGCTGCTGCTCGACGTCGGAAGAGTGACGGTATATCGCTGGGCACGCGGCTTGCCGTGCAGCGAAGCGCTCTTTCGCCGCGCCCTCCGCGAACTCGCCCTCCTGCTGGCCAACGAAGGCGCGCGCAAATGATCAGCGCTACTGGCCGAACCAGAAAGATTTACTGCGAAGAGATTTTGTTTTTTCTTTTGGAATCCGTTGTCTGCCTTCCTCTGAATCTAACGATGGACCACAAAAGCCGCTGGGTCCGGATACTCGGCATTCCCTGGTTTATTGTTTGGTTCTTCCCAGCGGGGATGATCTTCTTTCTCTGCGCCGTGCCGCTTCTCTTCGGTATGCTAATAGAATCGGCGTGGAAGGACGATCCGGCATGAACCTGACGGCGGGACAGATTGCGCAGTATGCGGCGGCGGCGGGCTTTTCCGGCGCGGACCTGGTGACGGCGGTGGCGATCGCGCTGGCGGAATCGGGCGGCAACCCTAACGATTACAATTCCGAGCCTCAGGACGTGCCGGGGAAGTATGACCGAGACTCGGCCGGCGATGGGCTGGGATCGGTGGGGCTGTGGCAGATTTATCTGGCGGCGCATCCGGAGTTTGCCGGGGAAAACCTGCAGGATCCGCAAACCAACGCGAACGCCGCGTATGCGATTTATGCCGTGGCCGGCGGCTTCCATCCGTGGAGCACGTATACCAGCGGGGAATATGGAATGTACGAAACGGCGCAAATGCTGGCGCAGGTGCAGCCGCCCGGGCCTGGGCCGCAGCAAGCCGCTGCGCAGCCCGTGGCAGGGCAGACGGTGGTGAGCTCCACGCCTACCGCGGCGGCGAATCTCTTTATGCCGCCGCCCGTGACATCGACGTCCACGACGGATATCCTGCTGGTGGGCGGACTCGGCCTAGCCGCGCTCCTGCTTTTGGAGCGATGATGTTTACCATGACCGTGCCCGCCGGCGAATCTCCCAAGCGCGGGGATCTGATCTATACAAATTGCGACGGCCATAAGCAGCGCACGTGGATGATTCTGCGAGTGAGAAAGATTGCGCGGCGAACAGATGCGCCGCTGGGCACTGTCAAGCCACGCTATGAAGTTTGGCGCGTGCGCTGGTGGGAACTTGAGCCCGAATTCCGCATGAAACTTTATCGCAGCGCCGAGCGGGCTGGCGGGCAAGTCTTCTGGAAGCCGGAACCGCCAACATTCGAGAATCTGAGAAGGGGCAAACATGCCGCGCGTCCTAAAAAACACCTGTCGCAAAGAGCAAGGCATAGCGGAACCGGGGAACAGCTGCCTCGAGACGCCGGGGACGTGTGAATCCTGCCCCAACTGGTGGAAGAAAGCAAAGAGGGTACGCCTGATGCTGCTGCGCATGGAAGAGTGGGACCGCATCCGGGGACAGTTCACGGCGGAAGAGAAAAAGCGGATCAATGACGCCATCACCGGCGAAGTGGTTTGCCCGCGCGGCTGCACGCTGGACGAAGCCAAGCTAGGCGACCTGGCCGAAAAGATTCGCACAGCCTTAAAAATGACTTAATCATGGTCTCGTTTGAAACGAGCACTTGACACACACGCTTTTTGGTGTTTATCTCTCCCGCGAAATGAAACTGATGTACGAAACCGATCGCGGTGACCGCAGCGTCTGCCCTCTGAATCCCGGCGATACTATCGCAATCAAAGATGGTTCCTCGGCACATCTCACAGTTCAGTGCATCGCGTGGGTTCCGGACACAGGGCAGTGGCTATTCGCTGAAATGCTTACCGGGCCGTGGTTTTGGTTTGATGGTTCCGGTTTGTTTCCAAAAGATCCGCATAGAAAAGTATCCACGTGACCGATCTCGAGCTGATGCAGGACATCAAGACGCGATTCGGCGCCGTAGTCGCCGCGGCGTGTAGCGTTTCGAGCGTGCCGGAAGCGTTTATCGCGGCGCTGATTGCGAATGAGTCTGGCGGGAACGTCAATGCAAAACGATTCGAACATACCGTGCTTGCAGCTCTCTGGGAAGTACTGCTGGGACGCAAAGCGGCTTACGGCAGCATCGCGCGAGCCAGCCTGGTCGGATACGTCGCGGGCGTTCCTGTTCCTACCATCAACGTCCCCGCCAATCTGCCGGCTAACGCCTTCCAGCGTGTTGACGCTTTGGCGACAAGCTGGGGTCTTACCCAGATCATGGGATACCATGCGCTCGAATTTGGCGTCACGATCGATGCTCTGATCAGCCCGGAAAGCGGCTTGCAGATCGCCACAAAGATGCTGAGCGGCTTTGCGCGCAGTTTTAATTTGGACGTGACGAAAGATTTTGAAGCGATGCTGCGCTGCTGGAATGGCGGGCATCCCACGGCGCAGACGTTCGATCCGCAGTATGTGCCGAATGGCCTCGCGCGCATGGCGCTGTGGAGCAGCCTGTGATTTTCTTTCAGATGCTGGTGCAAAGCATCGAATCTTTGGGCGCGGACCTTTTGTTTGGGCTGGTGGTGCTCACTTCGTTTGGGCTGGCGATTCTGGCGGTGATGTTCTTTCTGCTGGCGGTGCGCGGCTGCTGGCGCTGGTTGATTGGCCATACGTGGAACGATGTGGTAGCCTCAGCAGGACGGAAAGCGCTGAAATGAACTCCTGGCAGTGGATCCAAGAAAACACGTTTACGATTGTGGGCGTGCTCTTGGTGTTTTTTGTCCTGATTCGTTACAAAGCGCCAACCATCCAATCGTGGACGATGTTTCTGGATAGCTTCGAATCGAAGGGCGGACAGATCCTGCTGCTTTTTTCGGCGGACCTGATTTTCGTCGCGCTGGTGATCAAGTTCAACAAGAGCATCGATCCCGCCGTGATGTCTACCATCACGGGAATTTTGGGCGGGATCAACGGCGCATTCCTGGGCGCGATGGGCGCCCGCAATGCCAACGGCAACGGCACAAAGCCCGATACGCTCACAGCCACTTTCGCGCCCCCCGCGCAGCCCCCCACTCAGGAGAAAAAGTAAATGAAGATTTTCAATGTGTCGCTTCGCGTGCAGATCACGCAGATCGCCGAATTGCCGGATAATCCGCCGCCCGATCCCGCGCCGAAGCCTTTCAACGATAATCCGTTGAAGCAGGCGGAAGCGCTTTTCGAGCGCGCGGAACGAATTATGGCGGCACCGCCGCGCCCGATGCCTGGAATGTTCTATGCTGGCGGCGATAGCGACGGTGCATCGTACACGCAGAATGTCCGCATCTCGGCGGAAACCTACGAAGACTTGCAAGCCGTACTGAAAATGTTCGCGGACACGTGCAAGGCCATCAACAAAGTGCCCGATTCGCTTTTGCGCGAAGCTGCGTCTACCATGCCATCCTTCGGTTAGGAGAAAAAGCCATGAAGAGGAAAATCTTAGCGTTGTGCCTCGGCAGTTCGATGCTCTTTGCAGGATGCGCGGCGCGCGTGAAGAACGTCACCAACCTGCCGCCCGGCGTCACGCTGCAGCAAGCGCAGAATTGGGATGCGGCGATCGCGGACCTGCACAAAGTAGCCAGCACGGTGAGCGCGATTCGTAAATCCATCATTGACCTGCACACTGGCGGGGCCCTCGCCGATGATTATTACGTGGACGCGCTGCGCGTGATGGCGAAAATCGATCAGCTCGAGATCGCCAGCGAAGGCGTGCTGCGGCAAAGCCCGCAAAACTTTTCGGCCAGCGCCAAGCAGCAAGTGGCCGGCTACGTCCAGCAAATCACCGCGCAGATCACGAACCTGAACGCCATCGGCGCCACCGGCATCAAGAATCCGAAGTCGCTGCAGCAAGTGAATGCGCTGCTCGGCGACCTGACGGCCGTCGTTAGCCTGATCCTTTCGCTGTAGGTGCCTCATGGAACCAAAACAATCCGCATTCGAAGGCTGGGCGATTGTCGAGATTTTCGGCCATCAGAAGGCGATCGGCTTTGTCACCACGGAAGCCTACGGCTCGGCGTGCCTCTTCCGCGTGGACACTCCCGAACTTCCTGAACGCGAATACACGCTCACGCGGCCCGGCTATACGGCCACCGTGGATGATCCCACTTCGCGCCAGTGGACTTCCGCCGGCGCAAAGGTAAAGCGGCTGGCCAGCGGCGCATCTTCGCAGTTGCTCGGGCCGGGGAGCATCTATCGGCTGATTCCCTGCACCGAAGATGTGGCTCGCGAAGCGATCGAGGAACTGATTCCGCGTCCATTGATTTTGCTCGAGCCAGCACCGAAGACGCAGCCGATGCAAGTCTCCTGGCCAGAGCACGAAGACGAAGAGGAAACCGTCGAGGAAGAGATTTAGGCATCCACTTAAAATAGGCGACACGAAAAGTGGCCACGCCTGTCGGAGAGTGAAGGGCAAGCCGTGTAGACGGCACTCTCCGATGGACTTTGAAGAGGAGAAAAAACAGATGAGCACAACGAAAAACATTTTGGGCGCGCTGAGCGATGCAGGCACGATCATCGGCATCGGACTTCCGATTGCCGGCGAGATTATCCCGATCGCCACCGGCCTGGTGAAAGAGATTCGCTCGATCGCCACGGGCAGCGAAACCGTGGATTACCAGATCCTGATTCAGACCGATGGCGCGGAGCTCGACGCCATCCACCAGCTTGCCGAAGACGATCTGGCGGCCATCAACGCGGAACTGGTGAAGCTGGGCCAGCCGCCGATTCCCGATGGCAGCACGCCGCCGGCACCGCCCACTCCGCCCATTACACAGTAGACCGTGGCGGAAAAGACACATCCCGAAGACGGGCACCGCCGCCGGAAACATCATCGTAGACACGGGAGAGAACTTTTTGTATTCTTCCTGCACGTCGAAGGCGGCATAGGAGAGCTAGTCATGCAAATCGTTTCGAACGATGCGAAGGGGTTGAATCTGGTCCTGGCGGAAAGCGCGAAGGGCGCGCCGCTGCCGCTTTCAAAAGGGCCGTTTACCGTGGATGTCACGGATCCGAATAACACCGTGACGGTGACGCCAGGCAGTCCGGACCAAACCACGCCAACGAATTTCAAGCCGAACGGCACCGGCGCCGTGGGTACGGTGTCCGTGGTGGTGACGGATACCAGCTTGACGCCGCCGCTGGTCAGCGCGCCCGCCACATTTGATGTGGTGGCACCTGCGGCCACTGTGCCGGACACGCTGGTCGCTAGTTTCGTCCCTGCGCCGTAAGGGGCAACGATCGCGGCGAAAGCCCGGCAACTTGAGATGAGCGAGTCCGCCCGTTCCGAGCAATCGGAATCCCCGGCGTCCAGGCATGAGGGGCGGGTAAGTCACAGCCCAGAAATGGGTCGGGTATGTCGCCTAACCGGGTAACTGTGGGAGTTGCCGCCAAATCTTCGTAGTAAACCCCCAACGCGTGGCGCTCACTCCGTCTGAGCGCTCCGCGTTTTCTTTTTTATGGTAGACTCAGCGCCTGCTGCGAGGCATGGGCAGTGCGTGGCGCCTACGGGGCGCGCAGGGCTGGGCCGCACTCCCCTATTTTGATCAGAAGATGCTGCCCGGCTTTTGAAACGCGGATCGTTCCGTCTGGATTCCTGGCGTTCACCCATCCCGCCTTTTTGAAGCAGTATCCTGGATTCACGCTTCCGATTTTTCGCGGGTCGACGTAGGTATACATGCGATTCGGTCCCCATCGCTGAATCGCGATGGTTTCGCAAAGAAGGATGATCTCGCTGGATCTCTGCTTGCTTTCGTTTCTAAAAATGGCGCAGTTGTAGCCGGTTTGCCCGTCCATGCGCTTGTCGTCTTCGGGCCACATCCATCCGAAAAGCATCGTGCCTTGCCAGTTGCGGATGACGATTTTTCGCCCGCTGTAGAGGAACTGCCGAGCGCCAGGCGTGCGCCGCGAATAGTGGCGATCCGCAAGCGCGGCCATCTCTGGGTCAAAGTGTGTGGTGATGATTAGATTTTCGCTGAACGGGAGGAACATCGGTCATTGATGGGAGAACCAGCGCAGCCACTGGATGCGGTCCCACGTCCAGCGCGAAGCGTAGACCACCAGCAGCTCGCCCACGGATCCAGCCAGCACACCCCAGAAAAACTCACGATGCAGATGCAGGAAATTCATTCCATTCCCTCCCTAGAACAGCGTCGGGTTGCGCTTGTCTTTTTCGGCTTGCTCTTTACGCTTTTTCTGTTTCTGCGATAGTTCCTGGACGGGATGCGCGGGATCGATGCACGGCCCTTTGCGTCCGCCGCCTTTTTGGCCGGCGGGAGGATGGTCCACGCGGTGCATTGTAAAGCGGCCGCATTTGCCGCACCACGCCTCGCACTCCGTCTGCCCAGCGGGATAGTGCTCGCCCATTACACTCCAATCGAGAGAAGGCGGATTTCTTCGATGCGTTTCACGTCGGCCACGGTCCAATCGCCGCCGCTGGCGTTTACTTTGTCGAAGTAGCGCATCAGGTCGCCGAGCGCTTCGAAGTGCATTCTGTGGCGGCGCGCGTAGGCGTCGATGGCCTTTTCCAGGGCGTTGCCCATCGCAACGACTTGCTCCCCGGCGGCTTGCAGTTGAATGGCCTGCGCCTGCGCCTGCGCCTGCGCCTGCGCCTTGGAATGTTGCAGTTTTTCGACGGCGGCGCGCGGGATGCGCACCGATGGCGACGTTTTGAACGCTTTGCGCTTTTTGCTCAAGACGGTATCTGCACTCTCGGCCCGCCGTCTTCTAGCGGCGCCTGAAAGATTTGGAAGTGCAGCGCTTTTCCGCAATGCACGCACCACAGGTTGAGAATCCGGTATCCGCCAACGGCATAAGCGTAAAGCCCAAGTTCGGGCAAAGGCGCGTCGCAGTGCGGGCAGTTCGGTGGTGTTGCCTGGGGGATCGTGCTTCCTGGCGGTGCTGGGGTGCTCATCGGTTGAGAAATTCCTCTTGTTTGAGATAACTGCGCCACTCAACCAGAAACATCCAGACCCCGATAGTCATTGCAATAGGGCATATAATTGTAATCCCTACCGCTGACGCCCAACTGTCCTTACTCCACTCTTGTGCGATCATCACCCCGTCGATGCCTAAAAATACGAACACAAGCCAGACACCTATCATTGATCTAAACATCGTTGCCCTCGATTGCTTCTGAAGCTCCTGCAGGGTGATCATTTTGCCTGCTTCCAGTGGCCCATGCGGCATTGCGGGCAGATTTTGACGTACCGGGCTTCGGAGACGGGGCAATCGCAGCGCGCGTGCGGTCTATCCTGCATGCCGATGCCGTCGCAGCCGTCGACGTGATCTTGCGAAAGGATCACGTACGTGTCTGGGCTAAAGTCGCCCTGATATCCGCAGCGGCAGAGAAACGTGGTGCGCCAGCCAGGCCACTGCTGCCAGGTAGTTCCCTGCCCTTTGGCGTGTGCCGGCGGCTTCACGATGCCTTTAAACCGCCGCAGATACCACCGCTTCACCCCTGCGAGAAAGGCTTTCATTTGCTCACTCGAATCGTAGCCGTTGGATTTTCTTTGAAGGCGACTAGTGTACGCTCCAGCCAAGGCAGCGCATGTTTAGCAAGTCCCCAACCGTTCGGAGAATCCAACTTTTCGTAATCCGTGAAGTGCTCTCGCATGTCTTTCACTCCGGCTTCCAAGGCTTCGATGTATTCGCTGGCGCGATGCCCGTCTGATTCATAGAGTGCGTCGTACACGCCAGCCTTTGCCCACATCGGCGTGACATTGTGCGTGATGTTCTGCCACCACAATTCAGTACCGCCGCGCAATTCACCGCCGCAATGCGGACAGGTATCAGGCGTGTTCAGATATAAGTCTAGGCTCATGCTTCCACGATATTGACTTTCATGCCGGGGACGGACTGGTACATGGTGCCTTCGCGGACCAGGAAGCCCATTTCGGTGATTTTAGCTAGCGGCTTGAGCACGGCGGCGTTGCTGGTTTTGGCTTCGAACCAGCCGCGGCGCTTGAACTCTTTGGTAAGCGTGCCGCTATCCTGCGGCGAGTCGAAGAATTTCTGGCTGATGAGCAGCGCGATGCGGCCGTCCGTGGAATCGTCGGACATTTCGAGGGTGTGCCGCTTGACGTTGACGCGGATCTCGGGAGTCATCCGCAGCAGGTGGATCATTTCACCGTCTTGCATCGCCTTGGCTTTCACAAAGGCATAGATCGCGTCCAGGTCGGATGGAGTAGACACGGCGGCGTTTCCATTATTTGCCGCCGTGTCTGGGGAGCATGCCGCATGGTGCTTTTCGAGATTGTGGAAGGCTTTCTGCACCACGGCGAATTGATACTTCAACTCTTCGTATTTTTCTTTCCAGATGGCTTCCTCCTCTGAATCGTCATGCGGTGCCACGGGCCGCGCATCACGCGCAGGAGCGCTTGTACGTGCGGCTTCGGGCTTCGCAGGCTGGCGATCTCTTCCGGCGTCAACGTCAGTTCTAGGCGGTTCATGGTGCTGGCTCATTTCTCGCGGGGAACTTTTTTCTTCGCCGCAACCGAGCGCTTCGCAGGCGGCTTCGGCGTGAGAGACTTCATCGGCCACCCGCACGGGCACAGCGGGCGCTTTAGTTTTGGGCGGCTTATGCTCATCGGCGTACTCCTTCAAAATGTCGCGGGCGGATTCCACGTCTTCCTCGCCGCGGGCAATCGCTTCGGCGTGCGCGGCCGTCATCCACGCCGGCTGCACGTACACTTTGTGCATCTCCTTGCCAAAGCAAACATAAAACTGGCCTTTGCTGAGCGTGGCGATATCCGCCGGCCGCGGCCGCTTGGCCGGCAGCCCTTCCGGCATGTGTTCGAGCGCGCGCCAGATTTCGCGCGTGGCGCGCTGCACGCCAAAGAGCCACACGCCCATCTGGCGCATGATCACATCGGCGACGCCGGCAAGATCCTGCGAGTCGATCCACAGAAAGTTTTTCATGGCGGCGGCTTCGCGCGCGTACTCTTCCGCCGCCAGGCGCACCGGCGATCCTCTAAATTTCGGCAAGAATTTCGGCGACTCAGGAATGATGTCAATCACGCCGCTCATGTGTTCGCGGATGCGGTCTGTGACGGAGCGAATCACCAGCGCCTGCAGGGGGAATTCGTAGTCGCGCAAGTCCATCACGTTCAGCCCGGGCGCCAGCTCGAGCGCGGTGGTGTACGGCATGGCGGCGAGCTGCGGCATGATGTCGTCCAGGTATTTGTTCAGGACGTAATAGACATCACCAGAAAGCCCGCGCGCCGGCTTCTGCAGCCATACGTCCTTCTTTGTTGCTTCCACGCGCTTTTTTCGTTGCGTGGTGACGGTAGCTTCGCCTTTGACGCCTTCCAGGAAGCGGCGAATGTTGCGCTGCACGTCTTGCAGCGTGCGGGCGCCTTCGCTGGCGCGCATGATCCAGCTTTGCTCGAATTTCAGTTTGGTTTCGGTGGACGCCTCGAGCAGCGATTGCACGAATTTCCAGTCTGCGCGCTCCTGGAAGTATGGCGGGATGGGATGCATCACGTGGAAGCTGGATTCGCCGCGCTTGGTGACGTAGGCCACCGCCTGCAGCCCTGAGCGGGAGATCAGCCCCTCGAGCGTGGTGGTTTTGCCGGATTCCTGCGTCTGCCCGGTGACGGCGGTATGCCGCAGCGGGATCTCGACAGGTTCGCCCGTGCCCACCACATAGCCGAGATGGATCGCTGCGGTCATTTTGATCTGTATGGACCGTCAACATTGAAAAGAATCTCGCAATCACAATATCCGCCGTGAGCCTCGAAATACGCTAGCGTCTCTGTAATTTGCTGTTCTGGAACCTTCATCGCTTTGAGAATCTTTGTCGCGAAGTCCTTGTTTCTTCCGCCTTTGCAAGTCCAGCGCGTTTCGCCGTACACTTTTCGGAAATTACAGGCATCAGGACCGCCGAGTACTTGGACGAAGCTATCCCACAACGGATGCCCTGGAATCACTAGATCGGTCGCCGTTTTCATTGGACCGCCGAGGGGGACTGCGCGACGTGGACGGCGCCTTGCGGCGCGCCAGTGCGGCCGTCAAACCACTGGTAGCGGACATCGGCGCGCCCGGTATAAATATCCACCTGCGCGGGGATGAAGAGCGATGGCTTGGATACTCCTACTGATCCATTCAAATCCAAAGACATCATGCCATGCAGAATTGGAATGCTAGCTGCCGGCTGATCCTGGTAGACGATCGTGCCCACGGTGAACTTGGCTTCGCAGGCAGTAGCGCGCGCCTGCCAGGTGTCAATCACTTTTTGCGCGGTGCCGAGCGCTTGCCGGCTGGTGGCGGCGGCATCGTCCAGCGAGGAAGAGATCGCGGCATTGCGGGCTTGTACTTGGTTCGTGAGGATGTGGAGCACCACAATCGTGGCTAGTATTCCGCCGGCCACCACACCCATCAGGAAATTCAGAAACGGTGATTTTGTCATTGGACGAACTCCTCTCGTTTGCGAATGATTTGAAAATCGAAGTCGGCGGCAGACTGCCGGCGGCGGCGAACGTGCCCGCGGTGATGTTTTTTGATGGTCACGGCGATGCCGCTGCGCCGCGCTTCCCACTCTAGAAAACTCTCGGCTGATGGGCGCTGGCTCACTACACCCAGACTGCGGTTATCCCGAACAGCCTCTTCGGGTTGTGGCTTATCCGTCTGGGACGTTCCACCAGCCGAGAGGTTGTTTCGCAGCGTCACTTCGGCGGCGTGCAGCCGATCGTCGGCGACGTCGACCAACTTTCGCAGCCAGCGCAGAGCGAACCTCCGCAACGCTAGTTTCGTTTGTGGACTCATGGCTTTGTCCATCGTTCAGCAATGCGTTTTACCTGCAGTTGCGTACTTTCCGAGCATTCTTCAAGCAACACCCAACGTGGTGGACGACGTTCCACTGAAAAGTAGCAAGCTGAATGTGGCGCGTTTGACGCTCTGGCGTCCTGCACCTGTCTAGTGACATACGTTGGTTCACTAGCCATCATCACGCCCCAAGCGCGGATGTACGGATAATCGACGGCTTTCGCGTTCATACCGCCCGCCCTTCGCGGATCGCTTTGCCGCACGGCGGGCAGAGAAAGATCACTGTATCCGCGTCGCCTCTTACGGCGAATTCCGTGTCTTTGCGGCACTGGACGCATGGGCCGCTGATGATGATTTGTCCTGTCGCGATCGGCGTAGCGTCGCTAAGTCGAACGTCAGGCGGTCCCCACTCAATAGCCTCACTTCGAAAGGTTTTGTCCACAGCGCGTCCTCCCATCCAAGCAATCCCAACTGGTGGATCTCACCGGCTCCCGCGAATAGTTCCAGTTGCGCCGGTCTTTTTCTCGTGTCGCTCATCCGTTTCGCGACTTTCTTCGTCTGGCTCATCTTCGGAGACTTCCTCAGAGGCGGCGCCCGTGAGCGGTTCAGCTTGCCTTTGGCTCGATCTAGGGGCTGATGGCGGGAATTTCGCCGCCTCTTCGGAAGATCGTTCCATGCCGGCCGCCAGGCTTTTCCCATCCACAGGCGCGGCGGGCGCGGGCAGATACCGTTCAATCCACTGCGCGATTGGCGCATGGTAGAGATCCCACACAGGACGCCCCTGCAGCGCCGCTTGCACCGATCGCCATCCGAATGTCATCCCCATCGCTAAACGTAGCTGTGGGTAGCTGTAACCGTGCGGCGCGCCATCGTGGCACGCCTTCCGGAACTTCTCGAGCCGTTCGATCTGATCTTTCCTCAATGTGCGGGTTTGTCGGCCTCTCGCCATACTTGTATATTACGCTTATTCTGTAATCGTTGTCAAGCACTATTTTCGTGCCGCACGTAAATATATTCACATTTCTTCGCTAAGTCTCATAGATACAGTCATGTGCGCGGCGTGCGAATCTTTGTGCGGAGTCACGGAGCGGTCTATCAGAAACAAAGCACTTAGGGGTTTTTATGTGCGGTGTTTTTCGGTCTCTCTAAGAAAAGAAAAGAGTTAGTTCTTTTTTGTGCGGGTGAGTGTGAAAAACAACCTATAAAACCTACTGTCCGCTTATTCCGACAGTGTAGTACTAGAACAGCTTGTGCGGTTTTCGGAGGGCACACACAGGCACACCGCACATAAAATCGCGTAAGTCTAATCCTATCAACAAAAGAGGGGTCAAAAATGTATATACATCGCACATACATCGCACAAGGGTTATAGATTCTAAAGGACTTGCGGGAGAAATTCGCACATCGTGCGCACGTGCGCGCTTGTGCGGTTTTTGCTGGTGCGCACAATCACCTGATCTTGAGAAAAATAGGTATTAGAACAGGGAAGACTGCCGCTGATTCTCGACCGCGGCGGGGTTCAGCCAGACGCATTCGGTGCGTTTCTGGCTGCCGTGGCAAAACTGCGCTCCCGTCCAGGACACAACTTCCCACGTGCGGAATAGCGATTTGTAGAGATCGCCAGGGTAACTCGACACCACTACCATACCTTTTAGGGAATGCAGCGTCTCGGCCAGTTTCTCATGCTGCTTGGTGGACATTTCGTGCCGGTAGTTATGTTCCAGCCGATTTTCCGAAGCGTTGCGGTTGCGGACGCTGGCAGGGTACGGGGGATCCACGTAATGCAGCGTATCGAAGCGATCCGACTTCACCATCACGCGGAGCGCGTTGCGATTTTCAATCACCACGCCTTTTAGCCTATCGCAAAACGCCGCGATGTAATCGGGGTAGTGGCTCCAATCTTCGGCGCCCGAAACGTTGGACCGCACCGAATTGAAGCGAAACCCTGCCCGCATCGTAGTGTCATAGATGCGGGTGCAAAAGCCGTTAGGGATCACGCCGCTTTTCACACGCGTAATCGAATCCGATCCAAAGCCCATAAATGACCGCATGATCGTTCGCCGCGCCTGTTCGATGGGATCGCGGCTATCGCGATAGGATTTCACAAACTCAGCGCGCGCGAAGGGAGTCAAACGCAGCAGGCGTTCCAGTTTGCGGGCCCGGTCCTCAACCTGGAGGGTACGAAACACGTTCACTACTTCGCCGTCGAGATCGTTGTAGATTTCTGCATCGCTGCGCGGCTTGAGCATCAACACGCTGGCAGCGCCGCCGAAGGCTTCCACGTAAATGTGGTGTGGCGGGAAAAGCTGGATGAGACGCGGAGCGAGTCGCCACTTCCCACCGTAGTATCGGAGCACGGGCCTTCGTACGCGTAGTTGCGGTGCCGCGAGAGCGGGATGAGCGCTCATTCGCCAGCCTCGGCGGCGGCGATGCCGTCTGACTTGATCTTTTTGTTCAGGCGATAAATCTGGAAGCGGTTCAGGCCCGTCTCTTGCGCTACATCGTTTTCGCGCATGCCGGCTTGCAGCATCTGGATCGCTTTCGTGCGCAGAATGCCGAGCATCGGCCGCGTGGTGAATTCCGCCGCGCCGTCGACGGTGCGATAGCTGATCTCAAACGGCTGCGCCCACTTCGGATTCCACTGGCCATCCTTGCCGCGGCGGCGCAGCTTCGTCAACTTGGCTTCGACGCGCAGCCCGTCTTCCGGCGTGTAGTCGCTTTGTGTGCGCAGCTTGATGTTGCAGGAAAGCTGAATCTCTTTTTTCGAGGTGCCGATCTGGTCGCCGCTTTTGCCGGCGTGCTGCACCAGGAAGACGCTGACGCCTTTGCGCCGCAGATACAAAATCCATTCCTGAATCACGGACCAGTCTTCGGACTCTTTTTCGTCGCCGCCCGGGCAGAGCGTGACGATGTTATCCAGAATCAGCAGGCAGCCCGGCTGGCAGTGCGCTTCGATCCGTGCGCGGCCTTCTTTGGTGTTGATGCGCGGGGGAAACTTCGGCTGCTGGTCCGGCGTAATGATTTTCAGAAAGCCGCGCTCGGGGACGCCAGGCAGCAGCCCTTTGGCGATCTCCGTCAGGCGCTCCTGCAGGGTGAGCTGATCCATTTCGCCGTCGACGTAAACCACCGGCCGTGCGCGCGGAATTTCCCACACAAACACATACGGGATACCCACCGCCACGGAATACGCCAGATGCAGCATGATGTACGTCTTGCCCACGCCGGTGGGCGCGAAGATCATCGCGGAGTTGCACACCGGCAGAATCGGCATGATCGCAAAGTCGATGGGATCCAGCTTCATGTTGAGGAAGTCCATCACGTCAAGCGCGACCAGCCCATTGTCTGCGTGGCCATTGCTGGAAAGTTTTAAGAACTCCGCCATGTCCGAATAAATCTGCGCCGCGTTTGCATCGGAGCTCCACGCCTGCTGCTGCAGGTCGTGGGTGACGTGGAGGATTTCGCGCAGGCGGGCTTTTTCTTTGACGATCTTCGCGTAATGCTCCACGTTCGAAACGCGCGGCATGCCATCGGCCAGCGCGGCCAGGTAGGCGTCGCCGCCGGCAGATTCGATCGTGCGCTCTTTGTGGAGCGATTCGGAAAGCGTGAGCATCTCGATCGGCTCACCGGCATCCGCCATCCGCAGCATGTGGCGGAAAATGATTTGGTGCTGCGTGAGGAGAAAATCTCCGGAATGCAAAACTTTGGCGACGGTGGCGAGCGCGGCGTTATTCAGCAGCACGGCGCCCAGCGTGGAACGCTCCGCGTCTATATTTTGCGGCGGCGGATGATCGGCACTGGTTCGTGAGCGTGGGTCGGAAGGCATTTGGCTGCTACAAACCGAGAAAGGGAACGCCGAGCGTTGTAGCAGCCGTGCTCAACACTCGGCGCAAAATCCCTCAGTGCGGCTTGAACGGGGAAGAATCTACTTCCGCAGTGCGTGCGATGTCAAGTGTGCTGTAGGAAAAGCTGTGGATTGTGTGCAAAACGTTACGAAGGTTTGGTGGAAGCGGGCGCGGCGGCGCGCAGCTTCGCTTCGTTGGCTTCGGCTTCCGTAGCGGCCACGATGAACTTATCCAGAAACTCGGAAAGCCGCGGCACATTCGAAAGGCACGGCTTAAACGGCGCTTCGTAGGTGCAGAGCATCATCAATCCGTCTTTGCCGGGTTTCAGGCGCGAATCGAGAGACGGCGGATTCAGCAGCAGCCCCACCAGGCGCGGATCGGTGTTGTAGAGAAACGCAAGCACTTCGTCTACGGCTTCATCGGTGGTGAATCCCGCATTACTGATGATGCTGGCAATGTGCGCCTCGATTTGTGGGAACGTCATCGTAGGCGCCGCCGGCGCAGCTTGCTGCGGCGCAGGTTGCGGCACAGCGGCCGGCATCGTGGCGATCGCCGCGGGCGGATTCTGCTGCGGCACTGCCGGCACAGGTTGCGCCGGCAGCGCGCTGCGCTGAATCTCGGTGATCCGCGCATCCGCTTCGCGAGACAAACGATATTCGTGCATGACCGTCCCCAGCACTGGAATTAGTTCGCGCCCGACGTCGAGCAGCGTGGTGCGGCCAGTCACAGCGGCCACCGGCGAGACGGGATTCAGGATTTTATCCACGGCCGCACCAAGCACTTTGTCCATCAACGCATTGCCGCCGCCCATTCCACCGTCGCCCATGATCTGCTTGAACTTCACGAGCATTTCAAACGGATCGGGAGGTGGAGCGAGAAACTTTTGTAGCATCGCTTGGCGCAAGGCGCGGTCCAGTTCACTATCCAAAGCAGAAGATGCCGGCGGTTGCGGATTGTGCCGCGCCACCAAATCTGCGGCGCGCGCGATCGCGTCCATCGCCACGGTCATGATTTGCGGATTATTGTTGGCCACCAGGTCCATCGCGCGCGTAGCTACAACGTCGGACGAACTTCCCGGCACAGGCGCATTCGGCAGCGGATTCTGCTGGTACATCGACGCCGCCGTGTCGGGATACTTCGGCGGCGCGTCGTTCATGCACTTGCCTTCGGTTAGGCGTTCGCGGCCTTTCTTCAAAATCAGGCGAAACGCTTTGCCGCCCCATTTTTCCTTGATGGCGAGCTCGACGTCTTCCCGCGAATCCATCTTCAGGCGCACGCCGTTGGGCATGATCATAAAACCCGGACATTTTTCCAGACAATTCGATCCGCCGTAGTTCGATGGTTTGGGATCCTCGCGGTAAATGTAGAGCATGAAGTCGCCCGCCCACATTTCATCGGTCATCGATTCGATGAAGTCCCAAAAATTCGGTGTGGTGTTGCCTTTTTGCTCTTTTTCCAGTTCCGCCGGCGTAACGAGACGCTTGCGGCTGACTGTTTCCACGATGGGCCCGGTGGTGGACACTGTTTTTGCCTCTGGGCGGGCATTCTATGGCATGCGGTGTGCGTGTGTCAATTAGAGTACACGTGTGTGCCTGCGAGTGCACACCTATAAGTACTATTGGTACCGTACTCGCGTGATTGACACATTTGATGCAAAAAAGAGACAGTTGCGCCCGTGGCTAAAGAAAAGTACGGCTGGCGCTAAAAAATGCCGATAGCCTTTCCGCCTGCGCCGATCTACCGAGCACCGCTGATGAGCGGTGATGCTGGCGTGGCGCAAACCATCCAAGAAATGCGCAGCCTGGTGGACGAAGCGCTGCGCGATCCTTCCATTCTTCGCACCGCGAAAGACATCATCCGCGGCGTTCCCGCCTTCGATGACACTGCCGAGGCGCAAGCGCTCTACAACTGGGTGCGCACCAACATTCGCTTTACGAAAGATCCCGTCAACAAAGAGACGCTCTATCCGCCAGCCGAACTTTTGCAGATTCGCGCCGGCGATTGCGACGACATTTCGATGCTGCTGGGCACGCTGCTGATGGCGGTGGGCTATCCCGCGCGGCTGATGACCGTAGCTTCGAACGGCGACGAATTTTCTCATGTGTACGTCGAGGGGCAGATCAACGGCCAGTGGATTCCGATGGATCCCGCGCGCTACGATTCGCAATTCGGCGTGGCACCGCCGGCGTATACGCGCGCGCGTTGGTGGTCTCTGCAAGATAGTTCGCAGGGCGATCTGCCTGGGCTGCTCGGCCACTACCGGCGCTTCAAATCTCATGTGAGCGGGATGGGCGCTTACAAGCGCGTGCGCACGATGGGAAGCCTCGGCGATTGCGCGCCTGGCGATGTTTGGACGGGATCGGTTTGCGTCACGCCGGCGAGCGGCGATAACACTTCCGCATCGATCGCCACGATCACGCAAGGAACCGCAGACATCCTTCGCGCGGCGGAAGGGATTCCCGCCAGCCCGTTTGCGTATTCGAGCGGGCCTTACGCTTCGTTTCAGACGCCGTATTCGCCGGGCATGGTGCCCGCGGGTTACACCGCGCCGCAGCCGGCGCTGGCGTTGACGGGCAGTTCGAACTGGCTGCTGTGGGGCGCGCTTTTGGTCGGCGCCGCGATGATGTTCGGGGGGCACCGCCGATGATTGGCGCTTATCAATCCGTGCAACCGTTTGCATATCCCGGCTGGCGGCTCACTGTGCCCGGCGGGCCCGCCGGCGGACACTACAAAGGGTTCACGCATTCGGAAGCCAGCGGCACCACCATCCTTCCCGGCGATGACTATGAAACGGATCGCGGCGATGGCATGTCCTCGCACGATGCAGTGCACGCTTCGCAGAGGAATCCTCGCGGCATCTACCGCAGCTCGGGCGAAGTTCCTCCTCGGCCAAACGCGAGCGGCGCGGCGCACACCTATCGCGACTTCCAGACGAAGCGCCACGCGGGAACCTCGGTAGCGCCTGGCTCTTTCCCCGCAGACTTTCACGAAACGGGCGAAGACGATTTTCTTTCGCTGGCAGAAAACGCGCCGCACTATTTCACGCCGGGCGATGTAGCCAGCAGCCTTCTCGGCATGGGCGTTGCGTTTGAAAGCATAGTAGGAGATGGCCCTGTTTCCGGCGGCAGCGAAATGGTGCGCACACCGTTCCGTCTAAGCTGTCCTGCATGGGGCTGTGGTCCGATGCCTGGGCCGATGCCGATTTGGCGGCCGAATACGACTACCGCCGCGCCGCCTACCCCAGTTTCCAGCAGTCCGGCGCCGTCGACCGGCGCCACCAGCGCTGTGAATCAGCCGCCGGCAACTCCCGCGCCGGCGCCGCCTTCGCCAAGCATCCCGGTATACGTTGCGCCGCCTGTTTCTCCCGCACCTGCGCCCACGGTCGCCACCAACGAAGTGGTTCCGCTGAACGATGGCAGCGGCAACTATTTGAATGTTTCCACGGGCCAGACCGTTCCCGCGTCTTCCGTGATGCAAAATCCCGCTACCGGCCAACTGAGCGTTTCGCCAACGGCGCCGTCTTCCTTTTCCAGCGCGCTTTCCTGGCTCGAGCAAAACACGATTTGGTCCGCTGTGCCGAATTGGGGAGTGCTTGCCGCCGCTGCCGTTGGCGCTTCGCTGTTGCTGAGAAAACACCGATGATTCCCGGCCATCCACACACGGTGCGTTCTTCGGATGTGCCGCTTTACATGCGCGGCTGGCATCTTGGCCTCGGTGACGATCCCACGATGTACGATCCCAGCGGCGACCTGATTCCGCCCTCGAGCGGCGACACCGGAGGCGGCTTCGACTTTCTTCCTTCGATTCCCGCGGTCACGCCGATCGACACCACGATGTACGATCCCACCGCTGGATTGCAGGCGCCCGTCTCAAATCTCAGCGCGCAGGACCAGGCGCTGGCGCAGCTTTATCAAAGTTCCGTCGCTGCCGGCACGATGACGGCCGGGCAAGCCAGCTCCGCCATCGCGCAACTGATCAGTTCCAGCTCCACCGCAGCAAAAGGTTTGACCACCGCGCCATCGCCGCGCGTCAGTGTGCCGGCGGTGCCTGGCGCCGCGAATGCTCTCACGGCGTCCACGGTGATTCCCGGCGTGCCGAATTTCGTTTTGCTTCTCGCGGCGGCCGGCGCCGCCTTCGCAATGGGGTCACGCTAATGGCGTACATGACCGCAGACACGGGCAACAAAGTGGGCTTTCGTCCCTACGGCGGCACGAATCCGCAATGCGCCGCCACGCTTTCCGGATGGCGCGAGGACCAGGGACACAATCCGTTTCTTCCCACCGCGTGGCATCTCCACGGCCTTGGCGATTACGAATTCAATCGCCCCTTCGATCCGTGGGAAATTTACGAACCGCATTCCGGCATGCACGGCCTCGCGGGACTCGGCGATACCAGCGACGTCACGCAGCAAGCTGCCGACGATCTCTTTCTGGATGGCACGATCACTTCCGATCAGCATGACGCTATCGTTGCCGGCACGATGAGTTTCAGCGACGTGCTCGGCTACGATCCCACCGATCAAACGTCCTGGGTCAACGCCGTGGGCATGCTGCAGAAGTGGAACAGCGACCTGCAATCCATCGAAGCGCAAGTAAGCGCCGCGAACCTGCAAAATCTGCAGAGCGGCACGCAGCCCAGCGCCGCCTTCACCGCGCTAACGCAATCCGTGCAGCAGCAGCGCACATCCTACGAAAATCTGGCGCAGCAATTCATCAATGCGTATCGCACCGTGACGGGCAATGTGCCCGCGGGACTTACTGGCCTGGGGATTCTGCCGATCGTGGCGTGGGCGATTGGCGTGGGCGCCGTGCTGGTGGCCGTCTATTTCGGGTATCAGGCATTTCAGAATTGGAAAGCCTCGATCAACGTGCAGCAAACCATCGCCAGCACCGCCGCCGCCGCGCAAACCTCGAACACCGCCACGAATGCAAACCTGATGACGGCGCTGGCGCACGCGCAAGCCACCGGAGACACCACCACGGCGAACGCGATCTTGGCAACCCTGCAAAAAACAGCAGTCCCAACAACCGGCTCGCCAATGACGGCGCTCGAGGCGTGGCTCACATCGAACGCGATATGGCTTGGCGTCGGCGCGGCCGGCTTGCTGGTTTTGCCGAATCTTTTTGGAGGTAGACGCAGGTGAAAAAATCAGATGTGCACGTTGGCGACAAATACGAATTTCTGCGGATGACCAACAAAGCCGTGCGGCTTTCCGGCACGGTGGTCAAGATTCACGACGATCCCGCGCAAGCCGTTGACATGAAAGTGGACATCACCGGCGGACTGGAATCGGCGCACATCGATGATCTGATCCGCGGCGACAATAAACAAACCAAAGACCTGCTGCACGAAGGCGACTACGTAAAGTTTCTGCGGATGAGCAACAAAGCCGTCGAGCTGAAAGGCAAGATCGTCAAAATCCAAGGCGCTGGCGTGCCGTGTGTCGATATCGCCGTGGATGGCGGCGGAATGGAAAGCGCGCACGTCAACGATGTGGTGGTGCTGGAATCTGCTGGCGCTGCGGCGTCGACCGGCGTGCAAAGCCTCACGATGGTGAACGGCAAGCCGATTTAGTTCCGGCAAGGAACGGCACAGGAAGATGGCAGCGAAGCTAAAACCCGACGTCCTGCAAGCGTTGCAGGACTGGAAAGGCAAGCCGGTGAAGGCGCTGGAACTCGGCCACACGCATCGCATGACGCACAGCGAAGAGTACATGCAGTCCAATCCAGCGGCGCGCAACTCGATCGATCTTTCGAAGCGCCTCGCGAACGATCAGGAACGCGCTTACGGTTACGTCTTCGCGCTTCTCGGCCACGCGGCGGATGCGTCCGCTTTCGCAGAGTCGTTTCTAAAAGATGCCGCGTTCGAGCATTCCGGTTTTCTGGAAATGGCAAGCGAACTGAGAAAAGAAGAATTTGCCGATGTCACGCCAGAGGAAGCCGCCGCCGCCGAATCGCTGGCGTGGAAAGCGCTGCATGTGGGCTGGGCCCGGGCGATCGCCGGCCACTCTCCCCATTTCTATATCGAAGTCTCGAATCCGGCGGTGAACGCCACATGAGTCCCGTATCCGGCATTCTCGAATTTGTGAAAGACGCGATCTTCGATACGGCGTTTGTGCCTGAAAACCTCTACAACGGCAAATGCTCTTTGTTCGTGATCCCTCTCGGCTGCTACGCCGGCAGAAACATCAAGGGATACGAACACACCAACATGCTTCAGGCGGGCTGCTTGGATGCCCCCAAAAAGTTCCTAATCAAAAGCTTTCACTGCGGCCTTTTTGAAAGCGGCAACTTCGTTCCATCTACGCACCGAGTGTGGGATGCGCGATTCGTCTTGGAATCGATGGGGGAGCACATCATAGAGTCGCCTCTGCGAGAGATCGCAGATCAATCAATCCGAGAGCTAATACGTCGCGGAAGACGTGAACAGAAAGACTGCAACATCCAAGAGATCGTATCTCCGCTAACCGATACGGCGGAATTCGAAAAGCAGATTCAGATATCGGCGGCTTACTACGATGCGCGGTCTAGGGAATGGTTGAACCAAACGCACCATTCAGCGCGGCAGGTTGAGCCTGAACTTCCAAAGCCTAGCGGGATGCTACTCGAACAGCAGCAGTGTTTCCACGGGCGCATCGAATTCGATCATCCGATCAACGTTCCGATTGACGTGATTGTAGCGATGAACGGGATTCTTGCCAGGGCGGTGATGTAGTGGCTAGCCGATTCAGACACGAAGATGTGGCGTCCGTCCCTGGGGGATGGAAAGTGCGCACGGTGAAAGCCGGTTCGCATCGCGTGCGCGTGGCGTTTCCTCCTGGGCGCAAACAAAAAGGATCGGGCCGACTGGTGAGCGTGCTGCATCCAGTCAGCGGCAGCAACCCTTGCGCGAATCCCTGCTCTCTCCGGGCCTCGAATCCGGCCGAGCTGATGGTGATGAGCGCCAACAATCCGCCGCGGCGGCGCAACGCGGAAGCCCGCGCCGCAAAAACCAGCGCATCGCTGCTGAAGATGGCCAACAAGGCGGATCGCACTGGGCATCCGTATCTCGCCGAGGCGTATCGCGAAATGGCCAGAAAAAATCCTGCGGAGTTGCTGGTGATGGGCGCGAATCCCGGTTCTCGATCGCTGAAAAAAGAAGCGCGCGAACGCGCCGAGCGCATCAAGGCGGCGCGGCTCAGTTCCAACCCGCGGGTGGAAGTAGTCCACGCCGATAATCCGCCGGTGGAAGACATCGTGGAAGACTTCACCGGGCAGGAAGTGAAGTGGCTCGACGTCTACAACGAGCCGCACATCCCGCGCGGACGCTACGCGCAGCTTGGGCCGCTGATCGCTCTCTACATCAAGCCGGCCAAAGGCGGGCAAGTGCAGCGCATCGGCGGCATGGGAGAAAACTATGCCGCGGCATGGGCCGGCAAGCCGCCCATCATCGTGACGGACTCCACGGCGCGGCAGATTTATTTTGTCGACGGAGCGCAGGACATCTCCGCAAATCTTGCGGCGTTTGGCGCCATCGACCGAGGAAACGGACTGGTCGAGCTCGGCCAGGGACGCCGCATCGATTATCAGTGCCGCAAAGAGCACGTGGCTTCGCCGGAAGAGGATCTCTGGAAGCACGATCACGGCGAAGAAAACGGCAAGCTGCCCACGGTTTTGTTTGACACACGCAGCAAACGGCTGCTTTACGAAGGCGGTGATTACCGCATCGAGGGTCCGTGGATACGCAACTAATTTCAGTATCGGAAGCACAGAGGATAGAAAGAGAATTAGACGCCTTTTTCACCAAGTTAGCATGGGAAGAAGTCTCGCGTTATGGGGCAGGTGGCGCGATTGGGAAAGCTGGCGAGCGTGGTTGCCTAGCAACAGCAACGATTCGGCAGTTAACGGAAGAACTTATTAGCGCTCAAAAACAGAACGAAAGTTTGGCAAGGAAACTAGAAAAGAAAGAACAGGTAGCAGTCTAAAATGGCCACAGCAACGCAAGCACCGATGGTGATCGTGCCGCAGATGTTCCGGCTGGCAGATAAACTGCGCATCCAGCAGGAGCGCATCCGCAACCGCGAGTATCGCGTCTTCTCCGTACTCACCACCGTGGTGCTCGAGCGGCAACTCTCCACCAAAGGGCTTTCGCAGGCGAAGCCGCGCTGGTCCAATCCCGAACAGGAAAAAATCTTCAGCAAGGGCCAGGCTTCCGGAGCGGATGCGCCTTTCTCCGAATGGCAAGCCAACGCCTGGGTGAACCTGACGCTGGACTGGCTCGGCAAAAACGGTCCCAAGCTGGCCATCAGCGCTGACAAAAACGATTTGTTGCTGCCGCAAGGGCTTCCGCCGCTGCCCACGATTCCGGATCCCTGCTGGATCCCCAAGAAAGCGGGAGACATTGCGCCGCGCGTACAGCAAGACATGGGCACACGCGCCAGCGGCCGTATCTACGACCGCACCGGCAAAATGTTTTTGCTGTTTCATCCGTTGACGGAACTCTGCGTCCTGGTGGGCGGAGACAAAGGCGGCTTTGGCAAGATCAAATGCATCACGGATCCGGCCACGCGGCTGCTGCCGTCGCTGCTGGTGAATCCCGATCCGATGGACAGCAAAGGCAACATGGAAGCGTACTTTTCCAGCGGCGCCTTTCAGGCGGGATGAGGGAATGGAAACTTTGAACGCCATTTCGGCTTTAGCAGCGTCGGAGACGGTCGACGACCGCGAAAAAGTCCTCGAACTGATTAATCTCGGCCAGGGGATGAAACGCACGCTGCTGCATCAGCTCGAGGTGAAAGAGCTGCACGGCCATCCGGTGTATAAGCGGATCGAGAAACTGAATTTCTGGCCGTGGAGCGGCATGCTTGAAAACGTGGTGAAGGAAGTGGGCCGCGAAAGGATTCTCGAACACTGGACGACGTGCGTCGCGCAGGCGCAGGCGGATTGCAACATCGTTTCCGAGTTGATGACAGAGCGCAAAAAGAAAGACCGCATCCTCGAACTCGAAGAGAAAAAGCTTAGCTTGCTCGAACAGGCGAAGACCGCAGGAAAGAAAGTCAAAAAGAAAGTGAAAAAGCTGCTCGGTTCGGGCAGGGAGGAAAAATGAACGAAGATTTCAATCAGGTTCTGGCGCTGGCGACCGCGGCCAGCCTTACGGACAAAGCGAAGATCCTGAACCTTATGAAGTTCTGGAGCTCGTGGAAGACGAAGTTTCTGCGCTCGCTACGCGCCATGCCCACCACCAGCATGCAGCAGCAGGAAAACGTCCAGGAAGCGATCGACAACGTGGAAGTGCTGCATATCTGGCCGTGGAGCGGCACGCTGGAAGACATTTTGAAAAACGTGGGTACGGAAGGGATTCTGGAACATTGGGCGCGCTGCGTGAATTTCGCGAAGGATGCGATACAGCGCGGCACGCAGCCGGCGCAACCGGCTCAGCAAACGGGAGTGACCTGGCCGCCGAAGGCGTAGAAAAAGTTTTGGGCTTGCTGCCGCTCGAACGGCTGCAAGCCCGGTGAAATGCCGGACACATTAGCCAGATGTGAGGCGTTTCGCGTTTTGGTGTAGCACAAACGGGCGCTGGAAGCAACAAGTGCCAGAAAGGAGGAAACGAAATGGCATATCACAGAAAGCATCATCACAAGCGCCACCACAGGCGGAATCCGTTCGGCCTGAGCGGCGGCATTGTGAAAGAAGCGGCCTTCGTAGCTGCAGGTGCCGTAGGGGCTGCTGCACTTCCGGGAATGGTTGCGCCGAGTTTCAGCACGGGCTGGGCTGGCGTGGCGGCTTCGGCGGCGGCAGCGGTGGGCATGGGCTTCGTAGGCAAAATGATTGGCGACACTGGCGGCGACGCGCTGAAAGGCGGGCTCGCTATCACGGTGCTCAAGGCTTTGAAGCAGGCGGGCATCAACACGCCTGGTTTGGGTCTCTATGCGCCGAGCTGGTTCGGCATTCCCACGGCTTCGGATCAGTACCTGCGCGCAAGCCAGGGAAACATTCCGGTCAACCGCGGCGCCGGCACGCTGGTGGCAACTCCGTCTGGACCTGTTTTGGTTCAAGCGGCTCCCGGCGCGGCTGGCAGCCACGTAAGCGGCCGTCTCGGGTATCACCGCTTCCGCAGCCGCTATGCAGGCGGCTACGGCGGGTAACCTACGTCCCCGGTATATGAGTTTGAAAACATATACCGGGCAGGTTTAGAAGTGACAAATCATGTTCGGAGAGCGGGGTGAATTCAAAATGAACGCAAGACACACATCACGGTATGAATCGCGCTACGCGCATTTGCCCGTGGTAGAAGAAAAGGAAGTGGGGCGTCCGAAGTTCGTGAATTTCCGCACCAACCCGATCGTTGCAGGTCAACTGGAATATCTCGTCCAGCCGATCTTCGACTTTTACGGTGTCGCGGTAGCCACGCAGGTGACGAAGCAGCAGCTTTTCGCCACGGCGATCGGCCAGCCGTACACGCCATCGGGCGGCGCGCAGTTCGTGAAAAGCGGCTACCACACCAACCTGGTCCAGAACGGCATGCTGGATGCCCCAAAGAAGTATCTGATCAAGGCACCAGCAACGCTGATCCGTTCCGACGTGAACGCTGGCGATGCCAACCTGTTTGCCGGCACCACGCAGTTTGACTTGAGCATCTCGGGGAAGAATTACTGGTCCTCGGTGGTGAGCAAGACACCTGCAGGCGCGGGCATCTTTGGCAGCGGCGCGGCAGCCACCACCGTGGCGGCCACCACGCAAAGCTTCACGGCGATCAGTAACGGCTGGCCTTCCGCGCAGAACGTTGCCACGATCACCGATCCGATGCCGCAGATTCCTGGTCTCGATCCGATGGAACCCATCCTTGGGCAACTCATCGAACAGAACCAGAACTTCTCGGTGATTCTGGATCCCACGATCTCGGGCGTCGCGGCTTTCACCACGGCGGCTGCGGTTCCGGCGGCGGGGCAGTTTCCCGGCACGGGGCTGAACGTTCACGTGTATTTGGAAGGCGTGCTGGCGCGCGCGATTCTCTAACCGATTCAGAATCAGACCAGCGCGCGGCAGCAACCGGCGCACGGTAGCTAGGTGCTGGCTTCTGAATCCTCTATCCACCAGGTGCGCACAAACTTTGTAAGCGGAGAGAAACGTCAATGAACTCAGCTTTAGACGATCAGTTCGAGCGGCAATATTTCAGCTACGTGCTGGATCGCACAGTGCCGGCCCTCGCCGTGCAAGATCCCAACGCGCTGCAGATTCTCTCCGACGCGGATTTCGAATGGTGGTGGACGCTGGCCAGCCGCACGTCCAACCTGCTGAAAGTCCTGATGAAAGAGCAAGCCACGGGGCGCGACTTTATCGGCACATCGCCGCAAGCGCAGGCCGGCGGCGCCGTCTTCAACGGCATCAACATCGACAACTGGGCCGGCACGGCGATCCTCAACGCCTCGTTCCCGCTGGCGGTGCCGTATGTGATGCCGGCGACGCGCGTCTATTCGCTCTATTTCACGGACACCAGCGGCGCGCCCAACGTCACCGAAATTGTGTTCAGCGGCTTCAAGCTCTGGCCGCGGCCGTCCGTCCAATAAGCTGGTGATGGTAGGGGCGCAATATATTGCGCCCCTACAAAGGAAAATGCATGTACGCAGGCGACGGCAACGGCAATTCGCAGGCATCGGGAAACACCAAAGCCAGCGCTGCGGGCCGATCGGCATCGTTTCATCAGCCGATGAATCCCGGCAAAGATCCCAACGTGCTGATCAACTATCTGGCGCGCATGCTGCCGCTGGATTCCTATCAGCACGCCGTCTATCGCCTCGGCGAAAAGCATCCTCCCGGCTTTGAAGACGGCTATTGCCCAAGCTGGGAAGTGGCCACGGCGCTGCTTGCCGCGCGGCAGACCACGCAGCTTCGCATCAACTTCCAACGCGAATTCCACCTCTTTGGTTTGATGGCCAGCTCGACACAAGCCGGCGGCTTCCGCATGCAAATCTTCGACACGAAAAAACGGTATTACAAATGGAAGGATGTCGGGCGCCGCATCGTGGGCGACCTGGCGGAAAAGCCGGGCGTGCGCCTGGCCGGACGCGGCGTGATTGCCGCGCTGCAGGCGGGCGGCGGCAGCCCGACGCTCGGTTGCCAGCCGTTTTTTCTGCGCGAACCGTATTGCTTTGGCGGGCCGAATTCGCAGGCGCTGATCATCATCCAGAATCAGGATACCGGCGGCGCGAACAACGAATGCCAGGTGGCGCTCTACGGCCTGGTGCGCCGCTTCAACTGGCCGGACTGATGAACAATGACGCCTACAAAGCACAACTCGATTCGTTTTGTTCTCCGATTCTTGCGGGTATTTTCGGAGAGAACTCGAACTGTGACAGTTTTCTTGGCAAGAGGTATAGCTACCGCAAGGTTCATCGGGCTGAACGCTGATCCAAGATTAGCGATGCGTATTGGTTTTTCGGCGAGTGGTTTATTGTCAACGGCTAACAGGATCAAATCGCTCTCTGATGTCGCTGCAGTCGAAAGTGCGCGCCATTCAAACGGCTGCTCAACTACCAACTTTCTAAGGCACTGCCTCGCCCCTTTTCGAAAGCAAATGCTGAGCATGTACCAATATGGCTGTTCAATCACGGCGGAGACTCTAGCATGAGCGGATGCGGCTGCGCTAGCGGGAGCGATTGCGGATGTGGCGGGCACGCGCCTGCTCTGCACGGCTACCGTTGGCATCTTGGCGCGATCGATGCCGCCACGGCGGCGGCGCAGGTGATCGGCTCGGATACCCACGTCAACGCCGGCAGCAAAGCGGCGATTCTGGCTTCCGCGCAAGCTGGGCAAATGCTGGATGCGCGCGGCTTGGCAGCCTACATTCCCGGCACGGTGGATTGTTCGGCGGTGAATGGTTCCGGCATGCTGAAGCCGGCGATCACGGCAACGGCCGGCGGGCTGGCGCTGAAATTCGCCGGCGCCGCTGGGCCCGCGGCCCCTGCCGTGATGGCGGTGGGCGCGCTGCTCGAGGTGTTCGGCGCGATCTTCGCGCATCATGCCGCCGCCGTGCAAAAGGAACAGTCCACGCTTTGCGCGGCCGTCCCCGCGGCGAATCAAGCGCTGCAGGTGATCGATGAAGCCGTCACCAGCGGCGCGGCCACGCCGCAGCAAGCCATCTCGGCGCTACAGGCGATGCCCGATCAATTCCGCAGCCAGGTGAGCGCCATCTATCAGGATTGCAACGCCGCCTGCGTGATGACGGACGAACTAAAAGCGATCTGCTTGGTGAAAGCCAGCCAGTATCAGGACCTGATCGCAGGCGCGGCGCAGGTAGTGACGGCTGGCGGGCCGAATGTCTCGCAGCCCTCGGGAGTGGTTGCGCCGGCGAGCTCCTACGCGCCGTTTTATTCGCCAAGCACCACGCCGCCCAGCGCGCCGAATACCGTGGCCGCGCCAACCACCACGATGCCTTCTTTCGCTTTGCCAACAACCGCTGCGAGCGCGGCGTCGGGAGCGTCTGGCGATTGGCTCCCGATCGCCGCGTTACTGATTGGCGGCTTTTTGCTTTTGAGGAGTCTCTAGCGCGGTAAGCGCGTAGGAGAGAGAACAAATGGGATCCAGACTGATTCTTACGCCGCGGCGGCGCTTCAATCCGCGCATTGCGCTGCAGGGGCTTGGCGATGGCGCTACGTGCGAGGATTTGCAGTTCGCGCAGAACGAACCGATTCAGCACCAGACGAATGAAGCCGATCCCGCCGCCGGTCCCGACAGTTCCGAGCAACCCGATGCGCCGCAGCGGATGACGATCGATGGCGTCAACTACGTCACCTTTCCCCGCGGCATCCAGAACTGGGAAAACATCGACCAGGACAACTACGCGCTGCTGCCCGCGATCGGCAGCACCGTCACGATCATTTCGTATGTGGTGCCGCCCGGGCGCAACGGCATCATCTACAAAGTGGCCAACAATTTTGTGGGCGGCGGCTGGGTGGAAGGCACCGGCGACGTGATCTGGCGCATTTTGGTGGACGGCACACCGCCGCCGGGCGCCGTTTCTTACGATTCGATTCTGGCTTCGCTGGGCAATCCTGCCAGCCCCACGGAAATTCCCGGCTTCCGCATCTTCGAAAATCAGGTGCTCACGCTGGTGGCCTTCAATAACCCGGCCGGGCCGGATGGCGGCGTGGTGGTTGCCGGCCAGCGCGTTGGCGCGCGGTTCGTTGGCTGGAACTACCCAACGGATATCGAGGCTGGCGATATTTGGATTTAAAAAGAGAGCAGATGCCGCCCCGAGTTCTTACTGCGTCACGAATGGATACGGACTCCTCGGGGGTTTCCGATGCTCATTAAGCGGCACCCGTCAAGTCTCAAAACGCTTCGGCGTTTCTACCCCTTGAAGGGATTGTGGAAGGATACCATGAAAAAGTTTATCCTCGCTGTGCTCCTGTCTCTGCTGGGCCTGGCGGCGCCGCAAAGCGCGCGCGCACAATTCATCGGCGACGTCGGCCTGCAGACCGGCAACGGCATCCTAGCCAATAGCGCCACCTGCACCGGGACGCCGCAAACCTTCGTCACTTCCAACGTTGGGCAAATTTCCAGCCAGGCCTCGGCCTTCTCGACGGCTGCTTCCTTCACGATGGAAATTGACGGCTTCGATGGACTGCAAAGCTATCGCATCTCGAATCCGCAAATCTCTTTCAACAATGGCCTGGCCACCAGCTACATCGTCCAAGGTAACGGATACTATGCGAA
>Ga0307474_10000305_pt1 | contig 36404 bp, 35 predicted proteins | sample atmos_gasesECM1C_2_FD_203312 | JGI IMG/M metagenome (GOLD analysis project Ga0307474, IMG submission 203312) | Hardwood forest soil microbial communities from Morgan-Monroe State Forest, Indiana, United States - atmos_gasesECM1C_05 | ecosystem: Environmental > Terrestrial > Soil > Temperate... | reverse complement strand
CGCCGACGTGTTGTACGGAGGTAGCGAGTTGATTTTCACGTGGAAGGTGCCCACCGCCTTGTTCATCATTGCTCTCTCCCATTCGAATGACGCAATATTTTTACAGACCTGGGCTGCTCACGTCCATCCAGCATTGAGATATCGCGGTTACTGTATAAGGGGAGTCTCCGGGTATTCTTATCCGCCCCCATAGGGGCGCGTGATGACCTCGAGCATGTGCCCATCAAGATCTTCGAAGTAAACGCCGCTACCGCCGTCGTTATGGTTGATCTCATTAGGCTGAGATTTCCCCGGATCAGCCCAGTAACTTAGCCCCTCATCGCGAACTCGGGAGAAGGTCGCGTCAAATTCGTTCTCGTCGATAAGAAATGCGTAGTGTTGAACCGAAATAGGTCCGCCCTTTTCCATGAAATCGAGCGAAACGTTGTTGGCCAGTTTGACCACCATAAAATGATAAAATGGAACGGCGGGGGAGCAGCCGAGAATTCGGGCCAGAAACGCAGAGGATCGCTTCTTGTCGCGGCACCAGACAATCGTATGATTCAGCTGAACTGGCATGTTGTCACTCCTCTGAATGCATTTTCGCCAGCGTGAGGCTTCTCCGCGGTCAAAACTCCTTCACTGACTACGGCGTGTAGCGCAGAGGGTTCCGCCTCAAAAGCGTATGCCGAATCGGACGGGTACGAGTTGCATATCGCTGCTGCTGGGCGCAATGCGCTGATAGCGTGCTTCCACGAAGAACGACGTGCCTCCCGGCATGGCGAATTCGCCGCCAAAGCCGGCATTCCAAGAGCTTCGCCAACCCGTGGTGGTGCTCGATTGCTCGCCCCCGTAGACCGGACCGCAATTATAGAAGCCGCAACCTCCTCCGAACTGATCGAGAACGGACTGCTCGCGGTACCAACCTGCGCCGCCCAGCAAGTAGAACTGATAGCGCGAGGATGGATGCGCCAAATTGAATTGCAGGTCGGCATCGCCGCCGTAGATGTTCTCGTGGCTGTGCAAGTAGGAGCCAGTCCCGGTATCGAAAAAGGCGTGGCTCGCATCGAACCGGCTCCAGCTGCCGTCGATGCGCAGTCCGATGGGCAACGAGCGAGAAGGAAAGAAACTAATCCCCACACCGATGTTGCTGCCGTCGTTAAAATTGTCGCCGGTCGATCCGGCAGTCGCGGTAAACCCTCCCTCGATGGCGATATGAACGGGGCGGTACACGAGCTCAGGCGACTCCCACCAGGACTGCCTCATATATATCGGCTGTGCCGGGAGAGGCGCAGCGGCGGGTAGCGAGGAACTGGGGGCTGCTGCGCTCGAGCTCACCGTGTAACCGCGACCGCTCATGCAGGCCGAAAAGGCCCGCCGATAATTGTCGCGGCTCATGCCATTGCCCGGTTGCGAAGGATCATAGCCGCTCTGCCCTTTCGCCCAGCCGTAGCATTCGTATCTGTCGAATTGCAGCTGATTTTGGTCCTGGCCGTGGTTCGGCGAAATCGCGGGCTCGCCCGAGGGGGCCGCCGGCTGCTGTGCATACTGTGCGACGGCCGACACGGACACCGTAAACAGCAAACATGCGAATAAGATTTTGGACGGCATTGATGAGTCCTCGAAAGTTATCTATCGAACAACGCAGCTCATTTCAGTAAGTTGACAGCGTCCACTGACGTTTGTTCAGCCTTCTTCGTCGGTCGGGCCGTTCACAAGTCCGTGTGTTCGCCCGACAGCGGCGGCACGGCGCGCCTCCGGCCTTTCCGGCCCATTTTTTAGGCCACGGGTCGAACGCATGCGTTCGACCCGTGGACGGGTTCGCTGCGATCGGCGGCCCGCCGATGCATCCGCTATGGTCCCAGCAACGGATGCTGCACGATGCTCCCATCGACGATGTGCACCTCTCGTTCTGCTCGCCGTGTCAATTCCGCTGAGTGAGTCACCACCACGATCGTAGCGCCACCTCGATGCAGCTCCTGCAGCAAATCCATCACGCGCTTCGCCATCTCCTCATCCAGATTCCCGGTCGGCTCATCAGCCAACAGCAGCCGCGGCGAGCCCGCAAGAGCCCGAGCAATGGCGACGCTTTGGTGCTGACCCCCCGACAACTCCTCGGGATAGTCATTGGCTCGGTCCGAAAGCCCGACTCGATACAACGCAGACTCCACGCGCCGCCGTCGCTCCGAGACACTAAGGTGCCGGTATCGCAGCGGCATCTCCACATTCTCGCGAACAGTCAGGTCTTTGAGCAGATTGAAAGACTGAAAGATGAATCCGATTTTTTCGTTGCGCAGCCACGAGCGCTCCTGATCGTTCATGCGATAGACGTTCACACCGTCGAGTTCGTATTCTCCCTGGTTAAAGCTCTCCAGCATTCCCGCAATCGTCAGGAAAGCCGTTTTTCCGCAACCGGAAGGACCTGTAACCGCGATGAATTCACGCTCTCTGACGTGAATCGACAGGTCGCGAAGCGCGAATATTTCCAATACCTCGGTTCGGTACGCCTTGCAGATACCGGTCATTTTGAGCATGGCCCGACCTCGGGAGGAGCTAACCCTGTATTCGCAGCAACGATCGTGCCACGCCAAAAGACCGTGAATTTGCCCTTTTGAGTGCCCTACCTGAGCTTGACCCCCGTGCTTTGTCCGGACCGTCTGTCCGCAGTGTCCGCGGACACTGTCCGCGGTCACTTCGTGGTAAAACTGCGCGTGAATCCGGCAGAATGGGGAGAGGCCGGGACCAATACGTAGCGACGGTGATAAAAAAATGCAAGCACGCTCCACTCTGTTTTTGTTCTGCCTCGCGCTCGGCGCGGCACATGCGGGATACGCCGACGAGCCGGTAACGGCGCGTGCCGCACCCGGCAAGGTTGATGTCGCCGCGGACATCAACAAGCCACGGGCTGATGGCCGCAAAGTGAGCTTCGAGACGACGACGAGCACCTGGAGTTCAGTGGATGTTTCGCCCGACGGCCGCACGCTCGTATTCGACCTTCTTGGCGACATCTATACGCTGCCAATCGCCGGCGGAGAAGCCAAGCCGATCAGCACCGGACCTGCGTTCGACTCGCATCCTCGATATTCGCCCGACGGCCGCACGATCGCCTTCACGAGCGATCGCGGCGGAATCGATAACGTCTGGCTGATGGACGCGGACGGCAGCAACCCGCGACCGGTAACGGCGGAGAAAGATGCCTACGTGAGCGGCGCCGCGTGGACCCCGGAAGGCAACTATCTCGTGGCACGCAAGGAAGATGCTAAGCGCGCCGGCATCGAGCCGGACGAATTGTGGATCTATCACCGGGAAGGCGGCGGCGGAATCAAACTCACGTCCTCCGACGACTTTGACTATACCGGGGGCGCGGTGGTCTCGAGAGAGGGTCGCTATGTTTACTTTTCTGCCCGCGCCCGCAAGTTCAACTACGTCCCGGATCTTACGGATGGGTTGTGGAAAATCCTGCGGTTTGATCGCAGCAACTCCGAAACGCGATTGATCGCGTCGGGGTTTGGTGGTGCGGCACGCCCCGTAATCTCGCCGAACGGTAAGACTCTCGTTTACGTTTCGCGGCGTGACGATGACTCGGTGCTGATTGCGCGCAATCTCGAGAGCGGTGCCGAGCGCATTCTCGTCCGACCCGTGACTCGCGATGAGCAGGAAGGCTTTGCGAAGATGGACGTCTGGCCGAATTACGCCTTCACGCCGGACGGGAACGCGCTCGTATACTCGAACCACGGCAAGCTCAGCGTGACCGAAGTCGCGAGCGGAACGACGCGCGATATTCCGTTCACGGCCCACGTCGATCAGTATCTTGCTCCACGAGTCGCTTGGCAGGACAAGGTCGAACAGGGACCTGTCAAGGCGCGCATTCTGCGCTGGCCGGTCCGGTCGCCGAACGGTAAGTTCATCGCATTCGAGGCCTTCGGGCGTGTCTGGCTGCAGGAGTTGAGCAACGGTAAGGCGGTGGCGGCACCGCGCCGCCTCACAGCGGACAACGCCCGACTGCCGAAGCGCGAATACGCACCCGATATCTCGCCCGATGGTCGCTGGATCACGTACGCATCGTGGAGCGACTCCGAAGGCGGCCAGGTCTGGAAGGCGCGGGCGACGCCGGGCTCGGCACCGACGCAGCTCACGGTGCAAGCGGGGCATTATGCCAATCCGGTATGGTCGCCGGGAGGCGAACGGATCGCAGTGATCATGGGATCCGGTCTGGAATTTCGCGGGCGCCAGCCGGAGGACGATACCTCCTTCACGCTCGCCGTGCTGGACGCCACCGGCGGCAAATTGCGCGTGGTGACGGCTGTGAAATCCCCGCAGGGAGTAATGTTTCATCCGCGAGCCTTTTGGAGCGCGGATGGCGATCGGCTCTACTATGGAGAGCCGGTAGAGGCCAGGAAACCCTCCGACGACCCCAAGACGGATCTTGTCTCGATACGCCTCGACGGCACGGATCTGAAGCGCCACCTGCGCTTTCCAGCCGTCGATGAATTAGTCCCGTCGCCCAATGAACAGTGGGTTGCCTTCACTTTGCAGGACAACGTATTTGTCACGCCGCTGCCCTCAATACTCACCAAAGAGCCGGCGGAAATTAGCCTCAAGGACAGTGCAGTGCCCGTCTACCGCCTCTCATCCGATGCCGGTGGCTATGTGCGCTGGGCCGACCGTGGCGCTGTGTTGACATGGGGACTGGCCAATTCCCTCTCCCTGCTACCGCTGGAATCTGCGCTCGAGTTTGCGCATGCTCGACAGCGGGAGGCGGAACAGCACGCAAAAGCGGGCGCCGAGCCCGGCGACAACGAAAAGAAATTGGCCGACACAAAGGTGCCGAAATCTGAATCGATTGACGTGACGCTCACCGTGCCGCGTCCCGCGCCGGACGGCTCGTACGTGTTGCGCGGCGCTCGCGTCATTACGATGCAAGGCGATGAAGTCATCGATCGGGCTGACGTGGTCGTGACGGGCAATCGCATCGCCGCGGTCGGCATGACTGGAGAGGTCCCCGTCCCTGCGGGAGCCCGTGTTTATGACGGCAGCGGTAAAACCATCATTCCCGGCCTCATCGATACGCATGCGCACATGCATTATTCCGGTTTTGAGAACTTTCCAGAGGCCAAGTGGCAGTATGTCGCGAATCTCGCATACGGTGTCACAACGATTTATGATCCATCGGCACCGTCGCTGGATGTTTTCGGCCAGGCGCAGGACGTCGAGGCTGGACTGATGATCGGACCTCGCGTCTATTCCTCGGGGACGATTCTCTATGGGGGCCAGCAGACCGGCATCTTTGCCGAGATCAATAGTCTCGACGATGCGAAGCGCCAGGTGCGGCGCATGCAGGCTTATGGCGCGCGCATGATCAAGGTCTATCAGCAGCCTCGACGCACACAGCGAATCTGGTTGGCCGAGGCGTGCCGAGAACTGCATATGCTTTTGACCGCCGAAGGTGCCGGAGAATTGGACACCGATTTGACGATGGTCACCGACGGCTACACCGCTTGGGAGCACGCACTGCCGGTCGAGATCGACCACGATGTTGTCGAGTTTATCGCGCAGTCCAAGACATTTTACACGCCCACCTTGCTGGTCGCGTACGGTGGCCCGTGGGGCGAGCTCTATTACTGGCAGACAGCCAATCCGCACGATGACGCAAAGCTCAATCGCTTCGTGCCCCACGACTCGCTCGACCGCATGGCGCGGCGCCATCCCTGGATCTGGCCGGCTGAATACTGGTTCCCGATGGTTGCGCACGGTGCCGCCGGGGTTTTACGAGCGGGCGGCAATGTGTCTCTGGGCGCGCACGGCCAGCTGCAAGGGCTTGGGCCGCATTGGGAACTATGGGCGATGGCAGGCGAAGGGGCCGCGCAAAGTCACTTTGCGATGACTCCGATGGAGGCGCTGCGTGCCTCGACGCTGCTGGCCGCCGAGAAGCTCGGATTCGCGCCCGACTTGGGCTCCATTGAAGTCGGCAAACTCGCCGATTTCGTAGTGCTCGACGCCAACCCACTCGATGACATTCACAATACGGTCAAGATTCATTGGGTCGCGAAAAACGGTGAACTCTGGGACGCAGACGCCATGAAGAAGCTGTGGCCGCGCGAAGAGCCGCCGCCTCAGTTCTTCTGGCATTAGATCGCGCATCGAGCCGGGATCGGCGCAAAGGCAGTAGGACACGAAATAGCGACTGGCGCCAAACGCGAAGCGGCGGAAACGCGAGCCGTGTTTGATGGCGAGAAAGGTGGGTGACTCAAAACTTATGAGTCGACAGCAGCAGGCTCGTTTCGGTGTTCGAGATGCCATCGATGAGACGGATGCGACCCAAGACACGATCGACCGCTTCGAGACTGTCGGTGCGAAGTTCCGCCACGATGTCCCAGCGTCCGTTCGTGGTGTGAAGCGCGCAAACCGCAGGATCGCCACGCAGTGACCGAAGCACCTCGTCCGTGCGGTTACCCTCGACCGCCACGGTCATGAGCGCGCGAATCGTTTGCTCCTCAACCTCTGGCTTGAGTTTGACGGTGTAGCCGACAATGGTGCCGTCGGCTTCCATGCGCCCGAGCCGATTCTGCACGGTGCCACGAGCGACTTTAAGGGTCTTGGCCAAGGTTGCTACGGGCACACGCGCGTCCTCGCGCAGCAATGACAACAATTTCCGGTCAATCGAATCCATGAGAATTTCCTTTCGCGCCAGCCGAAAACGCAAAACTGTGCAAAACGCCAATCATTCATGACTATTTGCACAATTCTAGCCGCTTATTGACCAGATTTCTGGCTATTCATTGGCTCTGGCCGCCGTGAAACTAGCAATCTGGTGTGTGGGAGCAATCATGGTTAACTACATTGGAACTGAGCGCCTCCGAGCGCTGGTATCGCGAATCGGTGTTGGCCGTTTCATTGAGGAACTGGCTCTGGAAATCGCGGCTGATTACCGCCGCTGGGACGAATTTGAGAAATCGGCGCGGCACGCCAGCCATTCCGCCACGGGCGTGATTGAACTCATGCCCACGACCGATGGGCGACTCTATTCATTCAAGTACGTTAACGGACACCCCAAGAACACCGCGCAGGGTCTGCTCACAGTGACCGCGTTCGGCGTGCTGGCTGACGTCGCCACCGGCTATCCGGTCCTGCTTTCTGAGATGACCTTTATGACCGCACTTCGCACGGCGGCCGTCTCTGCGCTGGCGGCGACGAGGATGGCGCGTTCCTCCAGCCGTGTCATGGCAGTAATCGGCAATGGCGCCCAAAGTGAATTTCAAGTCATCGCGTTCCACCGGATGGTGGGCGTTCGTCAAGTACGCCTCTACGACACTGATTCCGAGGCGACCGCCAAACTGATTCGCAATCTCACGAGATTGCAACTTCCGAATCTCTCCATAACTCGCTGCAACAGCACCGCCGAGGCCGTTCGAGGCGCCGACATCGTGACCACCGTTACCGCCGATAAATGCAACGCCACCATTCTGACGCCGCAGATGATCGAGCCGGGAATGCATTTGAATGCTGTCGGCGGTGACTGTCCCGGCAAGACGGAATTGCATCCGGATATCCTGCGCATCGCAGCGGCTCGCATTGTGGTGGAGTTCGAAGCGCAGGCCCGTATCGAGGGCGAGATTCAGCAGCTGGGTGGTGCGGTTCAAGTGAGTGAACTGGCGCATGTTTTGCTGGAAGAACGGCCTGCTCGATTGGGTGAGCACGAAATCACCATCTTCGATTCCGTCGGTTTTGCGCTCAGCGACTTCTCGGCACTGCGTTATCTACTGAGACTGAATGGCGAATACCCGGACGGCGGTCAGCGGATCGACCTCATCCCTGAAATGGAAGACCCCAAAGATCTATTTGCCTGTATGGCGAACGAGACTGTGCGTGCACGGCAACGGCGGTTTGCCTGATGAGCGCCGCCAAACGCACCGCAAGCCTCATCGGCGCGCCCACGGACATTGGCGCCAGCGATCGCGGGGCCTCAATGGGACCTGAAGCGCTGCGAGTCGCTGGAATTCACGCGGCTTTATCGCAGCGTGGACTAGACGTGGTGGACTGCGGCAATGTCAGTGGCCCGGCCAACCCCGGGCTGCTCAAAGTCGACGGCTACCGTAATTTGACGCAAGTCACCGCCTGGAATCACGAAGTCCATCATGCAGTGTATCGAGAGTTGACAGCGCAGCGCCTACCCATATTGCTGGGAGGCGATCACTGCCTCAGTATTGGTTCCATCGCAGCCGTGGCTCGCCATTGTCGCAACACGCGCAAGCCGTTGCGCGTACTTTGGCTCGACGCGCATGCCGATTTCAATACCCGTGAATTGTCGCCGAGCGGCAGTTTGCACGGGATGCCGCTGTCGTGCCTGTGCGGGTTCGGGCCTCGCGAGTTGCTCCAGATCGGCGGCGCGACGCCGGCGATATCGCCGAAATGGGTTCGGCAGGTCGGTATCCGCAGCGTCGATTCGGGCGAGAGACGTTTCGTGCATGAACAACAACTTGAGGTCTTCGACATGCGCTTCATTGACGAGATGGGCGTGCGGCAGACCATGGAGCAGGCGTTACAGGATATGGATGCCGATACTCATCTTCACGTTAGTTTCGATGTCGATTTTCTCGATCCGGAAATCGCCCCGGGGGTCGGCACCACGGTGCCCGGCGGATTGTCTTATCGCGAGGCACAGTTGTGCATGGAAATGATCGCGGACACGGGTCACGTGGCATCCTTGGATATTATGGAGCTGAATCCAGCCCTGGATGTGCGCAATAAGACCGCGGTGCTCGCCGTCGATTTGATCGGATCCTTGTTCGGAAAAAGCACTCTCGTGCGAAAGCCACTGTCGTATGCGCAGAGGCTGGTGAGCGCTTAGCCGCTACCGCGGTTTGCGATTGATTGAGCGAAAACTTACGCCAAGAGTCATGGCTTTCTGCGCAACGGCGCCGCGCGTCCGACGCAGTTTCTTCGCCACCTGAGGCCCCGAGAGCTTCGCTTTCGCCAGAGCCCTTAAGTTTTTCACATCTTCCTTCGACCACGCCCGCACTACCCTTCTCTTCTTCGCCATCATCACTCCTCAAAGAAAAGCGCGCATTGTACCCGGAGCACGCAGCATCTGCTCATTTGCACTCGCGTTTGGTGCTTCCTATTCTCGCCTCGATGCTTCGCCTGAAAGCCCCGCCGCCTTGACTCCTCGTTCTGCTTGGCCCATCGTCTCTAAAAATACAGGGCTGGGGACTAACATATGGCATCAGGTACGACAAGCATTGTCCCCAAGTCCCGCTGGCTTGCCACCTCGGCGCTCGGTACCGCTTTCGCGGCGTTGATCCTGTTTAGCACATCCAGCGCGCCCGCAATTGCCGCGAATTCTTCGAAGGAGATGCCGCCGCTCCCCGCCGGATACGGGCAGAGCCGCTTTCAAATAGCAATGCGTGACGGCGTGCGTCTCGACACCATCGTGCTCTCTCCCACTGATACGACGCGAAGCTATCCGATACTGCTGATGAGGACACCCTACGAGATCGTGGGCAGCTGGTCGTACCTCGAACCGGCATTCACGGCAGCCGGATACATTTTCGTCATGCAAAGCGTTCGCGGTCGCTACAAGTCCGAAGGCGACTTCATTCAAATGACACCGCACAAGAAGGTGAAGCGATCACGCACAGACGTCGATGCCAGCAGCGACACCTTTGACACGATTGATTGGCTCGTCAAGAACATTCCGCGCAACAATGGACGCGTCGGGCTTCGCGGCGTCTCGTACGGTGGCTTCTACGCAGCGGCCGGCATGATAGATGCGCATCCCGCTCTTAAGGCCGTCTCGCCGCAGGCGCCCCAAGCCGATTGGTTCGCGGGGGATGACGTTCATCATAACGGCGCGTTCATGCTCGCCTCGGCCTTCAGCTTCTTTTCCATGTGCGATCGCCGTGCCGACCATTCCCACACTTGCGCGTGGGCCGCGCCGCTTGCCACCGATGGCTACAAGTTCTTCCTCGACATGGGACCGCTGAGCAACGCGGATGCGAACTATCTCCATGGCCAGTCGCCGGAATGGGACGTCATGATGAGCCATGGGACCTATGATGAGCTCTGGCAAGCGCGCAACATTCTGACCCACCTGCGCGACATCCAGCCGGCAGTGCTTGCCGTTAGCGGCTGGTACGACGCTAACAACTTGTATGGGGCTTTGCACGTGTTTGACGCCGTTCGGCGCAACAGTCCCAGGACTCATGACACGCTGGTGCTGGGTCCTTGGGCGCACGGCCAGTGGGTCCGCGACAAAGGTGAATCGCTCGGTGTCCTGCGCTTCGGGTCTGCGACTTCGACGGACTTTATCGAAACCATTGAGCTGCCCTTCTTTGAAGCCTACTTGAAGGGGGATGCGCGCCCGAATCTCCCCGTCTCGCGCGTGTTCGATACCGGCCGCAATTCCTGGTCCTCATTCGATGCGTGGCCGCCGAAGGCAGCCGAAAAAAAGACGCTTTACTTGCGCGCGCAAGGCGCGCTCGGGTTCGAGCCGCCCCCGCCGGCAGGCACCGGTTACGATGAGTACATCAGCGATCCCGATCACCCGGTCCCGTTTGTCCGCGATCACGGCTTTGACATGGACCCAGATTACATGGCGCAGGATCAACGATTTACCGCGAACCGCTCCGACGTCCTGACGTATCAGACCGCTCCGCTCACCGAGGATCTCACCGTGATCGGCCCGCTTCTGCCGCGCCTCGTCGTTTCATCGAGCGCAACGGACTCCGATTGGGTGGTTAAAGTCATCGACGTCCATCCCGAAGACGCTGGCGCGATTCAAGAGCTCGTGCGAGGCGATGTGATGCGCGCCAAATTTCGCAACGGCCTCAGCAAGCCCGTTGCGATGCAGCCGGGTCAGGCCACGAACATCGATTTCACCATGCTGGACGTTTACCACACGTTCAAAAAAGGCCACCGCATCATGGTTCAGTTACAGAGCAGCTGGTTCCCGCTCGTGGACCGCAACCCGCAGCAATTCGAGGATATCTACGGCGCGAGGGCGGAGGATTTTCGCAAGGCAACTCAGCGTGTCTTCCATTCGCCGGACCACGCATCCCACATCGATATCGGCATACTGCCTTCAGGACGGTGATACATGTCACAGTGGGTATATGACGGCCGGGCCGCACGTGTCCGCAACTCACCCGACCATGCAGCCAAGCGTACGAGTCACCAGTCTTTTTGCGGAACCCTATGAAAACCATGCACAGCTTTCTGTTGCCGCTTCTAACAATGTCATTACTCGCCACGACCGCAATCTCAGCAGAACTGAAACGCTCTAGCAATGACATTAAATCGGGCCAACTCGGCGAAGAGAGCACGATCCAGGTGCTCAGGTCCCAGCTTCCGCAGATAGATTTCGACAAGGTCACGCGTTTCGAATGTCCCGTGTTCATATTCGCCGGCGCGGAAGACCGCACTACGCCGCAAACGCTCGCGAAGGAATTCTTCGATCGTATCCAGGCGCCGCAGAAGAAGTTTTATAAGGTCGAAGGTGCCGCGCACTATGTCGTCAGCGAAAGACCGGGAATCTTCTTGCTTGATTTGGCGCGCGACATACGACCCCTGTCCGATGGAAGCCGCTAACCGCTTTCTCCGTCAGCAAGACCGCGGCGAAACAGACACGTAGCAGGAGAGCGCAGCTTAGGATTGCTGAACGGAGATCCGATCGGACTTATTTCGACAAGTTCAGGCGCTTCCTGCCCGACTCGAACACATCTCCGTCGGGCTTCGACTTTCCTTCCATCAGCTTCACCAGCTCCGATTCGGGTGCGACACAAACTGACAGGACCCGGCAGGGTTCGCTGCCCGCGGCGATGTAGGCATGGCCCATGTTGCTGTCAAAGTAAGTGGAATCGCCTTTCTTTAGGTTCACCGGCAGATACATGTTGGTGTACAGGTCCAGCTCTCCATCAATGACGTAGAGGAGTTCCTCGCCTGGATGGCGGTTGAATTCCCCAAATTCCTCGAGACTTTTCGCCGTCACATCAATAATCATCGGAATGGAATGTTTATTGAGTAATTCGTACGCCAAGTAGCGGTATAAACCGATGTGCGTCTCAACCGGTTTTCCTTCACCCGCTCGCGTAATGCTGCGCCGTCCACTCACTTCGCCTTGGGAATAGGGCGGGCTGGGCGGCGTAAACAACGCGGCGATATCCGTCTCGAGGGCTACAGTGATGCGTAGCAGTTTGTCGAGCGTCAAATCCATCTTGTCGTTCTCGATCTTCGACAAGCTCGACAACGGCAGCCCGGTGCGCTTGCTCACGTCACTCAAGCTCCATCCGCGCTCGACACGTAGTGCCTTGAGCGCTGCGCCCGGTTTTACGAGCGGACGACCATTCAACATGTGCTTCACCAGCGTTCCTCCATGTCCGAAGCATTTCAATTCTAGTTGGCGCAGTTGCCGGGCGGCGCCTTGGGTGTCGGGACGTAGGGCGCAACATTCGACACCAGTAATCGCCAATCATCTTCCGAAAGATTCAGGGCGGCTTTCTCATCCGCATAGTATTTTTCCAGCTTCAACGGATAGGTCCAGTCCGACGCGAGCACAAAGCGCTTCAGGCCAATCCGCTCCATCAGGGCTTTGAGCTTGGCGATATTATCCGCCGATGCTGATATCTTTGCAGTATTGGATATTTCGTCCGGCACCATCGCCAGGTCGAAAAAGATATTCTTCGCGGCCTCCGGGTCATGCTCGAAGGCGTCCGCGAATTCACCGAGCGCTGAAAGCGTATGGGCGTCAACGCCGCCGCCGCTCCCGGCGTGGGCGACTTGGATGGGAACGCTACGGGCGAATGGAGCAACCTCAGTCAGGAAGATGTGGATGTCCCGCGCGCCAAAATCAGCTGCGGGCGTTTCGAGGTGGACGACGATGGCGAGGTGCAGTTGAGCAGCGAGCCGGAAGATTGCCGCCAGTTTTCCAACCTCCTCGGGAGATCGAAAGTCGAAGTGGGAATTCCCAAGATGCAGCTTTAGCCCCGTCGCCCCGCCCTTCCGCCCCCAATAGGCGATCTCGTCAAGTGCGTTTGATGAGAGCGGGTTGACGCTGATGAAGGCGATCAACCTGCCGCACCGGCCCTTGGCTTGGTCAACGACAAAGCTGTTCTCCGCACGCGTTTTAGCGGCGACATCGAGTTTCAAGTCGGCCAATGTCGGCGATCCGAAGAAGTAACCGGTCGAAAGCAGCACCCCTGTCTGGATGCCGGCATCATTCAAGGCCTGGACCGCATCTCGCCCCGTCGACGGGTTCTTCGATATCTCCGGCGGGCATTTGACCGGCCCCACCCGAGCACACGAAATCTTCAACACTCTGGCCGCCTCCGGCGAGAAAATGTGCATGTGATGGTCCACAATCGGATTGTCGTCCGCGCGTCCCGGCGGCTCCGCGCTGGCAGCACCGAGCGCCAATAGGGTGGCGACCGTTGCAAGGCCGATGCCGCTCGCTATCAATTTGAATTTATTCGTCATGGGCCGACTACATTTCAAAATGAGATGGCGGCCGCGAGGACGCCGAATCACGTGGGGTCAAGATCAAAACCCTTCCGTGGGCTCACTGCCATATTTTTCCAACTAGAAACCAGCGCGAAGCGTCAAACCCACCGTGCGCGGCCGAATTCTGAACGCGGTCGGAACATTGAACAGCGACAGATCCTCGGCCGAGCTGAGGGCCGCGCTGTTGGTGAAGTTGTTGACGAATGCTATGACATCCAAGTGAGGAAATTTCACACCCGCCCGCAAATTACCCACCGTGTAGTTTCCAAACTTCAAGCCCTGCGAATCGAAGTCCGTATAGGCGGAGCCCACATACTGACCGCTGAGGCGGACGAACCCTTGGTAACTGAGAACCGGGAACTGCGCTTCGGCGTAGAGCGACCCCTGGAGTTCCGGCGATCCCGGCAAACGATATCCGGATAGCACGCCGTTCGTGGTTGCCGCGTTCGGTTCCAGATCCGGTGCCGGTCCGAAGGCACCGAAGCTCACACGGCTGATTGCGGCGGCCGAGGTGGTCGCGGCATGATCAACGGAGACAGTGCCGCCGATCTCCAGCCAGCGCGTCGCCCTCAGGGTCATCTCCTCTTCGAGACCATAAATCCTGGCCTTTCCGCCATTGCCGATGTAGTTGAAGCCCTGAGCCGTGACCAGCCCCACTTGCATGTTGCTCCACTCGATGTCATAGACAGAGGTGTTGAGGTTGAGCATGCCATCCAACAGTCGCACCTTGCTGCCCAGCTCGTAGTTCCACAGGCTGTCAGGATGATAAGAGGATAACGCAGCCTCGTTGCCGGCGGTCACGTTCGGCCCACCCACTCGGTAGCCCTTGGCAGCCTGCGCGTACCAGGTAAGATCGGTGGTCTGTCGGAAGGTGATGGCGGCACGGGGAGTCACGGGCTTATCCACCTCGTTTCCCAACGAGTTCGCTCCGGCCAACACCCCGCTCTCCAGCGTGTCGAAGTGAACGACATCCTTGCTGACGCGCACGCCTGCCGTGAAATCGATGCGGTCCGCGAGGGTGTAGGTCCCGCTGCCATACAGCGCTGCCTGCCATTGCACAGCATTGACGTTGGCGGCCAAGATGAGCGGCGCTTCAGGAGAATTGGACGTGACAATCTGAGTCGGATCGCTGGCGACCCTCTGATAAAACGCGCCCGTGGTAAATCGAACCGGACCCATCTGCGGGGAATCGAACCTGAATTCCTGCGAAATGTCGTGAACGGTATTGGGAGCAACGCTCGGCGCTGAGGCATTGGGCCCGGTAAATGGCAGGCCCAGCGCCGGAAGAACGGCGCCGAGATCTTGAGTCCCGTCGATAAATCGATCGAAATAATTGGTTGTCGACGTGAGCGTACCCCAGGTGGGTGTCCAGGTCGTCAGCAAGTTGTAGATGTGGGTATTGAGGGTTGCGCTGCCTACGGAGTAGTAGGGCTGCTCGGTCTGGTAGTTCGGCAGACCGGGCTGGGCGTAATAAAACGTCGCCGTGCTGCCCATTTCATTGGTGCGATCGTCCATTACCGTGAAGATCATGGAGAGCTCATCGATCGGTTTCGCGCTGAGTGAAAAACGCGCGCCATAGGTATGCACTTCGTTGACGTTCGAGAGACCGCGACCGGCGTCGTCGACCCAGCCGGCATCATTGTCATAGTAGGCTACGAGTCGCGCGCCGAGCTTGCCGTCGACCAACGGCGCATTGAGCACGCCGTATACATCTTCCGAAGTTCCGCCATGATCGGTTGACGATCCAGTGGTTTGCACCGAGCCTGAGAAATTATCCAGATCCGGTTTGTTGGAAATAAAACGCACGACGCCGCTCAAAGAACCTGCGCCAAAGAGCGTGCCTTGCGGTCCGCGCAGTACTTCCACTTGCTGCACATCCACGATCTTCGGATCCGCCGTGCCGAAGGTCACCGCGCCGGGATTCAGATCAATATCGTCCAGCATGAACGACACGGTGGCCTGGGCAAGCGTGGATCCCGCGCCCGTGGCGACTCCACGGATGATCAGATTGTTTGAAGTGCCTAAGCCCTGCGCGGGATTGGAAAGTCCCGGAGAGTTGGCAATAATATCGTTGACATCGCTTGCGCCGCGTCTCGACAGTTCCACGCCGGACAGCGCGGTGATGCTCATGGGAACATCTTGGAGGCGCTCGGCCCGCCGGGTCGCCGTGACGATGATTTCGGTCAGTGCCGACTCGCTGGGAGAATTCGTGTCCTCCGCGGCCGCGCCCATTGCAGGCCTGGTGGTCGTTGCCGCAATGCCTATCCCTACCATGCAGGCACAGAAGCTTCCTGAATAGCGCGTGCGCATAAACATCCCCATATTTTCTTGTTCGTTCTCATTGTAGGCATATTTTTCGATTCAAGAAAAGTTTTTCCATTGCGCAACACGCCGGAATTGGGGCCGTTTCCCGGGATTACGAGTCTCGGAACGGCGTAGGTCCGGAACGGAAAAGCGAAGGCCCTGGAAGTGCAAAGACCACTGAAAAATCAATGTGATACCCAGGGTTTCGCCAGCGATTCCGATGACTTAGAGCTAGCCACCAGCTCCCCAACGGCCTGAATAATCACGTCAGGACGATCGTGCGCTATGTCGTGCGAACTGCGATCTGCCGCCACCAATTTTCGATTATTTGCGCCATCGACAAATTGTTTGTGCGCCTCCCTCCACCACTGCGCGTCCGCTGCAACGTCGAACGGCGTCTGCTCAGAAACAATGACGATCGCGGGAACGGCAGCCGGCCAGGTTACTCGATGAAACGCTTGAGAAGTCTCGCGGAAGGATAGAGACAAGGCCAACAATTGCCGCCCCGCCTGGCTCGGCGGAGCTGCTTTGGTTGCAGCGATGATCGGCGCGTAAATGGCAGACATCCGGTCAATGAAGTCGTCAGTAAAGACATCTGGCACGTTGGCATCAACGAGCACGACGCCCAAAATCCATTGCGGATGTTTCCGCGCAAGATAGGTTGCGATTTCGCCACCCAGGGAGTGTGAAACCAGGATCACATTCTGCGTGGCGCCAAGCTTTTCCAGACCGTTGGCGAGATCGTCGGTAGCGCTCTGCACACTCCAGGGGCCCGGCACTTCATCGCTGCGGCCAAAGCCGGCGCGATCGTAAGTGATGATCTTGCATCCCGTTCGCTTCGCCAGCTCGGGAACCAGAGTATTCCAATAGGTAGAATCCAGTCCCCCGCCGGCATCGAGAACAATGACCGGCAGCGAACCTTGATGAATGTGGAAGGCGATTTTGTGGCCGGCGCGCGGAATCATCTGCGTGGCTGCGACGGCCTGGCGATCGTCAGTGTGCGCTGGCGTGGAAAACGCGAGCAGCAAACTTAGCGAGGTCGTTTCTAAGATTCTCATTGTTTATCCTGTGGTGAATGAGGGATTCATCGGCTTGTCACAAGACCCGTGCCTTGGGCAACCGCATGGTCAATGGTGACAAGTACACCGCAGCCCCCTCGCCGGTTGCGTCCGTCTTATCTGGTTTTTCGTCGAGCGTACAAACGACTCGCCCAAATCATCGCCAATGTCTTGGTCCGCCGCTCCGGGCGTGCGCTGCGTTCGCCCAACGGAATCACAAGCGGACGCTCAGGCGGCCTCTGGGTCGGACTTTGACTACACGGTATTCAGCATGGCGGTCTGCCCTACTTCGGTTCATTGCCGTCTAATGTCGGCTGATGACTAAATCGGCCAGTGCTTTCCTGGCTGCTACTGCGTTCGGTCACAGCGAGGTAAATTTATGGATGGACTCAAATGTCTGATGTTGGCGGCTATTGCGGGAACTTGCTTCACCGCGGCGATCCCCAAAGCAGAGGCTCAGGTGAGCGTCAATATTGGGCCGGCACCCGATTGTCCTTACGGTTACTACGATGTCGCGCCTTATAGCTGCGCTCCCGCGGGCTACTACGGTCCGGAATGGTTTGCCGGAGGCGTATTCATCGGCGCCGGCCAGTGGTTTCATGGTCCGGCCAACTTTCATGGCCACGTGAACAACGCCTTCCATCCAGAGCACGGCTACTCGGGCCCGATGCCCAGCCGCGGCGAGAAAGCCGACCCCGCGAAGCGTGTCGACAGCGCTCACTTCAAAGGAAACGAGGTACGTGATGGGCGTGGTCACGTAACCGGCGACAAACGCTAGTGGATATCCAACCGATTTGAGGCAGCCTGCCGGGGCGTGCGGATGCACCCCCGGCAGGCTTTTGCTAATTCGAGCTCTGAATGCCCGGCTGCGCCAGCAACGGCCCGATCTTTTGTCATATGCTGCGTGGCTAACCCGACAGCCAAGGTCGCGAAGGAAACCTTGGCGGTCCGAAAGACTGCTAGTCCTCGTCTGACGTTTTGACCTCGATACTCGAGCAACAGCATGACGCCTCGCTGCTCGGCCACAGCCGTTTCCCATCCAGACTTGCGCCCTCCGCCAATGCGTATCTACGCCCATTCAAGCCACGGTGACTGCGGATTCCACAGCGCGTCTCGTGATGCCACACCGCTTCCCGAACGCCCATCTCCATGCGTTCTGCATTCACCATCACAGCGCGGGCCATGTTGCATTGAGATCGGGCGATCAGCTTTGCTCTATCGAAAGCCATCCCGAGTCGATTGGACAATTCGCGCGCCAAGCCGGACGCATCGTACCCCTTCATTACATAGATCCAAATGAGTTCGTACGCCTCTTGCCGATACTTTGGTGGAAGTCGCTCGATCAGCACGACTTTCTCTGCAATGACAGCGCCATAAGCTTTGATCGCGGCTGGCATCGGCCTGAAGGGTTTCGACAACCCTACTTTCCGCAGAGTCTCGGAGACGAGCGGACGCGAGGCTTCCCTCGACACAAAAGCACCGGCGAATCGACCGTATTCGCTCAGTCGTTTCATGAGTTCCACTATGACCATCCCTCCCGCGCCGTGAGTGACGCGAACCCAGTCTTTTTGGGAACGACATTGTCCTCAGTGCCAGTTCTACCCGCCTCGCCGCGGTTCTTCCACACCCGACCGTCGACAGTGTGTCATTGTCATCAAAACCTTGGGCTATAAGGGTCCTCAACAGAGCGAGCCAGATGAAAAGAACGATCAGAAGTCGAAGGCCCGAGCGCAACAGGATAGTGCTGATATGCAGCAGTTCGGGGGATCGCAGCCCGAGATTCCGAAAGTCGGATCTCGCGACGCGCCCGGCGGCTGGTCAGTTGGTTGAAACTTGCGGACGCTACCTGGGATTGCGGCGCCGGCAATCGCCAATCCGATACGATCCGCGAGAAGAAGGCGCATGAAGGACTCTCGATCCTGGAACTAACTCGCGCCGGATTTAACGAAGACACGGCGATTGCCAACGACCCCGTGTGCGCGTTGCAACCACGGAGTGGCCACGTTGGAAATTCTTTTGCGGGTCGGTTTATCCTGCGTTGACACGAATCAGCGAGCGACTAACATGCTCGCGGGGAGCAAGCGCGGCGCGCGTTGCTGGCAAATTTATCTCGATATATATCGCACTGCGCCGAACGCCAGTTTCACCAATCTGGTCACGCATTAAACAACGTCAATCGAGGAGTCTCCGATGAGGGTAACTTTCAACAGGACGTGTATCTCCGCAGCGATCCTTGGAATACTTGGGACATCAACAGCATTAGCCGGCTCTGCCTCAACGGCAGTAGACGTCGGTTCGCTGCGCGGCGCGCAAGCGAGTCAGCCGATTTCAATCACCATCGCTTTGAAGCTGAGCGACCCAGCCGGCGCCGAAGCACTGATGCAGCGCCTCGCGACGTCGACTGATGCGTTGTACGGCAAGTTCCTGACTCCCGATCAGGTAGAAGCGCGGTTCGGCCCGAGCGATGCCGACGTGCAGAATGTGACGGCAACATTCACCGCCGCCGGCCTGGCGGTGGCGAGAACCAGCGCGACGACTTTGTCCGTGACGGGCAGTCTGTCGATGTTGGAGCGGATGTTCCAGACCAGCGTGCATCAATTCGAAAAGCCCGCGAGCGTAAAAGGACCGGCCTTTACGTTTCGGGCCGCCGTGTCGAAGCCCGTCGTGCCGGCAGCGATTGCCTCAATGGTACAAGGAGTAGTCGGCTTCAGCACCCAACCGACGTTGCATAACAACATTCAAAGAGCGCCGGCCACGTTCAATGGCGCACCGGCGCAGCGGCTAAGCGCCGGCCAGCCAGGGGATTTATCCGCCAAGTTCGGCAACTTGACGGTACTCGATTTCGATTCCGTCTATGACGTGAATCCACTGATTGCAAGGGGCGTCAACGGCACGGGGCGCACAATCGGCATCGTGACGCTGGCGTCTTTCACCACCAGCGACGTGTTCTTTTACTGGAACTCGCTCGGCCTGAAAGTCAATCCCAACCGCATCAGCATCGTCAATGTCGACGGCGGTTCGGGCCCGATAAGCGACGCCGCAGGTTCGGATGAGACGACGTTGGACGTGGCGCAATCAGGCGGGATCGCCCCAGGCGCAAAGATTGTTGTGTATGAGGCCCCGAACACCAATCAGGCGTTCGTGGATGCCTTTGCACAGGCCGTGCATGACAACCGCGCTGACTCGATCTCCACGAGCTTCGGCGAACCGGAGATCCTCGACGATGCGACGCTCGGCGGAACCGTCACCGATCCCTTTGACGGTGAACAGGTGAGCACGCTGCAGGCCATGCATGAGCTGTTCGTGGTTGCCGCTTTGCAGGGGCAGAGCCTGTTCTCGGCGGCCGGCGACAGCGGGGCCTTCGACACGGTCAGGGACTTCGGACAAGGAGACGGTTTCACCACTCCGCTAAGCGTTGACTATCCGGCCAGCGACTCGGCGATGACGGCGGCCGGCGGCACGACGTTGCCGGGTCCGCAGATGTTCAACACGCCGGGTGGAATACTCACGATTGACAATCCGGTGGAACGGGTCTGGGGCTGGGACTATCTCGAGCCATTGTGCGACGCGTTGGGGGTTACCAATTTCTTCGAGTGCGGGATTTTCTCGGTCGGCACCGGCGGCGGCGTCAGCTCGTTTTTCCCGATCCCGCTGAATCAACTCGGTATCCCCGGTACGCAGTTGTCCCAGCCAGGGCAGACCTTCACGGAAACCGACGTGAGTCCGCCGATGGTGTTTTTCACATTTCCGGCGCACTTCCCGGGCCGCAACGTGCCCGACGTGTCGTTCAATGCCGATCCCGAAACCGGCTACGTCGTGGATTACACATCGAGCGTTAACGGGTTCGGTCAGGAGCACCTGGGGGGTACGAGTTTCGTGGGACCGCAACTGAACGGTGTCACGGCACTGTTGGGCCAGAAGGCCGGTCACCGACTGGGACTGCTCAATGTGGAGCTCTACAATTTGGAGCGTCTGGGCTTCTCATTTGGACCCTCGCCTGCCATCCGCACCATCTCGACCGGCGACAACTGGTTTTACAAAGGTCGCAACGGCTATGCGCCGGCGTCGGGTGTCGGCACGCTCGATGTGTTCAAGCTGTCGGAACTGACGCATTGAGCGGCAATCTAAGTTAGGGCTGAGCATGCGAGGCGGCCTCTCGCCGCCTCGCATGCGTATAGACGGAGCCGGTGACGCCTCATTCCTTCGCGAGAGTGTAACTCCCGGCTCTCGCCCCCGGCACTACGCGCCAGCCGGCCGCAAGGTCGAGTGTCCACCCAGGACCTTCGAGATGCGGACCCTGAATGTCTTTGGGAGCCGCTACCGTCGCGTGGCTGAAATCCGTGGGTACCAGTACCCCGTCCGTCACGTCGAGGGTGCCCCATTCGGCGGTTGCGTGAAACGTGGGATAGACAGTGGCATCCCCCAAAGACACGAGTGCGCTCGGGTTGAAACTGAAGGCGAGTTTTTTTCCAGGTAAGAGCAATGTGGATCCCTCGACCAGGCGTGCGCGGTAGCGCGCCTTGGCGGCTTCCGCCTTCTGTGCGCGCTCAGCTTCGGCGACGCGAATGGCGGCCGCGCCGTAAAGGGATGCACGCGCCTCGGCTGACACAGTCGCGTGAGGCGGTAGCGTCGAGGCAAGAAGCGCGCTGAGATCGGATTGCGCGGAAAGCTTTGTGCGCCATCCCGGAAGGCGCGAATCGAGCAGCAGCCCGTAAGGCGGCCCCGAGGTGTAGGCAAACGAGCGCACGAACGTGATGCTTTGGTCCGGATCGCTGAGCTTGCCGATCGCACGCCACCGCGCGGAATCGCGGTCAGGTTCGCCGACAATCGTCCCGGTATATTCCGGAACACCTTCGGCGATTTCGAGGCTCGCTTCGGTCTGGGCGGATCCGGCAAATAGCTCGTGGCGATGGCTGCGAAATGCGAGCGCGTCGCGGATGGCCTGGGTTTGGCCAGGCCCCTGCTCGACCAGCGCAGCGGCGAGCGCGCGCCATTCGAGCTGCAGCCATAGGCGGCCTTCCGCGGTGTCGAGCTGCAGGTTGGGCGAGTCCTGCGCCATGAGACCAAGCCCCGGCTGGATACGGTGGAATAACTCGTGGGCGAAAATGACCCGTCGGTCGATCGCGTTAGTCGGAATGGTGGGCCACAGGAGCATCGTCCAGCGCTTACCTTGCCATTCCGTTGGCGCGTTCGAGACGATGATCTCTTTCGGCAAACTGCCGACATAGACCCCATCGCTAGCGTGCAGGACGCCCTCCGGGTCTGGTTCATTCGCAACGACCGCTCGCGTTTCGGGATCGACAAACAACACGGCGCCATAGAGCTTCTTGCCCCACAGATGCCCACCTTCCTTGTTGGAAGCCGCCTCCGCTTCCGCGAACCAGGCTTTTGCCTGCACCATGTCGATCGGCGACGATGGCGCAGGCGCTGCGGAAGCGATCGCGCAGATGAACATCAGCAAAGCAAATCTCGTCGTCGCAACAGGCTTGCTAAAATATGACATGTTTCCCCATGGCTGGTTGACGGACTCTACGGCCGATTTCTCGAAAGTACCTGTAATTAAATATGAAATCCAGGCGGCCGTGCTGCGAAAGCACAGTGCCAACGTGCGTTACCAGCTTCTCGCCTTCGAAAAGCTCGGTGCCGTTCCGGCGCATGCCCTCGCAGGGCGAGCCGAGAACGCGCTACATCGGCAGTGGTTGGACTCCAATCCATCGCACGTGCAGCCAGTGTTCGAAGACGACGTAAATGGCGAGGCCGGCCACAATTGCGATACCGTCATTCAACTTCATGGATGGCGCCATGGGAATCGCCCGCTGCGTACGCCATCGGAACGACATGCGGTCAGCAATTGCCCACACCAGGAAGCTACCAAATAGCACGGCATTGGCGAGCATGCCGGTCGCGATGAGATGCGCCACAGCCCAGATCATGACGCTGAGCAACATTGGATGCTTGAAAGTGGCTTTGATGCGACCCGGAAGATATGCGGCGAGAAACAAGGTAAACACAGGCAGCATGAGAACGGCCGTGATGTAATGGGTCCACGCTGGGGGCGCGTATAGCAACACCGGCTTCTGACGAGCCATGCCATAACCCCAGATAATGATTATCAAGCCCGCTATCGTTATCAGTGAATAAAGGCCTCTCCAGGCATTGCCCAAGCGGGCTGCAGTTCGGTCGCGCCAAGCCGGCGCGACGATCGATATCGAATGCACTCCGAGGAACAGAACCAGGCCGAGCACGAGATAGATCATCGGTTCGACTCCTTAGCGATGAGCTTGGCAGATACCGCAGGAATACCGGAAAGTCAACGTTGCGCGGCAACTCACGTCGTGGTGGATTCGCCCGGAACTTGCCCAAGCTATCCCCCAGCGCGGAAAGATTTGTACGCTAGCCCGCCATCGATACGGGGTTGCCTTGATGATCCTGCAAACCGCAGCGGCGCTGGCAATTGGCGCCCATGTTGTCCTATCAAGAGATGCGCAGCCTAAGCGCCCTGATGCAACTCCTCGCAGGCGTTTCGCGCTACTTGGCGGCACGATAGATCACTTTACCCTCCGGGCTCAGCATGACAATGCTGGGCTCACCCCCTTTGTCTACGCCAATGCGGATGCGCGGACGACCCTCTGGGTCGGAAATTACCAGCTCGGCTTTCTGGTTCTCATCGGCGAGCGCGATGCGTTGCACTCCCTGACTGCTCTCGACAGCACCCGTGTACGGTCGCCGATCGAAGATATCGAAAGCGGCGCGCCAGTTTGCGCCATCGAGGCTCTCTTGTTTCCAGATCCGGATGCCGTCTGTCAGCTGATAGGTGTAGTCAAATGTTAGGGTCGCCAAGTTGTTGTCGCGCAGTTTCGACAATGCGAGGCCGCCGGTCTCCTCACCCTTCGTATCCAGGAATAACACACCCGCCGCGTCATTGATGCTTCGAGGATATTCTTTGCCGTGAATGATGGCACCGGGAAGCCGAGCGCTATTGGCAATGACCAAGCGCGTGGTCCCGTCGGCATCGGCGATGTTGATGCGTTGTACCGTAATGGTATCGAAAGATGCCGTCGGGGGTGCCGAGGGCGATTTGGCCGCGGCAGCGGCGATCGGCAGATAGGGTCGCAGTAACAGACCCCAGACTCCGACGGCCAAGATCGCAAGCAGCAGCTGCGTCAGACGTTGCGTGGAATTCGTATGTGGCGACATGATTGCACACCTCCGGCTCGTGGCGAGCATCAGATGTGGGTGAAATACTGTCAAGCTCCGTGCTCTCCGAAAGCAAGCAATCGCCGAGGACAGCGCCGACTGATCTTGGCAGCGTTGCGGCCGACAACAAGGGCGACGTTTTTAAACTGAGCGTATAGGTGATCGTTCGCCCGATCAAACCGACTTGACTTCGCCCCCATCCATGCGAAGTGTGGACCCGGTCATCCACCTCGCACCCGGCGACACGAGAAAGGCAATCAGTTCGGCTATCTCTTCCGGCTTCCCGTAGCGGGCAATACCCGCATCTTTAGGAAATTTTTCGGTGGCCTCTTCTGCTGTCATGTGGTGGATGGATGCCCAATGCTCCAAATAGGAACGACGCCGTCCCGTCATGACAGGCCCCGGTAACACGCTGTTGACCTGTACTCCGTCGGTGATCCCACGCTCCGAAAATGCCTTTGCAAGCGCGACAATCGCAGCGTTGATCGTGCCGACCGCGGCATAAGGTGCTTTGGGGAACAGCGCCGAATTGCCCGACATCAATACCACCGACCCTTTGGCCTCCTTCAAGGCCGGCCACGCCTCAATCGTCAATCGCCGTGCGCCATGCAGCTTGAGCGCCAGCCCGCCGTCCCACTGCTCGTCGGTCATCTCAAACAAGTCGATTTGCGGTACGGCCCCTGCAACATTGACCAGCGCGTCAATTCGGCCAAAGGTCGCAAGCGTGCGATCGACAACCGCTTTTGCCGCTGATCGTTCCGACAAATCAAGATCCACGATGAGTGGTGTCGCATGCGCCGCAGAGACGGCCGCCGCCGTCTCCTCCAATTGGGGGCGGTTTCGTGCAACGAGCACGATGGAACCGAAATCTCGCGCCAGTCGCACTGCCGTGGAGCGGCCAATACCCTGGCTGGCACCGGTCACAACGGCTACGGAAGTTGTCATTTGCCATCTCCTTTGCGTGCAAGAGTGAGTTCCAACAATTAGCGCGACAGAAACTCCCGCATCGCCAGCGCGATTGGCTCCGCGTGCGTTTCCAAGGCGAAGTGCCCGGTATCGAAGAAACGGATGTCTGCTTGTGGAATGTCCCGTTTAAAGGCGTTCGCGCCGGCCGGCAGAAAGAACGGATCGTGTTTACCCCATACCGCCAGAAAACGCGGCTTGTGCGTACGGAAGTAGTCTTGGAATGCCGGGTACAGCGTGATGTTGCTCTTGTAGTCGCCAAAGAGATCCAGCTGCACTTCGTCCGCACCCGGACGCGCGAGATAGAAGTTATCAAGTGACATGCCGTCCGGCGAAACGACTGCTGAATCGGGCGCTCCATGGGTGTATTGCCAGCGCGTCGTCTCAGGAGCGAGGAAAGTCCGCAATGCGTTGCGGTTGGCCGCGGAAGGGTCCTCCCAATAGGCCCGGATGGGATTCCACCCGTCGCTGAGTCCCTCTCTATAGGCGTTACCGTTCTGCGAAATGATCCCGGTAATTCGCTCCGGATGCCACGCAGCCAATCGAAAACCAGTTGGGGCCCCGTAATCAAACACGTAGACCGCAAATCGGTCGAACCCCACCACTTCGGTAAAGCGGTCGATGACGCGCGCGATGTTGTCAAAGGTGTATTTGAATTGACTTGGTGACGGCATATCCGACTGACCGAAACCGGGCAGGTCGGGCGCGACAATGTGGAAGCGATCGGCCAGCAGGGGCATCAAGTCCCGGAACATGTGACCGGCGCTCGGGAAACCATGGAGCAACAGCAGCTTGGGGGCGCCCGGCGCTCCCGCCTCTCGATAAAAGACCTTGAGAGCGTCGATTTCAACGGCACGATATTTAATGGATGGCATGGCATGTTTCCTCGTTGACAATGGAATGGGCTGCAGCAGTTATGCTTTGGCTTTGAGCGGCGGTAACTTTGTTTCGGCTCCGGTCTTAGGTGTCGCTGTCATGGACCGCCTCCAGAATGAGGTCCACGACCGCCGCCGGTGCACTGACGAGGGGCATGTGGTCCACGGCATGCGAGCGTAGTCGCGCCCCCATGCGATCGGCCATGAACTGTTGCGTCTCCTGAACGATCATTCGATCGTGCTCGGCCATGAGAAACCAACTCGGGCGATCCTCCCACAGGGGGCGCTCAACGGCGGTGGTGATACAGGCCGGAGAGATCGGTCGTTGCACGGCACAGAGCAACGCCTGCTGCTCATGGGTTGCGTCCTGCGCAAATGCCGTGGCGAACGCCTCGAAGGGAAGCCATATGAGCCCATGGCTATCCGGTGCCAGTTTCGGCGCCTGCGGGTGGGGCACGGCCCGATAAAATACGTCAGCGACCGTCTGGCCTTCCGTGGGCGCCAGGCCTGTGACATAAACCAGTGCTTTGACGCGCGGATTTCGGGACGATCCAATGACGGCACCGGCATAGGCGTGACCGACGAGTACGAGTCGCCCGGCGACTCGTTCCGACGCGCGGTCGAGTGCGACAACATCATCTGATAGCGAGGTGAGCGGTAAGGGTGCCGCGATCGCAGTGATGCCTTTCTCGTGTAGCGCCAGGATCACCTTGCTCCAACTCGACCCATCGGCCCAAGCTCCGTGAGCGAGAACGACACTGACATCATTTCCCAACATCTCTCGCTCCTCTTGATCATCCGATCTGCGCGTAACCGCCTAACCGCCATTACGGAGGTTATGCAAGCGCGCGTAACTTGTCAAATGCAATTAAGGCGGTTATGGTGCAGCGCGTAGGGGTAGTTGCCATGTCTCAAAAATCTCCAGCCATATTCATCGCCGATTCAGCGGGCCTGGATTTTTTGAATTCGATCGCCACTCCCGTCGACACCGAGATCGACTGGATTGGCGATGGCGAAGGGTTGCTAGCGTGGTTGGAACAAGCTCATCTTGTGCCTGTTGACGTGCTCGATGCGTTGCGAAAACAAGCGAAGCCGGGGGAAATCGACCGCGTCGCGGCGCAAGCCCGCAGGTTGCGCGAATGGTTTAGGACATTGCTCCGCGAACACCAAGGCAAGCCGATGAAAGCTCTGGAGCTTGGCGATCTAGAACCGCTGAATCGGCTGCTTTCCCGCGACGAGGGATTCGGTCGCTTGGTGCCGCAAAAGAACGGACGGACGACGGCACTTGAGTTTCAAAGAACGCGGCGCTTTCGATCGCCGGAATCGCTCCTCCTTCCGATTGGTGAAGCACTGGCGAGGTTGCTCGCCGAGGAAGACCTAACGGACGTGAAAGCATGTGAAGGCCGGATTTGTACGCTGATGTTTGCCGACCGCACACGGAGCCGTTCGCGCCGATGGTGCAGCATGGAGACCTGCGGCAATCGGGCGAAACAGATTACCCATCGACTTCGCACGAAGGAGTCTCGCTAAGCGCAAGCGGAATGATCAGAGTTCCTAAGCGTGTTTATTCTCGGAAAGGGCTAAACGGGCCGCGTCACCAGCCACGCATGGATAATCCCGACAATTGACAGCACCAGCAATCCCAGTAGCGCGATCCCGGCTATGAGAAACCCCGAACTACGCTTGGCGGCGTCTGCCATATAGCCCAAAGAATACAAGACGCGTCCAATCAGCCAAATCAGCCCCAAACCAGGGGCTAAGTATCCCGATACGACCGGATAAACGGTTGCAAGCCAGAGAAGCGGCAGAAATAACACGAACTGCTCGAGAGTATTCATCTGCACGCGGAACGCCCGCTCGAATTCGGGAGCACCGGTCACTGCCGGTGCATGCACGCCGTGCTTCCCACGCATACGACCCACGAGCATCATTGTGTAGAGACCCAGAAGTACGGCCAGTACCGTCACCGCCGCGCTCAATAAAGTCCCTGCTGTTGCCATCATGTTATTTTCCTCTCCCTGTACCCCATAGATCATTCGATCGTAGTCTTGTCCGAGCCGCAATCCAAGTCACAAACCAGGCGACGGCCTGCTAGCCACGGCGCCTTCGAGCCGGCTGACGCCGCACGCTCCGTCATTTATGGGCAAATTCACCAGCGGCTTTGTAGATGCGCAATGACAAGCACGTGACGACGTCTCGCACTGTGGGAACCTTCAGAAGCCTGTCGAGCGTGAGGTCTGTAAGGTCTCCAACATCCTTAACGGATACCTCTAAGATCAAATCGTATTCTCCGGTGACCGCGGCGCATGAAATGACTCGATCGTCGTCGCGGATGACTCCGAGGAACGCCTTGCCATCCATCGCGCCGCGTTGATCGAGATTCACGAGCATATACGCTGAAAGGATCCTACCCACGGCGGCTGGATTGATCACCGCTCTGTAACCCGCGATCACACCCTCGCCCTCGAGGGCCCGTACTCGCCTTAGGCAGGCCGATTCGGACATGCGCACGCGGCGGGCGAGTTCGACATTCGAGAGCCGACCATCGCGACCCAGCTCACGAATAATTCGATGATCTTATTGGCGCAATAGAATGGGATATCCCTCCGAGTATCAGCCCGCAAGTGGCTCGTTCCACCATTCTACTGCAAATAGCTGCCTCATTTTGGCGGCAAAAACCACTAGATCCGCCTTATTCTGGCTCCCTACTGACCGAACCCTGGACCTCATGACGTTAGCGAAGAAAGCGCGTTTTCCGATCGGTCACGAGATCACCTTGGCCGAACTCGACCGCGATCCTTATCCGGCGTTTGCGCGCCTGCGTGAGCGCGAGCCGATCTCGTGGATCCCAGCCGTAGACATGTGGTACATCGTCGGTTACGAGGACGTACGCACGGCACTGCTCGACACGACACGAATGAGCACCGCGTCCGCCCAGTCGACGATCTTCGACACCTTTGGCGCACAAGTCTTGACTACCGAAGGCGCGACGCACGACCGCTACCGCCAGGCCTTGCGACATCCGTTCACACCCACCTTTATTCGCGCGCACTTGGAGCCGGCCATTGTTGCCGCCGCGACAGCACTCATTGACCAATTGCAAAAGCATGGCCTAGCCGATCTGCGCTCAGAGTTTGCCCGTCGCCTGCCGATTCAAGTCATTCTTTTGATATGCGGCCTGCCTGCCGATGCCGAACCGCACATGCGCCGCTGGTATGACACTTTCGAAGCCGCGCTCGCCAATTTTTCAGGCGTTGAAAGCATACGCATGGCCGCTCAACGCAGCGTCGCCGAATTCCATGCGCTGCTGGATACGGTGATCGACTCTGTGACGCACGCGGATGATTCCTTGTTGGCACGACTGGTTAACGCTCCGGCAAACGAACGACTGGCCGATGATGAAATCAAGCGAAATCTGGCAATCGTATTCTTCGGAGGCATCTCCACGGTTGAGGCATTGGTGCTGAATAGCCTATGGGCAATGTTTGAGCATGCCGACGTCTTGGAACGCGCCCAACGCGACGTCACCATACTGCCGCAGGTCATCGAAGAAACCATGCGATGGCTCAGCCCGGTGCAGTCGGCCACGCGCCATGTCACGGAGCCATTCGAGTGGCAGGGCATCAAATTCTTCTCCCACGAGACGGTAAATTGCATGCTCGGCGCCGCGAATCGCGATCCCTCGATCTTCGTAGATCCCGACCGTTTTGACCTGCATCGAGCTAACAGTCGCAGACACCTGGGGTTTGCGACCGGCGCACATGCCTGTCTCGGATCCCACCTGGCCAAGGCCGAAGTGGCGATCGGGCTGGGGACTCTTCTCAGCCGGCTTCACAACATACGACTGGAGCGATCGCTGACCGCCCCGCCCAGTGGCTACGAATTTCGACAGCCGCGCAAACTGACCGTGAGCTGGGATCCCAAGTGACCTTGTGGGCTGCCGTGTTGCTCATGAACGCTGCCGTCGCGGCTGCCTCTGATTCTTTGAAGGAACCCACCGCCCCGACTGCGGAGCCGTCTACTGCGCTGATTGCCGGACTTCCTGCCTTCATCGACGGCGCCGTTCTAGATGCCATGCGCCGCGATCATATCGCCGGTGTGGAAGTCGCCGTCGTCAACGCCTCGTCGGTGCTGCTGGCCAAAGGCTATGGCGTCGCTGCACTCAGCCCGATTAAGGAAATGAGCGCCGACACCTTGGCTCGTGTCGGCTCAATCTCAAAAACCGTGGTTTGGATCGCGATCATGCAACTGGTCGAGCAGCATCGCATTGACCTCGACGATCCGATTAACCGCTACCTGCCGCCCAGCCTGCAAATTCCTGACGAGGGATTCTCGGAGCCCATCCGAATCAAGCATCTGATGACTCATACGGCCGGGTTCGAAGAAACCGTCTTGGGCCACATGATCATCGCTGACGCGCATTTCGAGCTGCCCGTTGCAACCTACCTCGCGCGCTATCGTCCTCATCGAGTGCGACCTCCGGGCAAGATCGCGGTGTACTCTAATTATGGCGCCGCCCTCGCCGGCATGATCGTCGCTCAGGTCACCAACCTTCCTTGGGAGCTGTACGCCGAGCAGAAAGTGCTGCGGCCCTTAAACATGCGCTCCGCGACATTCCGCGAAAACCTGCCGCCTGAATTGGCAAAGGCGCGAGGCCTGCCGCAGTCCATGGACAGCGCCGCGGCCGCACTGCTCAGCGAGGGTTTTATTTGGAAAGAAGCCCAGCTTACCCAGGCGCCGCCCGAATACATCACGCACTACGCACCCGCGGGCGCCTTAGCCGCGAGCGCCGACGACATGAGCATGTACCTGCAGGCCTTTCTGGGTCCCAAGCGCTTCGCCGCCGCCGGGGTGCTCACCGAACAAAGCGTGCAAATCCTGTTTCAACAGTCATTCTCCAATGCGCCAGGTTTCGGCACCATTCATCACGGACTGTTTCAATACCCCTTCCCCGGCGGCCAATTGGCAATCGGACACGATGGTGACACGCACTACCAGCACGCCATCATGCTGATCGTGCCGAACATGAATTTGGGCATTTTCGTCAGTGAGAATACCGACGCCGGCAAGTCGCTGATCGAACGGTTGCCCTACCAGATCGGGATGTACCTTCAAGGACAGAATCTGGCCGCCGGCGTGCCTCGCGTGCCCACCGGCACGCATCAGGATGTCTCGGGAACCTACCTGACGCTGCGCCGCCCGTACCATCGCACCGAGCGCGCCTTCTTCGATCTTGTCACGGCGTCGGTGGAGGAAACCGCAAACGGAGACCTGCTGGTGTCCGGACTGACAGCGGACATCGATCGTTATGCGCCGCAGTCCGATGGCACCTTTCATGAAGTCGCGGGCCCGTACCGCATTGCATTCCGGCAAGACTCGGGGCGGCTGTTGTTGCTCGATCCCACGGGTTCCGAACCACTGGAGAGACGGGGATTCTTCGCGGGCGCACTGTGGCTGTTGGTCATTCTTGTGCTTCTACACATCGCCGCGCTGGCGGGTTCGATTCAGGCGGTCAGCGATCTGCGTGCCCGCCACCGGCGCGCGCGCAGGGTCGCGGGCACTGAGCTGTGGAGCATCGCGCAGCGCTTGTGGGACGTCGCGCCCCTGCTGTGGCTCAGCGGCCTGGTGGTAGCGTGGATCGCCATGACGCCGTGGCTCGGAGACCTGGATGCGCTCGTCACGCAGTATCCCGGAGGACTGTTTCCGGCGGCTTGCTGGCTGTTCTTCCTTGCCGCCATCGTCACCGTGTGCGGCTTATTATTCCTTGCCGCAAGGAGACCGCGCTGGCCCCGGCGTCGCTGGTTCTTAACCAGTATTTCAGCCCTGATATTCATAGCCGCGGCGGCCACCTTTCTCCAGTGGGGCCTTCTGGGATTCTCGGGCTGGTAAGTATGGGCATCAAACGATGGTCTCTGAATCCTAACGCACATCGTCGCGCAACAACGAGCGAGGAGCGGCGCATCGTTTCGCTGCAATCCGCTACGCAGGCGCTCGTTGAAATTCGGCGATGGTCGGGCTACGCGCCCACGCCGCTTCGCGACTTAGGCGCCCTGGCGGCGCAGCTTGGCGTTCAGGAGATTCACTACAAAGATGAATCCACACGTTTCGCGCTGGGCAGCTTCAAGGCACTCGGCGGAGCGTATGGCGCCGCACGACAAGTACAACGGATGCTACGCCAGCGAAACGGCCGGGATGTTTCTATCAGCGAACTGTTTGCCGGCCGTCACGCCCGGGAAATTCAAGACATTACCCTCTGTTGTGCGACAGACGGCAATCACGGCGTTTCGGTTGCATTTGCCGCGCGAAGGATGAACTGTCGCTGCACTATTTTTATGCACGAGCGCGCCTCGAAGGCCCGCGAGAATTTGATGCTCGATCTCGGAGCGACTGTTCATCGGACGCCCGGCATCTATGATGATTCGGTTCGCATCGCGCGCAAAGCGGTCGGGAATCCAGGGTGGGTCCTGATTGCCGATACAACCGTCGAGACCTTCGAACAGGTGCCCGCCGAGGTGATCCAAGGCTACACGGTGATGCTTTTGGAGGTTCTGGATCAAGACCCCGATACTCTCCCTACCCACGTGTTCGTTCAGGGCGGTGTGGGTGGATTGGCGGCCGCCGTGGCTGGCTTCCTCGCCGAGCGCTTCCGTGAACTTCGTCCCACGGTGATTATCGTCGAGCCGGAAACAGCTGCATGCCTCCTGGCAAGTTCGAACGCGGGCAGGGCTTCACGTATCGAGGGCAACTTGCACACCATCATGGGCATGCTGGAATGCGGCGAGGCCTCGTCGATCGCGTGGACGATTCTCAAACAGCGCGCAGACGCCTTCATCACCATCGACGATGAAACCGCAGTGCAGACGCACGATTTCCTGACTCAGGGCAACGCCGGCGAGACGCTGGATGTGGGTTATTCCGGCGCCGCCGGAGTTGCGGGGTTGATGGCCGCGATAACCGATCCAGAACTCGCGGCGGCGCTGCGGCTTGACAAGGCCAGCCGCATCCTGACCTTTGGCACGGAAATGGGAGACGGCGGCCGGGAGAGTAACCTCACTCGAACGGCGAAACCACAGTATGAAAACAGGTTGAAGGGAGAGTGACGGCGATGAGCGTGTGAGCGATCCACGGACCGTCTGAGCGAAATCTTTCGGCGCTCCCACGCCGAGGGGCGGACGCCGGAAGTCACCGCCGAGCAGATGGCCCGAGAGCTAATCGGCGGATGAAGGCGCCATTGAGGCGTACAATAAAACTTCCTTGCCGCCGGAGATAGCACATGAATATGCGAATTATCGGCTTTGTCTCGCTGGCGCTTCTGCTCACCTGCGGTACCGCGCAGGCGGCGCAGTGGGTGTCGGTCGGTAAGACCAGCAATGGAAAATTGGAAGCTTTTGTTGATTTGGGCAGCATTCGTGTCAGCGGATATGTCTACAGCGCGTCGTTCAAATATGTCTATGCGGCACGCAGCCAGAGGGACGAACGCGTAAACAAGTGGGACAAAGTGTCTTTCGGCCAAGAGTCATTTAACTGTGCCGACGAAACAAGTCGCATTGAGGCACTCGATCTGTACTATGAAGATGGTACACACTCGCACGAGCCTGCCGCGCTGTTGCCGAGTTCTTGGACGCCGATTGGACCCAACACATTGCGGGACTTTGAGAGGCGGTACATTTGCGCACGGGTGCCAAAATGAGCCCGAGCGGGGACCAGGTATAACACCCAAGGGGCCAGTACGCCGTGCTACGAACATTAGCGGCTAGTGCGCAGTGCCACCCGCATCCGCCAGAGCCGGCCCGGTGAATTCGGCTTCGATGGACACGTCGATCAGATCGCCGACACCCATCGTCGTGCCCGGAGCAGGCACGTAGGATGTCATGCCGAAATCTGAGCGCTTGAACGAGCCATGGGCAGAAAATCCCACGCGCGCGTGCGGGTCCATGTTCGGCATTCCGGCATAGCCACCATTGAAGGTTCCGGTCAGCACGATGGGTCGCGTCACGCCGTGAAGATCCAGAGTGCCTGAGATTTCCATCGACTTCTCGCCTGTCATCCGCACCGACTGTGAGCGGAAAACAATCTTCGGAAACTTTGCCGAGTCCAGGAATTGCGGACCCTGCACGATGCCGTCGCATTGCGGCGGCGCGTCATCCAGCTCGAGGGATTTGGCGTCAATGGTTGTCACCACTCGCGCCGCGGCGGGTTTGGCTGGATCAAACGTGAGTTGCGCATCGAAGCGGCTAAATCGCGTGGTGTAAGTGGAAAAGCCGAGGTGGCTCACACGCAGCAGCAGGCTGGCGTGGGACTTGTCGAGCTGATACTGACCCGCCGGGGCCGCCGCCAGAGCCGGCATGGCGGGCGGCGCCGCCGATTCAGCGGCCGATGCGCTGCCGCTCACGATGCTCGGAAGCGCCAACGCACCCCCAACGATTAGACCGGGAACCCTTCGCATTGCCTTGACCTTCATCGTTGATAACTCCGGTGAGATTAACTGGGTTAGATGTTATTTAGTCAAAAAACGCAAGACATGACCGCAAGGCTCGCCGCGTTCTACCGAGAATCTATCACGCGGGCTGGCAGCGCGGCATCCAGCAGGCCGCCGAGGCTCGGGACAAATGGTGGCCCAGTTATGGATTTCTTGCAGGCGTGATGTGCGCCCTGCGTTCTAGGGCCGCGCCGAGGCGTCGAAGTGTTTGCCGTCGAGCAGGAGTGTGCTGACCGAAACCTCTTTCTTGGACGATTTCATCGGCCTCATGCCAAATGGAGTCGCGTGCATACGACGCCATTGTCCCGGCGGCAGCCCCGTCGCATTACGAAAAAGATTAGCGAGGCGCGATTTGTTTCCAAAGCCGCATTCCGCCGCGACCTTCCTGAGGCTGTCCTCGGACATCAACAAGCGCCTTTGGGCACGGGCAATGCGCGCGCGCATCACGTACCGATATGGCGTGCAGCCAAAGCGCTTCTTGAACAATCGGAAGAACCGATTTGGGGTCAATTGCACCGCCCGAACCAGATCCATCACCCTGATTGTGGAATGCAAATGCGCAGCAATGTACGCCCGGAGGGTGCGTGCTTGCCATGGCGCCATAGTCTCGCGACCAGACCGCATCGCCTCATTGACCGGAAGCGATTCATCAGCGCTTGCGACGGCCGTGACTCCTACGCTCGGGGTCATGCTTGCTCTCGCTTTGCCTTCTGCAGGACGGGTGGATGTTGGTTTGCGTTCGGTGCCACGTCATCGTCGCCGTGATCCGAGAGTGAGGATCCAAGCGCATACCTAACAAGGACCAGGTCTTGCGCTACGCGCCAAAGCGCATAAACCGAGAAGGCAGCCCAGCACATCACCAGCGAGATGGCGATTAAAACGCGCATAGTGGTGATAGCTTGATTGTCATTTCGACTATTCTCCGGCAGTTAGCTAGTCTTCATCGGTCGGAGACAATCTTTCGCGACACATTAATTGTTCACTTACCGCGATGATCTGCTGATCGTTGGTGAGCACAACTTGACCCACCGCGAAGTCACGGGTCCACGAACTCACTTGCCCATAATGTGTCCCGGCCGGTAGCGCCACGCTCAACACGGACTCATGCGCATCCAGCAATTCAACCAATAAGTGCCGGGTTGATGCACGACCACGAAGTAGCTCAGAGAACCGGGCGCGATCAAGAAAATCGCGGGCGAATGGACTACCGGCACCATTGAGCGCGCGTATGCGATCAATCAGAACGTCGATGAGGTGGATCTGTTGCTTGCAATGGGCGTCGAATAACTGACGTAATCGACGGAATTGAACAGCCGCGGTTTGCCAGCGGGCATTCCTATACAAGTCGCGCAAGTGAATCGAATGAGCAAGCAATTCTCGAAGAACTTCAACAGTTTTCCAAGACTCGCGTCTGTTTGCCGTCGAGTCTGGGCTTTTAGGTACGTCAATCACTAGGCTGGCAACTTGCATTTCTGGCTCCTTCTCGGTGCTCCGCAACCTCACGCTCAATGCCGATTTTCCATCAGAGCCTTAGCGAATATCTTGTACAGTCAAGTTGGAAGTTGCATATTCGTGGCTTTAATAGCGCCCGCTTTTTAGCCCGTGACCTTGATCAATTGACGCTGTGACCGCCGTCGACGTTGAGAATATGACCGGTAATGAATGACGCCTCGGCCGAGGCCAGAAAGACAATTGCGTTGGCCTGCTCCTCAGAGACGCCGAGGCGAGCCATCGGAACCTGAGTCACAAGAGCCGCTTTATTTTCCGGCGTGTGCGTAAAGCGGGTCAACATGCCAGTGTCCACAGGACCAGGCGCCACGGCGTTCACGCGGATTCCCGACTTGACGACCTCGAGCGCCACCGACTTGGTGATGCCTTCGACAGCGTGTTTGCTTGCTACATAGACAGATGCAAACGCCGCACCGTCGTGTCCGTAGGTCGAGGAGATATTGATAATGTTACCGCTGCCCTGTTTTTGCATGACACGCACTTCATGCTTCATGCTCAGGAGCACGCCGAGAACATTTGTGTCGAACGTTGCGGCATAGCTTTCTG
>Ga0307474_10000303_pt1 | contig 36501 bp, 32 predicted proteins | sample atmos_gasesECM1C_2_FD_203312 | JGI IMG/M metagenome (GOLD analysis project Ga0307474, IMG submission 203312) | Hardwood forest soil microbial communities from Morgan-Monroe State Forest, Indiana, United States - atmos_gasesECM1C_05 | ecosystem: Environmental > Terrestrial > Soil > Temperate... | reverse complement strand
CGCATTGGCCCGTGCCGCCCTTTCTCACGGAATCAGCAGCAGTTTGCCCATCGTTTTCCGCCCTTCCAAGTCGCGATGTGCGCGCTGCGCCTCGGCCAGCGGATACGTGTGCTCGATTCTCAACTTCAGCTTCCCTCCAGAGATCATGCCAAACACGGCGCTCGACTGCGCCACCAGTTCCTCTCGCGTGGCGATGTAATGAGCGAGAGTGGGCCGGGTTACGTAGAGCGATCCCTTCTGGGCCAAGGTGATCAGGTCAAACGGTGCTACTGCGCCGCTAGAGCCTCCGAAGAGCACCATCATGCCGCGCGGTCGGAGAACATTTAGGCCCTTCTCAAATGTTGTTCTACCGACCGAATCGTAGATCACATCGACGCCTCTGCCCCCGGTAAGGCGTTTCGTCTCCGTTTCGAAATCGACTTGAGAATAGAGTATGACGTCATCCGCACCCGCGTCCCGCGCCAGTTTGGCCTTTTCTTCGGTGGATACTGTGGCAATCACGCGCGCCCCGATGTTGTGCGCCATCTGCACCAGAAGCAGTCCCACCCCGCCCGCGGCGGCGTGAACCAGCGTCGTCTCCCCCGACTTGAGCGGATGCGTATCGTGAGATAAATAGTGGGCCGTCATGCCCTGCAACATCGCAGCAGCGGCTTGTTGATCGCTCACGCCCTGCGGTATCGGTACCAGTCGGTCGGCTACAACTGCGGCATATTCCGCGTAGGACCCCAGAAGGCCGCTCCAGGCAACGCGATCGCCCTCCTTGATCGACTTTACATCCGCGCCAACTGCGGTTACCGTACCAGCGCCTTCCTGGCCGATAACAAAGGGTAAAGGCGCCTTGTAGCGTCCCTCGCGGAAATAGACGTCGATAAAGTTCACGCCCGACGCCGCCAGCTTCACTACCGCCTCGCTGGCCTTCGGTTGTGGAAGCGGAATATCCACTAATTCCATCGCCTCAGGCCCGCCGACTTGCTTGACTTGAATGGCTTTCATGATTGCCTTGGATTGTGCGTTGAGAGCAAAGGATTCCGGTCGGTCCTGGCTTCAAGTTCTTAGCTCTGAGCCCTTAGCTTCGCATAGAGCGAACAGCGCTCGACGCGCAATCGTCAACATCCCGGCAAGACGCGTTGGCCCAATCCCGGTTGGTTTAACTGAGAACGAGTGTTGGGAACCGGGAGCTGCCCTCTGCTACACTTTGCACGTCCGCGCGAGGAACCCGTCGCCATGGCCGAGAACAAGCCCCAGAGTTTCACCACTCACGCGCGCTACGATCCGTTGTTTCATTTTTTCGCGCTGCCGGTTTTCGTATTCGCAGCCGTCGCGGCCATTGTTCATCTGGTTCGCCATCCCCACTGGCACTCCGCGGCGATGGTGCTGTTTTCAGTGGCGGCGCTGGTTGCGGTTTTTAAATCTCGTTCGTTCGCCCTGAAAGCACAGGACCGCGTCATCCGGCTGGAGGAGCAACTCCGCTTGACCGTCCTGTTGCAAGAGCCTTTGCGTTCGCGGATCCCGGAATTGACCGAAGGCCAACTGATCGCGCTGCGCTTCGCCTCGGACGCCGAAGTGGCCGGGCTGACCGAGAGGGCGCTCGCGGAAAGGCTCTCCAAGAAGGACATAAAAAAGGCGATTCAAGTCTGGCGACCGGATTACTGGCGAGTCTGAGAGGCCGCCTAATCGCAAGGACGTCCGGGCTGGTCACCGGGCGGCGGAGATTGCGATCTCGTGAATACTTGGCCAAACCTTTCACGGTTTTTCGCCGTCTGAGTATGAAGGGTACACGCAAGCTGATCCTGCCGGGTAACCGTCGTCTGAGGTGCCGAAAGTAATCGACGCAGCTTCTTTTCGGCGTTGACCGGGGAACCACCGCAGGATACGATTTTGATAGAATCCTGTGGCCTGAGTTGAGAAGAGCAATCCGTATCTCATAGAAAATATGCGAGTTGCAAAACTCCAAATGCGAATCGCTGTGCTGGCTGTTTTAGCTTTGGGTGGTTCTGCGTGCCAGTCTGCACATAAGCAGGTCGCGATTCTGCCCCCGGGGAACGCCCCGGCGGTAACGCAAACGCCCGCAAAGCCCTCGGCGCAGGTAAGCCAGACCAGTCCGTTACCGCCAGCCGACCCGCCTCCAGCGCAGACCGAAGTTTCCGCCCCTGCGGAAACGAAGCCCCAAGCAGCCGCTTCAGATCCGGTCGGAGACCTGGTCATCCGCGTGGAAAAGGAGTACCAGGCTGGATTGGATGCCTACCGTGCCGGCCAGACCGAGGCTGCCAAAGAGAATTTCGACCGGGCCTTTAATGCCTTGCTGGGAAGCGAGTTCGACGTTCGCTCGGATGAGCGTCTGGCAAAGGAATTTGATCGGGTCGTCGAAGGCGTAAATCATCTCAATCTCGGCGAGCTGGCATCCGATTCCGACGCGCAGAAATCTGAGCCTGCACCGATCGACGAAACCAACGGCATCACTCCTGCGGCCGATCCCAAGATCAGAGCGAAAGCTCAAGCCGAGATCAAGTCAACGCACTCCGACTTGCCGCTCATGATGACCGATCAGGTGGCCGGATACATCAGCTATTTCTCCAATCGTGGCCGCGGAACGTTTGAGCGCGCTTTCGCCCGCTCCGGCCGCTACCATGACATGATGGTTCGGATTCTGAAGGAAGAAGGTGTTCCACAGGATTTGATTTACCTGGCTCAGGCCGAGTCAGGATTCCATCCCCTGGCTGTGTCCCGCGCCGGGGCTCGGGGCATTTGGCAGTTTATGGGGAGCCGGGCGCACGGTTACGGCTTGCAGCGCAACCTTTGGGTCGACGATCGTCAAGATCCAGAAAAATCCACTCGTGCCGCGGCGCGCCATCTAAGAGACCTCTATGCCCAGTTTGGCGACTGGTATCTCGCCATGGCAGCCTACAACTCCGGACCGGGCACGGTACAGGCCGCCGTCAAGCGAACCGGCTACGCCGACTTCTGGGAGCTTTACCGGCGTAACGTCCTCCCCAAAGAAACGCGAAATTACGTTCCGATCATCCTTGCCGTCACCATCGTGACCAAGAATCTGTCGCAATATGGTTTTGATGACGTTTCCATGGACGAGCCGACGGCTTTCGATAAGGTCACGATCAGCTATCCCGTGGATTTGCGGCTGGTGGCGGAATGCGTGGATGCAACTCCGGCCCAGCTGCAGGAGTTGAATCCAAGTCTGCTGCGGCTGACCACGCCGAAGGAAGGCACTTTCGAGTTGCATTTGCCTGCCGGGACGAAGGCTCAGTATCAAACCGCGATCGGCGATATCCCCAAGGACATGCGGCTGTGGTGGCGCTTTCACAAAATACAGCCGGGTGATACTTTGGCTTCCCTCGCGCGCAGCTATCGAGTGACGGCCAAATCGATTATCGCTGCGAACCAGTTCGACAACGATGACTTGCAGGCTGGTACAAGAGTGATTATCCCGGTCACGCCGGGAAAACACCCGCTGAGCGATACCGCGACCTACGCTCGCCGGATCACCCGCTACAAAGTCCGCAAGGGAGATACGGTCGAAACCGTGGCTGAGAACTTCGGTATCTCGTCACAAATGGTCCGCCGTTGGAACGGACTTCGCGGTGACAGCCTGAGAGGCAGGAAGGTGCTGGCCCTGCACCTGCCCGTAACGCCCACAAGCGAAACCGCTTCCGCCGCATCGCACAAGCCTGTTTCTCACACACGGAAGCCGACTGAAACGACGAGTGTGAAAGCGCCGGCGCACCAAGTGGCCAAATCCCAGGCGGCGAGGTCTGAAGAATCAGACTCTTCCGGATCAACGTCTTCCGAGTCAGCCGGCGTGCTCCGGCACACGGTGAAGTCCGGCGAAACTCTCTATTCGATTGCCACAACTTACAGAACCACGGTCGCCGCCCTGAAACGAAATAACGGGAACGTTGCCACCCTTCGCCCAGGCATGATCCTGGTTGTCCAGCCCACGCCGTAAACAAACATGCTGACGGTTCCCCTTGCAGCCAAACTCTTCAAAAGCCAATAGGTCCCGGTTTACGCTCGCCTTATGACATGGGCAATGGCGGGCCCGCGTTCTTTGCCTGCCTTGCGTCGAATCTTCTTCCATTCCGTCGCCCGGTGTGTTAACAGGATAGGCAGGCCCATGTGATCTCAGCCCTTGCAGGCTGCACTTAACGTCGTGCTATAATCGCGCGCCGTTCGAGCATGAGTTTGTAGTGGTCTCTTAATTTCCGGTTCCCGGCAGCCTTGCGCGGCGGTCACAGCGTGTGGAGGCCAAACAATATCAGGAGGAGCAATGACGTTCTACGATCCAACACTCTACGCACGTGATGAAGAAGAGGACTTTGGCGACAGCGGCGCCTACAGCGAGTCGCTGGAAGAGGATTTCGAAGAGGAGGAGGAAGAAGAAGAATCCGGCATGCCCGAGGGCGACATGGGCGAACCGGCAGCGCACTCGACTCCGCCGCCTCCAAAACCGGCCCCTAGGCCTGCGGCTCCTGCCAAAAAGCCCGCAGCCAAGAAGAAAGCGCCGGTAAAGAAAGCACCCGCAAAGAAGAAAAAACCGGCTCCGAAAAAAGCTGCCAAGAAACCGGCAAAAAAGAAGGCAGCCAAGAAATCTGCGAAGAAGCCTGCCAAGAAGAAAGCTAAGAAAGGCCGGCGCTAGAGGATGGTTTTTGACAACCGCGGCTTAACGAGCCGCGGTTTTTCTTTTCGTACAAGGGGCGCTACTTCTTCCCCTCTACCGCTGCCCGGCACTTGGCGTACAACTCCAGCAAGTGCGCCGCATACTCATCCGGCTTCGATGCCGAACCTGTGCCCTGAAAACCCACGCCGGAGGACGTGGTGCGCCCGTACCCTGTGGTCATGGCAACAAATTTCATGAGATCGAGCGCGATATCCTCGTTACGGCGCGCGCTCGCATGCAAAGCTGGACCTTCTTCCATGAGTCCTTCTCCTGAACCGGAAATATAAGGAAGTTCTTCGTCGTCTTCCATCGCTTTGACGCTACCATCCTGCAAGTCATCATAGCAAGGAGCGCCCACCAGTTCATGCAGAGGGAACGAATCGGGAAGAATGTTTGGCACGCCTCTAAGAGTTCCGCCCTGCGCTGCTAGGAAAACGGCCTGATTCTCAAGGGTCGCTCTGCGGGGGAAGAAGTGGCCCGCCATTTGAGGTCTAATTCCCGAAGGCGATTGAAATATTCCTCGCTCGGAGGAATAGGGCCTTCTCTTAACGCCGAGAGAAACTCATCAGGCGGCTTGTATTGATGGACTGAAATGTAGTGGTAAATGAGGGTCGGAGCAGCGTAGATTTTTCCCTCCCTTCCGAAAACCCGTATTTCCGCAGTGCCGAACAATAGCGGCTCGCCCTTTCGCCTGACATAATTCGATGTGTCCGGCGGACATAACTCGCAGTCATGAAATCCCCTTGATTGCGCGACGGAAACCCTACAGTATGCCCAAACTAAGTCCAAATCTTCTGCTCGTGGACTAACCTTGGGGAACTCGTGCGCCGCGCTCAACCAGCCAATGTTCCCAGTTCCGGGGCGATGGAAATGCCGATACCGGTAGTCCGATAGATCTTCAAAATAAGCCATGCTTGCGTTTGTATCAACATCCCCTTCAGGTCAAGGATAAACTAGAAATCGGCACTCATATCTTCCAAACTACCCCAATCGCCTAAATCTATTAAATCGCCGAGATTCCAGAACTGGCCGAACACAGCTCCGCTATTACAGGTCGCGCAGATTGTGACATTCGGACCATTGAACAGATTAGTTAATTTGCCCTGTATTCATGTCCGAATAGTTAAATACGTTGACTCCAGGACTAATACCAAATTCGTTTAAGTCCTCCTCTAGGAGCTCAGGCCCCGCCCGTATCGTTCCATCAGCGCCTCCATGTATTCCTGTTATCACATTGACTTCCTGGCCCTGACTTAGGGCTTGCTCCACGATGGGTTTAAAGTCACCTTGGGATATCAAGCCCTGTGATTGCCAAACAGTTCCACCCACATTGTTTTGAGTAGAATAGAAGAAACCACCCTCGTCGTTCGGTGGAGTGACGGCCCGCATCGCCGACATGTCTTCGGACATATCCGCGACGATTGGTGTCGCACTCGTCAGTTCCCCCGCTACCAGCGCTAAGCTCGTTGCAGCTGCAGAGCCAGCTGGAGCTAGGGTGAGAATCAGGTTCCCTGTTTTCAGAAAATCGTCGGCCAACGCGAGTGTCCGAGCTTTCGGATCGTTGCTGTCCCACACACTTCCGCTCGAAGCACCTACGGTCAGCATGCTGCCAGCGCCGGTTACGAAGTGGCCCACAGACCCGAACACATCTCCCGAAGAAATAAATAGCTGTCCTCCGCTAGGGAATTGTTGTGCAAAATTAGTAATTTGGTTTCCCCAGTTCATCAAGATCAAGCCACAAGCCGATGGCGGCCAGCATTGCCCGTTAGGATCGGTCTGGCTTAGGGGATTGCTCCCCACATAAGCGTACCGGTTGAAACTCTGAGGATTTGCTAAATCCAGTCCAGAAATCCCCCACGAATCGGGCGAGAGCCATCTGCCCTGCGTTGGGTGATATCTCCGGGTCTGCGATACCTGCTCCGAACCACTGGATATGTCGCTGCCAAGCCCGGCGTATTGGGAGTTGAGGGTTCCGGCCGCAAAGTACGGAATGCCGAAGGAGTCGTAAGAAGTGTCGGAGTAGACGGTGCGCGAGGGACTCGATGATAACCGAACGCTGTTTTGCCAATCGTATCGGTCGTAGTGGTTGAGTATCCCAGATGAATATACCGCGCGCCCCATCACAAGCGGAACAAACATCTTGGTGATTGAGCCACTGACATTTTCGACTGCGACGAGGCCACCCTTGGGCGCGTATGTGCGGCGCCAACCTCATTTTTCCGGAGCCGAAGGAAATTTCTCCGCAAGCAAGCGAACCCTCTTCCCGTAAATCGATCCGTGAATGCCGAGGAGGGGTCCGATTGCCATATACGTCCATCCAGCCCACTGTGGGCTCTTGAACGCGATGGAAAACGATACGAGGCCCACAAGCATGAGAATAAAATTCTCCCCGATAGCCGCGCGCGTCTCGATGACTTCAACCGGATTCAAGTTCAATTGCGCTCGCAGTTTATACGCGTGAAAATACATCAGGACGAACAACAGAAAGACGGACGCGCATCCGGCGCCATAGATTCGCATTAGCACGGAGCCTTCGTGCCAACTCAAACCGCCGGGGATGTCGATCCCGATGAACTCCGGAAAAGCGTTGTGAAAACAAATTTCAAGGGATACACATAGAACAACACCAGAAACAGCAGAACCACGTTCAGGAACACAGTGTAGTCATCTTCCAGGCCAAAGCGACGCGAGAATTTGTAGTGGGTTCGCCAGATCAGGATCAACTGGGCGAAGCACGCGGCGAAGGGCAGAAAACCGCGCAAATCCGCAAGGAGTTCCGCATAGCTGTGTGGGACTTCTAAAGAAACCACTAAGAGCGTGATGGCGAAGCCGAAGACAACGTCGCAGAATGCTTCCAGGCGCGTGATTTCGCCGGCTCGCCAACGGAAATATTTTTCTGGAATGATTCCTGGCCGGTGCGCACGCCCTCTGTGGCGATCGGGATCCTGCTGGGTGCTCGGGGATGGCGTAACGACCGCCGCCGATGTGAGATTTGCGTTTTCCGCCATGGCGATGATTGTGAGGGTTCAGACAGAAGTTGGCAATTGAAAATCGACCCGCTCAGTGCACCGCAATCGTGACATCAGCCAGGCAGAAACAACGAAAAGAACCGGAGAAGGATAAAATCCGGAACCGCGCACCACTCCTGCTAGTGCGCTACTTCGCTCATCAGTGCCAACGGATTGCCTTCGGAATCGCGGAAGAATGTCATCCATAAGTCATGTGTCGGCATCTTCGCGATCATATGCGGCTCATCCTCAAAGGTTACTCCGGCCTCCGTTAGCTTGCCGTAAGCAGCCTGGATGTTCGGAACGGCAAAATACAGAACCGAACTGGGATGATCGAACTCTGGCTTCTCGGCCCGGCTCAGCATCAACCGCACGCCTCCGCAGTCGAAGAAAGCCAGCCCCGGCGGCGCCGTGAAGAGGAGTTTCAGCCCCAGCCGTTCCTGATAGAAGGCGGTCGCGCGTTCCACATCTTTCGCATGGATGGCGATCTGCCCGATGCGGGTAATTCCAATGGCGCTTGAAGTTGTGATCATGACCGGACTTGCGATCTGGATTATATGCCAGACATCCGGCTTGTTCGTCTTTCGTAACAGGGGAAGGTTCCCGGTCCGGGTTCCAGTTTAGAATGGCTCTCCGTAGTCGAAAGTGAAATCCAGGACAGCCATGCGCCAATTCGGAATTCTGTTTGCCACTTGTCTCTTTGCCGGCGTTTTCGCCGTAACGGCGGCGGCCCAAGACCAGGATTACAGCAAGGTTCAGCTCAAGGTGACAAAAGTGGCTAGCAGCATCTACATGCTGGAGGGCGCCGATGCTGGCAATGTTGCCGCGTCGGTGGGCGACGACGGCATCGTGATCGTTGACGATCAATACGCCCCGTTAGCCGACAAGATCCAGGCCGCGCTCAAGGGTATTACTGACAAGCCGGTGCGATTCATCATCAACACGCATTATCACGGCGATCACACCGGGGGAAACGCGTACTTCCAGAAGCAGGCTCCGATCATCGCGCACGACAATGTGCGCAAACGGATGGAGAGCGGCGGAGACGGGGGGAACGGCAGCTCCATCCACTTTGACGCCAAGCCCCAAGCGCACGAAGCGCTGCCGATTGTCACCTTCGATCACGACGTAACCTTGCACCTGAACGGGGAGGACATTCGCGCACTGTATTTTCCCGCCGGACACACCGATGGCGACTCCATTGTCTTTTTCCCGCGCTCGAACGTAGTGCACATGGGTGACGACTTCGTTACCTACGGCTTTCCTTTCATTGACGTGGAGAGTGGTGGCAGTATTAATGGCATGATTGATGCTGTGGAAAAGGTCATCGCACAGCTTCCAGCCGATGTAAAGGTTATTCCTGGGCACGGACCGGTGTCGACGCTCGGCGACGTACGAGCCTATTTGGCGATGTTGAAAGAAACGCGCGACGCCGTGCAGAAAGCGTTGATTGGCGGCAAGAGCCTTGATCAGATGAAACAAGCGAAGCTACTAAGCCCGTGGAAGAAGTATTCTGGAGACTTCGTCAGCGAAGACGCGTTTCTCGAGACGCTATACAATTCGCTGACGGGACAGAAGACGGGGAAATTTATCAAGCACAACTGATGCCGCACGCTGAGACCATTTCGAAGGAGTTGCCTTTTTTTTGCGCCTGACACGCCGTGAATTTGCGCAATCGGCTCTGGCCGCGAGCCTGACGGCGGCGCTGCCGGCCGGAGTTCTCTCCGCGTGCAGCGTGTCGTCCAGAGCTGCCGGCTCGGTGCATCCTTCTTTGCCTGTAAAGGCCAACCAATTCGACTCTTCATCGCCAGTTGAGTTCCCCAGGAACTTCTTCTGGGGTGCAGCTACTGCCGCTTATCAGATTGAAGGAGCGTGGAACGAGGATGGCAAGGGCGAATCCATCTGGGACCGTTTCGCGCACACCCCGGGCAAGATCAAGAACGGCGACACTGGCGACGTCGCCTGCGACTCCTACCATCGCTCGCGCGAAGACATCGCGCTGATGCGGGCGATGAATCTGACGAGCTACCGCTTCTCAATCTCGTGGCCGCGTATTCAAGCCGCAGGCTCCGGTCCCGCCAACCAGAAGGGACTTGACTACTACAGCCGCCTCATCGACGCCCTACTGAACGCCAAGATTCGTCCCTTCGTGACGCTTTATCATTGGGACCTCCCACAAGCTTTGGAAGATGCGGGAGGCTGGACCAATCGCGACACGGCCGCCCGCTTTGCTGATTACGTCGACCTGACAGTGCGAGCCTTGGGTGACGGTGTCTCCGACTGGATACTTTTCAACGAGCCCTCCGCTTTTACCGACTTGGGGTACCTGGAGGGCAAGCACGCACCGGGACGCCAGAGTCTTTTTGCCTTTCTGCGTGCCTCCCATACAGTGAATCTGGCGCAAGGAACAGCCTTTCGGGCACTGAAAGCTGCGCGCCCCTCCGCGCGTGTGGGGACTGCATTCAGTATGTCGGCTTGTCAGCCCGCCTCCGACTCAGAGCAAGACAAACTCGCGACGGAGCGCGCTCATGCGATCACGAATTTGTGGTTCCTTGAGCCGGCCCTGAAAGGAAGCTATCCCGAAGCTTTGGCGTTTCTCCCGGAAACCGCGATGGGAATTAAATCTGACGACCTGGATAAAATGCGCGCGCCGCTTGATTTCATCGGCATCAATCTCTATTACCGCACGATCGCTTCAGCGCCGAGCGCGATGGAGCGCCTGGCTCATGCACAGCAATGGCTATTTCCCGTAAAGATGGCAGCCGCCCAGGAAGGTCCGAAGACCGACCTGGGATGGGAAGTTTGGCCGCGGGCACTGTATGACGTGGTCACGCGCATCAGCCGCGACTTCAATCGCCCGCAGATTGAGATTACCGAGAGCGGATGTGCCTACAACGAAGGCCCCGGCCAAGACGGAGTGATTCGCGATACGAGTCGTATCGAATATCATCGCCAATACCTGCGGGCTCTGGCACGGGCGATTGCCGATGGCGCGGACGTACGCGGCTACCATGCCTGGACTCTAATGGATAACCTGGAGTGGGCCGAGGGCTTCAGCCAGCGTTTCGGCCTGGCCTACACCGATTTCAAAACTCAGCTGCGCACGATAAAAGAATCAGGTCGATGGTATGCGAAAGTAGCCGCGGAGAATCGTTTGCAAGAGTAGAGTTCAAAGAAATCATCCTGAGAAGGTAAGCGGTATACAGGACCTCACTTCTTCTGAACTACCAGCTCGCCGTTCTCCACTTTCACATCGCCGACGAAATCCGGAAGCTTCAACCGGTCGCGCTGCTCCGCAAGCTTCTTCTGCAATGAAGGATTCACCAGCGAAACCGGCACGTTCAGATCGCCTACTTTGAATTCCGTAGGCTCGAAAGTTGCGAAGCCGTCTTTCGAGGCCAAGTGTCCTGAAACCGTTACCCAGACATCTTTCCCTGCGATTTCCGTCAGAAATTGTCCGTGAACCACGTCGCCTTCGAAGCTCACTTGCTGATCTTTGATCGCCGGCGCACTGCCGCCGATACTTGAATCCGGCGTAAGTTCGCCGATGCCGGCCGCCGCTCCGGTAGCTTGCGCAAGGGCAGCACTGATCTCCGCGGAGTTAATCCGGACCTCCGGCTTCGATTGAGAAGAGCTGGCCGAAACAGCCTGCCGCGGCGGCGCGGGCGAGGCTTGGTAAGTCGTCTCGGAATTATTCATTGCGGCCTGCTGCGGCGACTGTTCGAGCTGCTCCATCTTTTGGCCGAACGACTGAGCATTGGCAGCGATCGCGGCGGGAGTCTGCGGCGGCCCCACCGGCGCGGGCTTCTTCAAAACCAGGACAATGGCGATAACCGACGCCAACAGAGTGGCGATGCTGATGATGCGATCCAGTTTGAGTTTCATCGAGTCTCTAGCGCGGTCAGCCCGGAACACACAGGCCCAGCATTATCGTACGGGGAGTGAAGGCCCGGAATCAGATGGCAGAAGTCACAGGAAGTAGATGGTACTTCGGTCACGCAGATGAGGAGTCTGCGCTTATCACCTTTAGCTCATCCCTCCAGCTTCCTGGTCAGCAACTCGTTCACCAGTTGCGGATTAGCCTGCCCTTTGGACCCTTTCATCACCTGGCCCACGAAGAATCCGAGCATGGTTTTCTTGCCGGCACGGTATTGCTCAAGCTGCTTTGGGTTCGCGGCAAGAACCTCGTCGATAATCTTCTCGAGTGCGGAGGTGTCCGATGACTGCTGCGGACGCCCCTCTTCTTCATAGACCACGGGGAAATCCTGATTGCGAGCAAAGCACAGGTCGTAAAGATCTTTCAGCATTTTGCCGGAGATCATGCCGCTCTCCACCAAGTCGGCGGAAGCCGCCACGCCTCTCATCGAAATCGGCGAGTCTTCGATTTCCGTACCTATGGCCTTCAGGCGGCCTATCAATTCGCCTTGCACCAGGTTCGCAACGCGCTTCGGATTCTTCGCAGCCTTCGCCGCCTCCTCGAATTGATCGGCGAGCGACTTCGAGACCGTCAGCACTTGCGCGTCGTATTCCGTAACACCAAACTCTTTGATAAACCGCGCCCTTCGCCTCTCCGGCAGTTCAGGCAATTTCCTGGCTATCTCCACCCTCCACTTTTCATCGACTACCAGCGGCAGGAGGTCAGGCTCGGGAAAATATCGGTAATCATGCGCCTGCTCCTTCGAGCGCATGCTGTAGGTCTTCCCTTCCTGTGAATTGTAGAGCCGTGTTTCCTGCGTAATTTTCCCGCCGGATTCGACAACTTCCACCTGCCGCGCAATTTCGTAAATTAATGCCTCGCGGATGAAGCGGAAGGAGTTAACATTTTTTATTTCTGTCTTCGTCCCGAGCTTTTTCTGGCCGCGCGGCCGTATGCTGACGTTGGCATCGCAACGCAGCGAACCCTCCTCCATGTTGCAATCGCTGACCCCTGTGTAAAGGATGATCTCTTTCAGGCGCGTCAGATATTCGTATGCTTCGTCGGGAGTCGCGATCTCTGGTTCGCTGACGATCTCAATTAGCGGCACGCCGGTGCGATTCAGATCGATGGCAGTCTTTTCGTTAGCGTCAGGAAAGCCCTCGTGCAGGCTCTTGCCCGCATCCTCTTCGAGATGCACGCGGGTAATCCCGATTTTCTTTCGGAGTTCGCGTGCCTCTGTGTCACCTTTGATGAAGGTTTTCACTTCGATAAATCCGTGCTCAGCCAGGGGTTTGTCGTACTGAGAAATCTGGTATCCCTTGGGTAAATCAGGGTAAAAATAATTCTTGCGGGCAAAGCTTGAGGTTTCATGAATGCGGCAATTCAGAGCCATTGCCGCCAGCGTAGCGAACTCAACCACTTTGCGGTTCAGCACTGGCAGAGCGCCGGGCATGCCGAGGCACACGGGACATACATTCGTATTTGGCGGGGCGCCAAAGCGCGTAGAGCAGGAACAAAAGATCTTGGTCGCGGTCAGGAGCTGCACGTGAACTTCGAGCCCGATGACCGGTTCGAAGGCAGTTTGCGCGGCTATGGACGTGTCTACCGAACTGGACATACTCGCGTGATTATAAATGGCGCGGTTCCGCTGGGCGGTGCTTCGTTTTTCGGGAACGGACACCTATTGCATCGGAATCTCGAAGTACATCAACTCTTTCCCTTTGGCGTCGTTCACGCCAGTTACGTAGATATGCGCCCCTGCGAGCGGCGATGGAATATCCCCGACATCGAAGAAAAAAAATCCTGACTGCGTGCCGTGCGGCTCAACCGCTTTGGCCGCGAACTGAGACGATTCGATTTCATCCCGTTCTTTGTCCGTGGTGGCGCCCTTCACTTTCTTCCGCGGGATGGGCAACTCAGGAGGCCTGGTATTGAGTTGCGGGTTCGATATACGGCGGTAAATATCTTCCGGCGCAATCGGAGTCAGCTTGGAACGGTTGGCCGTGATCAGCGTCACGTCCACATTTGCTATCGAAACAGGCTGGTCGCCGTCATTGGTCACGATGAAAAATATCGGCAGGAGGCCGTGCTCGTGGAAGTTGACGGAAAACAATTTCGCTTTGTCGCCTGAGTCGTAGGGGTCGGCGGCGACTGCGACCTTTTCGTCGGAGTGGTCATCGTGCGCGGAGTAGGTTTTAGCGGGCCGCGCCGTAGGCTTTACAAAATCCTTGGCAGCCAGCAATCCCGCCAACGCCGCCAACATGTACGAAACCAGCGCGACGCATCGTAGCCTTGTTCTCTGCGTGGACTGCATGCATCGAATTATAGAGCTTGATGACCTATACGAAATACGAATCCGCAAAGCGACTCCCAGTCGTGTTTCACGACCAATTCAGCCCAAACACCAAACTTGTTTAGAATGGCTCAACTTGATCTCTTCTCTCTACAGCTTTTTCTACAGCGCCGCGCTGGCCGTGGGAATGCTAGTGACTCTCCCTTACTGGCTCTTCCAGATGGTTCGCCACGGGAAATATCGCAAGGGTCTTGCGGAGAGACTGGGGCGTGTACCTGCGCGGCTCAATTTGCCGCGAGACGGTGAGCCGGCGATCTGGGTTCATGCCGTTTCCGTGGGCGAAGTGTTGGCGGTCACTGGCTTGGTCAAAGAGCTTCAGCGCCGCAGCCCGCAGCATCGAATTTTTGTTTCCACGACGACCGATACCGGGCAGGCGCTTGCCCGCAAACGCTTCGGCGATCCCCATGTGTTTTATTTTCCCATGGACTTCGCTTTTGCAATCCGACCGTATATGCGGGCTTTGCATCCACAAATGATCGTGATCGCCGAGACAGAATTCTGGCCTAACTTCCTGCGATTCGCTCGCGATTCCGGCGCGCGCATTGTGGTTGTTAATGCGCGTATCTCGGACCGTTCCTGGCCCAGCTATCGCCGATTCCGCAGGGTACTTCGCCGCTGGCTTATCAACGTCGATTTGTTTCTGGCGCAAACTCCTGAAGATGCGATTCGGCTTCAAGATATCGGAGCAATTCCGGAACGTGTGCGTGTCAGCGGAAATCTGAAGTTCGACATCCCCGCGCCCGATCCGCCGCCGATCGTCGATCGCCTACGGCGGTCGATTGCGCAGTCGGACGCCGGTCCCGTGCTGGTTTGCGGAAGCACAGTCGACGGCGAAGAGCCTTTATTGTTGCGCGCCTTCGAGAATTTGCGCGTGCAGCATACTCGCGCAGTGATGATTCTCGCGCCACGGCATCCCGAGCGCTTTCCGGCCGTAGCCGCGCTGCTCGCACAAATGTCACTTCAGTTCTGGCGACGCTCCCTCTGGAACGGTGAGCCTCTGAACGGGGGCGTGATTCTTCTCGATACCATCGGCGAGCTCGCCGCACTGTATGCAATCGCGGATGTGGCGTTTGTCGGCGGAAGCCTCGTGCCACGCGGCGGACACAATATTATTGAACCGGCGCAATATGGTGTAGCCACTGTGGTGGGCAATCATACCGAGAACTTTCGCGACATCGTCGGCTTATTCCAAAGCCGGGGCGCAGTACGAATTGCCGGCCCTGCAGAGTTGCCGCTGGTTTTCATGGAATTGTTGGCCGATGATGAAAAGCGCAGAGCTTTAGGGCAACGAGCCGCTGAAACCATGCGCTCGCAGGTCGGCGCGACGTCGCGCACTGCAGAGGAACTGCAACGATTGCTCGTCCAGCCATGAAATTCACTCCACTATCGTCCATCTATGGGGGAGTCGTAAGGGCACGCAACGGGCTCTACGATCACCGCTGGCTTCGCGCGCATGCTCTGCAAGGGCCAGTGATCAGCGTAGGGAGTCTTTCCGCTGGAGGCGCGGGAAAGACGCCCTTTGTGATTCTCTTAGGCGAGTTGCTGAAAGCGCGTGGCATTCGTTTCGACGTTCTCTCCCGCGGATACGGGCGTGGTTCTCGCGGAGTCTTGATGGTTGACCCGGGGGGCCTTGCGCCAGAGTTCGGCGACGAACCGCTGTTGATCGCCCGAAAACTGCAGGTTCCCGTAATCGTTGGCGAAGACCGGCACGAAGCTGGAAGATTTGCCGAATCACGCTTCGGCCCAGAGATACATTTGTTGGATGATGGTTTTCAACATCGCAGGTTGGCTCGCGACTTCGATATTGTCCTGGTGACGCCGGAGGAAACGCGCGACCGCCTGCTTCCCTCCGGACGTTTGCGTGAGCCGCTACACTCGTTGACGCGCGCGGATGCCATTGTGCTGGCTAGCGGTGCTTCACCGGAATTTTTTTCGTTTGCCGGCAAGACGACCTGGCGGGCGCGGCGGGGGATTGTGACGCGAAATGCTAATCTGAATATTCCCTCCAGACCTGTGGTGTTCTGCGGCATCGCGCGTCCGCAGAATTTTATTCTTCAGCTGCGGGCGGCCGGCATCGACCCTGTGGCCGAGGCGTTTTTTCGCGATCATCACGCCTATTCAGAGAAGGACCTCCGAGACTTGCTGCAACTGCGCCGGCGCAGCGAGGCGGGCGGCTTCGTAACCACTGAGAAAGATGCAGTCAACCTGGGCGGATATCTTGACGCGCTTGCTCCGCTGGCGGTCATCCCCGTAAGAATGGATCTCGCCGAGGCGGATAACGCTGTGGATACCATGCTGCGCACGATTGAGGAACGCCGCCTCCGCTCGTGAGAAAATGCCCAGACGAGAGTGCACGGCCCCTCTAAGGTCTGATGACAAAACATCTTAAAGAAGTGGAACGGCTGCGAAAGATTGTCGAAGCGTTTCCCAAGATCACGATCACTGTTCTCGGAGACCTGGTAGCCGATGAATTCGTTTATGGAGAAATCTCGCGAGTCTCACGCGAGGCGCCGGTATTGATTCTCAAACATCGCGAGCGCACGGTTCTGCCGGGCGGAGGCGCCAACGCGGTCAACAATCTGGCCGACCTGGGAGTGAACGTCTTGCCGGTCGGTGCCATCGGCGACGACGAACCAGGCCGCCTGCTGCTGAAATATTTTCGTCACAAACGCATTGCCGTCAGCGGAGTGTTGAAGGACAAGAGCTACACGACGGTTACCAAGACACGTATCCTCGCTGGTATGACGCATAATACCCGGCAACAGGTGGTGCGCGTCGATCGTGAGCCTGAAAACGCTCCCAACCGCCATTTGACGCGCGAATTGTTTTTGGCGGCGCGAGAATATCTGCGCGCCTCCGATGCGCTGCTGGTTTCCGATTACGGATACGGGTCGGCAAGTCCCGCTATCGTAAACGCGCTGCGCCAAAGCGGCGGTCGACGTGCTGTGAGCGTGCCACTGATTCTCGATTCGCGTTATCGCCTTCTCGAATATGCGGGCGCAACCGCGGCCACTCCGAACGAGCCTGAAGTAGAGGCTGTGCTGGGGGTTCGGGTGGGGCACGACTGGGAAAAACTGGTTCAATCGGGACAGCAGATCATCGAGCGCATGCAATTGCAATCACTATTGATCACTCGCGGGCGAGACGGAATGGTCGCTTTCGACCAAGAGCACGGCCCCGTTGACATTCCGATTTTCGGTTCAGACCAGGTCGCCGATGTAACCGGCGCAGGCGATACTGTGATCGCGGCGTTCAGCGCTGCTTTGGCGGCCGGTGCAAGCACTGTTGAGGCGGCGCAGTTAGCCAATTACGCGGGCGGGATTGTGGTAATGAAACGGGGCACTGCGACCGTTTCTCGCGAGGAACTACTGCGCGCGATAGATCAGGCCCCGCCGGCAACCCGGACGCATTGACTTCTGAGATCGCCGATCACACATCCAATGGGAACAGAAAAGATTCTGGCGCGCGAGCAAGTGCAGGGGCGCGCGGAGCAGTGGCGCCGCGCCGGCGAACGCATCATACTCGCCAACGGAAACTTTGATTTGCTGCATGTGGGCCACGTGCGCTATCTGCATGGCGCGAAGGAGTTAGGCGGCAAGCTGATCGTAGCCATCAATTCCGACGAATCCGTCCGCACTCTGAAAGGCGAGGGCCGTCCGGTGATGCCAGCTGAGGAGCGCGCGGAGATTGTTGCCGCGCTCGCCGATGTGGATGCGGTCGTTATTTTTCCTGAGCTCGACGTGCGCGCATTGATCCGTGAAATTCGCCCGGAAATCCATGCGAAAGGCACCGACTACACTACTGAATCCGTTCCGGAGCGCGATGTCGTCGCCGAATATGGCGGATGCGTGGCCATCGTTGGCGATGCGAAGGACCACTCCACCAGCAAGATCATTCGTTCACGACTGACGCCGAGGCAGTCGTGAACTCTGAGCCGGGGCTAGATCACAGTGTTAAACGCCTGCTCATCGTTCGCCTCAGCGCCATGGGAGATGTTATCCACACAGTGCCTGCGGCTGTGGCTTTGCGGTTTGCCTTTCCGAACGCGCACATCGGATGGTTGATTGAAGAGCGCTGGGCGGAAATTCTATGCGCCGCCGGAGCCGCCCGTCGCGGCCCACGTTCTTCATTGCGGCCCCTGGTGGACGAGGTTCACACGGTCCGCTTGAAAGACTGGCGGCGATCCCTGCTTTCCGTTTCAACTTTGCAGCGCATCGCCACAGTCTGGAACGATGTTCGTGACGCGCGCTACGATGTCGCCGTGGACCTGCAGGGCGCGATTCGGTCCGCGGTGTTGGGGCGGCTTTCGGGCGCGCGGATGGCGTATGGTGCGGCGGAACCGCGGGAGTCACCCGCCAGCCTGTGGTATACGCGAAAAGCAGTAGCGCAAGGAAGCCACGTCATCGAACAGTATCTTTCGGTGGCGCGGGCTCTAATTGGCCACGGCGAAGGCATTTTCTCGGGACAGGATTCGCCGCCTCCCGATATTTTATGCCGGCTTCCGAGCGATCCTCAAATCGAGGCCAGGACCGCGCAAGATCTGGCGCAACATGGCATCAGGCCCTTCGCCGTTCTGAATCCGGGAGCGGGATGGGGCGCGAAGCGATGGCCTGCCGAGCGATACGGCCAAGTGGCGCGTGCTCTCGCCGCCGCCCGGATTACTCCGCTGATCAATTACGGGCCTGGAGAAGAAGATCTGTTCCACTCGCTGCTGGCAGCGAGCGGAGGCACGGCACGCCCGACGAGCGGATCGTTGACCGAATTGATCGCATTGACCCGTCAAGCGTGCCTGTTTATCGGCGGCGATACGGGACCGCTGCATCTGGCGGCGGCGCTGAAGGTTCCCGTCGTGGCGATCTATGGGCCTACGGACCCGACACGTAACGGTCCCTATGGGACACGCAGCATCGTGCTGCGCAGCGAATCGAGTTTGACTTCCCACGCTCGGATTGCGGCGCCCGATGAGGGAATGTTAGGGATCGGAGTTGAGACTGTGGTAGAAGCGGCGCAAAGGCTGTTGAGCTTGTCACTTGGCCGTGGGAACCTCCGTGGTTTTGGGGAAACTGGCGCACCTGAAGCCGCGCCATTCAAGGCGATTGAATAAGTCAATGATTGAATGGTCAAAGATCGCACGGCGCATCCGCGTACCGCTGGGGTTTCTGTTTGCAGTCTTCTATTTCTGGCTGGCGCGGCCCAACTGGAGATCCATGGGGTTGGGTGCGATCGCAATCGTCCCCGGGCTTCTGATTCGAGCGCTGGCTTCGGGCCATGTACGCAAAAACGAAACGCTCGTGACCTCCGGTCCTTACGCGTACACCCGGAATCCCCTTTACCTGGGATCTCTGCTCATGGGGATCGGATTTGCCATAGCGTCGCGCAGTTGGTGGGTGGGAGTGGTGCTGGTGGCGATGTTCTGCGTTATCTATCTTCCGGTGATACGAGGCGAAGAGGCATTCTTGCGACAGAAGTTTCCTGAGTTCGGGGAATATGCCCAGCGGGTACCGAGGATGCTGCCGCGGCTGACTCAACATTCCAGTCAAGAGAGTGAAGCTCCGGCGGGGTTCTCTTTGGAGCTGTATTTGAAGCATCGCGAATACAATGCGCTGCTTGGAGCAGCGGGGATGACGGCGGCGCTGATGGTCAAGAAGTTGGTGTTTGGGGGATAGCTCTAGAATTCGCGGCACTTTGTGGTGCCGATAGTTCAGAAACACTAAACTCACGGCAATCGTGAGAACACCTCGCAGGGCCGCCGGTGGCGCACGTTTGCAAGGGGTCCTTCGCTTCGCTCAGGATGACAACTCTCTATGACAACGCTGGAAAGCTACTTCTGCGCCACCAACTGTTTTGCGCGGCTCAATTCCGGCCTCGTCGAGTTTGATCCGTCGCAGACTTTCAAGAGCAGCGCGTAGTACTCCGAGGCGTCCTTCTGCTTACCAGCGGCTTCGGCCGCGCTGGCAGCGCCGTACAGACCGTCGAAGCGGTTGGGATTGAGTTTCAAATTCGTCTGATATTCCGCCAGCGCTTGCTGGGGACGCTTAGCCTCCAGCAACATGTCAGCAATCATCTCGCGCGCGGGAACTCCTTCCGGTTCGTCTCCGAGTGAATCTTCTTTATCGGCAATTGGCCGCATGGCTTCGACCGCGTCGTCCGTCTTTCCCTCGGCAAACGCCAGCCAGGCCTGCACCTCTTTGCGATCGTCTTCGACGGCGTCGGCAAACTCTGATTTGGCGGCGGACAGCTTCTTGTGAATTTTTTCAATCTCCGCGAGATCTTTGCGAACATCGTCTGGCTTGTGCAAGTGAGCCGATCCAATCGCGCGAGCCCAGTAGATTACGGAATCTTCGGATGTGTTCTCGACTACCGCCGGCGGCAGCGCCGCCGAGCCCGCCCAATCATGCATCTCAATCGGATAAAGCGCGGTCAGATGCGCGAGCGCCGCCGCGTGCGGATCGAATCCTTTGCCATACATATCGTCGTGCTTGTTCGGCATGGCGCGAATCTCTTCGACCAGCGCCTTGGCGTCGGAATCGCGAGCGCTTTGCATGTAGGCGTAGAACAGAAAATCCATGGCGTGGAACTGGTGGCCTTCGCCGCCCATGTGCATGGCGGCAGTTTTGCGTGTGGCTGCAATCGAAGCGAGATTCGAGTTGATGTCATCCTGCCAGAGTCCTACTCGCGCGAAGATGTGCGAAGGCATGTGCAGGGCGTGCGGGGCCGCAGGCGCGACCTGCGCGTAACGGCGAGCAGCCGGCAGCCCCAACTGCGCCAATTGGGGCTTGTCATAGCTGTGGATAAGGTAGTGCGCAACGCCAGGATGGTCGGGCTCGATGGCGAAAAGCTTCTCCAGGACAGCGGCGGCGGCCTTACGATTGGCGAATGTCGCATCGTCCTTGGGCTCGGATGCCAGCAGCGACAGCGCGTAGAAAGCTGCGGCTTCGTGATCGTCAGGATAAGACCCGTACACCTTCTTCATCGCGTCCGAGTAGGCTTTGGCGCGAGCTTCGTGATCAAGCTTTTTCGAATCGCCATAAAATGCTGCGATCGCCGCAATGTAGGCCTTTTCGCGCGCAGTGGCCGGACCATCTGTGGTCCTGGCCTGATGGACTTCGTCGAGACCGCGCTGAACCATTTTGGCATCCGGATGGTTCCAGAGCTGGTGCCACAGGCTCATCGCGACGCCCCAATGCGCCATAGCGCAGTGCGGATCGTCGGTGGCGATCTGCTGAAATTCCTTTTCCGCCTCTTCGTACCAGAACGAGTGGAGCAGCGCCACGCCGCGCTCAAAAGGCTTCTGTACTGCCGGGGCGCAGGAAACTGGGAACACGACCGTTCCTAGTTGCGCGGCTGTCAGATCTTCGTGGTGCTGATGGCCTTGATCGTCACCCGCTACGGCACAATTCGTGATGAGAGCGAGTGCTGTAATCGATAGAAAAGACAAACACACCAAGCGTTTCATTGGAAAACCTCACTGAAAGGCGAGTTTAGATGCGTTCGCCGAAAAGCGTCAAACCCCGCGCATTTCACGCAGCTACGGTCCGCACCAACTCGCCAGACGGGGAATAACCATTGTACGGTAAGGTACAGATCTGTTAATATCCCTGCAATTTACAGCTTCACGTTCAGTAACCCAGTTGGCGCTTTCGTCTGTCGAACAAAATTGTGCGCTCCAAGGATTTCGCGCCGACCTAGTCTTTAACCGATCTGCTGGGGAGTAGCCGTGGATTTGCACCCTGGTCCGGAGAGTCGTCGAGTTCTCGAAGTCAGGGCGGATGAGATCGATCCCATCCGACGTGCCCTTTACTTAAGCGAAGACTGGTATCAGGATCTCATTCAGCACAGCCAGGATTTTCTGTGCATGCACGATCTTGAAGGCCGAATCCTTTCGGTGAATCCTGCTCCCGCCCGGGTGCTTGGATACAGCATTGAGGAACTCCTCCAGATTCCCCTGCGAGATATCCTCGCTCTCCAATTTCGCCCTCAGTTTGACGTTTATCTCCGACAGTTGGAAGAAACGCGAGAATCGAGCGGCCTGATGTCGGTAGCGACGCGTTCCGGCGAGCGGCGCATCTGGCGATACCACAGCGTGCTGCGCAGCCAGGGAGTTCCATACCCCACGGTGAGGGTTACGGCTTACGATGTCACCGAACAAACAAGTGCCGAGAGAAAACTGCTGGCCAGCCGTGCGGAAATCGAGAAGGCAACTCAGGAGCAGGAGCGTACTCTTCAAGAACTCAAGCTCTTTCGCGCCCTCCTCGATCAATCCAGTGATGCCATTACGGTTGTCGATCCAGAAACTCTGCGCTATCTCGATGTAAATCAACGGGCCTGCATTCAGTTGGGGTACAGCCGGGAAGAGTTGCTGTCGAGGACCGTCTACGACGTCGCACCTGGCTTCGCTAAGAGCATGCGATCCCAAATGCTCCGACAGATCAGGCAATCGGGCTCGGCGATCATCGAAGAAGTGAACCGCCGCAAGGATGGAAGCACGTTCCCGGTCGAAATGACTCTGCGCGACGTGCATCTGGGCCGCAAGTACGGAGTGGCGATTTCGCGCGATATCACGGCCCGCAAGGAAGCTGAAGCACGTTTTCATGCGAGCGAAAGTCGCTACCGGGCCCTACATGACATCTCCCCCGCCGGAATCTCTTGGATCGACAGGCGCGGACGATTTCTGAAGGTCAATGCGAGATTCTGCGAGATCGTTGGACGGGCAGAACCGGAACTTCTGAAATGCGATTTCCAAACCATCACACATCCCGAGGATTTGAAAGAAAGCGTCGAGAAGTTACGGCAACACGTCTCCAATGAAGTACAACACTCTCAGATCGAAAAGAGATACGTCCGGCCGGATGGCTCGATCCGATGGGTGGAAGCCGGGTTCGCGTCCATTCCACCTCTGGGAAACGAAGAGCCCTGGTACATCGCCATGGTGCAGGACATCACTGACCGCAAGCAGGCCGAGGAGGCCTTGGGGAGCAGCGAAGAGAAATACCGCTTATTTGTTTCGCAAAGCTCAGAGGGGATCTTCCGGGAAGATCCGGACGTCCCCATCCCGATCAACCTTCCGGAAGACCAACTGGTTCAGCGGATCCTCCACGACCATTCTATGGGGGAGTGCAACGACGCTCTGGCAGCGATGTATGGTATGACGTCCAGAGAACAGCTCCGGGGCAAACGTCTGACAGAACTGCTGGTGGCTGATGACCCGCACAACATTGAGCTGACCAGGCATTACATCCGGTCAGGATTTCGAGTGATCGACCGGGAGTCGCATGAGGTCGATATCCATGGCAACCCCAAGGTCTTTCTGAACAGCATGATCGGTACGGTCGAGAATGGAATGCTAGTCCGCACATGGGGCATTCAACGGGATATCACCGAAAGAGTGAAGCTGGAGAAAGCTCGCGAAGAGGCAGAGAAAAACCTTCGAGAAACCGTGGCCCAATTGCAGAGCGTCACGGATGAACTGCGGATGGCGAAAGAGAAGCTGTCAGAGGAGAAGCTTTACCTGGAAGAAGCTATCGATACCGAGTTGGGCTTTGGAGAGATTGTTGGGCGCAGCAGCGCTTTGAAAGAGGTGATGGGAAAAATCACCAGGGTCGCGGGCAGCGATGCGACAGTTTTGCTACTTGGGGAAACCGGCACTGGTAAAGAGTTGGCAGCCCGAGCGCTCCACCGCCTGAGTCAACGACGCGAAGGCAGCTTCATCAAGATGAACTGTGCTGCCATTCCTTCGGGGCTGTTGGAGAGCGAGTTGTTTGGCCACGAAAAAGGAGCTTTCACGGGCGCCGTAGCGCGCAAGATCGGCCGCCTTGAACTCGCCGACAAGGGCACGCTGTTCCTCGACGAAATCGGAGAAATTCCTCTCAGCCTTCAGCCCAAGCTCTTACGCGTGCTACAGGATCGCGAATTCGAACGCCTGGGAGGCACGCAAACCATGAAAGTTGATTTCCGATTGCTCGCGGCCACCAACCGGGATCTGTTGCAAAGCGTCAAGGCCCGTGAGTTTCGCAGTGACTTATATTACCGGCTGAATGTTTTTCCGATTCTCCTTCCGCCGCTGCACGAGCGGCGCGAGGATATTCGTCCACTCATCGAACACTTTGTCCGCAAGTTTGCGGCGCAAATGAAGAAGTCCGTGAGCAGCGTTCCATCCAAGACCATGGAGACGCTGGTGCGATGGGAATGGCCTGGCAACATCCGTGAATTAGAGAATTTTGTGGAACGGTCGGTCATCCTGACCCAGGGCTCGGTTCTGCAGGCGCCGCTGGCCGAATTGCAGTTCGACACCGACCACATGGATGGCGTACATCGAAATACAGAGAGCCTGTGCGAGGTAGAGCGCGAACGTATTATTCGTGCTCTTCGCGCGTGTCAGGGCAAACTCGGGGGAGCGGATGGCGCTGCCGCGCAATTGGGTTTAAAACGTACCACGCTGCAATCGAAGCTGGACCATCTGGGGATCAAGCCAGCTACATTCCGGCAGTAAAGTATTCAATGAAAGTGTCAAATCCCACAAACAAAAGCCCCTCGCTTTCGCGAGGAGCTCTTTGGGGGAAGGACTCGGGCGAGGCGCCCTTTGGTCCCAAACTGATGGTTATTACTTGGGCTGCTGTTGCTGATCCATGGTGCTGGTTACGGGAGCCGAAGAATTGCTGGAAAGCTGTTCCAGATCGTTCTTCAACAGGCTGATCTCTACCCGTCCACCACTCATGTGCTTCGTCTTTGCGTTCTCGTCTCCAGCCACGGGCGCGTTTCCCATGCCTACGAGGTAAATGCGATAGACCGGTATCTCGTGATTGAGAACCATATAACGCACGACCGACTCAGCCATCTTTTGCGAGTTTGAAATCGCGGTCTGGCCTTTGCCGGACGAGAAGCCCTGCACTTCAATGATGTAGCCGCGCTGTCCCTTCACCGAGTTCGCCATCTCATCCAGCGCGTCTTTCGCGTTCTTGCTCAGCACAGTCTGGCCGGGCTTGAAACGGATTTCGGTCTGGTTTGAGGCCTTGTATTGGTCGATGTTCCCGACCACGGTTTCGACTGTCTGTATGCGGGTAGAGGCCTGCTGGGCGCTCTGTTGCGCTATCGTGGCCTTGTTTCCAGCGTCAATGGCGTGCTGATCAGCCTCGTTCGCCTTGTCGGAAGCGAGCTTGATGCCAGCCTGCGCGCGAGAATCAGTATCTTTAATGGCCTTGCCGTTGGCAGCCGTTAGATCATCTAATTCATTGACACGATCGCGGATGGGATCGGTCTGCCGCTTCACGTAGCTCTTGCGGGCAAATGGGTTTACGCGGCCCCAGAAGCCTTCCCGTGCCGGAGCCTGCAAAGGCTGCTTTCCGGTGGCATTAGCAGAGCCATTGTCCGCGGATTGGGTTGAAGTCGCCGCCGGCGGATTCGATTGATCGGTGGATGTCGACGAAGTCTGGGCGAATACTGGGCATGCCAGCAATGCGGCCAGAGGTAATGAAGCTAAAATGCTCTTATTCATAGGAAACTTCCTCCAAGTTTGGGGGAGCGTTTGGGGGCTCCACTCCAGCACGCCAAAACGGGCGTGTTGCGTGATTTCTTACTTGCGTCCCCTAAGGCTAACGGCATGCGCTGACGCGACGCACGCCCAGAACATCTCAAAAAACACGGCACTTAACTTACCAGTGCCTAGAAGTCTTAATACAGTTCAGATGCCAAAACCCACTTTTGGGTTGAGTAGCTAAATGCTTGAAATCTAAAGACATTGTACCGCTGGTAACGGTCGTAAGGGTAGCCCCGATGGCACTGGCAGGGTAATTTTGGCAAACCTGATATAAAAACTGCGTGCGTCGGTATCTCTGGGGAGGGAACTTTGGGATTCATTGGAATTGAAAATAATAAGGTCTTTTCGTCGTGTATGCGTCGCCGACACACTGGACGATACTCCGGCCATATTCTTGTTGGAGTTCTTACCGTGCTCTTAGGCGCGCCGGGCAGCCTGGTCTACGCTGCTTCGAATGGCATCTACAATTCGGCTCCCGAAGAGCCGGCGCCCTCGATGTCCTCCTCCCGAATTCCCCCAGAACACCTGCAGCGATACTCCGATCTGGCACTCGCCTGGATGCAAGACTATCTGCGGGTTGATACCACAAATCCGCCCGGCCATGAGATGCGAGCCGTTTCCTTCTACAAGAAAATCCTCGACCAGGAAGGGATCGAAAATCGCGCCTTCGAATACGCGCCGGATCGCGGCGACCTGTGGGCGCGGTTGCCGCATACCACCGCAAAAGCCAAGCGGCCGATCATTCTGTTGAACCACATGGACGTGGTCACCAGCGATGCGGAGCACTGGAAAGTTCCGCCCTTCAGCGGCGAAATCAAAGACGGCTATCTCTGGGGACGCGGCGCGCAGGACATGAAGGACGAAGGCCTCGCCCAACTCGTTGTTTTGGTAATGCTGAAGCGCGAAAAAATCGAACTCGACCGTGACGTTATTTTTCTTGCGGTCGCCGACGAAGAGGCCGACGGCAGCGGGACCGATTGGTTCATCGCTCATCAACGCGACTTGCTCGAGAACGCGGAATTCCTGATCAATGAGGGTGGCGAAAATCTCCTGGAGAACGGCAAGGTCAAGTACGTCGGCGTAGACGTCGGAGAGAAAACGACGTTCTGGCTGCACGTGGTCGCGCATGGCCGCGGGGGACATGCTTCTCGACCTATTTCGGATTCAGCGCCCAATCGACTGATACGGGCGCTCGATCGCATCTCGGCCTATCGCACGCCTCTGCGAGTTCTCCCGGTGGCGGACGAATTCTTGCGCGCCATGGCCCCCTACGAACCGCCGGACGAAGCGCGCATCTATCGAAACATTCGCGCAGCGCTCGAAAATAAAGAATTTCAGCGGCAGGTGGAGAACGATGAATCGTTGAACTTCCTGTTGCGCGATACGATTTCGCTCACCATGCTGGGCGGCTCTGGGCAAACCAACGTGATTCCGCCCGACGCCTGGGCGAACCTCGATGTACGCATCCTGCCGGGCGGCGACCCGAAAGCATTGCTCGCACAAATCCGGGCCGTGGTAAACGATCCCAATGTTACCGTCGAACCGCTGGAAGCAGAGTTTCGCCAGGCCAACTATTCGCCCACCGACACGGCGCTCTACGACACTTTCCGCAAAGTTTCGGCCAAATATTTTCCCGGCAGTCCGGTGGTACCGAACATCACCAGCGGATACAACGAGTGCCAGCGGTTCCGGCCGCTAGGAATTAATGCCTACGGTTTCAACCCCTATACTGCAACCGATGAGGAGAACAACAGCGAACACGCTAACGACGAACGCATTCGGGTGGAAGAAGTACGGCGTGGTCCGCGAATTTTGTTTGATGTCGTGGCGGGGGTGGCGGGAGGAAAGTGAAAGGTGATGCATCGAGCTGAAATCGAAGGCACCCTCTTAAATTTCGCCTTGTGCCTCCAGTGGTGAAGAGTTCCCGCAGTGCTTCTGGTGCTGTTCAATGATGTAATGATCGGTCATGCCAGCGATGTAGTCACAGATGACGCGCGCCTGAGATTCTTGTTCCGCCTTCTCGCGGTAGTAATGCGGCAAGGCTGACGGATTCTTCATCCAGAAAGTGAACAGCTCAGTAACTACGCGCTCAGCATCGTCCTTCTCTCCCGCAAGCGATGGACTGTAATAAAGATTCTCGTAGAGAAAATCCTTGGTTTGTTTGCGTTCCGCTTCTACCTCGGGACTGAAGGCGACGAGACGCTCTTTGTGTGATCGGACGTCCGCCAGAGTTTCGATTGCAGTTCGCTGCAACCTCGCCTGTGTGTTGGTGATCAAGTCGCCTGCCAGCCGGTTGAAAACACCCTTCAGAGCCTCGTTGAATTTCAGCTTCTCGGAAGCGTTGGGATAGTTCGTCTCGACCTCGCGGAAGAAGCGTTCGAACACCGATATGCCGGCGCGGATTTGATCCAGTGTCAACAGATGCGCCTCGTATCCGTCATCGAGATCGGCCGTGTCATAGCCGATCTCATCCGTCAGGTCAATGAGTTGGGCTTCGAGCGGAGGCCGCTGGTCCAGCAAATATTCCGCCAGCTCGGGATGCTTGGCGGCATCATAGTCCCGCGAATGTTTGATGATACCCTCGCGGACTTCGAAAGTAAGGTTAAGCCCGCGAAATGCCGCATATCGCTGCTCAAAGTCTTCCACAATACGCAGGGCGTGAAGGTTGTGATCGAAGAAGAGACCGTGGCCGCGCATGGCGGAGTCAAGCGCCTTTTCGCCGGCATGGCCGAATGGAGGATGGCCGAGATCATGGACCAGAGCGAGCGCTTCGGCCAGGTCCACGTTGACTCCCAACGCGCCCGCGACCGTGCGCGAAACCTGGGTCACCTCGATTGTGTGCGTGAGCCGATTGCGAAAGTGGTCGGAATAGCGGCGAGTGAAGACCTGAGTTTTGTCCTCAAGGCGTCGAAAAGCACGGGCATGAATGATGCGATCGCGGTCCCGCTGGAAGTCGTTGCGGTAGGGATGAGGCGTCTCAGGAAAGCGGCGTCCGCGGGATTGTTCCACCCGCACCGCGTAGCCGGCCAGCATTTCCGAAGTTTAACAGAGTACGGACGATCTCGGACCCGGGTACTCACTATCAGGCACCAGGACAAGACTATTGCTTCCCTGATTGTTCCTTCGCCAACTGTACTTTTGCGGCATCGAGCTTCTTCTGCGTGGCCAGCAACAGATCAGTATCCTGTTCAGAGGCGACGGTTTTATTCCACTCGACAACTGCGCGCTCCCAATGAGCGGCGGCCAACTTCAAACGTCCGGTCCTCTGATACAGATCCCCCAGGTGATCCTGCACCGTAGGGTCCGAGCCCATGCGCATGGATGCTTTATTCAGGGTCTCTTCCGCCAAATCGTACTTCCCCAGCTTGAAATAAGCCCATCCGAGCGAATCGAGATAAGCGCCATTGGTGGGATCCAGTCCCACAGCCTGCTTGATAAACGTCAACGACTCTTCGATCTGCACGCCCCGGTCCGCGTTCATATACCCGAGATAATTCAGCGTTGCGGCACTCTGAGGATTGAGTACCAGAACTTTCTTGAACTCGGCTTCGGCGTCGTTGTATTTCTTCTCCCGTTCGAGGGTCGAGCCGCGCAGGAAGTAAACGTATTCCTTGTCCTCCGACTTCGTGGAGAGCAGTTCCGCCTTATTCAGCGCTTCCTCAGCATCGCTCCAGCGCTTCAACCGAGTGTTCATGATGGCCAGCCGCAAATAAACATCGCGGTCTTCCGGCGTGCCTTTCAGCAGCGAGCGCACATCGGCGAGCGGCTTCTCCGGATCACCAGTATCTGCCAGTTGAGCGTCGAGCACCATCCGCAGTTCGCGGTCGTTGGGATATTTTTGTGCTGCTTCCTTGGCCACCGCGGTGGCTTCCGGCCACTGCTTAGCCTCGCGATAGGTGTCGATGACGTCCTGGTAAGCAGTGCGAGCGTTATCGTCACCGAGTGGAATCATCTTGCGGAAGGCGTCAGCCGCCGCCGGATAATTTTCCTGGTCGCGATACACCATTCCCAGCCGCTCGATGAAGATGGAACGATTGTTCCGGTCGGCCTGCGAGTAACTGCTGTCGGGCTTCTCAGTTTTCTTCAGCAGGTCCTGCAACATCTTGGCCGCTTCGTCGTAACGACCCTGCGCCTCGTAAACCACCGCAATGTTGTAGGGAACTTCGAGCGCATCCGGGACCATAGCCTGGGCTTTCTTCAGGCTTTCCAGCGCATCGTCATACTTGCCCTGGCGGCGGTAGATTTCTGAAATGCGCAGGTAGGTCTGCGCGTCTTCGGGATTAGCGTCGGCGATTACTTTGTATTGATCCAGCGCGGCGTCAACCTGGCCATCGTTCAATAGGTTCTCGGCCAATCCGCGAATCGAATCCAGATTGTCGCGATCCAGCCGGATCGCGTGCCGGTAGGCGTCAATGGCGCTCTTGTAATCCTTACGCTGCTCGTAGGTTGCGCCGAGCGCCGAATAGAGCTTGGCGGAGCGGCCGGTATCGGGCACGGAGCTTAGCACCTGCAAAGCGTGGTTGGAGTCGCCCTCGTCCGTGTAAAGCAAGGCAAGCGTGGTGATCGCTTCTTCGGAATCCGGATCCAGCTTCACCGCCGTCTTCAACTCGTTTTCCGCCTTCTGCAAATCATTGTTCAGGCGGTACAGGCGGCCCAGCAGCAAGTGGTCATCAACGTTGTTGGGCTCGATCTTCACGATCTGCTCATACTGCTCGATCGCCAGCTTTAGAACATTGTCGGAGCCGTTGTTGCCGCTGCCCGGCATATCGCCCAGTGATCTCAGGTAAATCCGGCCAAGCAGCTTGTGCGCTTCGAGATTATTAGGGTCGCGCTTGATAATGTCCTGCGCTTCCAGCACGGCGTCGCGGATGCGCCCCGTCTTGACGTACAGCTCGGCCAGCCCTGATGTTAGAAATTCCGAGGACGGATCGGCCTCGATCGCCAACCGGTACTCTTCCATCGCCTTATTCGCCAGCTCGCTGCGGCCATACACCGTGACCTGCTCTTCGTACATGTGCGCGAGGGTGTAGTGGTAATAAGCCGCTGCGCGGTCGAGTTTGCGCGGCGCAACTTGTCCCGCTTTTGACAATGCGGGCTTTGAATCCGCGGGCTTAGTCTCCGCCGGAGTAGAAGGATTGGTCTGTGCGGATGCGGCCGCAGCGAAGAATAACGACACCAGAACAGCGCGAAAAATTCTAATCATGCTCTACCTTGAAAATGCCGGAATAAATTTGCCGAATTCCTGTCTTAAGAACGCGCCCACTTCCCGGAGCCATACTTATTGGATGCACAACCGCCGGGAAGGTGTTTCCCAATTCTAACCTGACCGAGGACGATTGGGTAAAAAGACGGCGCTCACGGCCGGTTGAGGCTGGCGCCGAAAGTGCCGGAACTAACGGCACTTGAGGCGAAAACCGTGGTCCAGGGCCCTCACACATTGGCAGCCTGCCGTCAAGAGCAGCCACATTTTGGACCACTCCGGTTGGGGCAACCTGTTTTAGTGCCGGAAGTGCCGCACTCCTGTAAATAGCATCGCCAGCCCGAGGCGGTCGGCGGCGGCGATCACTTCGGCATCGCGCTGCGAGCCGCCGGGTTGAATAATGGCAGTCGCTCCAGCCTTGGCAATTTCTTCCACGCCATCGGGAAACGGAAAGAATGCGTCGGAGGCGGCGACGGTTCCCTTCACTGGCAGTTGCGCTTTCATGGCGCCGATTTTCGCCGAGTCGACGCGACTCATTTGCCCGGCGCCAACGCCGACGGTCTGTCCGTCGCGGGCATACACGATGGCGTTCGACTTTACGTGCTTGCACACTTTCCAGGCGAACAGCAACGCCCGGATTTCTTCGGGAGTAGGAGCGCGTTGGGTGATGACTTTCAGATCAATATCCTGCAAGGGACGGAAGTCGGCGTCCTGCAGAAGGATTCCACCCGAAACATTCTTCAGGAGCCATTTCTGGGACGCGGCTGCAACTTCCACCAGACGCAGATTCTTCTTCGTGGCAAACTTCGCTTTTGCGGCTTCATCGAAGCCGGGAGCGGCGATTACTTCGAGAAAAAGCTTGTGCATCTCTTCGGCGGTCTCGCCGTCAATCGGGCGGTTCACTCCGATTACTCCGCCGAACGCCGAGACCGGATCGCACTCTAGCGCCCGCTTGTACGCTTCCGAGAGAGTCTTGCCGGTAGCCGTTCCCGCAGGGTTGGTGTGTTTGATGATGGCGCACACCGGCTCGTCGAATTCCTGCGCGAGATCCCACGCGGCCTGCAGGTCGACAATGTTGTTATAGGAAAGCTCCTTGCCCTGAAGCTGCCGGGCGTTGGCGACACCTACTCTGGAGCCGTCGGAGTACATGGCGGCTTTCTGGTGGGGGTTCTCTCCGTAGCGGAGATCGAGCGTTTTCTGAAATGACAGGCGCAGCGTTTGCGGGAAAGTATCGGCCGCGGGCGTGACCCGAAGATCCGGAGTTTGCGGGTCAGAGATGGTTTCCAGAGCCGATGCGATTGCCGAATCATAAGCGGCGGTGGTCGCGAAGGCTTTCTGAGCCAGCCTCCACTTCGTGGCGCGCGAGAGCGCTCCGCTGGAGCGGGCGAGTTCGTCGGCAATGGTCGGGTAATCCTCCGGCGACGTAACCACCGCAACATCCTGAAAATTCTTCGCCGCCGAGCGAATCATCGACGGGCCGCCGATATCGATGTTCTCGATCAATTCCTCAAACGTGACGCCGGGCTTGGCCGCTGTCTTTTCGAAGGCATAGAGATTCACCACGACCATGTCGATCGGCTGGATGCCGTGCTGGGCGACGGCGGCGGTGTGCGCGGGGTTCTCGCGGCGATGCAGGATGCCTCCGTGCACCTTGGGATGCAGCGTCTTGACGCGGCCATCGAGCATCTCGGGAAAGCCGGTGAGGTCAGAAATGTCTTTGACTGCGATGCCGGAGTCGCGCAGGAGCTTAGCCGTGCCTCCGGTGGAGATGAGTTCGATGGCGAGGCCTGACAACTGGCGTGCGAAATCTACGAGGCCGGTTTTGTCGGTGACACTGAGGATGGCGCGCTGAATTCTTGAACTGCTGGAAGACATGATCGGCCTCGGACGCGAAGATGAGTGAAGAGTGCGGAGCGACCGAAGATTCTATCAGCAATCGGGAGTCGCGTTTTTGAGGCGGAAAAGAGCGGAAGAGATAAAGAGGAGAGATTAAAGAGGAAAGCCGCGCGAAATAATCTCGCGGCATGAGGTTAGTCGCAGGAGTGGTTGGCGATTATGGGATGGTTCCCTTCGCTGCACCCCCGGGCCAATTGTTGCTTGCGGCGGACCACCCAGCCTGGCCTACGTTATAGCCATAGTTGGCCTCGTTGGACGATTGCCATACGGCCGTAAGATCCGGGGCATTGGTGTCATTGGAGGTAGCCACGATCCAGTACTGCGTTCCCGCCGTCACGGCAGTCGAGGCGATGGTCACTGACACCACTTGGCAACAGGTTCCAAAAGTCGGGAGGTTGGTGGAGTGCCCGCCGGCAATCAGAGTTCCCACTACACCCGCATTGTCGCTATACAAGCCGAGCTTCACCTGCTTGGTGCCTGACTGCCAACCGATAGCAGCCTGAAGAACCGTCACGTGGGCAGCGACTTTGGGTTTGAAAGGCAGGGCGATCCACTGCTCGGGAATCGCCAGCGAATTGTTTGGCCCGGTTACTTCGTAGCCGCTGGTGTCGTTGAAGAGATCTGTGACGGAGGGCCCCAGGTTTGTGTAAATCGTTTTCAGACCAGCCGGGTCGACCCTTGCCGGAGTGACGGGACCAGTGTGAAGTGTGTGTGCTGTTGCAGGAGCTTGCGCCAGCAGCATCCCGCAGGAAAACGCCAAGAAAAACAGGCTGCAGAGGACACGATTCAGTACCATTGCTCTCCTCCAGAAATGACTTTCAGCACGTCCAAGATCATGGCTCGGGAGAGCCGACGATTCCCCCTGGTGGAGACATCGACCAGGAATCCGTCGGGAAAAACGCCGCCAAAATGCCGTGCCTCCGTGGACATAATACGGATGCAGGCGTGAATGTCAACGCGGGATAAGGACTTCAGTCGAAAGTCTTAGGTAACAACGATGATCAGGGCTGCGCCTTCGCTTTGGCCTTCAGCTTCACATGTCCGTCGGCCATTTCCACGGAGAATTCTACGTCCTGGCAACCATACTGCTTGCGGATTTCGTCGGTCTTCTTCCGCACGAAGGTGGAGAACGAATCGAGGTTGCCGCTCACATTCTCTCCCGCTTTCTTTTTCGCCGCCACCAGCGTGTTGTACAGGCGCTCTACCTCGACGTTCTCTCCTCCGGTCTGCTCACCTGGCTGCACGGTGAAAGGTTGGGAAGTTGCGGTCGCCGCGGCGGCATGACTCAAACCGTAGACAGGATTGTGGTGCGGTTTGTGCTCCTCAGCATCCGGACGAACTCCCTGCACGGCTAGCAGCGCGTCCTGTGGGCGTCGGTAGCCTTCTTCTCGAATGCGCGACTTCTTGCGCCACAGATCGCTGTAGATAGCATAGCGCTGCGCCATTTCGTTGTAGCGGAAGCGCTGGGAAAAGCTCATGCGTCCGCCGTCGGAAAATTTGCGCAGCAGAGAGAGGACCTTCCACTCAATATCTGTGGGCGGACGTTTGGTCGGATTGCTGAAAAAAACTTCGTACTCGATCTTCAGCCTCCGCAGCTGAGTCTCGAGCACATTCAATTCTTCATCGGTGGTCACGCGCGGTGTCTCCCAGATGACAGTGTAGTGAGAAGGTCGCGTGGCGGCGAGGTGCCCGCTGGTCACCAAGGTCATAGTACGAAAGTAAGGCTGGGCGCCGGCCATCGGCCCTCAGGCATCCGCCTCCTGCCAAACCGTGGGATTGTAGTCGCGAGTGAGTGAAGGAAAGAATTGCGGCGCGGAAGTCCGACGTCTAAGGTCTGAGGTCTGAGGTCTGAGGTCTGGCTACTTCGAATTCGCCGCCATCTTCTTAACCATGGCGAGAACCAGCTTGCGGTCGCTGTCATTAAGATTGGTGGCATAGCGACGTACCTGGCTCAAGAAGCGCACTTCGTCATCGGAGAGTTGCGGCAGCCCCTTCGATCCGTTGCTGTTTCCCGACTCGGAAAAGAATTGCGAGAGCGCAATCTCCATGGCGCCCGCAATTTTGGAGAGAGTGTCGAGCGATGGGATGGTATGACCGTTCTCCACCCGCGAAAGGTAGCATCGAAGCAGCCCGGTACGCTTCTCGATGTCTCCCTGAGACATGCCTTTCTGCAGGCGGTAGTTTCGGATGGTCTCGCCGATGTTTATCGTTGGGAGCATTGCGGGATGCGACATAGTAACCAGAAGGGCATTTTCTGGCAAGTGGAAATTAGTGCCATAGGAATGGTGCTTTAGTTCAAGACTTGACAGGGTTGAAAGGAGAGATTTCTTAGACGCTGTGCAAGCTACGGTTTGCTGCTTCTTTGCAGGGCCTTCGCTTCAAACTCTTTCTTCGGGTTGAGACTCAGAACAGTTTGCCGATCATAACTCCAATTCCATGTACATGGTGCCCGCCATCGGATTCGGCCGGTAAGGCTCGATGTCTTTAAATCCCAGCTTGCGATACATCGCGACCGCATCCTTCATCACCGGCTCGACCGTGTCAAGACGCATCCGCCGGTACCCGATCTCTCGAGCGTCGGCGATGATCTTATTGGCCAGCAGTCGTCCGATTCCCTTCCCGCGAAACTGCGGACGCAGATACAGCCGTTTCATTTCGCAAGCCTCTGCGTCCAGCTTATGCAGCGCGACACAGCCGGCGACGTGACCGTCATACTCCGCGAGCAGCAGTCGCCCCTCCGGCGGAGCATAGTCTCCGGGAAGTTCCGCGAGTTCCTGATCGAAATTCTGAAAGCAAAGGCTAAAACCTAACGATTGTGCGTATTCCAGAAATAGCTCGCGGGCGGCGGCAATCTGGTGCGGCGATTCGGCTTGCGTGAAAGTCAAAGGCTGTACCACGTCAAGGCTTTACCACAGAGGGCACTGAGACACAGGTCCTCGAATGCATTGTGTCGTCAGATTTCATCTTCACTGTGAATCTCTGTGTCCCCAATGGTGAAGATTTTTTCTATCCCATCAACATACCGCCATTCACATTCAACACGTGGCCCGTAATATAGGACGCCTCGTCTGAGGCGAGAAAGGCCACGGCATTGGCAACATCTTCCGGAGAGCCCACGCGGCCGAGCGGAATCTGCTTCGCCGCGTTCAGCTTGAACTCTTCACCCAGCGCTTCCGTCATGGCGGTTTCGATGAAGCCCGGAGCCACAGCGTTGCAAGTAATATTCCGCGATCCCAGTTCGCGAGCTATGGCCATTGTCAGGCCGATCAGCCCGGCCTTTGACGCCGCATAATTCGCCTGCCCGGCCTGCCCCATCTGACCGAAGACGCTGGTGATGTTGATGATGCGTCCCCAACGCTGCTTCAGCATGGAACTCGTGACCTGCTGCGTGCAGAGATATGCCGAAGTGAGATTGGTCTGCAGCACGACATCCCAATCGGCGCGTTTCATGCGCATGACAAGTTGGTCGCGAGTGATGCCGGCATTGTTGACGAGAATGTCGACCTTGCCGAACTGTGCGATGACGGCTTTGATCGTAGACTTGACCTGTTCTTCGTCGGTAACGTCGAGGGCGAAGGCCGCTGCCTTGCCTCCCGCGCCGGTAATTTCGCTGACCAGTTCGTTTAGCTTCTCCTGATTGCGCGCAGCGAGGGCTACCGTTGCGCCTGCGGCGGCAAGCTTCAGCGCACAGGCGCGTCCAATGCCTTGCGATGCGCCGGTGACCAATGCCACCCGTTCTGAAAACGACATGTATCTTTCTCCGAACGTCTCGAATTCAACAATCTTTGATTCAACAGTCTTTGATGGAATGTAGTTAGAACGTCGAATTATACCTGCCGCATCGATTCCGCAGGCCGCAAGGGCCAGATAAGAACTTCCAGACGCCGCGCAAAATGAAGGGTCGGCTTGGCGGCGGGGAGTTC
>Ga0307474_10000302_pt1 | contig 36502 bp, 23 predicted proteins | sample atmos_gasesECM1C_2_FD_203312 | JGI IMG/M metagenome (GOLD analysis project Ga0307474, IMG submission 203312) | Hardwood forest soil microbial communities from Morgan-Monroe State Forest, Indiana, United States - atmos_gasesECM1C_05 | ecosystem: Environmental > Terrestrial > Soil > Temperate... | reverse complement strand
AGGAGGTAGGCCAGCTCGGCGCCCTGCTGGACCAGATTCAATTTGGTCATGCCTTTGGCTTTGCGTTCGAATTCTTCGGTGGGAATGCCGACAATTTCGGACAGGACGTAGCCGGAATCGTTGAAAGTCAGGGTCTGATCGAAATCGCTGACGAACAGATAAGATTTCAGGGCACTGGCGTTCATGGTATCGAGAGCTCCTGGCTGCCGTGAGTTGCTTCGGGGCCGTGTGATCCGGAATATCCGCGTCAATGAGACGTCAATGAGGCGTCAACGAGCTGACCGACGCGGGGAAAAAGCTCAATATAAGGATAGCACCCAGGCGGGGCCGGGCCGATTCAGAATGCGCTATGTGTTGCATCAATATTACGGAAGTGCGGGTGAAGCCCGGAGGCATCGGCAATTATGGTGGGGATTCTAGTGCATGGAAACAATCACTTTATATTGCGTGGGCGGGCGCCGGACGCGGCGGAGGCGGCGGCGCTGGCGCGGCACTGGTCGATTATTCAAATCGGAGAGGAAAGGTCGCTGCGATTTGGAGAATGGGAAATTCGAACCAAGGAATTTCGAGAGAACCTGGAGTGGGCGGTGGTGACGGGGGGCGGCGACGGCGATATTTCCAGCGGAGTGCAGCAAATGCTGGGAGAACTCGCGGCGCGCGGGGTGGAGATCCACGACTACCGCAACACTCCGAGGGCAGCTAGCAGTACTTGAGGCCGCTGGCTTGAAAGGATTCAGCGGCAATCGATTCGCTCAAGTCCTGGGAAACGGACTGCAAGCGGGCCGCTGATTTTCGCGGCGGATGAAGCTTGTACCAACTGTTGTAATTTTCGCGCATCTGATCGATGTGATGAGGGATGTGCCGCTCCTGAATCGAAATCCATTTTTTGAGGGTGATCTGACCAACGCGGGGATGAATTACGGTGTTATCCCAAACGTGGTCGGGAAGGCCGGCGAGCAATTTGTGAGTGGCTTTCCGAAGATAAAAAATAATGTCGAGGGCTTCGCGGGCACTCTGATTGAAATAGCCGAGGGACTTGGCCCAACGTTCTCCGTCGAATTTGAGGATGGCGGTGCCGGGCTCGGCGATGATTCGGCGACAACGGACATAGGTGCTGGCTTCGGAATCGGCAAGATGAATGACGATATCGTGGATGCTCCAGCGGTCCGGGCTGGTCTGGTAGCACCACATCTTTTTCGGGAACTGGCGCAGGGCAGCCTGCAACAGGTTTGGGCCGAATCCGAAGGATTCGAGGTCTTTTCTGATGTCTTCGCGCATGTACCAGCACCCCCTTACCTATATATATAGACGCATGAAGTGGGGAATTTGTTTGCTGGCTGATTAAAATATTTTCGATTAAAGACAGAATTTTCAAGGCATTAGGGGAGGACGGGTGTCGCGAGCGTTCGCCAGCGGACAGTGGCGCTGCCCGTTTTTGCAGCAGTCGAACAGTGGGCCCAATCACATCTAGTTTATAACAGGGTGGTGATTCCATTATATATAGGAAGAGATGTTCCAGCGTTGAAAAAAACGCTATCCGGTTTTTGGTCCGAATTCTGGAATACACGAAACAGTTAGGGCTACAACAATTCGTTCGGCCGCCCCTCGAGGTTTGCAGGTAACTCCCTTGCGCTGACCGTTTTCGAAAAAACAAAAAATTGGCCATCGCCTTGCGTTTATGGAAAACGCGGTATCCGCGAAAACCAGCGGACCGGTGCGGGCCCACGTTGGGGCGCGTGGCGCACGTCTACGATAAAACGTATGCGAGGGGAAAAATGACAAACAAGAAGTCGCAATTGCTCACAATTCTGCTGATGCTGATCGCGCTGTGTACGGGACCGGGGCTGCGGGCACAAAGCCAGACCACCGGCGACGTGACGGGCGTGGTGGCGGATCAGTCAGGTGCGACAGTGCCTGACGCGAAAGTAACGTTGAAGGACAACTCCAAAGGAACGGTGCAGGAAACGGACACTAATAAGGACGGCGTGTTCCATTTCTATTTGCTGTTGCCGGGTTCCTACACGGCGACGGTGACGGCCACGAATTTCCAAACCACTTCGCGGCCACTGACGGTAAATTTGGGGCAAATCGAGACGCTGAATTTCACGTTGAACGTGGCGTCTTCCAACACCACGGTGGTAGTGACGGAGGAATCGCCGCTGCTGCAGACTGCTGACGGAAACGTTTCGACCACGATTGGACAACAACAGATCTCCGAAGTACCGAATCCGGGTAATGACTTGACGGCGCTCGCGCAGCTCGCTCCGGGCAGCGTAATGAATACGAACTCGGGCGGCGGACTTGGAAACTTTTCGAGTTTCGGCGTTTCGGCGTCGTCAAATCTTTTCACCCTCGACGGCATGGATGACAACGATCCGTTCTTGAACCTTAACAACTCCGGCGCAACGAACCTGGCTCTGGGAACGAACGAAATCCAGGAAGCCAGCATCGTGGCGACTGGTTACTCCGCGCAGTACGGCGGTCTGGCCGGCGCGAACATTAACTATGTGACCAAATCGGGCGGCAACACATTCCATGGAAATGCGGTGTACTACTGGAACGGCAGTTCGATGAATGCTCAGGACTGGTTCCTGGCGGGCCAGCCGAAAACATTCAGCAATGCCAACCAGTGGGCGGGATCGCTGGGCGGACCGATCAAGAAGGACAAACTGTTCTTCTTTTTCAATACAGAAGGATTGCGCGTCATTCTGCCGACGGTGTTCCCAACAACGCTGGTGCCGACGCCGGAATTCGAAGCAGCGACAATTGCGAATCTGACGTCAAAAGGTCTGACCGCTTCAATCCCTTTTTACAATCAAATGTTCGGTCTGTGGAATGCGGCAGCGGCGGGCAAAACACCGGCGGGTGCGCCAAACGCGTGCCCGGCCGATATCGCGACGGCGACCCTGGTGAATTGCAGTTTCGGTTTCAACAGCGGTGCCAGCAACCTAACCCACGAAGCACAGTATATGGGTCGGGTGGATTATAACCTGGCGCAAAACGACCGCTTGTTCGTGCGTGTGGCATACGACAAGGGCGTGCAGGCAAGTATTACGGACCCGATCAGCCCGCTCTTCAATGTGGGCAGCACGCAACCGCAGTGGAGCGCGCAACTCAATGAGACGCACACGTTCGGTGCGGCTACGACCAACCAGTTCATCGCGTCGTTGTTGTGGTACAGCGCGATCTTCGGAGTGGCCAATCCGGCGGCAACGGCAGCAGCGTTTCCGACAACCATCACCTTTAACGACGGGAGCTTGACGAACCTGGGCGGTATTTGCTGCGGCGGGCTGGGCAACTCAAACTTCCCGCAAGGTCGAAACGTGACGCAGTATCAGTTTGGCGATGACGTTTCGCACACGACCGGCAACCATACGCTCAGCTTTGGCGTGAAGTTCCGGCGAGATGACGTCAGCGATCACGATTTCGCCGTAGGCCAAACCGGGCTGATCGGGGTGAACTCGCTGGAGGATTTCTTCAACGGCGGGGGCCCACAGACGAATCTCGGTATCACGTTCCCTTCGGCGTCGAACCAGCCAATCGCGCTGTACTCGCTGGCGGGCTACGCTCAAGATCAATGGCGCATCAAGTCAAACTTCACCCTGACCCTGGCGTTGCGCGCGGAACACCAATCGAATCCAGTTTGCCAGACGAACTGCATCGCTCGCTTCGACGGGCCATTTATTGGAGGAAATCACGATCCAAACACTCCCTACAACCAAGTGATCCAGACGGGCTTGCACCAGATGTTGCAAGGACTCGACAACATACTGTGGCAGCCGCGCATTGGAATCGCCTGGCAGCCCTTCGGCACCACACACCAGACGGTGGTTCGCGGCGGTGTGGGATTGTTCAACGATGCGTTCCCGGGAGTGCTGGTGGACGGATTTGCTGGCAACGCAGTGGCAGTGAATACGTTCGTCGCTCAAGGAGCACCGATTTCACCGGCTGAAACCGTGGGAGGAAATCTCTTCACTGCGGCGGCCGCTGACAACACGGCGTTCCTCAACGGATTCGCAAACGGATTGAACTTCAACCAGATTGCCGCGGCAGTGCCGGGCTTTACGCCGCCGAACCTCTTCGCGGCAGATCGCCACGTGCACATCGCACAATATCAGAAGTACAATCTTGAAATTGAGCAGGGTTTTGGACCGAATACCTCAGTTAGCGTGGGCTATGTGGGAAACCACGGAATCCACGAAATTATCCAAAACAATGCTCTGAACGGATTCTGCGATCCCACATCTGGAAATCCGGTTTGCCCTGGAGTGGCTTTCGTAGGTTTGCCCACGGCGCCGACCGATCCAGCTTTTGGCACGGTCACGCAGTATCAAACCGGCGGAATCTCAAACTACAACGGGTTGACGGTATCGGCCCAACACCGCTTCGTGGGCGTGGTAAAAGGAGTGGTTGGCTTCAACTACACGTATGGCCACGCCCTGGACTACGCGTCAAACGGGGGAACGACGAACATTCCGTTCACGTTCTCAAATTCGTTCGCTACGCCTCAGGACCCGAACAACCCGCGCGGTTCGTACGGACCTGCGGATTATGACGTCCGGCATACGATCAACGCGAACTATGTGATCCAGCTGCCGATTCGGGCGATGTTGAGGGGTCATGGGTTCGCGGCGCTGGTAGACGGCTGGCAGGTATCCGGCACAGTCTTCTATCACACCGGCTTGCCCTTCACGGTGTTCGACGGAAGTGCCACAGGCGACTTGCGAGGCAGTAACTACGGATCGTTCATTTACCCGCAGCTTGTGGGCCCCGTAAACACGAACTGTAAGGGGTCGGCGACGGTAACACCGTGCTTCAGCAATGCCAACTTCGTGCCATCGGAGACGGAAGGCAGTTTCTCGACTGGCCTTCGTAACGCATTCCGCGGACCGGGTTATTCGGACGCGGATTTCGGAATTACGAAGAACACGAAGATCCCGCATTGGGAGCGCGGAACCTTTGGACTAGGGTTCCAGTTCTACAATGTGTTCAACCACCCCAACTTCTTCACGCCATTCAATGGATTGGCTCCGGCAAACACGTCCAATCCGTTTTTCGGTGTGATTACGAGCGCAGTCAGCGGCCCGACCAGCATTTTGGGCGCGGGACTTGGCGGCGACTCGTCACCCCGTATCATCCAGTTGAAGGCGCAGCTGTCCTTCTAACGATGAGGTTCGCGTCCCGGCCTGCCCTGTCCGGGACGCGAGCAACATCGGAGAGAGGTGCGGCTGGCGCAACCATAGAAGCTAAACGAAGAAAGAGTGGCGACTCGCTCCCGAGTCGCCATTTTTTTTTGGCGCCAGCGCACGGTGTTACGGATGCAGCGTTATTTTTCGGTGAGCTATTTTTCTACCAGCTATTTTTCGGCGAGCCAGGGTTCGAGGACTTGAGCCGCGACAGCGTCACCTTTGGCGGACCAGTGGCCGTCACAGGTGAGAAAGTAGGACATGTAGCCGTCCTTTGAGTCGCTCTTTGAGTCGTTATCGGCGCGGGCGTCCATCTCCGGCAGCAGGTCCTTCACCGGAATTCCGACTTTGGTTCCCCACTGTTCCATGACCGGGCCGAGACGATTGGCGCCGGATTGATGCAGACGCTGAAAATCGTTGGCGCGAGGAATCAGGAAAACCATGACCTTGGCGCCGTGGGCATCCGCGGTGGTTTTTATATCGAGGAGAGCATGTTTAAGGCGCGCCAGATCGAGATCGTCGTAGTCGTTGTATCCGGAATAGGGACTGCGGGTGCGCCAATAGGCCAGCGAATTTAAATATTGGCCGACGTGGTAGGACGCGAGGTAGGCACGCAGCACCGCTTCAGTGTGATCCCAGAGGCTTTCCCCCGCTTTCGAATCGAAATGACCGGTGTAATAGACGGAAAAATCATCGGCATAGTACGGGCGATAGCGGTTGCCGTCGCCTTGGGATTTCCGGAATTCCGGGGACATGTCATGGAAATCGTTGTCGGGAAGAACGCCGACGATAACCAGATGGTGATCGAATTTCGCGGCGAGTGTTTTGTACAGCAAGGAGTATTGGAGGGGACCAAAATCGCCGCCGGTGCCGAAATTCAGGTGTTCCCTGCCGGTGTCGCGCTCGAGGATGTTGGTGAGGCGGACGTCGGCGGGGGTTCCGAGACCCTCGATAAAAGAATCGCCGAGAACGATGGTGCGGGGAGCGGAGGAATGCACAGCACGCTCAACATCACGGGCTCCGTAACTGTTGGTGTTGTATTCGACCGTGTAGCAACCGCCCTTGTGAACGAAATGGCCGTTGGGGCGGTGCCAGACTCCGAAGGAGGGATTGATGTCGGCCCAGAAGGCGTTGTAATTGACGTGATAACTGGGGCGGCTGGAGGGCCATTTTTTGGAATGAACCAGGATGAGAGAAGCGAGTTCGGCTAGAACGGCGAAGATGAGGAAATTGATGAGTACGAGTCTGAGGATGGAGCGAAACTTTTGGAAGAAGGATTTCGGTTTCGGAGCCTCGCCTTCATTGGACGACGGTTCGGTCATTCACACTCCGCAGAGGATTGGCCCATCGGTTACAAACAATATTCTAAAGCCAAACGAAAGATAAGGCACGTTGAGGCGGACGGCGGAAACCCGCATCGCTCTGCGTCCCTCGGGACAGATTGACGCGTCGCGGTGAGGTGGAAGTCGAAGAGAGGTCCCTCGTCGCCGCGGGAAAATCGTCCGCGGCTCTGTCGGGATGACAACGGGAACCGAGGCGGAAGGCAACGACAAAAGTAAAAGAAGAGGCCCCACCCTACCCTCTTGAGAGCGGGAAGGATGGGCCACCCTTGAAGGCAAAGAGCGGAAACAACAGGCTAACGGGAAAGCTGTCTGGAGCCGTCACCGTGAGGTGGCGGCTCCACCTTTGGAAAGATTTGACAGCCGGCTGCTTTGGGGTGGACTCGTCGATTTAGAAACTATATTTCAATACAAACTGGATGTTGCGAGCTCCTTGCGAGGTGAAAATTTCGCCGTAGTTCGAAGCGCCGGCGGTGTGCTGGCCGCTGAATTCCTGGCCAAAGTTGAAGATCGGGGTGTTGGTGAAATTGACCATGTCGACGCGGAATTGCAGGGCCTGGCGTTCGGTGAAGTTGAAATCCTTGGCCAAGCTGATATTGGCGGTCTTGAGTCCGGGACCATCGAATTGGCCCACCGAGCAATTGCCGAAAGTGCCGGTCGCCGGAGTGGTGACGGCGAGAGGATTGAGGAAACTGACACCGTGGTTGAGTGGATTGAAGGTCATGGGCACTCGACCGGAGACGCCAGGAACGCAATCGGCGCGAGTGGAAAAGCCACCGGTGCCGGAGGTATCGGTGTTGGCGAAAATAGTCTGAGCGAAACCGGTGTGGAAAATGAAGCTGGAGCTGACGCGCCAGCCGCCGGCAATAGTGTTCACGATGGTGTTGGAGTCGTTGCCAAATCGACGGCCATGACCGAAAGGCAAATCATAGACGACGTAGCCGTTGAAAGCCTGAGCAATGTTCTGCGGGCAACGACCGTAGTCACCAATTTGATTGTATGGGTTCTGCGGGAAGGCCCAGGCGGAGATGGTTTGCGCTTCGGTGGCCACGTTGTCGCCAAATTGGCCGAAGAAGCCTGGAGTGTCACTCAAGCACTTCGACCAAGTGTAATTCACCTGAGCTTGCAGACCACGAGCCAAACGTTCCTGCAAGGTGACCTGCAGAGCATTGTAGTTCGCGATGCCGTTGGAAAGCGAAAGGCGGCGCTGACCGGGCAGCGAAAGCAACTGCGAGTTGAGGAACGGGCTGGGCGTGATGGTGCCGTCTGGGTTCAGCTGATTCTGCTGCAGCATGATGATGTTGCTGAGATGTTGATCGTTCTGGCCGACGTAGCCGACTTGCAGGGTAGTGGAGTTTCCGAACTGATGCTGCACGTTCAGATTCCATTCCTGCTGGACGGCCGGCCGGATGTTGACGTCAAAAGCGTGGGTGGTCACGCCCGAGAAGCAAACCGGAGCGAAGGCCTGAGCCAAGGCTAAGGTGCATCCACTCGGAAAGCCGGTGAAGCCTTGATCCAAAGTGGTAACGGGCAAGTCGGTGGTCGGAGCGTAGGTGACGTTATTGGCTTGCTGGAAAGGCGGATTCGCAGTCAGCAAATTGTTGACGCCGTTACTTTCGTTAAAGCTGGAAACGCCGTAGGCAGCGCGAACTACAGTGTTCTTAATGAAGCCCGGCTGCCAGGCGATTCCGATGCGTGGTTGGAAATTGGTGATGCCGTTGTACTGCTTGTACAGAGCTGGTCCCAAGCCCTGGTTGTTCGAGTGGGCGGTAATAAGTTCTCCGCCGAAGAGTTCGTAGTTTACGGCGTTGGCGTCTTGCGGAGTGCGTGGAGTGTTAAGTTCCCAACGCAAACCGGCGTTGATGGTGAGATTGGGCTTAATTCTCCAATTGTCCTGTCCGTAGACGCCCCACAGATTGTTGCGGATGTGACGGTTGCCCGTGCCGGAACCGATGCCCAAGTTGTTGGGAAGGCCGAGGAGAAAATCGGCGAGGCCAGAACCCTGGGAAAGCGTAACAGGGCCGGTGGGAAGGTTCACCTGGGTGGGATTCGCGGTGTACTGGCCACTAAAATTGAAAAGGCCGGCGAGGCCCTCGATGCCGGGGAAGAGGAAATTGTCGCGGTAGTTGTTGAACTGAACGCCAGCGTGAAATTCGTGATTGCCGTGGGTTTTTACGATCGAGTCGCCGATCTGGAAGACGGTGTCGGCGAAGGTATTCGCTGCGCCGAGATTGTTGGCCAGGGTGCCGACCCCGCCGAACGAGCCGCCAATAGCCGGAAGGAACGTGCTGGGAGAGCCGGGAATTCCGAATTCCATCGGCAGGTTTTGGCCGGTTGGGTTGGAAAAACCCTGGCTGACCGGGAAGTAGCTGAAACCGGCGCGGAAATCGTTGATGAGGCTGGGGTCGATGGTGCGGGTCCAGCCGATGACTCCGTTCTTGAGTGGATAGCTAAAATTGGTAATGCCATTGTTGGCGAGGACGAAGGTCTCAGTCGTGGGGTTGCGAACCGACTGCTGGGAGTATCGACCAAAGATGCGGTCATTTCCGTTGGGAGTCCAATCGATCTTGATGTCGCCCTGATCGGCATTGTTGATGATGCGCTGCTGATAAAACAGGGTGTTGCCGGAGGTCGGCAGCGGGTACAGCGGAGAATTGACGATCGCAGAAGCGGCGGGGCTGAGAGTGAAACCCGCAGCGGTCAGATTGTTGAAGGGGATGGGAACGCGGGCGGTGGGACCAACTCCCGATTGCGGCGCGAATAGTTGGGTGTTCGCGGCCCGGACAGTGGGGTCGTTAGAGACGAGTGAATTACACACTCCGGCGCCATTAAAGCCCACCGGACACAATTCGCCAAAATTGCCGGCGCGCTCGGCCGAGTCTAAGACGGTGACCTGTTGAGTGGAGGGGTTATCCATACGCTGGCCTTCGTAATCCACAAAGAAGAAAAGCCGATTTTTGATGATCGGTCCCCCAAAGGTGCCGCCAAAGCGGTTGTAGCGTAAAGCGGCTTTGGGCTGCACCGGCGTGACTAGACCCGCGCTCCACTGATTCGCGTCCAGGGCGTCGTTGCGGAAAAATTCGAAAGCTTCGCCGTGATAGGAGTTGGTGCCGGACTTGACGGTGGTGTTGACGATGCCGCCGAGGAAATTGCCAAATTCGGCGGAGGGATTCTGGGCGATCAGGTTGAATTCCTGAATGGCTTCGGTGCTGGGCGAATACGCGACTTCGTTGTTGTCGTTCTGATTGTTGTCGATGCCATCGAGGATGTAGTTGTTGGTCTGCTCGCGATTGCCATTGATGTAGGGACGGCCGATCTGGAACGTATTCTGGCCGGAAGTGAAGGCGCCTGGATTGGTGCTGGTCGCGCCGGGAGTGAGCAAGGTGAGTTCGTTGTAATTGCCGGTGATCAGCGGAATATTTTCGGTGACGACGTTGTCGATATGCGTGCCGAGTTCCGTGGTTTCGGTCTGGAGCAAGGGCGTCAAGCCCTGGACCTCGACGGTCTGCGACATGGTGCCGACGGTCATTTGCACGTCGACGCGGGCGACCTGATCGAGGACGAGATCGAAAGCGGGCTTTAGCGCGGTTTGGAAGCCGGTGGATTCAACCTTCACCGTGTAGCGACCTACAGGCAAGTGGGTGAGGTAGTAGGCGCCGTCCCCGTTGGTCTGGGTGGGAAAGGCCGTGCCGCGCTCGACATCCGAGGCGGTGACGGTGGCGCCGACAATGGGCGCGCCGCTGGGATCGGTAATGGTGCCGTTGATCGCGCCGGTCGTCTCCTGAGCCTGGATGGCCGGAGCGCTGGCGAAGCAGGCCAGGACAAGCACGGCGAAAATCATGGCCGCGGCGGAGACTCGTCGTTTGGACTGCACAAGGATTCCCTGGATTGAAAACTGATTGATGCGCATGTTTCCCCCTCACCCAACAAAATATGACAAAGAGCTATATAGCGCATGGTTTCTATTGTCAAGAAGAAAATTACAAGGTATAAAACACAGGCGATTTTCACGTTTTGCAGCTATATAGCGGCAAAACACGCTCTATAGCACTATTCGTGCACTCCGGGGCGCATATTCGTTGAAGCAAACGGAGGCCCCTGTTAGACTCGGCGTCAAATTCTGGAGCTTTCATGACCCCCCTGGGAAGAAACGGAAAACCGACCTACAAGAGAATCCAGAATGCGATTCGCAAGCGGATCGAAGAGGGCATATTGAAGCCCGGAGACGCCGTGGCGTCGGAACGCGAACTGGCCAAGACGCACAAAGTGAGCTTGATGACCGCGCGGCACGCGCTGGCGGATTTAGCGAAAGAAGGAATGGTGGAGCGGCGGCACGGATCGGGAACGTTTGTGGCGCCGCCGAAAATTCATTTCAACAAACTGATGAGTTATACGGAGCAGATGGCGAGCCGCGGGCTGGCGGCGCATTCCAAAGTGATTTCTTCGGCCGTGCTGGACAATGAGCCGGAGATCGCCGCGCGGCTTTCTCTGCCTGCGTCGAGCCATTTGTACATGCTGGAACGGGTGCGGCAGGCAGGTGATGAGCCGTTCGCGCTGGAAACTTGTTATCTGCCGGCGGATGAATTCCCTGCTCTGGCGGGCGGAACGCTGGAACGCGGTTCGCTGTTTATGACGCTGGAACGCGAATACGGAATCGAGCTGGCGTACGCGGATGAGGAAATCGATTCAACGGCCGCGGATTTGAGACAGGCGGAACTGCTGGCGGTGACGCGGGGAACGCCGCTGCTGAGAATCCGACAATTACTTTTTACGTCGAAGGGCAAAGCCTGCATGTACGTGGTGGGACTCTATCGTTCGGGCCGGCACACTTTGTTGATCCGCCGATTCCGGTAAATCCAAAACACGAAATTATTTCTGGAATTCGGAATTAAATTAAACCTTAGCGGTTCCACGCAAAGATGCTGCGCTTCCCTGCCCCATGGTTAATTCGTGATGCATGCGCCAGGCGCAGATGGCCGACAGCGCGACCAGCACTAGACCAAGTGGTAGATGGTGCAGCAGGATTTTTCCCACGCCGAAAAGCGCGCTGTAGACCATCACCACGCCGAGAATCCAGCACCAGAGATTGCGGGCGAGATCGTGGGTCTGGGGAATTTCGGGGGCTTGCGCGGCGATGGGCTTCCAGCCGGTAACGTCGGGCATGACTTTGCGATAGAACGAAACAAGGATGCTGTCCGGTTCGCGGGCAGTAAGAAAAGTTACGGCGACCCAGACCAGGGTGGTGAGCAACGTGGTGGTGAGAATGTCTTTGGCGAAAATCACGGTGTCGGAGCCGGTGAAGAAAGTTGGACGGTGAACCAACGCGTTGGCCAAACCTTCCCAGTGCAGCGCAAGCGTGGCGGCAAGAGCGGTGATCATTGCGGAAATTTCGCTCCAAGCGTTGATGCGCCACCAATACCAGCGAAGCATGTAGACGCTGCCGGTGCCGGCGCCGACTTGGAGGACGACTTGCCAGCCGGAGCGAATGGAGGCGAGCTGCGCGGAAACGTAACCGGTGGCGATGACCAGAAAAATGGTCACGAGCTGAGAGATGTGGACGTAGTGGCGTTCGCTGGCATGGCGAACGAAGAAGCGGCGGTAAAAATCTTCAACGATGTAAGACGTGCCCCAATTCAGTTGAGTGGCGATGGTGGACATGAAGGCGGCAAGAAAACCGGCCATGATGATTCCGCGCAGCGCGTGCGGGACGTGATCGTTGACGATCATCATGTAACTGGTTTCGGGATGGGAGAGGCCGGGATAAAGAACAATCGCGGCAAGAGCAGTGAGAATCCAGGGCCATGGACGCAGCGCGTAGTGGGCGATATTGAACCAGAGCACGGAAAACAAGCCCTGGCGTTCGTCGCGGGCGCTGAAAATTCTTTGGGCGACGTAACCGCCGCCGCCGGGTTCGGAACCGGGATACCAGAAAGCCCACCATTGGACGCCGAGATAAACGGCGAAGGTAATTACCGGCAGGGTCCAGAGGGTGTCGCTGGCGAAACCCTGGGAAAAGTCAGGAAGGAACGCGAGCGGATCGGAGCCGCCATTGGTGGCGCGCATGGCGTCGATTTGCGAAATCATGTGGCCCATGCCGCCGGCGGCTTTTACGGCGTAGTAGGCGATGGCGATGACGATGCCCATCTTTAAGACGAACTGAAATAGATCAGTCCACAGCACGCCGGACAGGCCGCCGAGCGAAACATAAATTCCGGTGAATGGAATCAGAAAGAAAATGCAGACGATCAGGGCGTAGCCGTCGGTGCCGGAAAATACCGGGCCAAAAATCTGAGTGAGGAAATGCGAAAAGCCGGCGAGGAAACTCCAGGTCTGCATGGTGGGGCCGAGCGTGGTGCCGACGATATTGATCATGGCTTTGGTGACCCAGCCAAGGATCAAGCAATTCATGAGCAGGCCGAGATAGATGGCGCGGAAGCCGCGAAGGAATGCAGCGGGACCGCCGGAGTAACGCATCTCGGCGAACTGCACGTCGGTCATCAGGCCGGAGCGGCGCCACAATCGGGCGAAAAGAAAAACGGTCATCATGCCGGAGGGGAGAAAGGCCCACCAGATCCAGTTGCCGGCGATGCCCTGGGTGTAGACCAGACCGGCGACGAGCAGCGGCGTATCGGCGGCGAAGGTGGTAGCCACCATGGAAGTGCCGGCGAGCCACCAGGAAACATTGCGACCGGAGACGAAATAATCTTCGGTATTTTTTCCAGCGCTACGACGGAAGTAGAGGCCGAGCAGAAGAGTGATAGCGAGATAACCGATAATGGCGGACCAATCGAGCAGAGTAAATGTCATCGGGCCGAATTTATTGCACACGTTCTTGGTGGGATGCAACGTGAATCGTGAGCGCGGAAAATCTTTGCAGTGCGGGACAATGCGTTTTGCTGGCGGAAAAACATCGCGCGGCATTGGGCGATATGTACTATTCTGTGCGGCGCTCGAAATGGAATTTGGGCGCAAACTTCTCAAAGAAGGACACATGCGAGTACTCTTAGCGATTTTTGTACTTTTTCTTTTGGTGAGTTCTGGCGCGTCGGGACAGTCGATTCCTGAGGTTCGATTGATGCCACTGCCATCGAGCGTGCGGGTCGAGACTGGCGGCGGACTTTCGATCACGCCGACATTTTCAGTGGGTTTGGAGGGCTATCAGGATCCGCGGATGGAACGCGCGGTGGAGCGGTTTCTGCGGAATGTCACGCGGCGGACAGGATTGTTTGTGAGCGCGGATGCGGTCGCGGCGGAAAAGGCGACGCTGGTGATTCACACTGAACACGCCAGCAAACCGGTGCAGGAATTGGGAGAGGACGAGAGTTACGTGCTGGAAGTGAGCGCGGCGGGAGCGAAACTGAGCGCGCCGAATCCGCTGGGAATTTTGCACGGGCTGCAAACTTTTCTGCAATTGATCGAGGTGAAGCCGGCAGGTTTTGCGGCGCCGGCGGTGCGGATCGAGGACTCGCCGCGATTTCCCTCGCGCGGACTGATGATCGATGTGAGCCGCCATTTTATTTACATGGACACGCTGAAACGAAACGTGGACGCGATGGAGGCGGTGAAGCTGAACGTGCTGCACCTGCATTTGTCGGACGATCAGGGATTCCGGTTGCAGAGCAAGGAATTTCCGAAACTGACCGAGATGGGTTCGGACGGCCAGTTCTACACCGAAGTAGAGATGCGCGAGCTGATCGAGTATGCGAGCGAGCGCGAGATTCGAGTGGTTCCGGAGTTCGATATGCCGGGTCACAGCACGGCCTGGTTCGCGGGATATCCGGCGCTATCGAGCGGAAGCGGGCCTTACACGATCGAACGCCGTTGGGGGATTTTCGATCCGGCGATGGATCCGACGCGCGACGATACCTATAAATTCCTGGATAAATTCATCGGCGAAATGGCGGCGTTTTTTCCGGACCACTATTTTCATATCGGGGGAGACGAGGTCAACGGCAAGCAGTGGGACGCGAATCCGAAGATTCAAGAATTCAAGCGGGAGCACAAGCTGAAGGACAATCAGGCGCTGCAGGAGTATTTCACGCAGCGCGTGGAAAAGATCGTGAGCAAGCATCACAAAACGATGGTGGGTTGGGACGAAATCCTGAGTCCGGCAATGCCGGAGGACATCGTGATTCAGTCCTGGCGCGGGCAGGACTCGCTGGCGAAAGCGGCGCAGCAGGGCTATCGGGGATTGCTTTCGAGCGGCTACTACCTGGACGCCATGGCGTCGGCGGCGAAATATTATTCGGTAGATCCGATGAGCAACGCGGACGCGGCGCTGACGCCGGAACAGCAAAAAAGAATTCTTGGCGGCGAGGCTGCCGCGTGGGCCGAATTTATTTCGGACGAGAATAACGAATCGCGGATTTGGCCGCGGGCGGCAGCGGTGGCGGAACGATTGTGGTCACCGCAGCAAACCCAGGACGTGGATTCGATGTATGTGAGACTGGCGGCGGTGAATCAAGAGTTGGAACAGCTGGGATTGCGGCAGCGTTCGAATTTGGGAGTGATGCTGGCGAGAATGGCCGGCACCGAGGACATCGCAGCGCTGCGGGTTTTGGCAGAAACGGTGGAACCGGTGAGCATCACGATTCGGGAAAAGGAGGCGGAGAACGCAGGAGGAATTCAGACCAGCGACATCGCGCTCGACCGGATGGTGGATGCGGTGGCGCCGGAAAGCGAAGCGGCGCGGCGATTTTCAGTGGCGGTGGATCGGTGGGTGGCGAGCAATTTTCAGGATGCGCAGGCGGAGGCTGAGATTCGCGGTGATCTGGTGGCTTGGCGCGACAATGACGCGGCGCTGCAGCTGTTGCTGCAAAATTCTTTTTTGCTGAAGGAAATTTCGCCGGTGTCGCAGAATCTGAGCTCGTTGGCGGCTGCCGGATTGCAGGCGCTTGACTATATTGAGAAGAAGGAGAGGGGGCCGGAGGCGTGGCATACGCAACAGATTGCGCTGGTGCAGGCGGCGGCAAAACCGACGGCGGATTTAAATTTGGCAATTGTGCCGGCGGTGCAGAAATTGATTGATGCGAGTGCGAAATGACGGGCGGGGTTGAGGGTGTGTCGAAATCGAAGAGAGGTCCCTCGTCGGCGCGGCAAGTGTGGCCGCGCCTCTGTCCCTTCCTTCGTCAGGGTAAACGGGATGATAACGAGAAGCGAAGCGAGAGGCAAAATCAAAACGAACTGGCCCAGCTAAAGCTGGCCGCTACAGGTGGTGCGGGCGGCTTCGTGCTGCGTTGTTTGCGGGCCGCGGAGCGTGGGCGTGAGTGAGATTCTTCGCTGCGCTCAGAATGACGACGCGAGTTCAACGGCAAAATCAAGAAGGGCGGGTCAAGACGTTGGGGTGTTTTTGGGATTTGCTGCTAGTTTGTCGAGTTCGTGCATGGTGCTTTCGTCGAACTTCAGGGCCGCGGCGGCGACGTTTTCTTCTAGGTGCGAGACGCGCGAGGTGCCGGGAATTGGAAGCATGACCGGGGAACGCCAGAGCAGCCAGGTCAAGGCGAGTTGCGACGGCGTGGTCTTGAGTTGAGTGGCGATGCGAGCGAGTTCGCTGCCGGCGGCGGAAACGTCGCCCGCGGCCAGCGGAAACCAGGGGATGAATCCGATGTTTTCGCGCTGGCAGTAATCGAGAACCGGTTCGGCGGAACGATCGACGATACTGTAGCGATTCTGAACGGTAACGATTGGAATGATCTTGCGGGCGTGCTCGATGTCTTTGGTTCCAACTTCCGACAGGCCGACGTGTTTGATTTTCCCTTCCTGCTGCAAATCCTTGAGAGTGCCGAGCTGATCGTCAGCCGGAAATTTGGGATCAATGCGATGGAGCTGGAACAGATCGATACGATCGAGGCGCAAGCGTTTGAGGCTGCCTTCGCAGGCGGCGCGCAGATGCTCGGGCTGGCCATTCATGACCCATTGGTTGGGGCCGGTGCGGTCGAAGCCGGCTTTGGTGGCGATGACTAAACCTTGGCGATAAGGATAGAGCGCTTCGGCGATGATTTCTTCGCTGACGTGCGGGCCGTAGGAATCGGCGGTATCGATGAAATTAATTCCGAGGGCAACGGCGCGACGAAGGACCTGGACGGCTTCGGGACGACTCTGGGGCTCGCCCCAAATTCCCTGACCGGTGATGCGCATGGCTCCGTAGCCCAGACGGTAGATAGAAAGGTCGCCGCCGATTTTGAAGGTGCCGGATTTGGCGGCGGGAGATTCCGGGGTGACGGGTTTTGCGGGTGCGGTGCTCATATGGTGGCCTCCAACAAAGAAATTTTGCTGCGCATTGCGAGATTCACGCTGGGCGATCAGGCCCTAGGTTGGAGCTATTCGGCAGCTTTGGTGGCCAATGCTTCGACCACGGCGATATTCGAAAGCAAATCCTGCGGAAAGCCGTGACGTTGTTGCAAATATTCCGGCGCGTTGTAGCAGACATTTACGGTGCCGTCTTTATCCTGAGCGACCAAAATTTTCAGGGGTAGATCGATGGCGACGCTGGGCGAGGCGAGCATGAGCGGCGTGCCGCCTTTGGGACTGCCGAAGATCAGGAGCCTGGTGGGAGGCATGGTGAGACCGACTTTTTGGGCTTCGCCAGAATGATCGACGAGGGCAAAGAGCGTTACGCCTTTGGCCTCGAGCGTGGCTTTCAGTTTTTCTACGGTTTCGTCTACGGAGTGCTTACTTTTCTTGCAGACGATTCCGTTGTTTGGGTTTGAGGCCATGAAGACGCCTTTTGGTTTTTATGATGAGCAGAACCGTGGGTTGAGAATAAATACATGGCGAAGGCGAGAACGAGAGCTACTACAAATATCGGAGCACGGATAATGAGATTGCTGGAAGGGCGACGAAGTTCGTTGTTGCTGATCCATCTTCCGTAAGAATCGAACATGAGGATTGGACTGCCTTAGATGCGTGGAGGTTTCAGACTTTCTTTGGTTCAAATGGTGGTGCCGGCTCAACGCTGCGTGTTCGGGCCTGAGTGAATCGTAGCATTCGAAGAGAGATCCCTCGTCGGCGCGGCAAGTGCGGCCGCGCCTCTGTCCCTTCCTTCGTCAGGGTAAACGGGTGACACCTGAAAGCGGAAGGCAAAATACAAAACCAAACGGCTGGCCGGCGCGGAAAATTTTCCGCGCCGGCTGCGTTGATTATGCTGATGCGCTGATGGACTTGCCTTTGAAGAAGGCCAGCAGGTCGGTGTTGATGACGTCTTTCAGGGTGGAACACATGCCGTGGGGGGCGCCGGGGATGACTTTGAAAATTGCACCCTTCACGATTTTTGACGAAAGGTTTCCGGCAGCGGCGATGGGAACGATTTGATCGTCATCGCCGTGGAGAATCAGAGTGGGCTTGTCGAATTTTTTGAGGTCTTCGGTTTGGTTGGTCTCGGAAAAGGCCTTGATGCAATCGTAGGAGGCTACCAGCGAAGACAACATGCCCTGAGCAAAAAACGAATCGCGCAAACCTTGCGAGACTTTGCTGTTGGGACGATTCGCGCCGTAGAACGGGGCGCTGAGATCCCGGAAAAATTGGGCACGGTCGGCCTGAACGGCGGCGCGGAGCTGGTCGAAAACCGAGATCGGGAGGCCGAGCGGATTATCGGGAGTCTTTAGCATTAGTGGCGGAACGGCGCTGATCAAAACGGCTTTGGCGACGCGGCCAGTGCCGTAGCGGCCGATGTAACGAGCAACTTCGCCGCCGCCGGTGGAGTGGCCGACGTGAATGGCATCCTTCAAGTCGAGCGCTTTGGTGAGTGCGGCGAGGTCATCGGCGTAGGTGTCCATATCATTGCCGCCCCAGGTTTGGGTGGAGCGGCCATGGCCGCGGCGATCGTGGGCGATGCAGCGATAGCCACTGCCCGCGAGAAAAAGCATCTGGTCTTCGAAAGCGTCGGAATCGAGTGGCCAGCCGTGGCTGAAAACAACGGGTTGTCCGGTTCCCCAGTCTTTGTAATACAAATCAATGTTGGCTCCGTTTTCTTTGCCGACTGTTACGTAGGGCATAAGTCGTATCTCCTTTTTTTCCCACGAAGTTGGATGAAAGCTGAAGTTGAATTGAATGGCGTCAAGAATCTGCAAGCGCGAGCCAGAAGATGGACTGCTGACGGCTTAGGGCAATTCTACTTGGCGAGTTTTACGGAAGGCCGCCGTTCCATCCATGAAGCGCGAAGCTGGACGAAGCATCGGTGCGCCACCAATGGTCCGGGGCCGCAGGGACTTGCGTATCGCGGCTTTGGCATGGAACAGGCGCGACTTGGCGGCGCAGACCGAGATGCCGGTGGTTTTGGCGGTTTCGCGCATGGCGCAATCTTTGGAGAGTTGCAGTTCGACGACTTTCCGGATCGAAGGCCGCAGGCCGCTGATCGCTTTCCAGAGAAGCTGCTCGCGCTCGTCCTGGAGATACTGGGATTCGGGACCAGGTTTGGGATCCGAAACTTCCCAAGGGATGCCCGATTCATTTTGATCGGAAAGAGCATCGACCGAGATTTCGCGGCCGAGGCGCTTTTTGCGGAGAATCATGAGTGCCGAATTAATGGCGATACGGGTGAGCCAGGTGGAAAAGCTGGAACGACCATCGAAATTCTTCAAATGGGTGAATGCTTTGAGAAATGCGTCCTGAACGGCATCTTCGGCGTCTTCGCGATTGCGGGTGATCCGAAAAGTGGTGCGAAGAATCCGTTGTGCGGAGTTTCCGCAAAGTTGCTCGAAAGCTGCGCGCTGACCCCGTTTTGCTGCGGTAACTAACATTGCGTCGGTCATTGGCTTCCTCCCTCGGTAAATTTCGCGGTGATTGTGAAGCGGGTGGATTTTAGGAACAACCCTCGATGGAGTTGGGGGCCGAGTACCAGAACGGAACAGGCCGGGATTCTACTTTAGGGGGATACAGCAACTACCCTACTAGGTCCTAGAACTAGGGGATGTCGATACGCTTTCTTCCAAAAAGACGAGCATCGATGGAAGTGACGCCGGGGCCGAGCATGGCGAGCGCCGCTCCTACCGCAGCAAGGAGTATGGCGCCGCGAATGTAAGGGGTACCGGAGATCACGGTCCAGATCCCTAGAATTGCAACAATAACGCCGACGACCGGAGTCCACAACCCCACCAGGAGGAAAATACCCGCGGCAATAGCCACGGATTGAAGGGCGATTACATCCCAGCGACTTTGGCCCACGAGATTGGCTACGCCGTCCCGAATTAAAATGGCGGCGGCGGCAATGCGCAAGAGAAGCAGAGCGCGCCCCGGCCAGCCATTCGGAAACATGGAAAATAGCCGCTGCAAAAAAAAAACACCTCGGCGGCAAGGCTACGGAAAGTGACGACTGGGGCGAATCCCCAAAAGTGAGGGCAGGTGCTTACCCCTTTCGGGTAGGCGGCGTGAGGCTAAAGTTCGATGATGCCGCGCTTGAGGGCGATAGTGACGGCGTGGGTGCGGTCGTTGGCGTCGAGTTTCGACAAAATATTTTTGACGTGGGCCTTCACGGTTTCTTCGGTAATCGAGAGCCGATCGGCAACGATTTTATTGGCGTTACCGGCGGCAATCAGGCGAAGAACTTCGATTTCGCGAGCAGTCAGCTGGTCATCGGCGGCGTGATCGGCCAGCTCCGCGGCGACTTCGGGGGGGATGCGTTTGTGGCCGGCGTGGACGGCGCGGATGGTCTCCAGCAATTCGCGATGCAGAAGACTTTTCAGCAAATACGCTCGGGCGCCGGCTTTGAGAGCGCGGACGATCTGAACGTCACCGGTGTAAGTGGTGAGGACGACGAAGCGAGCGTCGGGAAATTCACCGCGGATGGCACTCATGGCGTCGATGCCGTTCATGCCGGGCATCTGCAAATCCATGAGCATGACGTCGGGCCGGTGGAGACGAAATTGTTCGATGGCTTCCAGGCCATTGGAAGCCTGGCCGACGAGTTGGAGGTCAGCCTGATCGGCCAGGAGCGCAGCGATGCCCTGACGCAGCAGGGGATGATCGTCGACCAGGGCGATGCGAATTGGTTTAGGAGCGCTGGTCATCTGATTCCTTCGGGGATTCCCTGGGAGATTCCCTGGGGCGAGACGCGGGCCGCGGAGACGCCGTGTGCTTGGCGCTGGCGCGATAAACGACGGAAGCGGGCACAGTCAATTCTACTTCGGTGCCGGCCGCGAGCTCGCTCCAAACATCGAAATGGCCGCCGATTTGTTTGGCGCGCTCGCGCATGCCGGGCAAACCCCAGTGGCCAACGCGTTCGCCGTGAACGAGAACGTGGGGATCGATACCCACACCGTCATCGCGGATTCGAACGCGGAGAAGCTTTTCACCGTAGGCAATTTCGGCTTCGATGTTTTTGGCCTGGGAGTGAGCATAAGCGTTGCGCAGCGCCTCGCGCAAGATGCGGTAAATTTCATCACGCATGACCGGGTCGAGAGGCCTGGCGGCGCCTTCGACCAGAACATTGAGAGTGGGAGAATTTCCGGCAGGATCCGCAGCGGATAGTTCTTTGCCCAAGGCGGTGAGGGCCTGACCAAGATCATCATTGACCAAAACGGAGGAACGGATGTCGTGGATGGCGTTGCGGCCTTCGACGATGGCTTGTTCGGCGCCTTCGAGAGCGCTATCCAATCGCTGACCGGCTTGGGCCGGATCGGTGGGAAGCAGATTGCGGGCGCCCTGAAAATGCAGCATCAGGCCCTGAAAACTTTGGAGCAAGGTGTCGTGCAGTTCGCGGGCAATGCGGGTGCGCTCCGAAAGGCGTTCTTTGTATTGCAGGTCGAGCCGGGCGGTGACCTGTTGTAAATGGCGCTGATACGCGGCCCAGGCGATGGCGCCGGCAACGAGAGCGCATAAGGCGAAGAACCATTTGGTCTGATAAAACTCGGGAGCGATGGTGATAGGCAGCGACGCACCGGCTTCATTCCAGACACCGTCGCTGTTGGAGGCAATGATGTGGAATTGGTAGGAGCCGGGACTGAGATTGGTATAGACGGCGTCGTGGGCAGCGACGGGTTCGCTCCAGCCGCGATCGAAACCGTCCAGACGGTAGCGATAGCGCACGCGTTCGGGAACCGAAAGGCTGAGACCGGAGAAGCTAAAAACGATTCGATGACGAGAAGAAGGAATGCGAATGTTGGCGGTGAGGTCGACGGGAACGTTGTCCGCCGAGAGCGATTCGATTTTGAGGATGACGGGGGCGGAGCTGGCGTTCAATCGCGCCGGATCGACCTCGGAAAGTCCGCGGTTCATGGAAAACCAAATCCGGCCGGCGTCATCGGCGACCACGGATTGCTGGCGTTTGACTCCCTCGACGCCATTGAGGCCATCGGTAAGGCTGAATTCGTGCAGATCGGCGTCGGCCAGGGTGCCGTTGAGCAATTTGTCGCGGGGCACGCGTAGAACGCGATTCACGGTGTCGATCCAGAGACCGCCACTGCGGTCTTCGGCGATGCCCAGAATTTGTTCGCGCAGATTCGCCGGTAAATTCGGGGAAGGCTGAATCCGTCCGGCGGAGAACGAGGCAATTCCATTGGCCGTGCCGATCCACAGAACATGAGCGGCGTCTTCGAAGAGACAGTTTATTTCCGCCGATGGCAATCCGTGCTGGGTGGTGAAGGCGTGCCAGGAACCTTGCGAGAGTGAATTCAAGCCGTTGGGAGTTCCGAACCACATGGCGCCGTCGGAGGACTGAGCAATGGCAGTGACGGTGTTGGAGGCCAAACCATTTTCGGCGGTGTAGGAGGTGAACCGGCCATCCTTGAATTCACTGAGGCCAGCGTTGAGAGTTCCGGCCCAGACGGCACCGTCGCGGCTCTCATACACGGCGTAAACGTTGTCCTGGGCGAGACCGTCGAGATGGGTGAAAGTTTTAGAGTTGAGGGCTGAGCCGTCGAAACGCAAACGAGTGAGGCCGCCACGTTGACGGCCGACCCAAACTTCTCCGGGACTTCCGGTGATGGAATAGATGACGTCATTACTGAGACCGTCGTTGGCGACGGTTTCGTTTTGTGTGCCCTTGAGCCAATGAAGTCCGCCGCTGAGCGGAGCGAACCAAGTGCGCTGTTGATTGTCGACGTAGACCGGCCCGTTCCCTTCGGAAGTCTGACCCTTGGCGGGAGAAAAGGTGACGAACGGACTGTCGCGCAGGCGTTCAACGCCGCGCGCAGTTCCAACCCAGAGATTGCCTTCGCGGTCTTCAAAGATGGCGTTGACCGCCGAGGAGGAGGTCAGGTTGGCGTTGACGTTATCGGTTGGGAGCAGGCCCTGGGTGTTGTAACGGAACAGACCCTGGGGAGTGCCGATCCAGATGTTGGAATCGCGATCTTGGGCGAGTGAAAGAATGGGAGTGCGGAGGAGCGCAGGCGGTACGCCGGTGGCGGTAATTTCGGAGCCATACCAACGCGCGAGGCCGCGATTGGTACCGATCCACAGTTCGCCGTTGGAAAAAGGCAAAATACAATTTATTTTTTGGATGTCCGACGGCTTCGAAACTCCGGAAATCTTACCATCGCGCAGGTAGAAAAGGCCCTTGTCCTGGGTGCCGAGCCAAATTTTTCCGTCGGCGGTTTCGGCCATGGAGAGCACGGCAGAGTTCGGTTCGGCTAAACGATGAGCGGTGACACCGGTGGCCCAGGCGCGGCGGGTAGTGAGTTGATCATAGACTTGATTGGAGGCGGGAGCGGTGTAGTTGGTGCGAACGCCCGGCTCGGCCAGAATTTCAAACTTGCCGGAATTATAAGTGAGAACACCGAGAGCCAGAGAAGCAAAGAGGGCGTTACCGTCCTTTCCCTTAGTGATGGCAGTGATGCCTTCTTCGGCTTCATCCCGGCCGAGCTCAAATTTCCCGTCGCGGTAGCGCAAAATTCTGGTGGTTTGCAAAACGATCCAGAGATTGCCCTGGGCGTCGGTCATGAGGGCCTGCACCGGGCCGATGGGCAACGCGGTTGGAGTGGCTTGCGGAAATTGGCGGAAGGTCATCCCGTCAAAACGATAGAGACCCTTGTCCGAACCGAGCCATAAATAGCCGTCGGGAGTTTGGGCGATGGACGATACGCTGCCGCCGGTGAATCCCCTGGCGCTGCCCCAGCGGTCGTGAATGTATTGTGAGGCCATGCGGTTGGGATCGAGAGCACGCGCTGAAAAAGCAAAGCAGATCAGAATACTGGCAGCGAGCGCGGCGACGATGGACCGGGGCGATTTCATAAGCTTTACGGCAAGTACTGAAACTTATCGATGACAACTTCATTCTCTCGTTGCAGCGGACTCTTGTCACTGGCGACGACATAAAACATCAGCAGGATTTTTTCCTGTCCGGGCGTGGGCACACCGGAGGTGAAAACATGTTCGGAGATAACCGGGCCCTCACCATGCAAGGACGCACCGCGGACGGCTTTGAAGCTAGCGCGACCACTTTCCCAGTGAAGGAAATACGTGACCGGCCCGGCGAGCGTCTTGAACGGAGCGACATTCCCGGGAACGTAAAAGGGTTGAACGGCGAATTGGGCGTTGTTCTTGTTGGAAGCGTCGCCCCACTGGCCCATCTCAACGTCCATCTCGCGGTAGTGCTGCGCGGCGCCCCAGTCGTCGAAAGTGGCCATGCTGAGTACCACCGGGGGATCCAGATGAGTGGAATCCCGCATGGTGAGGATATAGGTGCCGTAACCGAGACTGTGCGCGAGAGTGAGATGGGCGCAGGACCAGCGGGCGTCTTTCTTCTTGATCTTCAAATGCAAGGCGCCGCCGGCATCGGTCCAGGCGTTTTCGGGATCGAAAAGATTATTTACGCCGCCGATATCGGCCGCGATGGTGCGGACCTGCCAATCGTATCCGCTGAAACTAAGCGGCACGGTGGGAGCGATTTGAGCCGGACCAACGCCTTTGACGATTTGGGCGGCAAGGATCGGGCCGGACGGCGCGGGCAAGAGATCCATAGTGGGGGCCGGATGAAAACCGGGATCCACGAGCAGCGCGGCATATTCAAAACCGAGATGAGTGGTAGTGGACCATTCGCCGGATTTAATCGGGATGAGCGATTGATCGGGCCAGGGTTGCACCCACCACGGGCCGCTGTGGGCATAGATCACAATTTGTTGGCCGGGACGGGCACCGGTGACGGTGCCGGAAATGATGTCGACGCGTTCTCGACCGCCCTGGGCAGCGGGTGGAATTTTGATGAAAGTGATCGAAGGATGGGAATTGGAATGGCAGCCGACGAGGACCGAGACGAGGAAAATCAACAATAGCGGCCGAAACGAACGCTCGACCGAGCGGCAATTTTTTGGTTGTGTCATCGACAGTGACTCACTGACAGTCGTGGGTTCGCGGCACGGCCAGGGAGCCGGAACGGATTCAGTCATCCTAATACAACAAGATAGGGCAACTCTAGGCGATTCAAGTGCTTGACGGGCGTGCTTTGACGGGCGCGAGACGGGACGTTGGGAATTGAAGAATCGTTACGGAAGGTATTCAAACTTCTCGATCACGACTTCATTTGTGTGTTGCAACGGACTTTTATCGCTGGCCACAACATAAAACAGCATCTGAAATAGTTCGGTAGCAGCGGTGGGGATGCCGGAAGTGAAAACGTGTTCAGCCACCACCGGCGCCCCGGAGCGCAGGGACGAGCCGCGCACCATTTTGAAGGTTGCTTTCCCCGATTCCCAATGCAGAGAACTGGTCAGCGTGCCGGAGGGAGCGACGAAGGGAGCGAGATTGCCCGGAACGTAAAAGGGTTGAATGGCGAACTGAGCGTTGCTCTTGCTGGAAAGGTCGCCCCAGCGGCTCCATTCGACGTCCATCTCCCGATAATGTGCGGCGCCGCCCCAGTCGTCGAAAGTGGTCATACTGAAAACGACTGACGGCTCCAGCTGGGCGGTATCGCGGGTAACGATCATATACGTTCCATAACCGAGGCTGCGGGTCAGCTTTATTTCGGCGCAGGACCACTTGTCGCCTTTCTTGATGATGCGGAGATGCAGCGCGCCGCGGGCGTCGGTCCAGGCGTTGTCGCCATCGTAAAGATTGTTGAGGCCGCCGCGATCGCTGGAGATGGTGCGAACCGTCCAATCATGTCCGCTAAAAGCCAGAGCCTTGGTGGGCGCAACTTGCGGCGGGCCAGTGCCTTTGGTGGTTTCGATGAGGACGACGGGGCCGGCGGCGGTAGGAAGAACGTCCATGGTGGCGGGGGGCTGATATCCCGGACCAACCAAGAGCGCGGCATACTCAAAACCGAGGTGAGTGGAAGTGGACCAAGTGGAATCCGGATTGATCGGGAGGAGGGCCTGGTCGGGCCAAGGTTGAACCCACCACGGGCCGCTGCGGGCGTAGACCACGATTTTCTGGCCGGGTCGCGCGCCGGTGACGCGGCCAGAGATGGTGTCGACGCGTTCGCGGCCGCCCTGGGCGGCGGGCGGAACTTTGGTGAACTCGATTGAGGTTCGAACTTCAGGCTGGCGCGAATGGCATCCAACCGGCAAGGCGCAAAGGAGTATCGCAGCGGTCCAAATTAGGGGCGACGCGAGAGTGGACGAAATGGTTCTCATTTTGCTTTTGCTGGGCTGCCCGGGCTGTGGGTGCGGACTCCAAGATCGACACCCTTGGGACTGCTCCCTTCCGTGGCGTTCGAGCATCCTAATACACCGAATCGAGCAAACTCCAGACGAAAGCGGATTTCGGAAAGGGAATTACGGGAAGCCATTCGGCGGAAGAAACAATTTTGAGAGGGGGGAAATTATGAGCGAGCCAAATACAGCGGCGGCGGGTGCAGCGAAGCAGAACGCGGAGGCAGCGAGGCCTCCTCTTCCGCCATTCACGAGGGAGAGTGCAATTCTGAAGGTGCGCGGAGCGGAGGACGGCTGGAATTCGCGGGCGCCGGAAAAAGTGTGCCTGGCGTACACGGTGGATTCGAAGTGGCGAAACCGATCGGAATTCATCAACGGGCGGCAGGAGATCATTGCGTTTCTGACGCGCAAATGGAGGGCCGAACTGGATTACCGGCTGATCAAGGAATTGTGGGCGTTCGACGGGAACCACATCGCAGTGCGCTTCGCATACGAATCGCACGACGCTAAGGGCCAGTGGTGGCGGTCGTTTGGCAATGAGAATTGGGAATTCGCGGAGAACGGGCTGATGCGGGTGCGCTACGCGTGCATCAACGATTTGGCCATTAAGGAATCGGAGCGAAAATTTCATTGGCCGCTCGGACGGCGTCCGGATGAGCATCCGGGGCTGAGCGATTTGGGATTCTAGGGACGGGATTTTAGGGACTGTCGCCGGACAGCGAAGTCTCTGGTAGCAGGTAGCAATCCATTATGTAACTAAGTTGATTCTAGTGCTTGCTTCCGCAGATACGCTCCATTACAACTGTGTAGGCAAGAGCAGCTTTGAAACCGGACCGCTTCAGAACGCTCTGCGGATTCCGGGTTTTTCAAGGGGCCATGAATCAATTTGGCGAGACGGACGCCGCGCGTCGGACTCTGGTATCGCGCTTCGCATTGAAAACCATCCGGCGCCGGGAGCGGCGTCTGGGCCGCCTTCCCTTCCTTCGAGCTTTCCTTCTGGCAATTTTGCTTCTCACGACAGCCGGCAATCTTTGGGCGGATACGATTACGGGAACCGTCAAGGACCCTTCCGGCGCAGTTGTGGTGGGAGCCCGAATCGAAATCAGCGGCGGCGGATTGACGCAGCCGTTGGTCCTGGCGTCTGACAACGCGGGCAAGTTCAGCGCGCCGAATCTGGCTCCCGGACAATACTCGGTGCGAGTGAGCAAGGACGGATTCGACGAAGCCGTCACCAGCGTGGAGCTGCACGGGACCGCCGAGCTGCCGGTGAGCCTGACCATCGCGGCGAAGCAGACCAGCGTTACGGTCTCCGAAAAAAATACGGCGCTGGCAAATTCGGATCCGGTGTATCGCCAACTGCGCGAGGTGGGGCTGGGCCCCAGCTACCACTGCGAAAATGTCACGCTGGTGGAGGATGTCGGCACGTTCGAATTGAAATCCGGGACGATTACATTTCTCGAGCTGGTCAATCGATTCGAAACCGGGGCGATCTTCATTGGCCAGGGACACTTCAAGTTGAAGCCGGTGGTGGGAATCGACGCGCGGGAATTGGTTCGCCGGAGCGGGAACCCGGAGGTTGATGAGGAATTGAGCGAGGTGGTGTTTCGGTTCAGCGGGACACACTACCCGGATTTCTCCGGGACGCTGGGAGTGAAAATCGACACGCCAGCCGCAGCCGCGGCAGTCTTTCAACACTGGAAGGAGCGAATGCGGCATCGCCAGGAAGAGCCGCGAGGATTCACCGAAGGGCTGCTGGAAGGCGATACGATCGACAACGTGGACGCGGATGTGCTGGCGGTGGTTTACAACCCGAAACATCCGCCGTTTTTCAATGCCTACATGCATGGCACACCGCACAAGGACCTGCGTTTTTTTGTGCGCAACCGAGTGGGAGCGGTTCCGCAACTGGACTCGCCCGAAGAAGTGGCGCTGATTAACTGCAGCGCCGACGCGATGGACGACGGGGTGTGGTACTCGCAACATCTGGTGACGGAGATCAAGGCGCACCTGGCGAATTCGCGGGAAGACAAACGACTGTTCGCGACCAAGCACGACACGATCGAAACGGTTATCGGAAAGAACGATCACCTGCACAGCCGCGCGACAGTGACTTTCGAGCCGCTGGTAGCGGGCGAACGCGTGGTGAAATTTGGATTACTGCCGAATTTGCGGGTCACGCGGGTAACCGACCAGAACGGGCAGGATTTACATTTCATTCAGGAAAACCGAAAAGAAGATGGATCGTTCTACGCCATCCTGGACGAAGCCGCGCCGTTGGGACAGGAACACTCGATCAGCATCGAGTACGCGGGAGACAAGGTTCTGGAGAATGCCGGCGACGGAAGTTATTACGTCAGCGCGCGGGAATCCTGGTATCCGAATTTGAACGGCTTCAGCGAGAAGTCGCTGTTCGATTTGACCTTCAAAGTTCCACCGCCGAATGTGGTGATCAGCGTGGGGAAATTGCAGGGGGAATCCAAAGAAGCAGGATTTTCGGTGTCGCATTGGGTGACGCCGGAGCCGGTGGCGGTAGCAGGGTTCAACTACGGACAATACAAAAAGATCGATTATCCGGACACGATCACGCACTACGAACTTTCCGGCTACTACTTGACCGAATTGCCGAGCAGCCTGCAGCGATTTCGAGACAGCGCTTTCCTGGGATCGATGGCTCCCGGCGCGATGACCAAGTACGCGCTGGATCAGACGCGGGCGCAGATGCAGCTGTGCACGATTTATTTCGGACACGGTCCTTACAACAATGTGGCGGTGACGGAACAACCGAATTTCAATTTTGGGCAATCGTGGCCGTCGCTGGTGTATCTGCCGATTTCGGCGTACATCGATTCGACCCAGCGCTGGATGATGTTCGGGCAGATCAATGCGAAATTCACCGGTTTCGTGCAGGAAGTGACTCCTCACGAAGTGGCGCACCAGTGGTTCGGACACGGGGTGGTGTGGGCTTCCTATCACGACGTGTGGCTGTCCGAGGGATTCGCGGAGTTCGCGGCGGGACTTTTCCTGCAGCAGGCAGTGGGTCCGAAATGGCAGAAGGACTACATTGAATTCTGGGACCGGCAGCGCACGCGGGTGCTGGAAAAAAATAATTTCGGGATCGCGCCAAACGACGCCGGGCCGCTGTGGATGGGAATCCGGCTGATCTCGCCGCGTTCGGAGAGCGCCTACCAGGGCGTGATCTACTCGAAGGGGGCGTACGTGCTATCGATGCTGCGCTCAATCATGTACGACGACCAGGGAGTGGCGGGGCATCACGAGCAGGCGTTCATGGACATGATGCATGACTTTATGGAGACGCATCGCAACGAGCCGGCGTCGACGGAATCGTTCAAGGCGGTGGTCGAGAAGCATATGACCAAGAGGATGGACCTGCAGCAAAACGGGAGAATGGATTGGTTCTTCAGTGAGTGGGTCTACGGCACGCAGGTGCCGCATTACGATTTCAAGTATGAGGTGGGCGAAGGCGAGGGAGGCAAGGTCAAGGTCCGCGCGACGATCACGCAGAGCGAGGTGGACGACCATTTTGCGATGTTCGTCCCGGTGTATGCGGATTTCGGAAGCGGCATGCTGCGGCTGGGGCAGGTGGCGATCGCCGGAAATTCGTCACGGACGGTGGATTTTATCCTGGATGCGAAACCGAAGAAGGTCGCGCTGAACGCTTACAAGGATGTGCTCGAGCGATGACGCAGGCGGGATGTCCGCGCCCGCGTGCTGGCGGTGCGGACACCCCTCATTCTGTTTGGATTACTTCTTTGGATTACTTCAGCGAAGCCATGTCGATCACGAAGCGGTATTTCACGTCGCTCTTGAGCAGGCGGTCGTATGCTTCGTTGATCTGCTGCATTTTGATCATCTCGATATCCGAATAGATTCCCTTCTCGGCGCAGAAATCGAGCATCTCCTGGGTTTCGGGAATGCCGCCGATGGCGGAGCCCGCGAGGCGGCGCCGGCCCATGATTAGATTGAAAGCAGAGACGGGCGCGGGTTTTTCCGGAGCGCCGACCAACACCATGCTGCCGTTCGGCCGCAACAAGGCGAGGTACTGATTCAAATCGTGATCGGCGGAAACGGTGTCGAGGAGGAAGTGAAAGCTGCCGGCGTGTTTCTGAACGTCTTCGGCATTTTTGGAGATGACTACTTCGTCGGCGCCAAGACGCTTGCCGTCTTCCACTTTGGCGGGCGAGGTGGTGAATAACGCCACGTGCGCGCCGAAAGCTTTGGCGAACTTCACGCCCATATGGCCGAGGCCGCCGAGGCCGATGATGCCAACTTTTTGGCCTTTGCCTATGTTCCAGTGGCGCAGCGGTGAATAGGTGGTGATGCCGGCGCAGAGCAGAGGCGCAACGCCCGCGAGATTTTTCTTTTCCTTGATCTGCAGCGCGAAAGCTTCGTCGACGACGATGTTGTCGGTGTAGCCGCCGTAAGTAACGCCGCCGAGATGTTTGTCGGGCGAGTTGTAAGTAAAGGTGGCCATGCTCTCGCAGAACATTTCTTCACCGGCGCGACACTGCGGACAGGTGCGGTCGGAATCGACCATGCAGCCGACACCAGCGATATCACCTTCTTTGAATTTCTTAACGGCACTGCCCACCTTTACGACGCGACCGACGATTTCGTGTCCCGGTACGCAAGGGTAGGCGGTGGGCATGAAGTCATGCCATTCGTCGCGAGTCTGATGAAGGTCGGAGTGGCAGACGCCGCAGAACAAAATTTCGATCTGGACGTCTGATGGGCCGGGTTCGCGGCGCTGCAAATTGTAGGCGGCCAGGGGAGCGGATTTGCTCTGGGCGGCGAAGGCTTTAGCGGTAAAGGTTTTGGTTTGGGGGGCTTTTGCGGTCTGCTGCGCTGCATCGGTCATGGTGGTTCCTCCGCGTTGAATTAGGAAAGTAGAGTTTAGTCCGAAAAATTGGATGCAGCCACCTGCTTCCTCGGTTCAGCTGGGGCGTTTCAGTTTTCAATTTTTAATCGAAGTGTTATCTTCTGCGCATGCAAAAACTTGGTTTGATTCTGCTGCTGGTGGCGGTGGTTGCGGGTGCTCAGGAAAAAAAGGCCGCGCCGGCTATTCCCGACCTGGCGCAATTGAAGGCGATGACTGCGCGGTTCGCTCCCACACCGCTGCGCGTGGACCTCTCGGGATTATCCGCCGGAGATCGCAAGGCGCTGGAAAAACTGGTGGAGGCCGCCAAGATCGTGAATACCATTTTCATGCGGCAATTCTGGAGTGGGGACCTGGCCACGTATCAGGCGCTGCAGCGGGAGAAGAGCCCGCTGGGGCGGGCGCGGCTGGATTATTTCTGGATCAACAAGGGCCCGTGGTCCGAGATCGATGAATACACCGCGTTTCTGCCGGATGTTCCGGCGCGAAAACCGGCTGGCGCAAATTTCTATCCTGAAAACATGACCAAGGACGAATTCGAGACTTGGGTGAAGACTCTTTCGCCGGAACAGAAAGAGCAGGCCGAAGGATTTTTCACGGTGATCCGGCGCACTGCGGATGGCAAGTTGAAGACAATTCCCTACAGCGAAGAATATAAGGGCGACCTGGAAAGCGCGGGAAAGCTGCTGCGCGAGGCCGCAGCCTTGACCGACAACGCCAGCCTGAAGAAGTTCCTGACGACGCGGGCGGACGCGTTCGTTTCAAATAACTATTACGAAAGCGATATGGCCTGGATGGATCTGGATGCGCCGGTAGATGTGACCTACGGGCCGTACGAAACGTATCAGGACGAGCTGTTCGGGTATAAGGCGGCGTTCGAAGCTTATATAAATGTTCGCGACGACAAGGAGTCCGACCGGCTGGCCTTTCTGGGGAACCACCTGCAGGACATTGAGAACAACCTGCCGGAAGAGCCGAAGTATCGCGTTGCGAAATTGGGTGCGGCGGCTCCGATTCGGGTGGTGAACGAAGTGTTCAGCGCGGGCGACGGCGCGCACGGAATACAAACCGCGGCGTACAACTTGCCAAATGACGATAAGGTGGTGCAGCAAAAAGGCAGTAAGCGGGTGATGTTGAAAAACGTACAGGAAGCAAAATTCAAAGCGACGCTGGTGCCGATTTCGAAGATCGTGCTGGCGCCGGCGGCGCAGAAGGATTTGAGCTTTGAACTATTCTTCACCCACATTGTGGCGCACGAACTCTGCCACGGGCTGGGCCCGCATCAGATCACGATTGGCGGGCGGGAAACGAATCCGCGGATGGAATTGAAGGAGCAGTATTCGGCGCTGGAAGAAGCGAAGGCCGACGTGACGGGTTTGTTTGCGCTGCAGTTTTTGATGACGCAGGGGGACGCGGGAAAACTGAATGCGCCGATGGCGCACGGACCGGAGGCGGAGAGGCAGCTTTATACGACTTATCTGGCGTCGTCATTCCGGACGATGAGGTTTGGATTGCAGGACGCGCACGCGCGCGGGCAGGCCATGCAGTTCAATTATTTTTTGGATCAGGGCGCGTTTACGGCGAATGCAGACGGGACGTACAGCGTGGATGTGGCCAAGATGAAGGATGCGGTGCGTTCGCTGGACAACAAACTGCTGACGCTGGAGGCCACTGGGGACTATGCAGGCGCGAAGGAATGGATGGAGAAAATGGGGACATTGCGGCCGGAAACGAAGCAGGCTTTGGTTCGGCTGAAATCGGTGCCCACGGACATTGCGCCGATTTTTGAGACGGTGGGCGTGAAATAGAGGCGAGCGCTGCCGGCGCTGAACCTCGCACGTCTTGAACGTAAAGCAGATCCTTCGCTGCGCTCAGGATGACGAGTCGCTTTAATTTTTTGCAAGTGGTCTTTCGCGAGTGGTCTAGGATTTAGCTCCCACCTGACGCAGGCCAGGCTTCATTTCTCGTTGAGGATCTCCCGATCAAGCCGAGGCGGCGCGGCCATTCTCCTTTTCTTCGGATTCTTCGGCGGCGTGGTGCGGTTTGTGGGCGGCGATTACTTTTTCGGCGATCTCGTTGGGGACGTAGTCGTAGTGTGAGAATTCCATGGAATAGCTGCCGCGACCCTGGGTGAGGGAAATCAGTTCATTCGCGTAGCTTAGCATTTCGGAGAACGGCACCAGGGCTTTGATGACGACATTGCCGGCGCGAGCTTCGCTGCCATTGATTTTTCCGCGGCGGCCACTGAGATGGCCCATCAGGTCACCGGAATATTTGTCGGGCGCGTGAACTTCGACTTGCATGATGGGCTCGAGCAGCGCGGGACGGGCCTGCTTCATGGCTTCTTTGAAGGCGAGGGAGCCGGCGATTTTGAAGGCCATGTCGCTGGAATCGACATCGTGATATTTGCCGTCGTAAAGAATGATGCGGAAATCGACGACGGGAAAGCCGGCGAGGAAGCCGCGTTCGGCGGAATCGCGCACACCTTTTTCCACCGAGGGAATCCAATTGCGGGGAATCGCGCCGCCAAAAACGTCGTCGACAAATTCAATTCCCTTCCCGCGCGGAAGCGGTTCGAGCTTGATGCGGCAAAGGCCGAATTGGCCGTGGCCGCCGGTCTGCTTTTTGTGTTTGCCTTCGGCGTCGGCTTTGGCGCGAATGGTTTCGCGGTAAGCGACCTTCGGCGGGTGGATGACCAATTCCACGTGATAACGCTTGCGTAGCTTGGCGACGACGACTTCGATGTGCTGCTGCCCCGCGCCACTGAGCAGAAATTCTTTGGTCTGCGGGTCGCGGCCGAAACGCAGGGCGAGATCTTCCTCCAGAATTTTATGAATGGCCACGCCGATGCGGTCCTCGTCGGCGCGGGTTTTGGGCTCGACCGCAAAAGTGATGGAGGGTTCGGGGATGCGCGCCGGGGGATGAAAAGCGGTGGCGCTCTTGTCGCCGAGGGTTTCGCCGGTGGTGGTTTCCTTGAGCTTGGCGATGCAGCCGATATCGCCGGCGTGGAGTTCGTGAATTTCGCTGGCGGTTTTTCCCTGGGTCACTTGGATGTGCTGAAAACGCTCCTGCGAGCCGCGATTAAAATTGGTGAGGGTGGCATCATTTTTCAGGACGCCGGACATTACTTTGAAGTAGGTGATGCGGCCGGCGAAGGGATCGGCGAGGGTTTTAAAAACAAAAATGGAAAGCGGCTCGGAAGAGGCGATCCTGCGTTCGACGATTTCGCCTTTGTGATCCGGAGTCTTGTGGCAGGGGGCGTGGCCGCGGACGGCGGGCGAGGGAAAAATCGCGACCATCAGATTCAAGATCGCGTCGCTGCCGATGTTGTGGAGGGCGGAACTAAGCATCACCGGGAAAAGGCGCTTGGCGATGACCGCTTCGCGGAGCCCGATGACGAGATCGTGTACCGGCAGAGTGCCCTGGTCGAAAAATTCCTGCATGAGTTGGTCGTTACCTTCGGCGACGAGTTCCACCAGCGTTTCATGGCCGAGCTTGGCTTCTTCGGCGAGGGCCTGCGGGATTTCTTCAATCTTGGCGACGCCATTGCCGTCGGGCGTGTAAATCAGGGCCTTCATGGTGATCAGGTCCACCACGCCGCGAAAACCCTTTTCCCAGCCGATGGGCAGCTGAATGGGCACGACGCCGCGTCCGAAAACCTGTTGAATGGAATCGAGCGCGCGCTCGAAACTGGCGAGATCGCGATCCATCCAATTCAACAGAAAAGCGCGAGGCAGATCGTATTCGGTGGCGTAGTCCCAAACTTTTTCGGTGACGACTTGGACGCCAGCGGCAGCGTCGACCAGAATCAGTGCGGCATCGGCGGCGATGAGGGAAGACTTGGTTTCGTTGATGAAAGTGGAGTAGCCAGGAGTATCGAGCAGATTGATTTTGGTTTTCTCCGGCTGGGCCGGAGCCTGCCATTCGGCGTGGGCGATTCCGGTATTGATGGAAATTTTTCGAGCGATTTCTTCTTCGTCCCAATCGGTGACCGCGGAACCTTCGGTGACTTTTCCCAACCGCGGCGTCATCCCGGCCGCAAAAAGCAACGACGAGACCAGTTGGGTCTTACCGGTGTCGCCGTGACCGACAATGCCGACGTTGCGAATCCAATCGGTGGTATAGGCTTTCATGGTGAACCTCCGGGTGCGGAAAACGGAAAATGGAAATCGGAAAATAGGAATGTGTTGGGGCGAGGTTGGTTCCTAAAGGCGAATGAACAGCGAAACTCCGGCTCGGAATAGGCATTTCGCGATGGAATGGAATGAACTGCGAATTCGAGATGTGAGGAGCAACTGCCATCACGGCGCCGCCCCCCGGCGGCTGCGCGCATGACCCTGCGGAAAGCCGGATGCTAGCACAGGGGCGCGCGGGGATTCAACGGTACGCGCGAATTTTCGAGGCTTTGGATGGGTGATGCGGGAATTAGATTTTTCTAACGCGACTTCTCTAACGCAACGTCTCTAGCGCAACGCCGCAGATTCGGTGAGTGGCGCGCCGAGCGAATCGCGGATCAGACCTTCGATGCGTTTCCAGAGAACCGGATCGCACTCGATGGCGATGTGAGTTGGGATGAATTTGCGCTCGTACCACGGATAGAGGCTGCATTCGGCGGGAAGATCGTGGTAGCTGAAGCGGATGTTTCCGAGAATCTGGGTGGTGGCTGGATCGGCAGCGCGAATTTCGGTACGGCCGTGGAGCATCCCGTCCGGCTGGTAAAAATTTATGGCGCGGGCGACGTTGGCGGGAATTACGGCGTCGCGCTGACCCTTTTTCTCGATGCTGTCGACCTGGATGGTGAGAGTGATGGGGACGCCGTCATGCGCCAGTTCGTTCGCGAGCGTGACCACCGCCGATGCGCCCCAGCTGTGCCCGTAGAGGATGATTTCTGTTTTTGGTCGGGCTGACGCGGACGAAAGTTCGCCGGCGACTGGCGCTGCTGCGCCGGGCGCGGTTCCGACCAGTTGCAAAATTTTCTGGCGCGCTGCTTCCAGCCGCCGATTTTCGAAGACCTCGAAGTAGACGCCGCGCGAATACAGGGAGCGCAGCCGGTCGGACATGATGCGCTCGTTGCGGATGGCGTCGTCGGGCGAGACTTTGCCGCCCATGAAGCCGATGACGATGGCACGGGGCGGATGGATGTTGGCGGCGGTTAGGGAGATTTGTTGCTGCGCGAGTGTGGCGGACGCGAAACAGAACGCGAGGGAAACCAAGGCGGATACTCGAAGAAGCTGCAAGGTGACGCGATAAAAACTGAGCATCTGTGTTTTGGCCTGAACCTTCACAGCTTCGATGCCAATAGAATCCGGATGGTAACAGAAATTTGAACCAGCATCTCGAGATCTTGGGTATTTCAAGATCGAAAGAAATTCGAAAGCTCAGAGCAAACGAGTTGATGCTCCGTTTTTGAACGCGAGGATTGCCGGTCAAATTGGAACGTCCGACGCTTAGTACATCCTTACCAGTAACTTACAGAGCGCCGGACGATCCCGGGCTATCGACAGGCGCGAAGCGTTTCTTTAGGGTACAGATAAGGTTCATGGCGTTTGGCGCGGCAATCTA
>Ga0307474_10000301_pt1 | contig 36531 bp, 31 predicted proteins | sample atmos_gasesECM1C_2_FD_203312 | JGI IMG/M metagenome (GOLD analysis project Ga0307474, IMG submission 203312) | Hardwood forest soil microbial communities from Morgan-Monroe State Forest, Indiana, United States - atmos_gasesECM1C_05 | ecosystem: Environmental > Terrestrial > Soil > Temperate... | reverse complement strand
GCGACCCCGACGGCCAGCGTTCGAACGCGAGCAATCACTCCGACGCGTTCCGTCACGGAGATGGCACCTCGCGCATCGAGAATATTAAAGAGATGGGAGCATTTCAGACAGAGATCATAGGCGGCGAGAATGGGAAAACGCGAAATCTCGCGCGAATGTCCAGGCTCCGCATCCTGGTCAGTATTGTTACCCTTGGTGAGCATCAGATTTCTTCTGGAAACTCCCAGCCGCCCAATGAGTGCGCTGCACTCGGCCTCGTACAACTCAAAGTGCCTCCACGCTTTTTCCACATCCGCGGCTTCAAAGTTGTAAACCGAAAACTGCTGCTCATCCGCGAGGCGCACGTCGCCATACTTCACTTCCTGCCCGGTTTCCGGATCGCGCGCCCAGACGATGTCATAGATAGAATCCACATCCTGGAGAAACGCTCCGATCCGTTCGAGACCATAAGTGAGTTCGGCAGAAATTGGAAACAGATCAATGCCACCGCACTGTTGAAAATAAGTGAACTGCGTGATCTCCAGTCCGTCGAGCATCACCTGCCAGCCAACCCCCCACGCGCTGAGAGTGGGAGCTTCCCAGTTATCTTCTTCGAACTTGATGTCGTGCTCCCGAAGGTCAATTCCAATTACACCCAGCGACTCCAAATACAACTCCTGCACATTCTCCGGCGGAGGCTTCAAGATCACCTGCAACTGCATATGCTTGAACAGGCGGTTGGGATTCTCGCCGTAACGCCCGTCCGCCGGCCTGCGCGACGGCTGCACGTATGCGACCTTATAAGGCTTCGAGCCCAGCACGCGCAAAAATGTCTCTGGCGCCATCGTTCCCGCGCCCACTTCCACGTCATAAGGCTGCTGCAACACGCACCCCCGCTCTGCCCAAAACGTCTGCAGGCGCAGGATTAGTTCCTGAAACGTCAACGGATTCGAGCGACAAGAAGGCATGGATGAAGGTGGTTCTGAAATCCCAACGCCGGGAGCTACATCGTGCAATGCGGAAAGCCGCCGTGGTTTAACCATCGATTGTACTGGAAGGGGATGGTGCTCGTCAGCCCCACGCAAAAGTAAACTAAGCGAAGAGTGAATCGGCGGAGTATACTTCCGCGCATCCTAGAGTGCGGGCTTTTTGTTTCTTTCAAACCTACTGATTGAGGCGTCCACATGAAAACATCGAAGTCGATCCCTTCGGGGATCGCCGCCGGGGCTGTTGCGTTTTTTTTCCTGGTATGTTTCGGGACTGGCTGTCAGAAGGCGCGAACCGTTGCGGCGGCACCGCCGCCATCGATTCTGGAAATGGACACGATTCCGCGCACACCGGCACGACTGGCCCGTGGCCAGTATCTGGTAGAAGGACTGCTGCAGTGCCCCTTTTGTCACTCCGATAATGATTTCGCGCAGCGTCCTGCGCGCCCGATCCAAGGGAAGAAGGACGGCGGCCAGGACTTCGGAGATTTTGGGCTGCCCAAAGGAAATCGGATTATTGCACCCAACATCTCTTCTGACGCCGACTATGGCGCTGGCAAATGGAAGGATACCGTTTTCGTGCGCGCACTTCGCGAGGGCATCGGCCACGACGGACGTCCGCTTTTTCCTCTGATGCCGTACCAGTATTTCCGCAGCCTCTCCGATGAAGACTTGGCATCGGTCATTGTCTATGAACGCTCGATGGCTCCCGTACACATCGAGCAGCCGAAAACCGCATTAACCGATGACGTCAGGAAAACCTTTCAGCCGCTTGAGCCGCTGGCGCATGTTCCCGAACCCGATCACTCCGATCGTCTTGCCTACGGCAAGTATTTGGTGACGGTAGGCCATTGTGATGGCTGCCATACGCCACAGGACGAGCGCGGCAATCCGATTCCGGGGATGGACTTCGCGGGCGGAGTCGACCTATCGGGACCCTGGGGACCCGACCCGAAGAAGATCATCTCGGTAGCTTCTCTGAACCTGACGCCCGATCCATCCGGCATCTCGTATTTCGACGAACAAATGTTCATCAACGTGATTCGCACCGGGCTGGTCAACGCGCGTCCATTGGCCAGCATCATGCCATGGGGCTTCTTCCGGAATCTGAGCGACGAGGACTTGAAAGCGATCTTCTCTTATTTGCGGACTCTCAAGCCTGTGCAGCATCGCGTAGACAATACTGAAGCAGCCCGTTATTGCAAGCGGTGCCGTAGTAAACACGGGTTTGGCGAACGCAACTAGAAGTCGAATAAAGGGGCGGCGGCGGACTTGGACGCTCAAAAACCTCCCGTCTCCAGCATCCCTCTGCCGCTGCAAAGCCTGGATCACAAACCTCTGCCGGGTTTCCCATTTCTCGCGCGATAAGCGGCGCTATCGATAAGCCTCACTCCGATGGCGGATGGCCGTGACTTCGATTAGATTTTCGGTCTTGTTGTCGAAAAATACACGGTAGTCGCCGCATCGGAGGCGGAAACCCGTCCGGGGCGGCTTGAGTTTCTTCACGTCACCGCTACGGCTGGCTAAATAGCGGTCGATGCAGTTAAGGATCTGCATCGCCGTTGCGCGATCAATACCGCGCAGATCGGCGCGGGCGTCCGTTCCCCAAGAGACGCCTATACGAACAGCCTCGGCAGTCACTTACTAACGCCAAATTCGCGGAGAATCTGTTCGTGTGGAATTCCTTCACCCCGAGCGAGCGATGCGCGCGACCGCTCAATCGCAGCCGCGGTTTCATCCGCGATCGCTTCATCCTCGACTGGGGCGGAGGCTAAAGAACGCGATAGAGGTTCCACCATCACTTCAAGCAAACTGCGAACCGCCGCCAGTTTTTCATCCGGCAACATGTCGAGCAAAGCGTGGGCCTGCTGACGCTCCTGTGTTTGATCGGTGTGCATAGATTCCCGGCACGACGAAACGCGACACTACGTGCTGCAGTATTATACCTCCGCCGCTAAAACCCGCCCTTCTCAAGCATCGCTGCCGTCACCAGCTTCTTCTCAATATGCCGCTGAAGAATCTGCATTAGAAACTTCCGCAGATCCGCTCCCTGCGCCTTGGGCCATAGCATCCCGGAAAAGCTCTCCACCGGAGCGCGGAACATCAATGCTGCCAACTCCCGCGATTCGCCTGAAATCTCGGAGGACGCCAGCCGCTTATCCTCGGGACACATCAACCCATCCGCCAGCGCGTGAAAATAAGCGCGACTCCCGTTCAAGCTGCGCCCGCACACGATGCACTCTGTCAACTCCGGAAGAAATCCGACCAGCCGCGTCAGCCACAAATCAAAGTAAGTAACCTGCATCCAAATATCTGAGCCAGTCAAGACATGCAGTACCGAAAGCGTCAGTCGGAAGATGGCGTCATTGGCCTCGCGGTCCGGCAGCATTTCGTCCAACAACTCGGCCAAGTGCGCCAATGCCGTCGCTCGCGCATAACTGACTTCTGTAGCCAGCGGCGACTCCAACACCTCACATGCATCCAGCCCTGCCAATTCCTGCCGCTCGCGCACGTCGTAAAACGCACGCACATAGGTCATCGGCTCCAGCGCACCGCCGAAGCGGCGCTTGGATTTCTTTGCCGACCGCGCCACACCGCGAACTTTGCCCTCGGCGCGCGTGAACAGCGTAACCAGCAGATCGGCCTCGCGCAACGGATATGTGCGCAGGACGATTGCCTCCGACTCGAATATTGGCATGGAATGCCACAACCTCTGGTAACTGCAGATTGTAATGGACAGGAGAGCGGAACGAGGATGAACGGGATTCGCGAAGGAGACAGAAAAAAAATTTGGGCGATCGTGAGGGTCCAAATATCGCATGTGCTGCGACGCTAACCCATGATCGCCCTAGTGAGCTTTCTGTATGAAAAGGTTACAGCTTCACTTTAGACAACGAGGAGTTTTCGGACAATACAGCGAATTCCGTAGTCAACGCAAATGGCCCTTTGATTCATGCAACTCCAATCTCCCGTTCGTGTTCTCTCCTGTGGCACCTATTCGAGAGCGGAGAGATTCAACCCCAGGAGGGCGATGTGCGCAAACAAACTATTGCGACAATAGCATTTGCAATGCTCGGGCTATTTATGGCGGGCTGCAGCAGCAGCAGCAACTCAAACTCCGGCAACATTAACGGGAACTGGTCAGCGAGCTTGACCAATGCGGACGGTTCTCCCTCCTACGCTTTCACCACGACCTTTACCGACGCAGGGAGCGGCGGCGTTGCGGTCACTAATTTCTCATTCACCTCGAACGACCACTGTTTCGCCGGGGACACCACCTCAGAGACCGGAAGCTTCGGTTTTAGCGGGAATCTCAATGGAAATGTCACCGGCACATTTGGAATGAACATAACCACCGAATTTCCAAATGGCGCCACCCAGAACGTACTTGCTCTGCAAGGTACAGTGAGTGGGAGCACAATCAGTGGAACCTGGACTCTGACGGGCGGATGCACTGGCGCAGGCACGTTCAAGATCACAAAACCGTAACTCAGTACGAAAGAAGGGCACGCATCTTGGAAGACGCGTGCCCTTTTGAACGCGGAAAGTTTCCCCAACCTGTAGCTACTTTCTACCGGCCGAAGTACGCTGCATTTTTCGCGGTGAACTCGTTCCACTTCTCCGGCAAGTCGTCGAGCGCGAAGATCGCCGACACCGGACACACCGGTACGCACGCGCCGCAATCGATGCACTCTACCGGATCGATATAGAGCAACGGCTCGGTGGCATGCTTGGGATCGTCCTTCTTGGGATGAATGCAATCCACCGGACACGCGTCCACACACGCGGTGTCTTTGGTGTTGATACAAGGCTCTGCAATCACGTAGGTCATAAAGGTGTGTGTCTCCTGATATCTATGCAGGTATTTTACTACTACAGCGTGTCCGCGAACCGCAAATTCTAGCAAGAAACGCGGCCCACGGTACAAAATTCTTCCGGATTTCATTCGGACTCGCGGCAACCCGAATCAATGACAATCACCGGCGAGCTCTCTTCGCCCCGATGACCACGTGCTATCGCAAGCGATCAATTGTTGGGCAGAGCCCTCCTATCTCTCGCCCGGAAAAACAAAACGGCCGGCAGTTTAAGCTGCCGACCGTTCACCGTTACTGATCGTTGTTAGCGCCGAACCTAAGGATGATCCTTAAGCTGGCGATTACCGGTGTCCGCCACCGCCGCCGTGGAAGCCACCACCACCACCGTGGAAACCTCCGCCACCGCCGTGGAAGCCGCCACCACCACCGTGGAAACCTCCGCCGCCATGAAAGCCGCCGCTACCGTGGAAGCCGCCCACCGGACCGTGCGCAAATCCGCGTCCACCAGCGAAGCCCCGACCACCCCAACCGCCGCGGTTCCAACCCCCGCGGTTCCAGCCCCAACCACCGTGACCCCAGCCCCAGCCTCCGCGGCCCCAACCCCAACCGCCGCGCCAACCCCAGCCGCCCCATCCCCAGGGCCGGCCCCAACCGTACCACGGGCCAGCGCCGATGAACACGCCTCCTGCGAACCAGTCAGGCCCGTAATAACCGTACGGCGCGCACGCATAGGGTGCGTAGCCATAGTATCCGTACTCGCAAACCGGCGGTTCGCCAACGTAGCCCGTTCCAACTCCTACGCCTACGCTGACTTGCGCTTGCGAATACGCCATAGGCAACGCCAACAGTGTTACCAAAGCCAAATATTTAAAGTAACGCATCTGAATCCCCCCTTGTCCCAGATCCGCCCTGACCACTAAACCTGCCGGATCCGCAGGCAGTCCAGATCTTGTTTTATCTGAACCGCCTATTTATTTGAACTCTGCCGTAGCAAAATAGTTGCAGGTATCTCTGTGGCTCATTTCAGCCACCCCGACTGATTTCAGCCACTTGCGAGGATACTCTATTGACGGATCTAGGGACGATAAATCCATGCCTGAGGCGTAGCTTGGTCGTTGTTCGGATAACCGCCGGCAAGCAGGACACTGCCGTCGCGGAGCTTCGTCTCGCTCATGTAGTGCCATTTGTCATTCATCTGGCCGGGAACTACCAGAAACTTCCCGCTTGCCGGATCGAAAACTTCCAGCTCCCGGCTTCCCCCTGCAATCAACAATCTTCCGGACGTTAACTGCACGGCCTCGTCCGGCAGTTTGAATCGACTGTCGTTCATCGATGACGTGGTTGAGAACTTTCCTGTGCGCGGATCATAGATCTCCGCGCTGCTCAAGTCTCCATTCCATCCTCGGGAACCGGAGCCGCCCGCGATCAGCACTCTTCCATCCGGCAACAGCCCTGCCGTGTGCTTGCAGCGCGCGCTACTCAAACCGCCAGTCTCCGCAAAAGTTCCGCTCTTGGGATCATAAAGCTCTGAGCTTGGTGTTACGCTGCCCGCGTAACCACCGACTATGAGGACTCGCCCGTCATTGAGCAGCGTCGCGGTGTGGGATATGCGCGCATGGTGCATGGAAGCAGTCGGCTGGAACGAAAGCGTTTTGATGTGGAAAATCTCGGCCGACGCCAGGGATTCGTTGTCACGTTCTTCTCCTCCCGCGATGAGCACGTCGCCGTTGGAGAGCAGGGTGGCGCTGGGCCTTCCACGCCGCGCCGTCATGCCGGCGATCACGGTGAACTTGCCGGCGACCGGGTCGTACAGCTCCGCCGAGTCCGTACCGCCCATTCCCACCCAGCCTCCGGCGATCAGCACTTTCCCCGTATTTAACAGCACTGCGATCTGCCCTACACGGCGCTCGTGCATATCTCCCGTGGGCTGAAACTTGCCGGTCGCAGGATCGTAAAGTTCGGCAGACTTATAAAAATCCTGATTGCGGCGCATGCCGCCGGCAATGAGAACTTTTCCATCGGGCAAGAGAGTGGCGGTCTGCCCGGAGCGCGCTTCCAGCATCGGACTAGACGGCACGATAGAACCAACTCGTGAAACGTCGGAAGAAGTGGCGTGAAAGGCTGAGGCCGAGACGATGAGTGTGACGGTCAGGAAAGCAGCGAAAAACAGGCGTGCAGGACTCATGACATCCTCCTGTTAAAGTCAGACGTTCCGGGGAGGCGACCGTAAGCGAAAGATTCTCGCATGGCAGCGGGAGAATCAGCGGTAGGCTAAGAATTTAGGTTAACGACTCTCGCACCTACGCTCCCACCAACTCCCGCTTCTCGCTCGGTTCATACTCCACGATGTATCCCGCGACAGCGCTCGCCGCTACTGTGTAAGGCGAGGCCAAATACATCTGCCCCGGGCCACTGCGGCCGGGAAAGTTTCGATTCTGCGCGCTGATGACAACCTGATCGGGACGCGTGGAAACTCCCGGACCAGCGTTGATGCAGGCGCCGCAACTTGGTTCGATCACAATCGCGCCGGCTTTCTGAAACACATCCAGATAGCCTTTGCGCACGCAATACTCGCGCGTTTCCTGTGATCCAAATTGAATGTAGAACTTCACTGAATCGGCGACTCTCTTGCCTTGCTTCAGCGCATCAGCAAGCACGGCGGCGTACATGTCCATGTCTTCATTTTTTCCCGCCGTGCAGGTGCCGCCGTATGCAATCTCGACCGGGACAGGGGTGTTCAACTCGCGCACGTATTTTCCGTTCCCCGGGTCGCCAGGAGTCGCAACCATCGGCGTAATCTCTGCCGCATCCAGTTCAATGACATGCGCGTATTGCGCATCGGGATCGCTGTACAGGCCATCGATCATCGCCTCGGCTTTGCTGCGATCCATGCCGCGACGCTCCACCAGGAAATCGACGGCTTTCTTATCCGGCGCAACAATGCCAGTGAATCCGCCGATTTCGGCGGCCATGTTGGTCATGGTAGCGCGCTCGTCGACGCTGAGTTCTTCAATAGCCTCGCCGGCATACTCCATCACTTTCGCGAGCGCCTTGCCGCTGCGCACATAATCGAGGCTCAGAATTTTCAGAATGAAATCTTTCGCGGTAACGTTGTCGTGCTTCTTGCCCCGAATCACGATCCGCACTGACTCGGGAACCTTCACCCGCACATCTTTCGTAATCCAGCCGTTAAATACGTCAGTCGTGCCGATGCCGAAAGCGACGCATCCAATCGCCCCCACGTGGGGAGTGTGCGAATCGGAGCCGATGTTCAACTGCCCCGGAAGCGCGTAACTCTCCAGCACGATCGAATGGCAAATGCCTTCCGATCCCTTGCGATCTTTCAATTCGCCATGCAGTTTAATCCCCTGTCTGGCGGCGAAGTCTTGTTGTTTGAGTTTAAGTTGGGTCGCCAGGTCGAGCAGGCCAAGCTTCTTTTTCTCTTCTGAAATCACTTCATCAAGAAAGGTCAAGTGGTCGCGGAAGAAAATAACGCTCGATGCGTCGTTGACCTTGGCATCCTTGCCGACATAGCGCTCGAAAAAGATGGCGGCCATTGGAGTAACGTACTCATGGCTGAAGCGCAGATCCGCTTGCGCAAAGCCGGTGTCGCCGGGCTTCACGGCAGGCACGCCGACTTCGCCCGTGGGAGTCTTCATGTGGCGAGCGAAGATTTTCTCGGCCAGCGTCATCGGGCGATTGGCCGTCTGAACCGGGGGCAAGAATACCTTTTTCTGCATGCGCGCCACATTGAAGGGAAACAATCCGCCGTACTCGATCACCTGCCGCGTGATCTCATCTTCACCTGCGGTAAACTCTGATAGCGCAATCTCCTGTCCGCCGCGAATCTTGTCGATCAGCGAAAAGTCGGTCGAAGTGAGCACGCCCAGGTTCTGGCAATTCTGCTTGTAGATGCGTTCAATATTTTCGGCGATCACCACCTGAATGCCGGCGCACATTTCGGCATAAGGCGACTGTTCGCGGCTCGAACCCTTGCCGCGCCGCTTGCCGCTCACCGCGCACACGAACCCGCCGCGTTTCACTTCCCCGCGCCCAATTGGAGTCACGCCTCCACACTTAAGCCCAAGATAAGGAATCTCGCCCAGCGTCTCGTCGAAGTAGAAGCAATAGTGCGCTGGAGTGATTTCATCGGTGGAGATATCGTCACGCAGCTTGGGATTATTCGCCGGATTCTTCGTGTCCCAAGTCAGGTCCTCGCCCGCGAGTTGGCGCTTAATCAGTTCCGGATCTTCGGTGAGAAAAAGAATACGACCTTGCAACCGCACTTGCACGGGCCGTTTTTCGATTTTTTGTTCTAGAAGTGAGTTGATCACATTGAACCTGCAAGAATTCAGATGACGGCAAAAGCCATAAGCAGCTCGTCTTGAATTATTGTAACGCGCCCTTATACGCTCCGTGACCTTCTATCGCGGAAGACAAGTCTTTACCACAGAGCCATTGAGGAACGCAGGATTATCTTTCGTAAGTCCGAGGGTCGGGAAGCGTCTCCAGGCCTCGGCCGGCAAAGATTTCCCTAAACTCCCGCAGCAACTCCTCGTGAATCAGTCCGTTGGAGGCCACGGTTTCGCGGCTATCGAGCTCAAACGGTGACCCGTCGAATCGCGTAACTTTTCCACCGGCTTCCCCGACAATCAACACGCCTGCCGCCGTGTCCCACGGATTCAGATTGAACTCCCAGAAGCCATCGAAGCGGCCCGAGGCCACGTTGCACAAATCGAGCGCAGCAGATCCGGCGCGACGCACGCCGTGGGAGCGCAGCGTGATCTGGTGGTAGAAGTAAATATTCGGATTCTTATGCCGTTTGTGGCTGGGAAACCCCGTTCCCAGAATGCTTTCCTTTAACGCAGGCGTCTTCGAAACGCGGATGGTCTCACCGTTAAGATGAGCCCCTTTCCCCTGTTCGGCGGAAAACAATTCATCGCGGGTGGGATCGTAAATGACTGCGGCGATGCGGCGCGCGGGCTCTCCTGCCAAACGGCGCTCCAACGCCATCGACACGCAGAAGACCGGAAACCCGTGCGCGAAGTTCGTAGTGCCATCGAGGGGATCGACATACCAGCGGTAGTCGCTGCCCTGATCGTTCAATCCCTGTTCTTCTCCGAGAACATCGTGGCGGGGCCATTTCTGCGTGATGCGCTCGCGAATCATTTTTTCCGCTGCACGATCGGCAGCCGTTACCAGGTCAGCGTCGCCCTTGTATTCAATTTTCAACTGCTGGTGGAAGTAGTGCATTAGCAATGCGCCCGCTTCGCGCGCAATGGCAGACATGTCTGGGAGAAAGCTGTTGTTCGAAGGGTCGGACACTCGTGTCAATCTCAGGTCTTGGTTTCAGTTCGCAGACTTAAAAAGTTTTAGAAAAATCGAAAAATATCGCTGGCAGCGGAGCTCCTGTCCTAAGGCCTCACGCCCATATCCCAGCACTATTTTTTCGTCCCGCCGTCTTCGGCAATGTACATGATTTCGTGCTTGAAAATAAAAAGGTTCGGAGCACCTTCGCGCGTGAGCCGCACCATGTGCTTGTCATAATATTCGACCCAGCCGCTCACGATTTGGCCGTCCATCAACTTGACGCTGACGGGTTTTTGTTTTTCACCTAAAGCTTTGAGGAATCCGGCTTCTTCGAAGGTCTCCTCAGGGGGCGGGGTCCGGCCGCGCTTGGCGGCGTTAGGGCTTCCCTGCGCTCGAAAAGGCATGCGGTCATTGTACAAGAACAAGTTTGGCGCGTCTGGCGCTTCCACAACAAATAAGAGCTGATTTCAAAAGCTAATGCGCAGTCCAAACTCGATCTGGCGTGGAGCTCCCAGCGCATAGGTTCCCGACTGAAAACTCGCACGAAACGGTGCAAGATTGGAACCCGGCGTCACGCCTCCCACAACGCTCGAAGCCAGTAAGCCGTTTTGCCCGGGGATCAAGGACGCGCCGGGCAAATTTCCCGGCAAGAATGCGTTCGACAGATTGAAGACATTGAAAATGCTGGCGCTGGGTTCGACAGTGACGCGATCCTTCAACTTGAAGGGCCACGACGCCTTCAAATCCAGCGACTTCAGCCAGGGTATTCCCACAGCGTTCGGCGCCACCGAGCCGATTGTGGGCATCACCCATCCCAGAGCGGCCAGGTCGCTTGCGGTCATCACTGCCGGCCCTGATATTTGCCCAGGGCAGGTGAACGGATTGTTCGATACTGTGTTCGCGACCAGACATTCTCCCGCGGGCGTAAGGGTTCCGGCAAAGGTGTGGTTGTATTGATTGATCACGGTCTGCAGGCTGCCGATGTTCGTGCCACGCTGGAACTGCCCGATTTGAGTTCCGGGCAAAGGCTCGGGAGCGGCATTCGCTCCTAGTCCAGCGCCCAGCCAGTCGGTGGCAAAGATTTCGCCGCCGTTGGTTAGTTCCGGGAGTTGTAGATTCTGTGGCAGCGGGCTATAGAAATGTCCGATCACGCTCAGCTTTGTGTAGTAGGGCAGATCGAAGGTGCCTCCAAACGAAAGCTGGTGTTTGCGGTCTAAGCCGTTCGGGCCGGTGAAGCGCGTCGGGTTGTCGTTGTCCGTTGCGACGTTGATGAAGTCCTGATCCTGTACCTGGCTGATAAATTTCGAATACGAATACGAGATCTGGAAGTTTGCCGCTTTCACGCCGTGCAGAGGCTTGTCGATGCGCTGGACTAATTTCATCTGCAGGCCGTTGTAGACCGAACGGCCAGAGGGAAAGAGCATATCGACTCCGCCTACTGTGCCGTTGTTTCCAGTGATGGGGTTTGTGCCTGGAAATGCACAATAGGAACAGGGGCTGCCGCCGGTTGTCTGAAGGTTGGAGTCGAGTCCGGCGGCGGAGTATGCCGCTTGGGCCCCCGCCTGACCTAAATTGCGGATCATACAGGTAACTTGACCTGAACCTGTAAGGCAGCCATTGGCCTGTTGCGCCGCGTCGCGAGCGGCAACCGCATTCGCCTGGTTAAAGCTGCGGGCCGCCCCGCTGTGGTTGATGTCCTGGGCAATCAAGTAGTGCTCCCCGATATTGCGGACATAATCGATGCTCAGCACAGTCCCCGGACGAATCTCCTTCTGAATTCCAAAGTTTATCTGGTACGAACGTGGCGAGCGATAGCCGGGATAGAAAAGGTCATAGCTGCTGTTGTTCAGTGCCGATAGCGTTGTGCCTAGGAAGGCTGGATTCGGCTGAAGTCCCGTGACGGTCGCGGTTGCGGACTGATAGGCATTGCTGAGCGCCAGAATTTGCGGAGCAACAGCCGAAATCACCCCTCCGCAAAAGGTAGGCTGCGCCTGCAAACCCGTAGATGTATTGACAACCGTAGCCGCGCCGCCAGCGATCGAAGTAACGCCTGCCAGACTCGTAGGCCAGGGAAACGGCTCAGGCACACCGCCATTGCAGACTTCCGGGGTGGCGAGGAAAATTCCGTTTTTGAGGCGCGGCGGACTATCAAACAGAATGTTATTCCATATCGCATTCTCAAAGAACAACCCTGCGCCGCCGCGCACCACGGTTTTTCCAACCCCACCCACATCCCATGCGAATCCGACTTGGGGAGCGAAATTCAGGTTCGGATTGCGAACCTGGTTGCCGTAGCCCGGCCCCCATTGGTTCAAGACGGGAAGCGATCCCAGGTTGCTATCGGTGCGTCCAGTGTCCCGCACATAATGCAAGCCGTAGGTGAGAGTGATTCTCGGCTTAATCTTCCACCCATCGCCAACATAAGCTTGCAGCCGATTGTCCGGGCCCAATTTTCCAGCCGGAAACCCGAACGAACCCTCGGCAGTGGAAAATCCGGTGCCGTTACCCAAGCCGACAAAATCCGCCGGGTACGAGGTTGGATCAGGTGACGTTCCGAACGATGTCGTTCCGACCTGTGGAAAGGTGGAAAAAGCAGCCAGCCCGCCGCCGACGATACGATCGTAGGTCACTCCGTAACGGATGATGTGGCTGCCCATCACTTTGCTGCCGTCGTACTTGATCTCATGATTGGATTGCAGAGTCTGCTGAGGCGCCAGCCAGTTTGGCCCGCCGCAATAAGCTCCCCCGCCGGTAAACGTGCAATTTCCTTGCACCGATGCACCAATGTTAATTCCCAGGCCGGGGATGGGATTATCGACTGACGGCAGTCCACTCGTAGCATCGGCGATGGCGTTGCGGAACTTCAAGTATTCGAAGCGAAAGCTGTGCGAGTATGCGCCCTGATTGAAGTCCAGTCCCAACGTGTGCGATGCGGTGTGATCCGTATTCTTAAATCGCTGTGTGGAACTAGCCGAGCCACCGGGACGCAGATCGCTGTTCTGGAAGAAGTTGAAGCGATAGAAGGCGCGCGTATTGCCTTTGACATTCCAGTCCAAACGACCGTCAGTATCGAACTCTCGATAGGGCTGAACAAGTGTAGTGTTCAGCTGGTCAAAAGGAAAAGAAAAGGGCTCGGCAGCAGTCAGGTCCTGCTTGGTACGCTCCGCGTCGGCGAACCAGAATACTTTGTCCTTGACGATCGCCCCTCCCACGTTTCCGCCAAATTGCTCGCGCTGAAACGGTGGCGGCTTAAGCCCCGGTAGGGCGGCGGCAAGCTGATTGCCACGGAACAAGCCGAAGGCTTCGCCATGCATTTGGTTGCTGCCGGATCGCGTGGTCACGTTCACCGCTCCGGAGGATGTCAACTCCGTGGAGAGATCGAGCGAGGACTGCGAGAGCTGAAACTCCTGAATCGCGCTGGCCGGAATGTTCTGGGTAGTGGTACCTACAGTTTCGTCGCTGATGTCGACTCCGTCCACTTCAATCCTCGCCGTGCGGCCAAACCTGCCCTGAAAGGAAATCGAGGAGAAACCATTCTTCGTTGGATCAAACGTGCTGCCTTCTTGAATTTGAACTCCGGGCTCAAGCTGAGCAAGATCGAGAAAATTGCGGCCGTTTACTGGCAAGTTTTCGATCTGGTCGAGGGTGAGCACACCTTGCACGGTGGCTTGCACGGTGTTGACCACGACCGCGTTTCCCTGCACATCCACAGTCTGGCTCTCCTCCCCTACTTGCATTCGTATATTGCCGTTGACCGTGTTGCCGACTTGAACCACCAGAGGAAGCTGGGCCTTCTTGAAGCCTTTCGCTTCCACGCGCACCACGAAATCCCCCGGCTGCATCGGCCCGGACGTATAAGCTCCGGCGGAGGAAGTCGCAACATGAATCACAGCGCCTGTGGCCCTATTCATGATCTCCACTTTCACGCCGGAGAGCACAGCACCCTGCGGATCAGTGACGATGCCGACGATGCTGCCCGTCCCGACGGTCTGAGCCAAGAGCACCGATGCGGCCAGCATCGAGAATGCAACCGCGAAACCGACCAATCGTGCAGCAGGAGGGCGGAGGATAAACTTCAAGACCAGTAACCTCGAATTCGAAATGTTCACGGAGCCTTTCTCAATCAAGAAAATCAAGGTCAAACATCCAGATCGCAGAGTTCACCCGAAAAATAACACTTTGATGGAATCCTCGAGGATATCAAACTCCGCGGATATCTCGTTCTCGACTGCTCATCAGGCGGCCTCAGAAGTCCGACTTCGTGGTGTAGTAACCGGTCCGATGGCGCACGTGGTAAGACGACGCCTCGTCCTTCCCTGTGACTGCCACTTGAATGCGCCGAAACTGCGAGTTCGACAAACGTTGCGATGGATAGTATGCCAACAGGTACTGGGTGCGCAGTTCGTCGCTGATCTGGCGGAAGGCATCATCCAGTTGCGACATGGAAGTCGCGTAGTAGTATTTGCCTCCGGTGTCTTCGGACAGCTGGATCAGTGCGTTCTCTCCGCCGGTTTCACGCCCCGCACTGCTCTCGATCGGCACCACGATAATGCTGTAGACGAGGGCTTCAGCCTCTTCGGCGGCGCGCGCGGCCTGCTTGTAATCGAACTTGCTGATGGTGTCTCCGCCGTCGGTAATCAGGACCATCACTTTGCGCCCCTGGCGGGGATCCAGTGAGTGCGCGGCTAAGTAGACCGCGTCGAATAATGCCGTGGCCGCGCCCAATCGAACGTGATCGATCCCTTCTTCAATGCGCCTTAGATCGGAGGTATACAACGTGGACTGATGAACGCTTTCATTAAATCCAAACACGGACAACGCATCGACCGGTCGCAGGATCGCGTGGGCAAAGCGCTTCGCCGAAGCCTGCTCCAGCGGCAGGTCGTGACGTGTGCTCAAGCTCGTATCAATGGCGAGGGCAATGGAAAGAGGAAGCGCCGATTCCTTGTCGAAAACCGAGATCGTCTGCTGCCGACCGTCTTCCTGAAGTGCGAAGTTATCTTTCTTCAATCCGGCAACCGGAGCGCCGTGTGCATCCGTAACCGTGACGTAGACGTTTACCAGCTTTACGTCGACTTTGAGGGTGGTCTCGGGTTGACCTTGCGGAGGAGCCTGCTGCGCAACCGCCACGGCGCAGGCCAGCGCCATCGGAATCAGAGTGGCAATTTTTCTCATTCGCCTGAAAGAAAATAACGTCGGGAGCCCGCTCACTTAGATGCACCCTCCGCTCCGGGGCTGCCTAGGCCGCGGGGAATTTCCTGCGGGAACGACTCGCCGTTGGCCCAGACTGCGCCATCCTCGAAATATTCTTTCTTCCAGATAGGGACGGTCTGCTTGAGTGTGTCAATCAGCCAACGGCACGCGTCGAAAGCGGCGGCGCGGTGGGCCGAGGCGACCGCGATCAGGACACTGGTCTCCCCGATCTCCAACCGTCCCAGGCGATGAACGATGGCAACGTCGCGAACTTGAAACCGTTTCAGCGCCTGGTCGGCAAGGTCGTTCATCTGCCGCAAAGCCATTGCCTCATAAGCTTCGTAAACTAAGTAGAGGGTCTTGCGCCCGCGAGTCTGATTTCGAACCACTCCCTCGAAGATCACCGCCGCTCCATCTTCATCCAGCTTCAAACGATCCAGAACACTTTTCGTGTCGATCGGTTCCCGGATGATGAGGCAACGGGGAAAGGACCTGCTCTCTTCCTCTTCCGAGCCGCCGCTCACCGGAGGCAACAGCGCGACCTCGTCCCCAGGTTTCAACACAGTTTCGGCGCCTGCATATTGCTGGTTCACAGCTACGGCCAGCGATGTCACCGCTTCCTGAATACGCGGCATTTGCGATGCACAGTGCGCCAGGAGGTCGCCCACCGACGCTTGCTCAGGCAGATCAAGAGAGTCGGAAGATCTACCTGCCAGATCTTTCAACGTTCCGAAAAATAAGACGCGGACGCGCATGGCCCCTGCCAGTTTAGCGCGTGCGCTGGTGTTGCGCCTCTTCTTCGTCCGAGTGGACATTCTGCGGACTTCATTTTGACGGCGCTCTTGCCGATTGACTTCGATCCCGATTGACTTCGACCTAAGAACGGTTTAGGTTCAGCTTGAGCGCGAAGGGCGCATCCAGTCCGCGGAAAGGGCCGTGCCCACCTCCAGTATCACAATTCGACGAAACTTCTTTCCCGCCTGACTCGTGCGGACTCCAGGCAACGTTGAAAGGAGCTTCGTATGTCAGACAGAGAACTACCCGCCCGCCCTAACCTCGAACAATATAAAAATCAGGCCAAAGATCTAGCGAAGAGCTTTCCCCTCGGCGCCCCGGATGCGGTCGCTCGTGTTAAGCGTCATCATCCCCGCTTTCACAAACTGACCGAGCCTGAGATTCGAAAAGCAAAGCTTACCCGCACCGACGCTCAGCTCGTGATTGCGCGCGAACATGGCTTCGAGAGCTGGCCGAAGTTTGCATCCCACATCGAGATGCTTCACATGATTCGCTCGGTCGCTTCGCTAAAGGATCCTGTCGCGGCCTTCATCGAAGTCGCATGCGTGCCCCGGCATGCCGATCACGGTTCTGGCACCCTGGAGCATGCTGAGATGATCCTGTCGCAGTATCCGCAGGTTGCCGAAAGCAACATACACACGGCGGCAATTCTCGGGAATGAAACCGTCGTCCGCGATTTCTTAACCCGCGACCCTAAGAACGCCACTGCGACCGGTGGTCCGTACGGTTGGGACGCGCTGACACATCTCTGCTTCTCGCGTTATCTGCGACTCGACAAAACACGGTCGCAGGGATTCGTTGGCTCTGCGCGAGCGCTGCTCGATGCGGGCGCCAGCGCAAACACAGGTTGGTCAGAGATGATCGACTACCCGAACCCTCGCCCAATCCTCGAACGGATAATCTACGGCGCGGCCTGCATTGCGCGCCAGCCTGAGTTGACGCGCCTGCTACTTGAGCGCGGCGCCGACCCGAACGATGAAGAGACGCCGTATCACGCGCCCGAAGGTTACGACAACACAATCGTCAAGATTCTGTTGGCGAGCGGCAAGCTCAACAGCGGGAGCCTCTCCAGCATGCTCTTGCGCAAGACCGACTGGCACGACGAGGAGGGCATCCGGCTGGTACTTGAAGCTGGTGCCGATCCAAATTTCGTGACGAAGTGGGGAGACAACGCACTTCACCATGCTTTACGCCGCGATAACAGCCTGAAAATAATTGAACTGCTGCTGAACCGCACAGCTGATCCAGCGCTAAAAAATGCAAGCGACGGCACGTCCGCCACCGTGATGGCAGCACGGCGGGGAAGAGGCGATGTGCTTGCATTGCTGGAACAGCGGAATGTCAATCTCGGCTTCGGTGGCATAGACCAGGTGGTTGCCGCCTGTGCGAGAGGCGATCGCGAGTCCGTCCGCCGGCTCGTCGAGGGTGAACCGCGGCTCGCGCAGGAACTCGGCGAATGCGGCGGAACTCCACTCGCCGAATTCGCCGGAAACGGCAATCTTGAAGGCGTGAGATGCCTTCTCGATCTGGGGGTCAACGTCTCGGACACGTACAAAAAGGGCGACGCTTATTTCGACCTCACGCCAGAAAGCATGGCATTGCATGTCGCCGCCTGGCGTGCGCAGCACTCTGTAGTGAAAGAGCTGATAAAGCGCGGCGCTCCAGTAAATGCTCTCGACGGAAAAGGGCGAACGGCGCTGGCCCTCGCCGTCAAGGCTTGTGTTGACTCCTACTGGACCGACCGGCGCTCGCCTGATTCGGTGGAAGCGCTGCTAAACGCCGGGGCATCGGCGACGGGCATCAAGGTTCCAACCGGCTATGCGGAGGTTGACGAACTCCTTCGCAAGCAAAAGGACTCGCGTGAGTAAGATCGCGCGAGTCCTTTTGAAAAGCGAAAACCTGTCGCCAGCCACTGAATTTCCGAGCACCGCTTTAGGAGTGCCAGGTCACGACCTTATCGCGAGCCCCAGCGGGCTCCTGTACAGGAATAGCAGTCTGTTCAGGCTTCGGTGCCCTTGGTGGTGAGATCGCCGACTTCGCGGTCAAGGATTCCGCTACCGCCGGCAACGACACTCGCAGCGCCTCGCCAATGGTCTTGACGTAACGAATCGTTAGATTCTCTACCTGCTCAGGCGTCAGATCCTCGTCCACGTTCATCTTGTTTTCCGCGGGCAGGATGATCGTTGTGACGCCAGCCCGCTTTGCGGCAAGAACTTTCTCTTTTATGCCGCCAACCGGAAGAACGTTACCGCTCAGCGTGATCTCTCCCGTCATCGCGGTGAGCGGACGAATATGGTGCCCTGACAGCAACGACACCAGTGTCGTGGCCATCGTTACACCCGCCGAAGGTCCATCCTTCGGAATCGCGCCCGCCGGCACATGCATGTGGATGTCATGGTCGGCGAAAAACTCCTCCGCAATCCCCAAATTCGTCGCGTTTGAGCGTACCCATGTTAGCGCGGCCTGCATCGACTCCTGCATCACCTGGCCGATCTGCCCGGTCATGGTGAATCCGCCTTTACCCTTCATGGCATTGGCTTCGACGAAAAGCACATCGCCGCCGGATGGCGTCCATGCCAGACCTACCGCTACGCCAGGCCGCTCGGTCCGCTCCTCAATCTCACCTTCGGTGCGGATTTTTATGCCACCCAGAAATTCCTGAATGATGGCTTCCGTGACCACCAGTTTCTCGGTCTTGCCTTCGGCAAGCCTGCGGGCTTGCTTTCGGCAGATTGTTCCGATCGTGCGTTCCAGGCTGCGAACTCCGGCTTCACGCGTGTAGTGACGAATCACATAACGCAAGGCTTCGTCAGGAAACTCGATCTGCTCGCCGGTGATGCCGTTCTCTTCCACCTGGCGCGGCACCAGATAGCGTCGCGCGATATGCAGCTTCTCTTCCTCGCTGTAGCCCTGCAGTTCGATGATTTCCATGCGGTCCCGCAGCGGCTCGGCAATGGGGTCGAGCATGTTCGCGGTCGTGATGAAAAGCACCTTCGACAAATCAAACGTCACGTCGAGATAATTATCGCGGAAGGTCGAGTTCTGTTCGGGATCGAGCGCTTCCAGCAAGGCAGATGCCGGGTCGCCGCGGAAGTCGCGCCCGACTTTATCGATCTCGTCGAGCATGAAAACCGGATCTTTCGTCTCCGCCCGGCGAATGCCTTGAATGATCTGCCCCGGAAGAGCGCCAATGTAGGTACGGCGATGGCCGCGGATTTCAGCCTCATCGTGCACGCCGCCGAGCGACAACCGCACAAACTTGCGGCCCAGCGCCCGCGCAATCGACTTACCGAGCGAAGTTTTGCCCACGCCCGGGGGCCCAACAAAACACAGGATCGGCCCCTTCATGTTCGGCTTGAGACGCCGCACCGAAAGATAGTCAAGAATGCGATCCTTCACTTTTTCGAGATCGTAGTGATCCGTGTCCAAGATTTCTTTGGCCTTGAGAATCTCGATCTCCTGCCCGGAGGTCTTAGCCCACGGCAGCACGGCGAGCCATTCGACGTAGTTGCGGGTCAGGGAATAGTCGGCAGCCATGGGAGACATGCGCGACAAGCGCCCCAACTCCTTGAGCGCTTCTTTCTTTACTTCATCCGGCATGCCCGCTTCGTCGATTTTCTTTTTCAAATCTTCTACGTCGCGCTGGCCTTCATCTTGCTCGCCGAGCTCTTTTTGAATCGCCTTCATCTGCTCGCGCAAGTAGTACTCGCGCTGAGTCTGTTGCACGCGATCCTGAACTTCGCTTTGAATCTTGTTGCGCAGCTGCTGGACTTCGAGCTCTTTCGCGAGATGTTGGTTGATCTTTGCGAGCCGCACCCGGATGTCGAGCGTTTCGAGCGTTTCCTGTTTGTCAGGCGTCGAAAGCGACGGCAAAGACGAAGCGATGAAATCCACCAGGCGTCCCGGTTCATCGATATTCAGGGCAACGGTGGAAAGCTCGTCAGACAACGTAGGCGACCCGGCGACGATCTGCTGAAATAGCGTGAGAACATTCCGTTGTAGCGCTTCGATTTCTGAGCTGTCGGGCTGAGCGGCCTCTGGTATCGGCGACACTCTGGCACGCATAAACGGCTGCAGTTGCGTAAACTCGCCCAGGCGAACCCGCTCCAGGCCTTCCGCGAAAACGAAGAGGCTCTGGTTCGGCATCTTGACGACTTTGTGGACGATGGCAGATGTGCCGACGGTATAGAGATCGCTGGCTTGGGGGCTATCGACGCGCGCCTCACGCTGCGCCACGACCACTATGGTCTTATCCTCGCCAAGCGAATTGATTAGTTGAACCGAACTTTCCCGGCCCACCGTGAGTGGCAGAACGGCGTGGGGAAAAAGAACGGTGTCACGTACTGGAAGCACGGGCAAAGCTCGTACATCGTTGGTTTCTCGATGTTTAGGAACCTGCTCGGAAAGCGGCTGCTGGCTCATTGGCTCTCCTTGAGTGTAACTCACTCAAGCTTAGATGATACTCGACTAGAAAGGTTTCAGGCTGCCCGTATCCGACGGCTGAGTGATTCTATCGGCATTTCTGCTTCATGCACATGATGCCTAAGGTGCAGCAGCTATTGCGGATAAGAACTCCTCCCAGGGAAACCACATCACTCTGGCGTAAATTGGGAAAGTTCGTAGATACCCAGCTTCTTTTCAAGTTCGGCAACTTGGTCCACAACTTTAAAAAACCCTTCCTCGCCGAAGAGTTCGTCTTCCTTCTTTTCGAAATCGTCTCCCAAAGCGCCATATTCGTGGGGCGAGACGATGGAGCGGAACGCTGGGAACAGGACAGTATCTTCGCGGGCCTCGTGGGGACGGTACATGCGAAGAAAGGCGCGGAGAGCATCGGCCAGCTTGTCGCTGTCGGAAACATATTTAAGCGTAGCCAAAGATCCGAGCTCGCGGATCTGCGCCGTAAGTTCACGCCCCGCTTTATGCTGAGCTGCGAGCGTGTCTACAAGTTTCACCAGCTTTCCGGCTTTGCGAAATCTGGGAAAGAGAAAATCTTCTTCGAGCTTTTCGTGATAATCCTCGACGAAATGGCGAACCATGTCGGCGGCGCTGGCGAGAACGCTTCCATCAAAGGTCTGTTTCGCGGCGAGCCGCCGGAGGTGTTCGTCGTAGATCAGCAGAATCCGGTTGAGCACTCCATGCTCGCGCATGAGATCCTCGGCGGGAGAAATGTCTTCCGCATCTTTCTTTTTTGCCGGAGTCTGCGGCGCGGATGCGAAGGCCAACGTGGGTACGAGCAGGGTCGCTGTGGTAATCGATGACTGCTGGATAAAGTTGCGCCGGCTGGATAACGGATCAGGCATGATCGAGTCCTCAATTTATTCTAGATCTTGATACGACAAGTACCCCAAACAACAATGCGGTTGCATCGTTTATGCCGCCTTATAAATCCCCAAGACCTTTACAGACGCAATCTCACTTAGATGGCGAAGCGCGTTGCGCGCAGGTTCGTCATCGCCGCGAAGAAAATCGACGTAGAAGACATACTCCCAGGGCCGTCCCCGCATGGGCCGCGACTCGATCTTGCTGAGGCTGATGTCGCGCAGCGCGAACACGCTGAGAGATTTGAAGAGAGCTCCGGGGACGTTTTTGACTTTGAAGGCAATGGAGGTTTTATTCGCGCCGGGCGGAATGTGGCGTTGGTAGCCGCGCACGGCGACGCCCTTTTTGCGCAAGGATGGCAAATCGAGTTTTGTCGCTGACCCTGGTAGAGCTTTACGAATCAGAAAGAAGCGGGTGAAGTTGCGTTTGTTGTCCTCAATGCCGGCCTGAAGAATCTTCCCGGAATACTCGCGAGCCGCGTGGCGACCGGCAATACCCACTGCGTCTGGCAGTCTTTCAGCGATAACATGCTTCACGCTGCCCGCCGTGTCATAAAAAGGAATCGCATCGATCCGGGGATGGCTGCGAAAGAAATCGCGACACTGGTCGAGCGCCACCGGATGGGACAACGCGCGGCGAACCTCCCTCAACTTCACCCCGGGCGGCGCGATCACGTTATGGACGATCCGCAACAGGAATTCGCCTTGAATGAATACTTCTCGCGTCACCAGAAGGTCGGCATGCTCCGCGACCGTCCCCGCCAGCGAGTTTTCGATAGGGATGACTGCCGCCGCTACCGATCCGTTCTCCACACGGTCAAACACTTCGGCCGATCGCGCACAGGCCACAACGGTGCAGCGTGGCAGCATGCGCTCCGCAGCCTCGTGGCTAAAGGAACCGAGTTCGCCCTGGATTGCAATCTTCATGATGGCAGGGGTTTCTGAAGCACGAGCGCGTCGACCCCATTTGAATAGTACCGGGGAAAAGTCCGGATCACACTGTAACCATGCCGTTTATAGAACGACAACGCTGAGATATTGTCGACGGCGGTCTCCAGTTCGACTGAGGGTGCACCCGCTTTAGCTAGCCTATCCTCAGCGGCGCGCAGCAACAGGGATCCCACGCCAGAGCGCCGGACCGCGCCCGTCACGTCAATCGTAATAATGTGGCCGGAGCCGCGAGTGCCCGATTCAGCCACGATAAAGCCAACGATAGTTCCGTTCCCATCTACGCTGGCGGATGAATCCTTGGTGGTTCGCCCTGAGTCGGGACTGACTGCGGACTGCGCAGCGAGGCTCACGGCCACCAGCGTGAATGATCCTCGACGCCGCATATAGACCTTGAGTTCGGTTCGCGAATATGCGATGCCTGGAGAAAAGCAATCCTGATCGATGCGCCACAGAGTTTCAAAGTCGGAGGGCTGGAACTCACGAATCGTAAAGGCCACGCCGATATTGTAACGGGCGGCGTCAGGGGCAGCGTGCGGGATTCGATCAGACTGCAGTGTGGGATTGGATCGAACAGCGAGCAGAGGGCCGGACGAACCTCTGTTTTCCACAGTTGGGGCGGTGCGAAAGGCAGCGAAAGATCCCCAATTGAGTCCTTTGTCCACTTGCTTCGCCGCAACCTCCGACGTACCATGAGCATCTGTAGCATCAGTATCTGAGGAAGCGCAGTGGGTCGGATTCTGCTGATTGACGTGGCCGCTTCGGTCGCCGTTTTGGGGCTATGGTACCTGGTGTTTTCCACCTACAACCGGAAAAAAGGCGTGGCGGCGTTGCGCTGGGTGCAAGCGGCGTGCGCCGGCAAGGGACGCATAGTGGAATCGCGCTGGACCGGAAGTTCCCGACTCCAGGCTCGTATTCACTTCCCTTCCCGCTGGTTTGAGAACGCCCGCGTCACGGTCAAGTTCCGGCCGCGTGCTTTGCCCGTGCATTGGCTGCTCAGTTACTGGCACAGCCAGAAGGAAACGCTTACATTTGAGGCCGATCTTGGGGGTTCCCCCAGCTTTCATCTCGATGTTGTACGGCACCGCTGGAGCGCCCACAACCGCGGCAACACACGCCGCAACCGCGACCGGCGCGAGTGGGACCTTTACCAGCCCGGCCCCATCATCCTGACCACGCGAACGCATTGGAAGCAGGACCCCACCGCCGAACTGAACGCGCTCATGTCAGCGCGACGGCAGGATATTCTTCAAGTGCGCTTCCGTCCCGAATCTCCGCAATTCTCGGCCACCGTTCACCTGGAATCTCTAGCTGACCCGGACGCCGCTGCCGGGTTTGTCAGCGCCTTGCGCGAGATCGCCGCCGGCGCCTCGACCCACCAGCAGTAGCGGACTCCTCCCCTGCTAACCGACCACTTTTCAATTCGGAATTCTTCATTGTTGGCTTCAAACTTATGCTATCGTTCCCGGCCATGAGCAACAACTTCAGCAACCCCACGCCGCAATTCGGCACCGCCGAATATGTAGGCACGCCCGGCGGCGATCATTGCCAGTTCTGCCACCAGCCCATCGCCGGAAATTACTACCGCGTCAATGGGACCATTGCGTGCAGCAGTTGCGCCGCAAACACGCGGGGTGAATTGGCCAAAGACACGCACGCGGCATACACTCGCGCTCTTTTGTACGGCGCGGGTGCGGCCATTGCCGGAATGATCCTTTACGCCACGTTTGAGATTGTAACCGGCATCATCATCGGCTACGTCTCGCTGGCCGTCGGCTGGATGGTGGGTAAGGCGATGATGAAAGGATCGAATGGCGTAGGCGGTAGACGCTATCAGATCGCGGCCGTCCTGCTGACCTATGCTGCAGTCTCGCTGGCCGCAGTGCCGGTGATCATTCACTATGCTCGCAAACATCAGCAGCAGGCGCAGAGCCAGCAGCAGACGCTTCAGGACGAGCAGCGACAGCTGGAGTCAGAGTCCGGTCAAACTCCGCCATCCCGTCCACTGCAACCTGGGATGAACCTGGGCTCCGCATTGGGAAAGCTGGCCTTGTTCGGACTGGCTTCTCCATTTCTCGAATTGGCGGGAAATCCTTTCGGGGGACTCATTGGTCTGGTCATTCTTTTCGTTGGAATCAGGATCGCAGTGCGACTGACGGCTGGACGCCCAGCAGAAGTCTTCGGGCCGTTCGACGCCAGCGTGAAAGAAGCGGGTTAGAATCGTACAGAACAGCTCTGCTTAAAATTGTGTCCACCGTCACCCCCGAATTCATTCGCAACTGCAAACGCTGTTCCTCCGAACTCGGCCCTGGAGCTCTGGTGTGCGATCGCTGCCATGCGCTCGTTCACTCCGAAAGACTTGATCAACTCGCCAGCGAGGCCAAAGCTCTCGAGGCATCTGGAGATTTTCGGCAAGCGCGCGAGCTCTGGCTGATGGGCCTGCCACTGCTCCCGGCAAATTCACGGCAGGCAAGCTGGATCCAGGAGCACGCTCGTTCGTTGGAGGTCGCAGCCGAGCGAGTTCAGCCCCCGCCACCGAGCGACAACAAGTGGGCGCAAAAGTTGGGGCCAGTGGGTCCAATTGCAGTCCTATTGGCCAAGAGTAAAGTGCTGTTGACCGCGGTCTTCAAACTCAAGTTTCTCCTTAGCTTTGTTGCCTTTGTCGGGATTTATTGGGCCGCGTTTGGAATGAAGTTCGGCATCGGCTTCGCTCTCCTGATCCTGCTTCACGAGATGGGACACTTCGTCGACATCAAGCGCCGAGGTTTGCCAGCCGAGATGCCAGTTTTCCTACCCGGTTTGGGAGCCTATGTGCGCTGGCAGGCTATTGGCGTTTCGCTGGAAACGCGCGCGGCCGTCAGTCTGGCCGGCCCCCTAGCGGGATTTCTTGCGGCTCTAGCCTGCGCGGCGCTCTGGTGGCAGACTGGAAGCCCGTTCTGGGCCGCCCTTGCGCGCGCCGGCGCAGTGCTTAACCTGCTGAATCTGATCCCCGTCTGGGTGCTGGACGGCGGGCAGGCCGTGCTGGCTTTGAGTAAGGTGGAACGCATCGTGCTTCTTACGGCGTGCCTCGCTCTGTGGCTGGTGCTGGGGGAGAACATGTTCTTTCTGGTCGCGCTGGGGGCGGGATATCAGGTGTTTTTCGGAGGAGTGGTGCCACTTCGTCCCAGTCGCGCCACAACTATTTATTACGTCGCAGTGCTGACAGCGCTCGGCATCGTCATCCGGCTGATGCCAGGACAGGGCCTGGGTGTGAATTGACTAAAATCGCTGTTGGTGTACGATATCCCGCGTCTGACGAGGGAGCTACACCATGAGCGTTCGTTTTCGGTTTCGCCCCTTCTGCTCCCTTGCCGTTTTTCTAGGCCTCACTTTCTTTGAAATCGCCACGGTCTTTGCGGGCGAACCGCAATGGGTTGAGGTGCGCTCGCCGAATTTCTCCGTGGTCACCGACGCGGGGGAAAAGCGCGGTCGCGAAGTGGCCATGCGCTTCGAGCAGATGCGCGGCGTCTTTGGCACTCTCATGACCAAAGCGAACGTAAACCTTCCGGTGCCGCTGCAGATTGTGGCATTCCGCAATACGAAAGAAATGCGGCAAGTGGCTCCGCTGTTCAACGGCAAGCCGACAGAACTGGCGGGACTATTTCAGGGTGGCGACGACCGCAGCTTTTATCATGCTCGACATGTCGGTCGAGAATCCCTGGGTAGTAGTCTTCCACGAATATGCCCACCAGTTGATGAACGGCAATCTGAAGGGTGAGTTTGACCCCTGGTTTCAGGAGGGGTTCGCGGAATATTTTTCCAGCATCGAGGTGGACGGCAAAGAGGCGCGAGTCGGAAAGATTCCCAGTGTCGATTACATGATCCTGCAGCAACTGGGGATGATGAAGATCGCCGATCTGTTTCGCGTGCGGGAAAACTCTTCCACCTATAACGAGAGCGGCGACCATCGCAGCACATTCTATGCCGAGTCCAGTATGGTGATGCACTACATCTACGACAACCAACTGTTGTCCAGGGTGGGGAATTATTTTGACCTAAAAGAGAACAAGCATGTGCCGGTCGAAGACGCCATTCAGCAGGCCTTCGGAATGAGCGCCGCGCAGTTCGACAAGGCGCTGCGCAACTATGTGGGCAGCGGGCGTTTCAAGTATTATCCGATTTCTAACCCGGCCAGCATCTCCTCCAACACGTACACCGCAACGCCGATGACAGCAGCAGCCGGCAGCGCGGTGCTGGCAGACATTCATTTGCACACTCGCGATTACCAGGATCGGGCGCTCAGCGAATTTCAAGAGCTGGTTAAATCCGATCCTAAAAACGCGACCGCGTGCCGGGGGTTGGGTTATGCGTATTTGCAGAAGCATCAGTTTGCTGAGGCGGCGGAATATTTTAACCGCGCCTCGCAATTGGACTCGAAAGATCCGAGAGTTCATTACTACAATGCACTGCTGATGGTTCGGCAGAACGGCTTTGGGAGCCGCTATTTGCCGACCATGACCAAGGAACTGGAAACATCGATCAGCCTTGATCCAACTTTTGCCGACTCTTACGCGCTGCTGGCGTTTGCGCAATCCACGGCTGGCAATTCGGCCGAAGCCCTGGTTACCATTCGAAAGGCATTGGCCATCAGCCCGCGCAATCAGCAGTATCTGTTTAACTACGCCAACCTCTATCTTGCGAACCGGCAGCCTGATCCGGCGATTGCGCTGCTACAGTCGCTTCGCGCTACCGACAATCCCCAACTAGCCGCGGAGGTAAGTGTACTGCTGGGTCAGGCCCAGCGATTCAAAGAGAATATGGAAGAAGACCCGGAGATCGGAGACACCGACACGAATACGGCAGAGAAAGGCCCTGCGAATGGCCCTGTCGTAGTCAGCGCACCGCCGACGCGCTCGGTATCGGCGAAGTTTCTAGCGGGCACGCTGACCGATGTGGATTGTTCGACACCGCCGGCGGTTTTGATCACTCTGGCTTCGGGAGCGAAGACCTGGAAGATGAAAGTTGCCGACCGGAATCACCTGATTTTGATTGGAGCCGATGAGTTCTCTTGTGTCTGGAGCAAGAAGAAAGTGGCGGTGAATTATTTTGAGACAGGCGAGGGAGAAGCGAACGTAATTTCGCTGGAGATTCAGTAGAGGGATTGCATGAATGTGCGGAAAGGAAACATTGCGCAACGAGGCGCGGCAGATGGAGAGGCAGGCTCAAGCTATCTCCAAGCAGGGCGCGAAATGAAGCGGCCCTGATAAATCTCTTTTCTACCTCGGATCAGCTTTTTCGATTGGCGGGGATTATGCACTCGCGTTATCCTTCTTGGTTGAAAAACCCCCAGCCATTTGAGCCGTTCGCATTCATTTTGCTTGCCGACATTATCATGCTGACATCCCATAGGAGACCGAAAGACATCCATGCCTAACGAACTGCGAAATTTCCTGGCACTCACCTACGACGAACTAGAAGACCTGAATCTGGAGGCGAAGGAGCAGCGCAGGAACCGCGTGCCGATCGGAAAAGTTCAGGAAAAGCGGCTGAAATATCTAGCGGACGAAAAACGGATCAAGGCCGTGACGGTGCTCTTTAGCGATCTCGAAGGCCGGCTGCATATGCTGGATTACGACAAAAAGTTCCTGATCAAGAGCTGGGACAATCTCACCTTCGACGGCTCTTCCATTCGAGGCTTCACAGCGCAGCGGGAAAGCGATCTTCGGCTGGGCATCGACTGGGCAGCCTTCTACTGGGCTCCGGCAGATGTTTTCGGTTCCGGCAAAGTGTTGGTATTCGGCGAAGTTATCGACAAAGGCGGCTCCTCGTACTCCGCCGATATTCGCGGAGTCCTGAAAAACTACGCCGATGAATTGCACAAGAAAAAAGGTTACACGCTCAACGCGGCCAACGAGATTGAGGGTTTTCTGTTCAAAGGCGCGGACGCGGAGCGCAATTATCACGAGACGGGCAAGTTCGAATACGTCAACACCGGTGGGTACTATCACTCGCTGCCCGGTGACCCGCTTCGCACCTTCATCGACACGACCGCCGAAGTCCAGCGCTCCATGGGATTTCAGAACGAAAAGGACCATCCCGAGGTTGCGCCGTCGCAGTTCGAAATCAACTATGGATACGGCGAAGTCGTGGCCGCCGCCGACCAGATTCAACTTTACAAGCTGATCTGCCGGCAGGTCGCCACCAACATGGGATTGACGGCGTCATTCTTGCCCAAGCCGGTTGTGGGTGTGAACGGCAGCGGCATGCACACCAACGTTTCCATCAGCGGCGACGGCAAGAACTTATTCTGGGACGCTAAAGGCGAAGAAAAACTCAGCAAGATGGGATGGGCATTTCTCGACCGCATCCTGACGCACGGCAACGATATTTGTTTGCTGCTGAATGCCAGCGTCAATGCCTATCGCCGTCTCGATCCGCACTTCGAAGCGCCGAACCAGATCAAGGCTTCGCCGGTGGATCGGGGATCGATGATTCGCATTCCGATCGGCAATGAGAAGAGCATGCGCGTCGAAGTGCGCTCCGTCGCTCCCGATGCCAATCCGTATCTCGTCATGCTGTCCATTTTCAAGACCGGCATCGACGGCGAAACCTCGAAGATCAAGAATCTTCGCCAGGCCGAGCGCTACTTACCCGACAACATCTACGACGCGCTGGCAAATTTCCGGAAGGCAGACTGGACCACAAAGCTACTGGGCGAGGACGTAAAAAGCCGTTACGGCGATTTGAAGCAAGCGGCAGCCGATCGCTGTCCGCGTCTACTCGGAACCTTCGTGAAGGCGCCCGAAGTGCAGTATCACCACGACGTCTACAATCAGTTTCTGTGGAATCTGTTCTAGACTTAACAATTGTTTTCGCAACAAAAAATGCCCCGGAAGTCGCGGGGCATTTTTATTGAGCCGCGAAGACCGAACTCTGAGCCGCAGAACCCAACATCGTGCGGTGCAGGCCTTCAGCGGATACAATGCCTCGGCGGAGGATTCATGTCGAAATCGCGTCGGGAATTCTTAACCCATACTTCTCTTGCTCTGTTCGCCGCGGCAACTGCATACCCAAGCCTTGCGCAGCAGCCGAATGAACTGCCGCCAGGTTCTCCAGGCGCGTTCGGCACCGGACCCGCCGTCGGGCCGGAGGTTACACCTACGACATTCGCCGAGGCCGAAGAGTTGGCGCAGGTCGCAATGACCGCCGCCGAGCGCGACATGGCGGCAGCCAGTTGGCGAAGGACGATGGCCGGGCTTTACGAGCGGCGCACCGGCCCACACAAAGTTGCGCTGGAGTCGACTCTCGCTCCCGCTTCTCGCTGGAATCCCGTGTTACCCAGTCTCGCTGCAAAAACCGGTCCAGAGCATGACCGCTTTATTCGCAGCAATATAGATCCCGGTCCACTGCCGGCTCGCGACGAAGATATCGCTTTCGCTTCGGTGACCCAACTATCGAGCTGGATCGAGCAACGCAAACTCACCTCCGATCGGCTAACCCGCATTTATCTAAAGCGCATCGAGCAGTTCGATCCTAAGCTGCATTGCATCATCACGGTAACTCGCGAGTTGGCTCTGGCACAGGCAAAGAATGCGGATGAGGAAATTGCAGCCGGCCACTATCGCGGCCCCTTGCACGGCATCCCGTGGGGTGGCAAAGATCTTCTCGACACCGCCGGAATCCGCACTACCTACGGCGCCGAGTTTTTTCGCAACCGCGTGCCCACCGAAGACGCAGCGGTGGTGAAACGATTGCATGAAGCCGGAGCAGTGCTGGTCGCCAAGCTGAGCCTTGGCGCGTTGGCTCTGAATGACATCTGGTTCGGCGGGCAAACGATGAACCCGTGGCTGCTGGAAGAAGCCTCCTCCGGCTCAAGTGCCGGACCTGGCGCCGCCACCGCCGCAGGACTAGTCGCGTTCTCCATCGGAAGTGAGACCGGCGGCAGTATTGTCAGCCCGTCCATGCGTTGCGGTGTTACTGGGCTCCGCCCCACCTACGGCCGCGTAGCTCGCACCGGCGCGATGACGCTTTGCTGGTCCCTCGACAAGCTTGGCCCGATGACTCGCTCGGTGGAAGACACAATGCTCGTGCTGCGGGCTATCTCTGGGCCGGACGCAGGCGATGTGGCTAGCGTTCCCAGCCGGCTCGACTTTGATGCCAGTGCAAATGTGCACGGTATGCGAGTAGGCTACTTCCCTCGATGGATGCAAGAAAATCCTGCGACCGCTGTGGACCGGGCCGCGCTCGAAACTGTGAAGAAGGTCGGCATGATCCCGGTCGAGGTTTCGATTCCTGATTGGCCCTACGGCTGTCTCAATCTCATCCTCTTCGCCGAAGGCGCGGCCGCTTTCGAGGAGAACACCTTGAGTGGCGAGATGAATCAGCTCAGAGCTCAGGTCCCTGATGCCTGGCCGAATATTTTTCGTGAGGCGCGCTTCCTGTCAGCGGTAGACTTCGTGCAAGCGGATCGCCTCCGCCGCAAAGTCGCCGAAGAAATGGCGCGCGTCTTTTCTGAGGTGGACTTGCTCCTCGTCCCTTCACTGCGAGACGAAATGCTTACGATCACCAATTTCACGGGGCACCCTTCTCTCACCCTGCGCGCGGGTTTCGTTGAAGTATCAAAGGCGCGCACCGACTGGGCCCCGGATCCCAACCATCCAATGCCGACGTTCTCGCCCCCACGTCGCGTCCCGCACGGCGTTACCCTGATTGGGCGCCTGTTCGACGAGGGTACGCTCGCGCAGGCAGGGATGGCGTTAGAACGAGCATTGGGCGTGGTGGACCAGCGGCCGCCGGGTTTCTAGATCGCCGCGATCTGGTTTCAATTCGTGTGGTTTTTTTATTTGATTTCAGATTAGGTTTTTTTGGAGAGGCTAAACTGACCGGACACAGAGGAGGGTATTCCATGAGGCGCATTTTTTTAGTGATCTCGTTGCTCGCGCTCGCAGCTACTGCGGTCCGCCTGAGCGCTCAAGTCAATCCCTACAAGGACGGCACCCCCGGCGTAACGGGATACCGCTCTGAAGTGCTGGCGGAAGTGATGATCCAGGAAAACAAATTCACCCGCCTCGCCGAGGCCATCCCAGCCGAGAAGTACATGTGGCGGCCTGCGCCCGATGTGCGTTCATTCGCTGAGGTGTTTCTGCACGTCTGCGCTGCCAACTACAATCTTTACAAACTTGTCGGCACTCCTCCGCCGGCGGGGATCGTCATCAAAGATCTGGAGAAATCGACCACCGACAAAGCGAAGGTCATCGCCACGCTGAAAGACTCGTTCGCCCATGCGATAAAGGCCATCAAGGCAATGCCGGACGCAGATCTCGACAAGAGCCTGGACTGGTTTGGAGGCAAGAACACCGAGCGCGGCATACTGCTCTTCATCGTTCGGCATGCCGCCGAGCACCTTGGGCAATCGATAGCCTACGCTCGCTTTATTGGCACAATTCCGCCCTGGACCGAGGACATGCAGAAGAAGCCGGCTGAGAAGAAAGATCCGCCGGCAAAGGATCCCGCAAAAGAGCCCGCAAAGGACAAAGAGAATCGGTAGAGGCGCGGAGTTCTCTGGTGTGCTAGATTCAGACGTTTCATGGACTCCGCACCTACAATTTCTACTCAAGCTCTGACTCGACACTTCGGCGATCTCATTGCCGTCAACGGAATCAATCTGCAAGTTGCCCCCGGACAATTTTTTGGATTCCTTGGCCCCAACGGCGCAGGCAAGTCCACGACAATCAAGATGTTGACGGGTCTACTGGCCGCCAGCTCGGGACGAATCGAAATCCTTGGGCTCGACCTGGAGCAACGTCCCGTCGACGTGAAGCGGCAGATCGGTGTGGTCCCTGAGGGCATGGCGCTCTTCGGAAGACTGACCGGATCTGAATTCCTGAACTTCACCGGCCGCATGTATGGGCTCGATCGCGAAACCGCCGCCAGGCGCTCGGCGGAGCTGCTCGATTTCATGCAGCTCGCTGATCAGCCGAAGAAGCTTGTCACCGACTACTCGCATGGAATGCAAAAGAAACTGGCGATGGCGGCGGCTGTGATTCATGGTCCGAAAGTTTTATTTCTCGATGAGCCATTCGAAGGCGTGGACGCCATTGCCGCCGGCACGCTGAAATCGATGCTGCAGGGCATGATCGCGCGTGGCGCCACAATTTTTCTCACCTCGCACGTGCTGGAAATTGTAGAGCGGCTGTGCAGCCACGTCGCCATTATTCATCAGGGCAGGCTCGTAGCCCAGGGATCGCTCGAGGAACTGCGGGCCGGGGTTGACGCGCAAACACCTCTGGAACCCGACGCTCGCTCCACGGGCGAAAAGATGACGCTGGAGCAGATCTTTCTGCGCACCGTGGGGGGCGAGCGCCGTGCCGAGCGGGAACTTTCCTGGCTGGGATAGTTGGAGAACATTATGAGTGAAAACGTTCTCATCCTTCATAAGCGCACCCAACTCGCGACCATCGCTCAACTCCGCTGGCGGCTCTTCGTAAATTCTCTGCGCTCTACGCGCGGGGCACTTGAACTTACTTCGCGAATTCTGGTGGCGTTTGCTTTTTCTATTGGCGGATTCGGCGGCGCTTTCGGCCTCTGCGTGTCCGCGTATTTCTTGATCATGCAGGGTAAGCCCCAAATGCTCGCCCTGCTGCTGTGGCCGGTATTCATCTTCTGGCAAGGCTTTCCCGTCATGGCAGCCGCTTTCACCGACAACCCGGATTCCTCCGATCTTCTGCGCTTCCCCCTCGGCTACAGTTCCTATTTTCTGGTGCGGTTGGCGTATGGCATCTTCGATCCTGCGACTGTTCTCGGCTCGCTCTGGCTGATGGGAATACTGATCGGCGTTGGCTTCGCGAAAACCGCGTTGCTGCCGTGGACCTTTCTCGTCTTGCTGGTTTTCGCCGCCTTCAATCTTCTGTTTCTGCAGATGGTCTTCGCCTGGGTGGAACGCTGGTTGGCACAGCGCCGCACGCGCGAGATATTGGGCGTTCTATTCATTCTCCTGATGGTGAGCTTTCAGTTGATTGGGCCACTTGCAACGCACTTTGGCAGACGAGCCCGACCCGGCACCCAACGCTTCCTCCAAGTGCTCGCGCCGTGGCAAGGGATTTTGCCGCCGGGCCTTGCCGCCGATTCGATTACCGAGGGGATCTATCCGCGTTGGCCTGTAGCTCTGAGCTCGTTTGCGCTGCTTTGCGCTTTTGCCGTCGTCGCTGGCTACTGTCTTCACGTGCGTCTGCTGAAGCAGTACCGTGGCGAGAGCTTGAGTGAGGTTGCAGCCGCTTCCCACCTACCCAAAGATCGGTCTCTTCGTCTGGGCTGGAGTCTACCCGGCCTCGGCGCTCCGGTGGCAGCGGTGTTGGAAAAAGAGGTCCGCTACCTTCTTCGCAGCGGACCCATGCTTCTGGCATTGATCATGCCGATGGTGATGCTGGTCGTGTTTCGCTTTGGCGCCATAAGCTCCGCCAGACGTTCGGTATCCCTCTTCAACCGCGCGCCAGAGCTTGCTTTTCCAGCGGCTGCGGGGTACGCCATTCTCATGCTGACCAACCTGGTCTACAACAACTTTGGCGGGGATGCCGGCGGCATCCAATTGTTATACGCGTGTCCGGTGCGCTTTCGTGAAGTTGTCCTGGGTAAGAATCTCACTCATGCTACGGTTCTTGCACTGGAAGTCGCCATCGCATGGCTAGCAGTCAGCGTTCTCTACCGGCCACCGACGCTCGACGTGATTATCGCGACTCTCGCCGCGTTGTTCTTCGCGGTGCCTCTCAATTTCGCGGTCGGAAATCTGTTATCGATTTATTCGCCGAAGAAGCTCGACTACTCCGCATTCGGACGGCAGCGGGCTTCGCAGATGACAGTGCTTATCAGCCTCGGAGTGCAGGTTTTCATCGTAGGCGTGGGAGTTGGCGCGTTCTGGTTGGCGAGGGCCTACAACAACCTTTGGATCGCTACCGCCCTTTTTCTCTTCTTAGGTGCAGTTTCTGTCTCCACCTACGCGATCATTCTCACGCGTATCGATGGAATCGCTCTCGCCAGGCGCGAAACACTAGTTGCTGAACTTTGCCGGGCGTAGTTGATAGTGGTCGCGATACTTCTCTGCACATCTTCGCTGGACAGTTGCGCCGGGAAGCCAAGCGGCACTACAATTCGCTGCCCGCTTGTGGGTAATCCGTTTCACACCCTGGAGACAACATGAAAGCAACAAGGACCGTCTTAACCCTGATTATGCTTTTCGCCGGCCTGGCGCTATGGGCAGCCGAGAATCCAAACCTGGGCACATGGAAGCTGAATGAAGCGAAGTCGAAAATCGGTGCAGGCATGCCAAAAAATCTTACCGTGAAATATGAAGCTGCAGGAGACAACATCAAAGCCACCGTGGATGGCGTCGACGGTCAAGGAAAGCCCACTCACAACGAGTGGACTGGCAAGTTTGATGGCAAAGATTACCCTGTCACCGGTGATCCCACCTCCGACAGCAGATCCATGAAGCAGATTGACGAACGCAACCTGGAATTGACAGTGAAGAAGGACGGCAAGGTCCGTATGACCGGAAAACTTGTGATCGCTGCGGATGGCAAAAGCCGCACCCTTACTGCCAGTGGAACCGATGCAATGGGCAAGAAGATGGAAATGACTTCCGTCTACGACAAACAGTAGCTCTCACGAACAGCATAATGACCCTTTCGCCACCTGATGGCGGAAGGGTTCTTTCTTTTTTGCTATTTGCTCTCGGGATTCGCCAGAAACCGATATCCCACACCGCGGACCGTAAGCAAGTGCCGAGGCTGCGCGGGGTCAACTTCAATATATCGACGCAGGCGCACCATGAAATTATCGATGGCGCGCGTGTCAGTATCTTCGTGCAGCCCCCAGACCTCTTCCAGAATCTGCTTGCGGGAGACAATGCGGCCGTCGTTTCGTACCAGATAGCGCAGCAGTTCAGACTCCATCAACGTCAGGTGGATAATGTTGTCCGCCGTTCGCAATTCGAGCGCCCCGAAATCGATGGTCTTACCTGCGAAATGAAATGTTCCGAAATCGCTGACGGCCTTTGGATCAGAAGCGGCGCGCTTACTCTCCGGAGCTCCATCTGGCAAGCCGCGCATCCACTGGCTGCGGCGCAACAGGCCTTGCAACCGCGCCAACAAGATCGAAAGGTCGAACGGCTTGGGCAAATAGTCGTCCGCTCCCGCCGCGAAGCCCTTCAGCACATCCTCGGGGCTGCCTCGGGCCGTCAGCATCAGCACCGGAACGTAATTACGAGCCGCCCGCAATTCCGAGACCACATGAAAACCATCCTTGCCCGGCAACATAATGTCGAGCACAACAACATCGAAGTTTTCTTTTTTGTCGAGAATACGATCGGTGGCGGCTTCTCCGTCTCCCACGACTTCCGCAGAGTATCCTTCCGCTTCCAGATTGAAGCGCAAGCCCTGTGCCAGATGAGCTTCATCCTCCACCACAAGAACTCGGCTCATCGGCTCGACCTCGGCAATTCCAACGTGATCGTCGTGCCGCGCCCTTCGCCAGCACTCTCGGCGTACACTCTGCCGCCATGCTTTTGGGCAATGGATTTCACGATGAACAGCCCCAGGCCAGTTCCTTTTACATGTGTCAGTGATCGATGATTGACGCGGTAAAAGCGCTTGAAGATGCTCTTCATGTCATCGGGGGGGATGCCGACCCCTTCGTCCTGAACACGCAGCACGATGCGCTTCTCGTCCGGCGCGTCCAGCCGCACATGCACATTGACAGTCTCGCCGGAATACTTAATGGCGTTGTCGAGAACATTGAAAACGGCAGTGCGAAGGTCCTCGCCGCTCCCACTCACTGGCATGCCGGTACCATTGGAGGACGTCTCTTCGTAGTGAAGCGCTTCCGCCGTTAAGTGATGGCGAGTCCGAGCTGCGTCCATGCACTCACGAACCAGTTGCCGGAAGTCCACCGAAGACTTCTCACGCCCGGCTCGCTTGTCGCCAGCGCGCCCCGCGCGCAGCACCTGTTCCACCGTATCTGTGAGGCGATCGGTATCACTGAGCATCACCCGGTAGAACTCCTGCTTTTGCCCTTCGGGCAAATCGCGGCGTTGGAGAGTTTCAAGATGCAGACGAATCGACGCGACCGGGGTTTTTAATTCATGAGTGACGGCGTTGATGAAACTGTCATGTTGTTCGCTGCGCTTGATCTCGCGCACCAGGAAGCTTGTGTTCA
>Ga0307474_10000300_pt1 | contig 36554 bp, 33 predicted proteins | sample atmos_gasesECM1C_2_FD_203312 | JGI IMG/M metagenome (GOLD analysis project Ga0307474, IMG submission 203312) | Hardwood forest soil microbial communities from Morgan-Monroe State Forest, Indiana, United States - atmos_gasesECM1C_05 | ecosystem: Environmental > Terrestrial > Soil > Temperate... | reverse complement strand
GTCGGTCATGATAAATGCGGTTTTTGAAAGAATGATCGCGCCCCGTCCGGAACGCCGTTCTGAGGATATTGTACGCCGGTACCGGGTCCTGCAATCCCGCCTTCTGCGTCATGGAGCGCGCGGATTGAACCGAAAAAAGGGAACCTGGCCGGTAAGCGGCCATGGAGGTGAGCAATCGACCGCCGCGGCGCCGATTTTGCCCCAGTTTGGCACCTCCGGGAGGCGCTCCCAAGCTTGCGCCAGAGCAGGCCTTGTGGCACACATCGCCCCGCCTCGTGGGGGCCGTCCGCGGCCGATTCTGTCCGTTAAGTTTGCCCCGGGCCATGCTGCCGTAGCTCAGTGGTAGAGCACTCCCTTGGTAAGGGAGAGGTCGACAGTTCAATCCTGTCCGGCAGCACCAGAAGGCGCCTCGTCGCGATCAAATCGAGCCCCGCTGCCAAACAAGCGATGTCGGCCGCAAGCAGGCCCGTCAATATCCTCTCCGCACCGTGCGATAGCCCGATGGTGTCCGTGTGATGCATCCACACCCCGGCGACGAGCACGAGAGGCGACGCTCCCAAGATTAGAAGCACGATGCCTATCGGCCGCTTCTTGTCTTCCTCATCGCCCAACGCCGCATCAGATGCCCGGCCAGAACCGGCGATCCCATCACTGCAAAAGCAGTTGCGTGTTCGCTGTTGATCAGAAGGTGGAAAAAGCCCCGAATGGTCAACTCATCCTGAAGCAGGCTGCCTCCAATCACGTAAAGGTATCCAAGGCCAACAAGTGCGAGACATTCAGCGAGAGCCAGGCAAATCCAGGCCCTGGGCGCGATGGCGCCCGCAAAAAAGCCGGGAAACGCAAAAACGGCTGATGGCACCACGAGTGCGTAGAACATCTTACCCCCGCGCGCATCTAAGCTAAACGCGGACCACTATATCGATAATCGCAAACCAGACATCGATAGACTGCCCCTATGAAAAAGATCGGCTTTCTCTCATTCGGGCATTGGACGCTTTCGTCGCCATCGCAGAGCCGTTCGGCTGTGGATACGGTCCTGCAATCCATCGAGCTTGCCGTTGCCGCCAAGCAATTGGGCGCGGACGGAGGTTATTTCCACGTTCTTCATTTCGCGCGCCAGCTTGCCTCGCCCTTCCCTTTGCTTGCGGCCGTCGGCGCGAAGTCGAAGCGCTGTCGCCCAAGCTAAGAGCTATCAGAGTGACACGCGGAGGCTATGCGATCGGCTCCATCAGCCTGCAGCGCTTGCCGGCGCTGCACGCCGATCGACCGCGCCCATCGCTTGGCGCGAAATCTCCGAGGGTCAGGTCTTGATCAAATTGATCGCGGCAAGCGAGCCGAATGGCAGCGAGGCCAGTGGTCCGCCCACATCGAGCCAGCACATGTTTTGGGAAATAGTGCGTTAGTTAGGCTGCCCTGTTATTTCCTGGCTTTTCATCTTTCTCCAAGGTCTGCGCCATAGCCTTCGCACGACGATACTGGTCAAAGCCGTAACAGGCCCAAGCAACAATACGGGGAACGGGTCCCGATGTCGCGTAAGTAGCGATCTGTCTCCGGCTTCGACCAAGCTGGGCAGCGGCGGCTTCCTGAGTAAGGTTGTTTCGCGCAAGGAATTCCGCGAAATCCGTTGGACTCATGATCTGTTCGGCCAAGGCATGAAGCATATCGGCCGAGATCACAAGATCGTCGTTGGCATCCCAAGCGACGGCGTCGCCGTCTTCCGCAATACGGCCCTTCAAAAATAAACTTTGGTCTCGCAGAGGTTTGTAAACCTTGTAGCTAAAAATGATGGGCTTTACGTCAACGTAATCTTCTTTGCCCGTCCGTAGACCGGCGGCCCATCTGACTATCCAAGTATAGGGAGCAACGGGCTGAGCAGAAGCCAATCGAGGGAGCGGAATTCCACTATCGATGATTTCATTCTCGCTCATTGAGCCTTCTCCATTCGGCTGTCAAAATCTCCAGATTCCCCGGCGTCTTTGCCCACGCTATTGCTTCGTCTAAATCCTTCCTGGAAGCCGCCCCTCTGATGACCTTTAGAGTCACCATGTCGACCAGGGCGTTCGAATTCGGGCCTTTGATGTGGAAGTGAGGCGGATTGTGGTCTCCAGGGTAAATGTAAATTTTACAATTACTTAGCTGGGCTTTGATGCTCGCCACGCCGACCTCTGTTAAATAGGATAGTGCAATGGCTGCACAATGTAAATAAATAGATTGTGAAACCATTGCACAATGTGCAAAATAGCAAACGGTCGGCAACACCACAACCTTAACGGTTATTTTGGCGTTGCCAACACCTTTTCATGCGCGCGAAACTGAGTGCTGTAGCGCCGCGTCGACAGCCAGCGAACACTGCTCGCCTTGCTGATCCGGCGGTTGTACTCGCGCCAAGCCATGAGCTATCAGAGTGACACGCGGAGACTTTGCGAGGGGCTCCATCGGCCTGCAGCGCTTGCCAACGCTGCAGGCCGATCGACCGCGCCCATCGCCTGGCGCGAAATCTCCGAGGGTCAGGTCTTGATCAGATTTATCGCGGCAAGCGAGCCGAATGGCAGCGAGGCCAGTGGTCCGCCCACATCGAGTGCGCCGAGATCGACCGGAAAGTGCCCGGTCTGTGTGATGATCTTGCGGACTTCGGCCTTCGCGTCGGCATCGTCGCCCGAGTAGAACAGGGCGCGCTGCCCGCCCGATACCGCCGGCTCCGGCAGGACGCTGGCGTCGAGATGGTTGAATGCCTTGACGACGCGCGCGCCCGGAACGAACCCGAGGAACACCTCGCTGGAATGCTTGCCGCCGAGATCGATCGCCTTGATGCCATAGGCGGCGAGCGGATTATTCGGATCCTTCGCATCGGGCGATTCCGGATCGAGGAATGCGACGGGATTGGTGCCGTCGATGACGATGCGGCCGTTCCAGGCGGGCAGACCGCCCAGCGCTTTTTCGAGATCGACCCAGCGCAAGGCGACCAGGACGATATCGGCGCTCGCGGCTTCCTCGGCGGTCCCAGCCTTGATCGAAGGCCCGAGCTCGGCGATGAGTCCCGCGAGCGACTCCGGACCGCGGCGGTTTGCGATCGTCGCAGAAGTCCCGCTCCTTGCGAGCAGTCGGGCCACGTTGGAGCCGAGAGCGCCCGCTCCGATAATACCAATGCTCATTCCTTACTCCTTCATGATGGGGCCAAGTTGCTCCGGAACCGCAGCGCCCCGATGCTGCCGATCCGTCACGTTCCGATTGCCGAAGCCGAACGAATATATATGTGTCGATGACATAATGACATTTTTCCAAAAATAAAAAGTTCACCACGCCAAAGGTATGCTGAACTTCCCAAGGCGCGCGACCTCGGCAGCAATGGCGGCGATTGTGACCCTTGCCAGCTCGCTCTCGAGCGCCTTGCGCGCCCGCGTCAATGTCGGCTGCATCGCCTCAAGAATGTTGCCCCCGACCGCGCAGCTCGCACAAGGCGGTGTCCGGTGCAGCGAAAACAACTCGGTATCCTCGACCGCCTCGTAAACGTCCAGCAGCCGGATCTTGCCCGCAGGTCTTGCCAGGAGCGCCCCACCGCCCGCGCCGAGCTGTGACCGGGTCAGGCCCGCGTCGTTCAGGCGCGACAACAGCCCCCGTATCACGACCGGGCTGGTATTGGCGGAGTAGGCGAGATCCTCGGACCGCATCGGCTTGCCGTCGCTGACCGCAAGCGCGGTGAGCGCATGAACTGCGACTGCGAAACGCGTACTCGTTGGCATGACCAATTCCGAAAGTGTGTCAGTGCTATTATTACAGATATTAGAGGGTGTTTCGAGCATGTCAAGCCTCGATCGGACCGAGGCTAAGGGGGCCGGGCAACCTCGCATGAGCGAGATCGAGAGGGTCGCCCCCATCAGGGCACAGATCAGCGGCCCGGCGACGAGAAGGAGGGATACCCCCAGGATAGGAAGCGCTGTGCGGACGAGTCTCTTCATGGCTTTTTCGATCGCCTAACGCAGCATGAGATGCCACACGGATGCCCAATCACCGCGTGTCCATTGCCACGTCGTCGCTCCGCGTTCTTTCGGCTGTCCACCGATCAATTGGCGCTTACTCTTGGTCGATTGTCCCCAGGTGCGTTATACAGAGCCGATTTAAGGGGGGAGCCGGATGGCTGCTATCCGAATTGAGCAAGACGGCGGCCGGAATCAGTTCATGGTGAGGTCTGCCACCAGGAAGGGCGCAATACAGGTGAGGGTGTCGCTGCCGGCCCGGCAATTTGAGGCCGCCACCCCAATCGAACGGAAGAAGATTGCGAAAGTGCTGGCGAAAGAGGCCCTGCAGGATCTGCTTAACAGGTTCGGTTAGGAGCTTCGGCTCCCAATGTTTGCCAGGCGCTGACATTCCCTGATGTCGCCGAGCGGCATTCGCAATCCCGCCTGGAACGCTATAGACTGCCCGCATGAAGAAGATCGGCTTTCTCTCGTTCGGGCATTGGTCGCCTTCGTCACAATCGCAGACCCGCTCGGCCGCGGATACGCTGCTGCAATCCATCGAGCTTGCCATCGCAGCCGAGCAGTTGGGTGCGGACGGGGCTTATTTTCGCGTTCATCACTTCGCACGCCAGCTCGCCTCGCCCTTCCCTTTGCTTGCGGCCGTCGGCGCGAAGACGAGGCGCATCGAGATCGGCACCGCGGTTATCGACATGCGCTACGAAAACCCGCTCTACATGGTCGAGGATGCGGGCTCGGCCGATCTCATCGCCGGCGGTCGTCTGCAGCTCGGCATCAGCCGAGGCTCGCCCGAGCAGGTGATCGATGGCTGGCGGTATTTCGGCTACCAGCCGGCCGAGGGCCAGAGCGAGGCCGACATGGGGCGGCGCCACGCGGAGATCTTCCTCGACCTCCTGCGCGGCAAGGGCTTCGCGCAACCCAATCCACAACCCATGTTTCCAAATCCGCCCGGCTTGCTGCGCCTTGAACCTCATTCCGAAGGCCTGCGCGAGCGCATCTGGTGGGGCGCCGGCTCAAACGCCACGGCGGTCTGGGCGGCAAAGCTCGGGATGAACCTGCAGAGCTCGACACTCAAGAGCGATGAAACGGGCGAGGCCTTCCATGTGCAGCAGGCCGCCCAGATCCGGGCCTACCGTGCCGCCTGGAAAGAGGCCGGTCATACACGCGAGCCGCGGGTCTCGGTCAGCCGCAGCATCTTCGCGCTCATCGACGATCGCGATCGCGCCTATTTTGGCAGCGGGCGCGAAGATGAAGACCAGATCGGATTCATCGACCCGCGGACAAGGGCGATCTTCGGCCGCAGCTATGCGGCCGAGCCGGATGTCCTGATCGAGCAGCTCAGGACGGACGAAGCCATCGCCGAGGCCGACACCTTGCTGCTGACCGTCCCCAACCAGCTGGGCGTCGCCTACAATGCGCATGTGATCGAGGCGATTCTGACCCATGTCGCTCCCGCGCTCGGCTGGCGCTGACGCAAGCGGTTCTTAACCATTCGTTAACCATCACTTTTCATGATGCTGCCGGTGTAGGTGTATGTGTTCGCGACGGGGCTTGAATGACATGGCGCAGCGTAATTCCAGAGCGTCAGTTGGCAGGGACGAGAACGTCCTGGGCTTTCCCCCGGCGTCGGCACCCGACAAGGGAGCGACGGCCCTGGATCTGGTCTATCAAGCGGCCGACGTTTTCCGCAGTATGGAAGAGCACGCCCGCGAGACCGAAGCCCGCGCGCAATCGCTTTGCACGAACGCCTTGGAAAGACTGCGGCTGGCCGAAATGAGAGCTGAGGCCGCCGAGCGGGCGCGACGTGAATTCATCATCACCACCGAACACAAGTTGCAAGATGCCTGCAAGGCCCTTGAGCAAGCACAGTCGTGTATTGAAGCCCAAAAGGACAAGTTGACGGCCGCAGAGATTCGCGCCGAAGTCGCCGAAGCCGAAGCGCGACAAGCCAAGGAAGCGCTCGCGCTCGTCGAAGAGGCCATTCGCAAGCGTCTGCTTTGCGCAAACCTGGATGCCGATAGCAGGTTGACAGCGGTAGCCTGATCATCGCGACGGCCATGATCAGCGGCCTCTACTCCAGCAAAAACCCAAGCGCAGCTTCGCAGCGATCCTCTACCTTCAACGTGAGCAGATCGTCGGCGCGGGTGCGGCCGAGATTGATGGCGGCAATCGGTATCCTTCCTTGCGCGGCCGTTCGGACGAAGCGGAAGCCCGAATAGACCATCAGCGAGGAGCCGACGATCAGCATGGCATCAGACTGATCGAGACGATCATGCGCGCTCACCACGACCTCGCGCGGGACGTTTTCTCCGAAGAACACCACGTCGGGCTTGAGGATGCCGCCGCAAGCTACGCAGCACGGCACTTTGAAGGACGAGAAGTCCCCGGCCTCGAGATCGGCATCGCCATCAGGCGCATCGGCTGCCTCGAGCGCGAGCCAGCCAGCGTTGAGACGCTCCATCTCGTGCTGGAATTGCTGCCGCGGGATTTTCGCTCCGCAAGCCATGCAGCGGACCAGATCGAGCCGGCCGTGCAGATCGATCACCTGTCGGCTGCCGGCCGCCTGGTGCAGCCGGTCGACGTTCTGAGTTAGCAGCAGCTCGCACCGCCCCTGCGCCTCCAGCCTCGCCAGCGCGCGATGGGCATTATTGGGTTGTGCGCGGCCGAACCGCCGCCAGCCGATCAGGCTGCGCGCCCAATAGCGCTGCCGGGTCGCCTCATCGCCCATGAAGGCCTGGTAGGTGACCGGCGGTGTCCGCTTCCAGTTGCCGTGGCTGTCGCGATAGTCGGGAATGCCAGAGTTCGTGCTGCAGCCGGCGCCTGTCAGCACGAACAGACGCGGGTGCCGGTCGATGAATTCCTGGAGGGCGCTGCAGGTCATGAGCCCAGATTTAGTATGCCCAGACCGCGTTGCCAACGGCGACGAAGACGCGATGCGATTTGGTTCAGCCGTTCAAGCCAGAAACTCGACTTCATCATCTCGCCTCAAGAATCGTCAAGCCTGCGCGAGTCACAAGTGGCACGGCACTTTGCGGGGATTTGAAATCGTGACGGGATCCGAACTCAAGCAATTGCGGAAGGACCTTGGCGAAGCCATCGGGCGGGAGCTTTCGGTCGCCGATATGGCCAAGCTCTGCGGACTGCCGGCAGGCCAATCCGACACCATCCGGCGCTGGGAGGTCAGCGGACCAAGCGGCCCGGCTGGCGAACTCTTGCGCATCCTCGCTATGGCGAGCGATCACTATCCGATACTGGAGAATTTCAACGTGTTCGACCGCTGGGACGTGCCGGAGCAGGAGCGCCCCGCGCGCCGCGCCCAGTTCCGCGACAGCATGCGCGAGGAGGTGCGGCGCCGGCTTGTGTAAACGGCTGGCCGCCGCGAGGGCGAGCATGACCTCGCGGCAGAACGACCAGCCGTTCGTCTTCGACGGCAACGTGCTGGGAAACCTTTATGTCGGCACCCTTTATTTCGGTGGTCGCGCCGTATCTCGATTCTGAGCGGCCAAGGGCGAACCGGCGCCGACACAATGCTCCTCTCCGGCCGGCGTCGCGATGCTTCCGCGTCCGCTCGACGACGCTCAACAAGTCTTAACCAAGCTGTCCCAAACGGCGACAGCAGATGGCCTACTTAAGGCTTTCTTCAGTCCTTCTTAAGACTCCATTAATCACAAGAAATTGTTTAATTTCCAAAGGCTTACATCGGGACCCGGTGTGCTTCCGAAGTGACAGCATTTTATTCAAATCCTGTCTATCTGGCGCAGAGATGGCGTCGCGACGTGGCGTCTCCTTGAGTGATGTGTTCGGAGATCAACAATGAAGAAATTTGTCCTTGCAACTGTGGCGCTCACCTCCATGGCCGCAGCGGCGCCAGCACTTGCCGCCGACCTCGGCTACCGCGCGCCCTACTACCAGAAGGTCCCCGCCTATGCGGCGCCGATCTACAACTGGACCGGCTTCTATATCGGCGGCCATCTCGGCGGCGCCTTTGCCAGCGACAACAATTTCTCCGGCCTCTCCACCGGCAACAACTCAAACGGCCGCTTCCTCGGCGGCCTTCAGGGAGGCTACGACTACCAGTTCTCGCCGAACTTCGTGGCCGGCATCGAAGGCCAGTACTCCTGGCTGTCGGGCAATGTCGGCGCGGTGTTCCCCGGCGGCTTTGTCTACACCAACAACCAGCGCGGGCTCGGCTCGATCACCGGCCGTGTCGGCTACACCTGGGGTCCGGGTCTGCTCTATGTGAAGGGCGGCTACGCCTATTCCGACAACAGCGAGAGCGTGACGTCTGCGGTTACTGGCGCGCCGATCGCCTTCGCGACCAATGGCGACCACAGCAATGGCTGGACCGCCGGCTTCGGCGTCGAATACATGTTCGCCCCGAACTGGTCGGCCAAGGCCGAGTACCAATATTACAATTTCGGCAACGCGACCTTCACCGCGCCCGCGGGCCTGGTGCCGACCGGCAGCTTCAGCACCGATGACCACACCATCACGGCCGGCGTGAACTACCGCTTCAACTGGGGCGCCCCGGTCGCTGCGCACTACTGAGCTCTCTAATTGAGCATGATCCTTTCGGAAAACCGCTACACACTTTTCCGGATCATGCTCTTCAATTGAGCATGATCTTTTCGGGAAAACCGCTACACACTTTTCCGGATCATGCTCTTCAATTGAGCATGATCTTTTCGGAAAACCGCTACACACTTTTCCGGATCATGCTCTAACCAAGCGTTAACGCATTCGACAGAGAGGCCGGCCCAGCGCCGGCCTCTCTTGCGTTTGTTGCTCAAGGACTGCGCAGAAAGTTTTAAAATTCCCGACTTCTTAACCGGGTAACGCGATACTTAGGCCGCTTTTGTTGACTGGTAGCGGCTCGGGGCATTGGGGCATGGCTTTACGGTTGGGAATTGGCAGGTTTTTCGGATTCCTGCGTCCACGTTTTGGAGTGAGGGGCAGCCTGTTCGCGGCCTTCGCCGTGATCGCCGCGATGGCGATCATCATCTCGGCAGGCGCGGGCTTCGTGTTCCGCCATCTCGGCGGTGTCATGATCGATTTCTCAGGGCACGACATTCCGCGGCTCGCCGCCAGCCTGCAGCTGCAGGCGCAGAGCGCGACGCTCGCGGCGCAGGGACCTGCAGTGCTCGCCTCGCAAAGCGAGGAAGCGCTGAAGGAGCGCACCGCCAAGGTCGCGGAAATCCAGAAGCTGACCATAGACAAGCTCGGCGAGATCATCGAGCTCGGCGCCGACAAGGCGATCGTCGATGCGCTGCGCGAGACGGTCAAGAACATCAATGACGCGACCGCAAGCCTGGGCTCCGCCGCGCGCGAGCGGCTCGACGCCGGCGCCCAGCACAGAAAGGCCTACGCCGCCTTGCGCGCCGCGCAGGCCGCCTTCGTGGCCGCCGCGGGCCCGGTGATGCTGGACGCTCAGGCCCAGGTGACCGCGATTCTCTCGTCGGCCGATATTTCAGTCGACGACGCCACGGCAGCCTCGCGAACCGTCGAGCAGCTCGGCAATGTCGTGGGAAGCGGCAATCTCGCCGCCTCCGATCTTGCGGCCGCGCTGACCGCCAATGACAGCGATACGCTCGATGCCGTCCAGAAGGATTTTAAGGAGACGCAAACCAAGGTCAAAACGAACCTCGAGCTTCTGCCTGACAATGCCGGCACCAAAGGCTTGAGGGAAGCCGCGCAAAAGCTGCTGTCGCTCGGCGAAGGCAAGACCGGCGTGTTCAAGGTGCGGCAGAAGGAACTCGACGCCGACGATTATGGCCAGACCGTGCTGGACGAGACCCGCAAGTTCAATGTCGGGCTCGGCATCAGCGTACAGCAGCTGGTCGACGGCGTGCAGAAGGAGACCAACGCCGCAACCTTCCAGGCGCGCGAGCAGATTTCGCTGGCGACGGCCGTGATGCTGGGGCTCGGTATCGCGACGCTGATCGGATCGGTGCTGTTCGTCTGGCTCTATGTCGGCCGCAACATCCTGCGCCGCATCGGCAGTCTGCAGCGCTCGATGCAGCTGCTCTCCGCGGGCGACCTCGAATCCGAGATCTATCGGAGCCACCAGCACGACGAGATCGCGTCGATGGCGAGCTCGCTTCATGTGTTTCGCGAAGGCATGATCGAGGCACGTTCGCTTTCGGCGGACCAGGACAAGGACCGCGTCGCCAAGGCGGAGCGCGCCTCCCGCATGGAGGCCCGCATCGCCGAATTCGAGGCCACGGTCCGCGCGGCGCTCGACAATCTGCAAAATGCGGCCAATTCCATGCAGACCACGGCCCAGAGCATGGCCAACACGGCCGACCAGTCCAACACGCTGGTCAATGCGGTGGCCTCCGCCGCCGAGGAAACCTCCGTAAATGTGCAGACCGTCTCGGCCGGCACCAAGCAATTGTCGTCCTCGATCGCCGAAATCAGCCGCCAGGTGGTGTCGTCGGCCGAGATCGCCCGCAAAGCAGTGGAGGAAGCCGGCGCCACCGACTCCACGGTGCAGGGCCTGGCCGATAACGCGAGCCGCATCAGCGTGGTGGTCGACCTGATCCAGGTGATCGCGTCGCAGACCAATTTGCTGGCGCTCAACGCCACGATCGAGGCCGCGCGCGCTGGCGAATCGGGCCGGGGCTTTGCAGTGGTCGCATCCGAAGTGAAGAATCTGGCGAGCCAGACCGCCAAGGCGACGGACGAGATCCGCACCCAGATCGCCAGCATGCAGGAGGTGACGACGTCCGCAGTCGGCGCGATCCGCAAGATCGGCCAGACCATCGGCGAGATCAACGACGTGACCACGGCAATTGCCGCCGCGGTCGAGGAGCAGGGCACGGCGACGCGCGAGATCGCGCGCAACATCCAGCACGCGGCCGGCGGCACCAGCGAGGTCTCCTCAAACATCGTCGGCGTCTCGACTGCGTCCGCCGAAGCCGGCTCCGCCGCGACCCAGGTGTTAGACGCCTCCGCCGCGCTCCGCAGCGAAGCCGAGACGCTGCGCGCCGAAATCGATGCATTCCTGAACAACATCAGGGCAGCGTGATGAGGCTCCCATCATTTCGGGGCGCGACGCGGTCGCGAACCCAAAATCTCGTGCCACAAGCTCTGGATTGCGGGTTCGCGCTTTGCGCGCCCCGGAACGACAGCCATGCGCTAAGACGCTTCAGTTGCGGTTTGCCGAAGATATTGCGCGGAACGGCAATTTCGGGAAGCCGCGTCACCTTTTCAGCTGGCGTGCGGCGACCGTAGCGGCTAAGTCCTTAGGCCATGCATTCGAAGACCGACAAGATTCAGTCCTCGGCCGAGGCATTGCGATACCCCTGGGAGGCTCACCCCGGGCCCGACCAGGTCGTCGAGGTGATGCCGGGCGTATTGTGGGTGCGGCTGAAGCTGCCGTTCCGCCTCAACCATGTGAACATCTACCTGATCGCCGATGGCGACGGGTTTGCCATGGTCGATTCCGGCTTCGGCAATGAGGAGACCATCGCCGCCTGGACGACGCTGTTTGAAGGGCCATTGTCGCATGTGAAGGTGAACCGGCTGATCGTCACCCATTCGCACCCCGACCACGTCGGGCTCGCGGGCTGGATCGTCGAGCGCTTCAACTGCCCGCTCGAAATGTCGCAGGTCGAATATCTGCAATCGGTCTATCACCAGAACCGCGGCACCGAGGAGCGGCGGAACGCGCAGCGCCTGTTCTTCCGCCGCCACGGCATGGACGAGAGCCTGACCGAACAATTGCTCGGCCGCGGCTCGGATTATCTCAAGCGCGTCTCGGTGCTGCCGCCCTCCTATCGCCGTATTTCCAACGGCGACGAAGTCACGATCAGCAGCCGCCGTTTCAAGGTGATCACCGGCGGCGGGCATGCGCTCGACCAGGTGACGCTTTATTGCGCCGCCGACAAGCTGTTCCTCTCCGCCGACCAGGTGCTAAGCAAGATCTCGCCAAATGTGAGCGTCTGGGCGGTCGAGCCGGATCAGAATTCGCTCGGCGAATATCTGGCCTCGCTCGCGAGCCTCACCACGACGCTCCCCTATGACGTGATGGTGCTGCCGGGCCACGGCGTGCCCTTCTACGGACTCAAGACGCGCATCAAGCAGCTTGCCGATCACCACGAGGAGCGCTGCCGGCTGATCGCGGAGGCCTGCCGCGACGTGCCGCAGACATCGGCAGAGCTCGTGCCGGTCGTGTTCCACAAGCACGTGCTGGACGCGCACCAGATGGGTTTTGCCGCCGGCGAATTGATCGCCCATGTCAATTACATGCTGGTCGAGGGCCGGCTGACCGCGCAGGAAGAAGACGGCGTGCTGCGGTTCAGGACCACCTGAGGCACGTAGAGAGCTTCCGGCTGTCCATCCGTCATCCCTGCGCAAACGGCTTTGCCGTTTGTCGCGGGAGGCGCTCGCGTCAGCGAGCCTCGAAGGATGAACGGCCCCGCTGCTAGGACGCCTTTCACGCCGACTTGATCCAGATCGGCTCAGCGGCGGCCCCATGTTATATCCATGCTGTGCAGGAATGGGCCGCCAGGGCAGCAATTCCGTTCTCGACAGCGCAGTTGGAAACGCTCTAAAAAGGCGCCCTAGCCGTCCGGTTCCCTAAAAGCTCAAATCCAGGTCTTGCGATGGACTACAGCCAGTTTTTCAGTGCCGCACTCGGCCGTCTTCACGATGAAAGGCGCTACCGTGTCTTCGCTGACCTCGAGCGCATCGCCGGCCGCTTCCCGCATGCGATCTGGCATTCGCCGAAGGGCCAGCGCAATGTCGTGATCTGGTGCTCGAACGATTATCTGGGCATGGGCCAGCATCCGAAAGTGGTGGGTGCCATGGTGGAGACCGCGACACGCTTCGGCACCGGTGCAGGCGGCACCCGCAACATCGCCGGCACCCATCATCCGCTGGTGCAGCTCGAAGCCGAGCTCGCGGACCTGCATGGCAAGGAAGCTGCGCTGCTCTTCACTTCGGGCTATGTCTCCAACCAGACCGGGATTGCCACCATTGGCAAGCTGATCCCGAACTGCCTGATCCTGTCAGATGCCCTCAACCACAATTCCATGATCGAAGGGATCCGCCAGTCCGGCTGCGAACGCATCGTATTCCGCCACAACGACATGGCGGATCTCGAGGAGCTGTTGCGCGCAGCAGGGGACAAGCGGCCCAAGCTGATCGCTTGCGAGAGCCTCTATTCCATGGATGGGGACGTCGCGCCGCTGGCCAGGATCTGCGATCTCGCGGAGCGCTATGGCGCCATGACCTATGTCGACGAGGTGCACGCGGTCGGCATGTACGGCCCGCGTGGCGGCGGCATCGCAGAACGCGATGGCGTCATGCGCCGGATCGACATTCTCGAGGGCACGCTCGCAAAGGCGTTCGGCTGCCTCGGCGGCTATATCGCCGCCAAGGGCGAGATCATCGACGCGGTGCGCTCCTATGCGCCGGGCTTCATCTTCACCACCGCTTTGCCGCCGGCGATCTGCTCTGCCGCGACTGCCGCAATCCGGCATCTGAAGACCTCGAACTGGGAGCGCGAACGGCACCAGGACCGGGCCGCACGCGTGAAAGCGATCCTCTCCGCGGCAGGTCTGCCTGTGATGTCGAGCCAGACCCATATCGTGCCGCTGTTCGTCGGCGATGCCGAGCGCTGCAAGCAGGCCTCCGACATCCTGCTCGATGAGCACGGCATCTACATCCAGCCGATCAACTATCCGACCGTCGCCAAGGGCACCGAGCGGCTGCGCATCACCCCCTCGCCCTATCACGATGACGGCCTGATCGATCAGCTGGCAGAGAGCCTGCTGCAGGTCTGGGAGCGGCTCGGGCTACCGTTGAAGCAGCAGTCGCTGGCGGCGGAGTAGCCTCGATCGATCTGGTAGGATGGGTAGAGCGGAGCGAAACCCATCACATCCGCGCCGCGACTCGGAATGGTGGGTTTCGCTTCGCTCTACCCACCCAACAATTCGAGGCCGCCCTCCGCACCTTAACGACGATCCTGCATTACCGCGCGAGAAGGGAATTTCCCTGTCGCTTGCGCCGGGCTAAGGCGCTAGATTTGCTGCAAGAAATTAGGCGGGCGTTGCAGGGAGTAGAGCAGCAATGCTGCACGACTGGGGCGTCATAGGGGCGGCCTTCGGCTACATCGGGTTCCTGTTCCTGGTGGCGAGTTATGGCGACCGGTTGTCGCCGGATCAGCGCGGGCGCGCCAGCGGGCTGATCTACCCGCTGTCGCTCGCGATCTATTGCACCTCCTGGACCTATTTCGGCTCGGTCGGGTCTGCGACCCGCACCAGCATCGAATTCCTCGCGATCTATGTCGGCCCGGTGCTGATGATCGGGCTGTGCACGCCGCTGTTGCGTCGCATCATCCACCTCGCCAAGGCCCAGAACATCACCTCCATCGCCGACTTTATCGGGGCGCGCTATGGCAAGAGCCAGGCGGTCGCTGTCACGGTTGCGGTGATCGCCATCATCGGATCGGTTCCCTACATCGCCCTGCAGCTCAAGGCGGTGGCCTCTTCGCTCGAGACCATCCTGAGCGAAGACCACGCCATTTCACGCATTCCGATCATCGGCGACATTCCCCTCCTGGTGACGCTCGCGATGGCAGCATTCGCCGTCCTGTTCGGCACCAGGCAGACCGATGCCACCGAACATCAGCACGGGCTGATGCTGGCGGTTGCAACCGAATCCATCGTCAAGCTGGTCGCCTTCCTCGCTGCCGGCGCCTTCGTGACCTTCTGGATGTTCTCGCCGCATGAGCTCGTCCAGCGCGCGATGAAGACGCCGGAGGCGGTGCGCGCAATCGACTATGTGCCTTCGGCCGGCAATTTCCTGATCACCACGCTGCTGTCGTTCTGCGCCATCGTGCTGCTGCCGCGGCAGTTCCATGTCAGTGTAGTGGAGAATGCGTCCGACGCCGAGGTGCGCCGTGCGCGCTGGCTGTTCCCGCTCTATCTCGTTGCCATCAACTTGTTCGTGATACCCATCGCGCTGGCCGGCATGATCACCTTCCCGTTCGGCGCGGTGGACAGCGACGTCTATGTGCTGGCGCTGCCGATCGAGGGCAATGCGCCGTGGCTATCGATGGGCGTGTTCGTGGGCGGGCTGTCGGCGGGCACCGCGATGGTCATCGTGGAATGCGTAGCGCTCTCGGTGATGGTATCGAACGACATGGTGGTGCCGCTGGTGCTGCAGCGGGCACCTCGCTCCCGTGCTGCGGCCGCATTCGGCGACTTCCTGTTGAAGGTACGGCGCTTTGCGATCTTCGCCATCATGGCGATGGCCTATCTCTATTACCGCGCGCTCGGCCACACCCAGCTCGCCGAGATCGGACTGTTGTCCTTCGCGGCCATCACCCAGCTTGCGCCAGCCTTTTTCGGCGGGCTCATCTGGCGCCGCGGCACCGCACGCGGCGCCATCGGCGGGATGCTGGTCGGCTGCGCGGTGTGGATGTACACGCTGTTCCTGCCGAGCTTCCTCGACACCAACACCGCTGGCATCCTCTTGCTGCAGCACGGGCCGTTCGGCATCGAGGCGCTACGGCCGCAGTCGCTGTTCGGCACCGATCTGCCGCCGCTCCTGCACGGGGTGCTCTGGAGCCTGTCGCTGAACGTCGCGACCTTTATCCTGTTGTCGTTGTGGCGACAGCCCTCCTCGATCGAGCGGCTGCAGGCCGATCTGTTCGTCCCCAATGAGCTCGCTCCGACCGCACCGAGCTTCCGCCGCTGGCGCACCGCGGTCACCGTGCACGACATCCAGAGCACGGTTGCGCAATATCTCGGCGCCGAGCGGGCCCGCCAATCCTTCGAGGCCTTCGCGCTGACCCGCCATTCAAGGCTCGATCCCGAGGCGCCCGCCGACTTCGAATTGCTGCAGCATGCCGAGCACCTGATCGCCTCCTCGATCGGCGCGGCATCCTCGCGGCTCGTGATGTCGCTGCTCCTGAAGAAGCGTACTGTCTCGGCCAAAGCCGCGCTGAAGCTGCTCGACGATTCCCACGCCGCGTTTCACTTCAACCGCGAGATCATGCAGGCGGCGCTCGACCATGTACGGCAGGGCATCGCAGTGTTCGACGCCGACCTGCATCTGATCTGCTCCAATCAGCAGTTCGGCGAAATCCTTGGGCTGCCGCCGCATCTCGTGCAGATCGGCATTCCATTGAGCGAGATCCTCGGCTTCATGGCGGAGATGAGCCTCTCCGACTTCGACGACGGCGAGGCCTTCATCACGCGGCGGCTCGATGCCTACACCACCGAGGGCGAACCTTATCTGGAGCACCTGCCCGACCGCCATATGGTGGTCGAGGTGCGCTCAAACCGCATGCCGGATGGCGGCCAGGTCATCACCTTCACCGATGTCACGCCCTCGTTCGAGGCGGCCGAAGCGTTGGAGCGCGCCAATGCCACGCTGGAAAAGCGCGTGCGCGAACGCACAGAGGAATTGACCCGGCTGAATTCCGAGCTTGCGCTCGCCAAGAGCGCGGCCGAGGACGCCAACATCTCCAAGACCCGCTTCCTGGCTGCGGCGAGCCACGACATCCTGCAGCCGCTCAATGCGGCGCGCCTCTATGTGACAAGCCTCGTCGAGCGTCAGAATGGCGGCGAGGATTCGCGGCTTGTTGAAAACATCGACGATTCCCTCGAGGCAATCGAGGAAATCCTGAGCGCGCTGCTCGACATCTCCAGGCTCGATGCCGGCGCCATGACGCCCTCGATCTCGAGCTTCAAGATCGGCGACCTGATGCGTTCGCTGGAGATCGAATTTGCTCCGATCGCGCGCGCCAAGGGGTTGGACCTTACCTTCGCGCCCTGCTCGCTGGCAGTGGAATCCGACCGCCTGCTGCTGCGGCGGCTCTTACAGAACCTGATCTCGAACGCAATCAAATATACACCGCATGGCCGCGTGCTGGTCGGCTGCCGCCGCCCCGGTGGTTCACTGAAGATCTGTGTCTATGACACCGGCGTCGGCATTCCTCCGCTCAAGCGCGGCGAGATCTTCAAGGAGTTTCACCGCCTCGAGCAGGGCGCGCGGATCGCCCGCGGCCTCGGGCTTGGGCTCTCGATCGTGGAGCGGCTGTCGCGCGTGCTCAAGCATAGAATCGCGCTCGACGGCAATACGAGCGGAGGCTCGGTGTTTTCGGTGACCGCGCCGGTTGCGAAAGCGGTCAACCACACTGCCGCCGTCACCAGCGCCACGCCGCTCGCTAAGCGGCCGATCTCCGGCGCGCTGATCGTCTGCATCGAGAACGATGCCGCGATCCTCGACGGCATGAAGACGCTGCTAACCGCCTGGGATGCCGAGGTGATCGCGGTCGCCGATCCGGAAGCCGCGATCGAGGCAGTCGAGCATCTGGGCCGCCCCGTCACGGGTCTTCTGGTCGACTATCATCTCGACCGCGGCAATGGCGTCGCCGCCATCCGCGACATCCGCCGCCGTTTCGGCGAGGCGATTCCCGCCATCCTGATCACGGCGGATCGCAGTCCCCATGTCCGCGCAGCCGCTCGCGACGAGAACATCGCGGTGCTCAACAAGCCGCTCAAACCGGCCTCGCTGCGCGCGCTGCTCGGACAATGGCGTATTCAGCAGATGGTGGCGGCGGAGTAGGCCGCGTCATTGCGACGACCAAGCGCGCTCGAGAAAAATCTGCTTGTGCTCGCGCTCTTCGGTCGCCTTCAGCCGCGGCTCGGGCCCGGAGGCATCGCGCGTCTGACCGTTGCCGAGGGGCCCGCGCGATCGACCATTATCGCTTCTATCAGCTCGACGGCGAAAAAGGACAGCACGAGGCCCACCATCGGCACTGACGGAATCAGGTATCGCAAGACGTCGAGGGTGTGGGCCGCGGCGACGGTCGCGATCGAAGCCGCCCACATCACGATCACGATACCCGCGCGCGTCACGAACTCGGGGCGCCGCCGCCGCACAGCCGTCGCCATCCAAAATATGACGGCGACAACAAAGGCGGCGGACAAGGCCTTGTACAAATAGGCGGAGATAACCGGGAAATCGGACAGCAGGCCGATCGGAACTGGTCCGCCTTGCAGATCGATCAGCTGCGCCGCCCGGCCGTGCCGCGTCATGATGTCGGATACGTGCGGCACGTCGTCGGTGGACACAGGTATGGCGGGGTCGAGCCCGTAGGGCGGCCAAGCGACCGAGGCCCCATAGGCCATCTGACGAACGAACTTGATGGCGTAGGCCATCGGCCGGTCGCGCACGGCAGTCAGAAAGATACGCCGATAGACTTCAGTCGCGCCGGCGGCATTCCCGGTCTCGTTGGCAACGTCTCGATCCAGTTCGGTGTCGAAGAGGCAGGCGTCGCCAAAGAATCCGAGCACGGGCCAGCGACCCGGCTCGGCGGCAAAATCGGCGGCAAGGTGCGCCATCGTTGGGTCGGCGCGATTGCGGGCCGCTGACGCGATCTCGCGTCGCGCCGCATCGCTTGCAAGCACGATGTTCAGGTGATTGCAGAACAGCGTTTTGGGCACGAACACGGCCGAGGCTTGGTCGGAGTTGGAAGCCCCGAGCCTGGAACCGGCGGCAAGGAGCGCCAGCGCCGCCGCGATGGATATCGCAATCACGGCAAGGCGCGCGAAGGTGTCAGGCCGGGCGAGGCAGGCGCCTATCAGGACGGCAGCGATTGGGACCAGGAAGCCCTGCGATCTGAAACATGCCGCGAGCGCCGCGCACGGGATGGAGACCGCGACCGCGCAGCACCGCGCCGTTTTGCCGACACAGGTGGCAACGAGCAATCCGGCCACTGCCAGATTGAGGAAGACCGCAAAGAGCAGCTCTGCGGTGAGGACGTTCCTGAACAGCAGCAGCCCCGGATATGTCGCCACGAGGATAATCGGCACGAGCCCAGCGGCGTTGCGCGTCGCCAGCCGGACCGTTGCTGCGAGCGCCAGGATCAGGACCGCCCACGCCGCATCCTGCAAATACACTACCGTCCGAAGGCCGCCTCCGAGCGCAAACGTCACGGCCAGGAAGGTCGGGTAGCCCGGATCGCGCCCACCCGCCACGGTCGGCCGACCTGCCTCGAGCGTGCGAAACGCCGATTCCACAAAGGGGGGTGTGTCGCCCCAAACGACCGGGACCGCCGGCCGGAAGGACACAACGATCGCCACCAGCAGCGTGATCCAAATCAGCGTGCTCCAAGTCAGCACGGCCCACGGGGAGCCGAAGCTGGCCAGCGAGGCGGCTCCGCCCAATACACGCGTTGGAGCTGCGCGGTTGGACCGCACGATCATCCGTCCATACAGGAGCGAGTTCCAATGCCGCCCAAGCTTCATGCTAGACGAGAACGCTCCACAAGACCATTGTTGCGCACTGCGTGCTTCCGGCTCCATCGACACGATGGTCGACGCCTGCATTCCGCCAAGCGGACCACCTCATCACGCCACATCAGGGCGCCATGCGATGACGCCTTCCGTACGGGCTCGTACCTCAGGCGAGGCGAGACAAGTCGCAACTGCCTCGTAGCCGGGAGCGGCGGGATAAGGCGCGACACGGGTCGGCGGACTGTGATTGGCGGGACAAAGGATTATCGCTTCATCTGCGCCAACCGCAGCCAAATCCAGAATCGCGGATGATCGCGTCAGCAAGAAAAGTGGGCGTACGCCCAGCCCGCGACGCTGGCGCAAGTGGCCGCTTAGCGCTTCCTGCGTGGCCTGGTCCAGTCCTTGTTCCACCATGTCGACGATAAAGGCGGCCGCGCCCTCGGACTCCAGCCCGACGATCAAGGCGACAAGGGCATCCGACACCATGGCTCCTTCATCGACCAGCCAGCTCAGTATCCGATCGACGCGCGATTTGAGGGCGGGGTCGGCATCCTGCCGCGCTCGAGCCGCAGCACCACCGTCCGTCGACCTCTCCAAACCAAGGAAGCATGCATCGGGCAAAGTCTCAGCCAAACGCCGAGCCAACCTGGTTTTGCCGCTGCCCAGCGGGCCAATGATGTAGTTGAGCGGCCGAATATCGCTGAGCTCGAACTGTTCACCGCCCCAGGGCCAGGGAAGCTCAAAGGTGACGTTGAGCTCCGCGGTTGGCTTCAACAGGCGCGCCAGCTCTCCGGGAGCCGGCGCTTGGCCGCGGACAAGGTCGGCCCGGACCTCGCGGACTTTCTCGACCGTACCAACAAGCTCGCGAATTCGACCTTCGAGACTAGCTTGATGCGCGGCCAGGGCAGGCTCCAGGCCCTCAGTGGCGCCTCCCAGGGCTCGCACTATCTGCGCGAGGCTAAGACCGAGCCTGCGAAGTGCCACGATCTCGGCGGCCTGGGCCATTTGCTCAGGACCGTAGGCTCGCCACCCGGCCGGGGTGCGGCCCGGAGCTACCAGGCCACGTTGCTCGTAGAGCCGGAGCGCCTTAATGGAGACGCCCAGCCGCTTCGCCGCTTCGGACGGAGTTAGGAATCGGATGGAAACCCCCACGACTCACCTCATTGCTCGCTGCCTGGCAGACCTTATGGAGGTTGCCCCAGGGGACAGGTCAACGGGTTCTTTGTCGCTCTCGGGGGGCTGCAAACGCCAGGGAACTGCCCCCCCGCTCCTGATCCTTGTCGTCCGGGAGCGAGGAGACTAGCATTGCCTGCGGTTGCGACTGCGCCTGCATCATGCGATTCATGCTTGGAGCTCGCGAGGCGTTCATGCCGGAAAAGCCCTACATCACGTTGCCGCATCGCGCAGTCGTCTTTGTCGGAGACGGCCGGAAAGCGCTTTTTCTCCTCAATGAAGGCACGGCGCTAGAGCCACGCCTGAAAGTGCAGCGGGTCCTCGAAGACGAGAACCCGCCAACCCGTGAACAGGGCTCGGACAGGCCGGGACGGGCGCTATCCCGCGTCGAGTCCAACCGCAGCGCGATGGAGCAGACCGACTGGCACGATCTCGAGAAACATCGGTTCGCCCGCACTGTTGCCGACGCCCTGGACAGGCTGCTGCAGCAGTCACAAGCAGAGCGGATTGTGATCGTCGCACCGCCGCGGACGCTTGCGGACCTGCGCCGATCATTCTCTCCGGCAGTCTCGAAGCGTATTGTCGCGGAAATTGCCAAGGACCTGACCGGGCTGACCGTCAGCGACATCTTGCAAAATCTGACCGCCTGAATCCTACCGCGCCTGCGATTGCAGCTTGAGCTCATACACGGCCGTGCCAAACATCGAGGGCACCTCGCGCTCCGCGCCGGGCCCCACGACGCGCTCCAGCGCGACATAGACGGAAAACGAGTTCAGCCGGCATTCGGCCTTCCAATACTCGGCGAGCACTGTGCATTCATTCGCCGCCATGTTGTAGAGCGTGCGGCGCGCGCTGTCCTGGGACGCCGTCGAGGGCACGTCGCGCGGATCAGACACGCCCTCGATGCGGGCGCGGAACGTCGTCGTGATCCGGATGATGGGATCGGGACCGAATGCCGAAGGGGCCGGCTCGGGGCCCGCGAAGGTTGCCGGCTGGGCCGACGCGGTTGCAACCAGTGCCAGCGCCGCAAATGTAACAGCAAGAAGACTTCTCATGATCGCCCCAAACCATGCAACCACGGCATCGGCCATTCGATGCCGGCGCATGCGATCTCTAGGCCTCCTGCGCGTCCCGATCATGACAGTGCGGCAAATCAGCCGGCGATCTGGAACCGAATCTGGTGAAGCCGGTTTAGCATTCAAAGTCTTCCGCTGCCGCTGGAGTGAGCGCCATGGATAAGGATCGGATTGCGGGTACCGCAGAGGATTTCGCAGGAAAGGCCGAGGCTGCGGTCGGCAAAATGACCGGGGATCCCGGAACCGAGGCCTCGGGTCGCCTGCGCGAGGCAGCCGGCGCCGCGCAAGATTTGTATGGCCAGGCCAAGGACAAGACGCGCGAGGCGGCAGACAGCGCCTCCACCTATGTCAAACAGGCCTATGAGAACGGCGGCGACGCGTTGCGCGACGGGTCGGAAGCGCTGGCCAGAAAGGTCCGGGACAATCCGATCGGATCGATCCTGATCGCCGGTGGCATCGGCTTTGCGCTCGCCTTGTTGATGATGCGGCCCTCGCCGCCCCCACGCCGCGGCCGCCGCTATTACGGTTGACCGACCCTAGATCGCAACGATGAAGGACTTGGCGGAGATGAAGTCGTGAGTGACGATATTCCGCTGGCGCCCTACCTCCATGAGGGCCTCGATCCGCCCGCGGCGCCGAAGTCGGCTTTCGCGCAGGCCTCCGGGGCGGCCACAAGCACGGTCCGCGGCATCAGCGACGCCATCGAGGCGGGGCGCAAACCCGGCATGCCGCTCAGCATTCTCAGCAATATCGCGCGCGAGGCGCCACTGGGCTCGCTGCTCGTCGCCTTCCTGCTGGGCGTAGCTGTCGGCCGGCGTATTCGAGCGTAACCGGCTAGGCGTCGCTGCTCGGCCAGAAGTAAAGGACGCAGAACATCGCGAGATTGACCAGCCAGCTCAGGAGTGCCGGCACGAGCGACAATGCCGGCACCTGCGTCGCGACGATTCTGTCTATGACGACGATAGCGATCCATCCGCCGATCACGCAGACCGGATCCCATCCGATGTCTCGCAGCCGCATCGCCTGGAGCATAAAGCTCGCACCCGTGAAGAGCAGCACGACGCAGGCGACCGGCCAGCTCAGCATGTCCCAGGTCAAATGCGAGCCTTTGGGGACGTGAATGCCGCCGCTGGCGATGATCGCAAGGGTGACGGCTATCATCAGCACGACCAGAGCGGTATTGGACAGAAAATACTGCAGCCGCCCCAAACGGGCGTTGAAACCGAAGATGAAATCGAGCATGGACATGCTCCCGTTTCCGGGAAGCCTGTTCGCGAAACGTTTGCGAAGGATGAAGGACGGGGACCCGGCTACAATCTATGGTTTCGGAACTGTTTGTCGGATAATTAAGAAGCGTTTTCGTTCGTTATCGAGCGCTTGGATCACGTCATCGGCCTTCTCACCCCGCCTTGCGCACGGTGGCCAGGATCTCCGCGACATTGCTCTTGAGCGCGCCGGCCTGGTCCTGCAGCGCGGCAGCGGCTGCGAGTGTCTGTTCGTTACGGCAGGCTTCAAAAATTCAGATCACGAAGAAACCGTGGGTCGCGTCGCGGCGAAGCTGCTCGACGAGACCGTATTCCCAATCGAGATAGGCCTGCATCGCCTCGTGCGCGACGCCGATGCCTTCATAGGGCCGCCGGTAGCGCTGCGACGGATCAGGCTTGGGCAAAGGTTGCGGCGGGCCCACTTCAAGCGCGCCATCGTAGCCACCGTCGAGCACGTAGACCTCCCATGCCATCTGCGCGAGCCACGATGCCGTCATGTCGGCGCGGACGCTCTTGTCGTCGGATAGCAGAATGCGGGCGCCGCGCACGGGAGCTGCCATGTCGATCTCCTGCACGAGCTGGCCGCCCGGATAATGTCGAAAGCCTGCGAGGTGGCCGGCCGCATAGTCCTCCTCGGAACGGACATCGAAGCGATAGAGCGTGCGATCGCCTTGGGCCGCGAGCGCGACTGCTTCGCGCGGACCGATATTGCGGACGCCGGCGCGGTAGGCGACGTCACGGGCGTTGTCCTTCGCGCCCTCGAACAGCCCGATTTCGCCACGCCTGGCGGCGCCGTGCTCGAGCTTGTGACGTGCCAGCGTCCAGCCGATGGTGCCGTTGCGCAAGGCGCACACCTTGTTGGCCACGCCGGCGTTGATCAGCGACTGTGTGCCGATGATCGATCGCGTCCGACCCGCGCAATTGACGATGATGGTGGTGTCGGGATCGGGCGCCGCATGACCGGCACGCAGCACGAGCTCCGCGCCCGGCACGCTGACCGAACCGGGGATGTTCATGGTCGCATATTCGTCGAACCGGCGGACATCGAGAATGGCGACATTGGCCTTGTCCGCAATCAGGGAGGCGACCTCGTCGGCGCTGAGTGACGGCGTGTGACGCCGCGCCTCGACCAGTTCGCCGAATGCTTTGGCGTAGGAATTGACGTCCTGGAAGAGTTCGTAGCCGGCCGCCCGCCAGGCCTGAAGGCCGCCGTCGAGCGCGCGGACGTTGCTATAGCCTAAAGATGTAAAGCGCTCGGCCGCTGGTCCCACCAGGCCTTCGCCGTCGTCGTAGAGCACGATCGGCACAGTTTTTCGCGGCAGCCTCACCGCGGCCTCGACCGCGATCCGCTCCGCCGCCATGTTGGCCGCGAACAAGGGATGGCCGGTGGCAAACGCCGCCTCATGCCTGAGATCGAGCAGCGCAATCTCCTCGCGCAGGAGCAGCGTGGTTCGGATGTCCTGGGGTGTTACGAGAGGCAGGGTCAAGGGTGGCTGGTCCGGAACAAAAGAGCAATCATTGCCGTCACCTACTCCACCGCCGGATAGATCAGTGTCAAGGCCGCGCGTCCATGCTTGCGATAAACGAGGAAATCCGAATCCAGCGTGAGGACGGCGTGCCGCTCGTGAATTTCCGACATGCGCACGATGCATGCGTCGGCGAGCGACATCGGCATGTCCCGGTACTTCTGAAGCAGTTTGCGCAGAGCGCCGATATGCTCGTCGATCTGGAACGCGACGCTCAGCGCGCCGTTGTCGATGAACTCCAGGAGGGCGTCCTGCGCCTTGGGGTAGCGAGCGAGCAAGTACGTCGCCTCGGCGAGCACCGGTTCACAGACAAGCAGGGGCGCGTCGAGTTCCTCGAAACGTTCCGCAACCCAGCGGTGGTTCTGTTCCGCCCGATCGAAAAAGGCGACCAGCGGCCCCGTATCAACGATGGCGACGGTCATTGCGGCCGAAGCCCGCGAGATGCTTGGGATTCGAGGCCAGGTCAGGCACACCGGAATCGACGATGCCGCGCGACCGCTTGGTCAGCCCGGCAAGGCTCGGATCACGGCGTCTCTTGCCAGACGATTCGAGGACGAGGCGCAACCCTTCCTCGACCAGATCGCGGAGCTTGCGGCCCCGCAAGGCCGCCTCCGCCTTGGCCCGACGATAGAGCTCGTCGGGGACCTCAACCGTGGTCTTCATGAATTTCTCCGCGACCGGACAACCATAAAGCCATATTTATGGCAGGCGCAAGGGATCTGATTGAAGATCCGCCCCGGCACCAAATTAAAGCGGTGATGCGAACGGAGCTTCGGGCAGTTCTGGCAATCCCCGGGAGAGGGCGCTGTCCACGCAACCCGTGCCCTGATGATTAAGATTTCAATTGCCGCCGGCGGGGAGCCGCTGCCGGGCTTTGCTACAGCTTCAGTCGCTTGAAAATCCCCTCCGGCATGAGGCGGATGATCAGCATCACCAAGAACCATACGGATCGCACGTAGATCACGTCCTTGCGCCGATTAAGGCCAGCGAGCACGGCTTCGCCGACCTCGGCCGGGGTCGCCGTGATGATCGGTGGCAGCTTCATATGCTCCGTCATTCTGGTTCGAACGAACCCCGGCTTGACCGTCATCACGTGAATGCTGCTGCTGATCGCCATGCTATTTCGCAAGCCGGAGAGGAAGGCGCTAAACCCTGCCTTTGCGGAACCATAGACATAGTTGGAGCCTCGTCCCCGGTCGCCCGCCACGGACGAGATCCCGACAATGGCGCCATGCCCGCGCGCACGAAATCGCTCGGCGAAGAGCGAGAGGATCAGCGCCGGGCCCTCGTAGTTCGACCGCATGATCTCGCTGGCGTGATCCATGTCGGTTTGCGCGCGGCGCTGTTCGCCGAGAAGGCCCACGACGGAGATGACGACATCCGGAAGGCTGGGCAGCGCATCGACAAACGCGGCAAACGACTTCGTCGAAAGCACGTCAAACGCGTGAATGGTGACATCGCGGCCCGTGCGTGCCGAGATGTCGTTGGCCTCGCGCTGAAGTTCAGGCAATGTGCGTCCTGCGAGCCGCACCGTCCATTGGTCTTGCGCAAAGGCAAGCGCGGTTGCCCTGGCAATGTCCGACGTGCCTCCCAGGATCAGAACGGCTTTTTCGGCTATGGCCATCGGCTCCTCTCAAATCCCAATGCGCGCGGCAAGGCGCGATTTGATCTTTCCGCTGGGGTCGATCGTCCGCCGCACCTCGCGGAAGCCCGACAGGTCGGGATAGCCTGCTTCAAAGGTCGTTCGCGACTGCCGGGCATCCTTTGCCAGATAAAGCCTGCCGCCTGCCGCGACCACGAGCTCGTCAAGCTCGTCGAGGAACGAAAACAGATTGCGCTCGATCGGAAAGTCCAGAGCCAATGTGTAACCTTCCATCGGAAAAGACATCACGCCGCTTCCCTCGCCGAGCTTCTTCAACACCGCCAGGAATGAGGAGCCGCCGCGTCTGGCGATCCGATCGAGCATGTCGGCCAGCGCGCCTTCCGCATTCTTTGTGGGAAGCACGCTTTGGTGCTGCACGAAGCCGCGCCGACCATAGATCCTGTTCCAATTGCCCAGCGCATCGAGCGGAAAAAAGTAGGGATGAGCGGGAATCAGGAAGGGAGCGACGGCCTTTCGCGCACCCGTGCGAAAATAGAGCTCGTTGAATGCCGCGACGGTCCAATGGTTCAACACAAACGAGGGCGCGTCGAACGGCACCGACAAGGCAGGCTTTCGCGGTGGAAATCGATTCCCGTGCCGCTGTTCGTCGAGTTGGTCGGCCGAGGCGTGTTCGCCCAGAAATATCAGCGAGCGCCCGAGACGTGCGCCCCTCGCAAGGCAGTCGATCCAGGCCACCGAATAAGTGACACTCTCGCTGCTATCAAGCGCGGCGATGGCGGCGCCAAGATTATCCGCGACGATCGCCCTCTGGCGGATCCAGCCGGTCTCGACGGGCCGGAGCCGGATCGTCGCCTCGAGAATCGTGCCGGTCAGGCCCATTCCACCAATGGTGGCGCGAAACAAATCCGAATGTTCGTCACGCGATGCGCGAACCGTGTCGCCTGTGGGCAGTGCCAATAGCAGCGTCTCGACATATCGGCCAAAGCCGCCCTCGCAGTGGTGGTTCTTGCCATGCACGTCGGCCGCGATCGCTCCGCCCACGGTGATGAAGCTCGTACCGGGCACGACATAGGGAAAGAACCCGCGGGGCAGAAAGGTCGCAATCAGGTCTGACAGCAGCAGGCCGGATTCTACTGTCGCCTGACCCGTGGCGGAATCGAAAGCGCGCATACGGTTGAGGTGAGCCGTCGCGATCGTCTGACGGACGCCGATGGCGGCGTCGCCATAGGCGCGGCCATTGCCGCGGGCGACCGCCTGATCGCCCTCGGCCGTCGCGCGCCTGATAGCATCAGCCGCACGCGGACTGATCAGTTCGGTGTCAATGGTGGGATAGCGGCCCCACCCCGAAATCGCCGTCACTGTCTTTTAGCCCTCCGCGGGCGGCGCGCGCTTGCGGTCAGATCGCGATGGCCAGGATTTCAGCGATCAGGCCGAACGCAACCAGGCTGTTGAGATCCTTCAGGGCGAAGAGGACCGGATCATCGTCCAGTGCCCGTCGATGCGCCAACATAAGGATTCTGCTCAACCAATACATTAATATTGGGCAGATCAGCCATAGCGCATCCGGGCGGCGATAAAGATGGTGAACGGTGTCTGAAGAGATGTAGAGCGCAAATACAGTCACCGCGTTGAAGGCCGCGCCGGCGGCAAGTGCGGCGACGACGCTCAGGTCAGACTTCCGATAGTCGCGATTAGAGGGGTCGGGCAGATCGGCGTCAATACGCGCGGCCAGCTCGACATAGCGCTTGGTCAGCGCCAACATCGTGAAGATGAGAATCGAAAAGACCAGCAACCACGCGGACAATGGCACCGCAACGGCGGCGGCCCCTGCAATGACACGGGCCGTATACAGGACTGCAAGCGCAATCACGTCGACCAGCAATTTGCGCTTCAGATAGAAGGAATACGCCGTCGTGAGCACAAGGTAGAAGATCAGGACAGCCGCGAACTCGGGCGTGACACGGGATGCGAGCGCGACCGCGGCTGTGACGAGAAATCCTGCCGCGTAGAGTGCTGCCGCCGTCGGCACCGTTCCGGCCGCGAGCGGACGATTCTTCTTGGTCGGATGTTTGCGATCAGCTTCGATATCGGCGAGATCGTTGACGATATAGATCGCGGACGCGGCGAGCGAGAAGGCGACAAACGCCGCGATCGCGGCAGCGAAGGCGGGAAGATCAAAGCGGTGGGCTGTCGCCAACGGGACGAAGACGAGCGCGTTCTTCATCCACTGATGTACCCTCAGCAATTTCATCCACGCACGTGCGCGATTTGTCCTCGATGACAGGAAGACGGTTTCATCATCGAGCTCGGCAAGGCGGGCGCGTGTCGCCGCCTGCTCGCGCGCGGCAAATCGCTTTCGTGCAATCACCCAGATGGGATAATCGTCGGCGCTGCTTCCGATATAGTCGAATCCTCCGCTTCCGAAGGCATCGATCAGGCGCTGCGCCTTGGCAGCCTGGGTGAGGTCCTCGCTGCCGTTGGATGCAAACCAACCGGTGAACAGCCCAAGATGCTCGACAACGGCGCGAACATGATGCTCGTCGCAGGACGAGACGAGATAGACGGGCGCGCCGCTCGCGACCGAAGCGCGCACCACATTCAATACGTCCCCATCATAGGGGAGTTGGGCCGCATCGAAGGATGTCGTGGCTGCGATGTGGGATTTGAGCGCGGCTTTCCCGCTCCAGAGAGCACGCGCGGTTTCACCCAATCCAACCGCATTCTGGCCGAGATGTGCAAAGATGGACTCGAGCCAAAGGTTCGAACGTATGAGCGCGCGGTCGAGATCGACGACAAGCGGGATTGTCGCTGCCGCCCGGGCGAGCTGCGGCGCGGGTCGCATTGCCTCGCTCTCCCCTGCGGTGCGCTCGGGCGTGCTACTCCTGGACGCCTGGAACGAGAGAAACGCTGGCAGCCCCTTCAACATTCCTAAACCATCAATGTCCTGCGATCCGCCCTCGGCGTTTTCAGCTGCTTAACCTATTCAAACGACCTTAAGTTTTCGCAAAGAGGCTCGCTTTGATATTGCCCCGTCGCGATGCCGAGCAGTGCCGCCATCGCCTGTAAAGCGGACCGGCCTCGACCGGAATCATCAATCGGAGGTCGGCAAATTGATAGCGTCGGAGAGCCAGGGCGCGCGTGATGGCCAGCAGGAGTCGATCGTGGGCGAAACGCCGGGATCATCCCTGCGATCCAGCTGGAACGATGACCTCTCGACCGCTTCGCGTCGCATGCAGAAGCGGTGAACCATACTCACGGCAGAACGACGTCGAGAAACTCTTCGCTAACGGATAGTCGAATCGCGCCACATGATCTTGCCCGGAGAGCCAGCAGAAGGCTGACGGCAAGACGTATGCATTTGCCGTGAACGCACTACCGGTTGCCTTGCGACATCGCGAACAAAGGCACTTCACGAATTTGATGAAGGGCAGGTCGACCCCATATTCGACCAATCCGCAGAGACATCCACCGCGCGCCGTCACATCCCCGAATCCATCGTCTTGCAGGTCTATGCCGTTTTCGGAAGCAATGGCCGGAAGAACGACCGTTCATAGCGGATGAAGCAGCGGGTCTCTTTTGCGAAGGCCATGGCCTTCCGGACGTCTGGATCAGCGGCAGCATCCTTGCGGTACTGCTCGTAGGCCGCGAGGCTCGGAAAGCTGAACATCGCCAAGGCGACATCGCTCTCGCCTTCGGATGGCAGGAAGTAGCCGTGATGGATGCCGCCGAACCGCGGCAGCAGTTCAAGCCACATGGCACCATAACTTCGAACTCGGCGAGTTTGTACGGATCGACCTCGTAACGCAGGTAGCATGTAATCATGCAGTGATACTCCACCCGAAAATTGAACGAGTTCCTCACAATATCTGGAGCGTCAGATTCGCGCCATTCTAACCCTCATCGGGTCCGGAACCATTCAGGGAGGCGCGATATGGTTCAGGCGGAGTTCGCAGCGCGGCGGCGTTGCGCGCCCATGCGCGCGGCAAGTAGCAGCGCGGCGCGGCTCGCGCCTGGATCGGCGACGCCCTTGCCGGCGATATCATAAGCCGAGCCATGTGCCGGCGTGAGCACGGGAAACGGGAAACCACCGAGCAGCGTGATGCCCCGATCGAAGCCGATCAGCTTCATCGCGATCTGCCCCTGATCGTGATACATGGTCAGGACGCCGTCGAATTCACCCTTCCGGGCTCGGACGAACACCGTGTCGGGCGGCAGCGGTCCATGGCAATTGATGCCTTCTCTGCGCGCGGCCGCCACAGTCGGCGCGATGATGTCGATTTCCTCGCGGCCGAAATTGCCGCCATCCCCCGCATGCGGATTGAGGCCGGCGACCGCAATTCGAGGCGCAGCAAAACCACCGTCCTTCATCGCCTCGTTCGTCAGTCGCAGGCTGCGCAGGATGTTGTCGCCTGTGATCAGCGGCGCAACGCCCGAAATCGAGACGTGGGACGTGACTCGGGCGTTCCACAGATTCGGCAGAATGTTGAATTCGCTGGCGACACCGTTGAACGCCAGCACTTCGGTGACGAACACGATTTCGTCTTCGTAGCCCGGATGGACCAACCGCATCGCGGCCTTGTTGAAAGGCGTGAAGGTGACGATGTCGACGCGTCCAGCGTTCGCCAGCTTAAGCGCCCGCTTGAAATTCTCGAGGGCGAACCCTCCGCCGGCTCTGGATATCTGCCCGATCGGAACGTCTTTCGGATCGAGATGACCGAGGTCGAGCAAGATCGGCCGCTGGTGCACCGAGGGAATGCCGTCCTCGCTCGAAACAGTATCGATGTCGAGCGGCACACCCGCAACGCGCGCGCCTTCGGCCAGCACGCGACGATCGCCGATGACAAGGATCTGCGCGGCGGTAATGACCTCGCGATCGGCGAGCAGCCTCGCCGTCAACTCCGTGGCAATTCCGGCCGGATCGCCCATCGCGAGCGCGATGCGGGGACGGAGGTTCGGTTCAGTCGCAATGTCCATCAATATCTAGCTCTTCGAAACGTGTCGCCCGGCACCTAGCCAAGAACGTTGCGACAGGTCAACCTTCTGTATGCAGCATACAGCTATGATTTTAAAGGGCGCCGCCGTGGAGGCCCGGCGGCGCCCGAAGCGCTCCTTTGCTATTTCACGCCCCAGATCGCCTTATACTGGTCGCGATAGCCGTTATCGGGATCGAAGATGTTCTTCGGGCCGCCGTCATAGGCGATGTTGTTCGCCGTCACCAGGTGGATACCGGAAACGAAGCCCGACCAAGGCTGCTTGTTGAAGGCGCGGTTGAGTTCATCAACCAACTGCCAGCCCTGCTCGTTCAGCGGCTCCGGCACGGTACCCGCCTGATATTGCTTGGCACGAATGCGCTGGAACGCCGATTCCGAACCGTCGCCGGCGGAGATCGCCTTGGGCGTGCCGTCGCCCTTCATGCCGGCCGCCGCGAGCGAGGGACCCATGAAATCGAAATAGAGATCGTTGATCGCGAGCGAGTAGGTCCATTTCGCGCCGTACTTTTGCAACAGCGTCGTGGTCAGCTGCGGCATGCGCTGCGAGGTTTCGCCGATCGGGGAATCCACGAACTCCAGCACGGAGCAACCGCCGCACTTCTTGATTGCCGCTTCCATGGCGCGCGCCTTGAAGACCGCGATTTCGTACTGCGTATCCGTGAAGATGATGACGCCGGCCTTCCCGCCGGAATCGGCGATCGCCTGATAGGCCGCGGTCTCCGACACATCCTGCGGCGACGTCGTCACATTGGCGTAGATGCCGGCCTCCGGCTCGGGTCCCGGCTTGGTGCCGGAATGCCAGCCGACGACGATGGCTCCGGCCTTCGCCGCCGCGTCGAAAGCGACCTGCTGCTCCTTGGTGTCGAAGCCGCCAACGACGATGCCATCGGGCTTCAGCGTGAGCGCCTGATTCATTGCGGCGGTGCGCGCGGAGACTGTCCCCTGCCCGTCGATCACCGTCACTTTCCAGCCCGCGGCCTTCGCCGCTTCCTTGACGCCTTCGGAGGCGCCCAGAATCCCACCGTTCTTCAGATCACCGGCGACGAACACGACATGCTTGCCGGGCGCGACCTTCGGACCCGTCGTCGGGCCGTCCCACTTGTCGGCGCGTTCGGTTGCGGCCGCGGCCTTCTTCGTCGCCATCTCGATATAGTCGTCGGCCCTGGCAGCCGTCGTTGCGAAGGCGAACGCGCAGACGCTCGCCAGCAGTATCGTCTTCGTCACGTTTCAATCTCCCTTGGTGGTTGTTGCGGATTGCGTGGAAGCTGGTTGCGATGGGATTGACGGCGCGCGCGAGGAAGCTGCGCCGCGCCGCCGCTGCGCGTAGCCGGCAATGCCGATGGCAACCAGCAAGGTGACGCCATTGAACAGCGGCTCGACGAAGAACGACGCGCCGAACTGCTGGATCCCCGAGATGCCGATCGCAAGGATGGTGACGCCGACGATCGTGCCCCAGACGTTGACGCGGCCGGGCTTGATCGTGGTCGAACCCAGGAAGGCGCCGACCAGCGCCGGCAGCAGATATTCGAGGCCGACGCTCGCCTGGCCGATGCGCAGCCGCGATGCCAGCAGCACGCCGGCGAAAGCGGTGAGCAGGCCCGACGACACGAAGGCGATGATGGTGAAGCGGCGCACCGGAATGCCGTTCAGCGCAGCCGCCTTCGGATTGGCGCCGATGGCATAAAAGTAGCGCCCGATCGGCAGGTATTCGAGCACGATCCAGAGCGTGAGTGCGAGAGCGAGCACATAATAGCCGGTAATCGGCAGGTCGAGAAAGAACAGTCCGGCGATGTCATAGAAGCCTTCGGGCGCGACGCCAACCACCTGGTGGCCCTGCGAGTGCCACATCGCAATGGCGTAAAGGATGGTGCCGGTGCCCAGTGTCGCGATGAACGCATCGATCTGCGCGATCTCGACCAGCACACCGTTGAGGAAGCCGACGCAGCCGCCAAAGACCAGCACCGTCAGCACTGCGAGCGGCCAGGGAAATCCGAACTGGGTCTGCAGCGAGATCGCCAGGATGTGCCATAGCACGATGCCATAGCCGACGGTCAGGTCGATCTTGCCGGTAACCATCGGAATCATCACCGCGAGCGACAGAATCGCGATGATCGCCTTGTCGCCGATGATCGAGCGCAGATTGATCATGGTCGGGAAGGTCTCGGGCAACAGGATCGAGAACAGAATCGCGAGCAGCAGAGCGAGGATGACGAGACCGTAGACCGGGGCGAGCCGCTTGACCTGATCGAGCCGCGAGGCCTGCGCCAGCTCGAAGCGTGTGGGCTCCAGGGCCGTGGACTTGATTGATGACGCCACCTGTTCCTCCTCAAGCTGCCAGCTTGGACACCGAGGCGGCGTGGATCAGCCGCTCGATGGTGATGTCGTGGCCCGCAAGCTCGGCGACGATCCGGCCGCGCGAGAACACCAGGGCACGATGGCAAAGCCGCGCGACCTCCTCGAAGTCGGTGGAGACGACGATGACGGAAAGCCCGGTCGTTAGCGCCTCGTCGAGCAGCCGATAGATCTCGGCCTTGGCGCCCACGTCGACGCCGGCGGTCGGATCCTCGGCGATCAGCACCTTGCCGCCGATGGTGAGCCAGCGCCCGACGACGACCTTCTGCTGATTGCCGCCCGACAGCGCCTCGATCGGGAGATCCGGCGCGTTGGGGCGCAGACCGACACGCATGCCGATCTCATAGGCGCTGCGCCCCTCCTTGCGCGGCGACAACAGCGAAAGCAGCTGCCGACCCATCGCCAGCGGATTGAGGAACGTGTTCTCGCGGATCGAGAGCCCGGCCGCGGTCGATTCATCGACGCGGTCCCGCGCGATCAGGCCGATGCCGGCGCGCATCGCATTCGCGGGTTCGTTGAGCGCCAGGCGCTGATCGTCCAGCAGGATGTCGCCGCTATGCGCCATGGCACCGAACAGCGCGCGGCCGATCCGCTCGTGACCGGCGCCGCGCAGGCCGACGAGACCGACGATCTCCGACGTGGCGATGGCGAAGTCTACCGGGCCGGCCCCTTCGACGGCGAGGCGATGCACTGCAAGGCGTGTCGTGCCCGAAGCCGACCGCGGCGCTCCCTCGAAGCGCTCGAGCGCCTTGCCGACGATCAGCGAGACGAGTTCCTCCGGCGTGGTCTCGGCGACATTCCGCTCGCCGACCAGCGCGCCGTCGCGCAGCACCGCGATGCGATCGGCGATCTCGAACACCTCGTCGAGACGATGCGAGACGTAGATCATGCCGACACCGCGCGCCTTCAGCGGACGCAGCGCCGCAAACAGCCGATGCACCTCGTCAGCCGGCAGCGATGCGGAGGGCTCGTCCAGCACCAACACATCCGATTTCACGGCGAGTGCGCGAGCGATCGCCACCAGCGATTTTTCCGTGCGCGTCAGATCGCGCACGCGCATGGTTGGGTCGAGCGGGCAATCCACCTGCGCCAGCGCCTCCGCAGTCGCCTCTTCGGCCGCGCGCCAGTCGATGCAGCCGAAGCGCTTGGGATAGCCGAGCGCGAGCGAGATGTTCTCGGCGATGGTCATCCAGTCGATCAGCCCGAGGTCCTGATGGATGAAGGCGACCGGCTGCCGTTCGCCGAAGCGCGGCGGACGATGCCGGTACGGTGCGCCGCGATAATGGATCTCGCCCTGGGTCGGCTCGTGGATGCCCGCCAGAGTCTTAATCAGGGTGGATTTGCCGGCGCCGTTCTCGCCGAGCAGCGCGAGGATCTCGCCCGGGCGCAGATCCAGCGTCACGCCGCGCAGCGCCAGCGTGCCGCCGAAGCGTTTGACGATGCCATCAAATCTGACGAGCGCGGCGTCCGCGCCGCCATCGCGGCCTGACATGGCGTCCTCCCCAGAACGAACTTGCTGTATGCAGTATTCTTTATGTAGAATAGACACAACGCGCGGGATTTGGCAACGGAGTCGGACACGCGAATTCTGTGCTGCACGTTGCACACAGCGTATAGTGTTTTAAATGGATGATTCCCTTGCGGTATTCGCCGGGACTCTGCTTCAGGCGAAGGCTCCGGAGGTATCAAATTGAGCGCAGGCATGGCCCAGCACAGCACCAATCCCATCGAGCCGATCCACAAGCGCACGCTTCACGACGAGGTGCTGCCGCGCGTGCGCGACATGATCATCGAGGGCGTTCTAGAGGCCGGCGCGCGGATCAACGAGACCGAGCTGGGCTTACGGCTCGGCGTGTCGCGCACGCCGCTACGTGAAGCGATCAAGACACTCGCCAGCGAAGGGCTGATCGAACTGGTGCGCAGCAAGGGCGCAGTGGTGCGGCGCTTCACTCGCGCCGACGTCGCGAACATGCTGGAGACCATCAAACTGTTCGAGATGGCTGCCGCGAAGGCCGCCTGCGTGAACGCGACCGACGCCGAGATCAAGGCACTGGTCAAGGTGCACAAGGCGATGGTGCAGGAATACAGGAAGCGCGATCGCCTGAGCTATTACAAGCTGAACCAGGACATCCATACCGAACTGGTGCGGCTCGGCGGCAATCCAGTGATAGCCGACCTGCATGGCCTGATCCAGGCGCGGCTGAAGCGCATTCGCTATCTCGGCAACCAGGAGCCGGCGAAATGGGCTGCCTCCGTGGCCGAGCATGAAGAAATGATAAAGGCGCTGACCGAACGCAACGGCAGCGCGCTTGCGGAAGTGATGGGCCGCCACATGGACCAGGCGCTGCTGCGGATCAAAGACGCGCTGTAGCGTCGAGGCGCGACCTCATTCTACTGTGAGTCCAGACCGCCCCCGCGAACGACTCAATAGCCGCGCTCAGCATCTTCGGTTCTGATTGAATCAGAACCGAAGGTCTAGCTTCTTGTTTTGGCGCGTTTTCTTCACGCGAACCAATGTCCACTTCGCTCGAAAACGCTCTAAATATTGCGCACGAACACCGACAGATCCGGATCGCGCCCGGTGGCAAAACGGTCGATCTCCCTGCAAGCGCCGAGGTCGACGCGGACGAGTTGATCGTTCTCCAGCGACACGTAGGCTTCGGATCTCTCCGGATGCAGCGAGGCCGCGGTGGCGCGACCGCCGAGGCGCACATAACCGATCTCGCGCAGCGTTGCTCGTTCCAGGATCGAGATGCTCTCATCCGCATAGCTCGCGAGCAGCAACCGTTCGGCCCCGCTGCGATAGATCCGGGTGCCCTCGCCGCGAATGGTCACCTTGCGAACGATTTCGCACGTTGCGGTGTCGATCTCGGCGAGCGTGCCGTCGCCGCGGTTGAGCACATAAAGGCGCATTTCGTCTGCGGACAGGCACAAGCCTTCCGGCTTCAGGCCAGGCTCGATCACCACCGGCAGGGTGGCCGCGGAGAACGGCGCCACCTTGGTGATCGCGTGCGATAGCAGGTTCGAGCAGAACGCGGTCTGGCCGTCGCGCATCACCGCCACCAGATGCCCCTTCACGCCACCGGTACGAACCGCCCGGGCAGGTCGCACATCGGTTTGCGGATTCTCGACGACGCACAGCACGTCGTCCGCCTCGGCGAGCACGAACAGACGGCCGCGCGCATCGCATTGCAAACCGTGCAGCCTGCGGAAGGGACGCAGGTCGATGGTGTGCATCAGGCGCCGCTCGGTCAGATCGATCACGAATACCTCGGAGCCGCCGGGGCGCGGATCCGAGGAGTTGAAGGCGCCGTAGTGACCGATATAGGCGATGCGACCA
>Ga0307474_10000299_pt1 | contig 36583 bp, 21 predicted proteins | sample atmos_gasesECM1C_2_FD_203312 | JGI IMG/M metagenome (GOLD analysis project Ga0307474, IMG submission 203312) | Hardwood forest soil microbial communities from Morgan-Monroe State Forest, Indiana, United States - atmos_gasesECM1C_05 | ecosystem: Environmental > Terrestrial > Soil > Temperate... | reverse complement strand
TTTTTCCTCGTTGGGAAGTTCCCCGTTCTCCACCTCCCGGCCGAGCAGGTTGCAGAAAACCCGCCGAAAGTATTCGTGCCGCGGAAAGGACATGAACGATCGCGAGTCCGTCAGCATGCCGATGAAGCGTGATAGAAGCCCAGTATTCGAAAGAGCGTTGAGCTGCCACTCAATGCCTTCCTTTTGATCGAGAAACCACCACCCGCTCCCGAACTGTATTTTCCCTGCTATCGGCCCTTCCTGAAAACTCCCAATCGCCGTTGCCATGGCGTAATTGTCCGCGGGATTAATATTGTAGATGATGGTCTTCGGAAGGGCGTGCTCCTGGTCGAGCTTGTCAAGAAAGGAACAGAGGGCCTCCGCTTGACTCCAGTCGCCAATGCCGTCATAACCCTTATCCGCACCCAATTCGCGTGCGCGGCGCGTGTTAACGTTGCGCAGCGCGCCCAAATGCAATTGCTTAGTCCAACCTTTTTCTGCATCCAACCGGCCCAAGTAAACCAAAAGATACGAGGCAAAACTCTCCGCCTCTTCTCGCGTCGCGGCCACACCCGCGCGCGCGCTTGCAAAAACCGCTGCTGCTTCTCGCTCCGTGCAGGGTGCGTTGCAACAATATTTCAATCCGTGATCGGAGAGCCTTCCTCCCTGCGAATGAAAGTAGTCATGCCGCTGCTTCAACGCGTCGAGAAAATCATTGAACGATGAAATCGCGATGTTGCTTGCGGCTTCCAATTGTCCCAGCCAGGGAAGGAATTCTTCTGGGGTTTCAACCCCGAACGCCTTGTCCGGGCGAAATGTCGGAAAGACGCAAAAGCTCTTTTCCGAGCCGGCAATCGCCCGATGATGCCTGAGGTCATCACACGGATCATCATTCGTGCAAACTGCCAGAACGCGAAATTTTCTGAGAATCCCGCGCGCGGTTAGGTCCGTGGTTTGAAGCAATTTGTTCGCGCGGTCCCAAACTTCTTTGGCGCTTGCTTCATCCAAGAGTTCCCCAATGTTGAAATACCGTTTCAGCTCCAGGTGCGTCCAGTGATAGAGCGGATTCCGCAGCGCGAACGGAACGGTCCGCGCCCAAGCCAGGAACTTTTCAAAGGGCGGCGCTTCGCCCGTGCAGAAGTGTTCCTCAATTCCATTGGCCCGCATGGCTCGCCACTTATAATGGTCGCCCTCCAGCCAGATCTCGAACAAGTCTTTGAACCGCCGGTCAGCCGCGATGTCACTGGCCGCGAGATGCGAATGGTAGTCCAGGATCGGCTCGGCCTCGGCGTAGCCATGGTACAAGCGCCGCGCCGTCTTCGACGTCAGAAGGAAATCATCATGGATGAATTCCATGCCATCTCCCATTTCTCTTCCTTCTCATATTGCAGCTCATTAGCATAAGCCTTTGCCACCGTAAACCGGCTGCCGCAGATCTCCCCTTACAACGAATTCTTCTCCGACGGAGCTTTCCCTTCTTCCACCGTAAGAATCCTATCCACTCCCCTTACCGTGACGCTCTGTTTTTTTCCGCTCGGCCAATGAATCTCGATGGCCTCCACGGTCGTTGCCGTCCCTAAACCAAAGTGCACCCGCTGGTCCGAACTCGATCCATAAGATCCCCCGCTAAACACATCCGCGCGCTGCCGAACCCCGCCCGCCGAGATGAACACCTTCGCCCCGATGGCATCACGCGGACTCTTAGCGCCCCCAATCAGTTTCAGCGTCAGCCAATGATTGCCGTTCTTAACCACGTTTCGCAGCAGCGCAGGCGCTGCGTCTATATTATTGATAACTACGTCGATGTGCCCGTCGTTAAAGAGATCCCCGAATGCCGCCCCGCGTCCGGTAATCACGTCGGCCAAGCCGCTGCCCGTTGCCGGCGGCACTTCTTGAAACTTGGCGCCGTCTAGATTCCGAAATAACTGCGGGCGTTCCGCCCAAGTCGTCCCCCAGTCCTGCTTATCGACTTCCGGGTACACATGGCCGTTGACGATAAAGACGTCCAGCAAGCCGTCATTGTCATAATCCAGAAAACCCGTTCCCCAGGAAAGAAACGGTATCGTCGCCACGGCCAGTCCAGCGCGGTAGGTAACATCGGTAAAGCTGCCCCCGCCATCATTCTTGTACAGCGTCTTGTAATCATCGGAAAACGTCGTCGTAAACAGATCGACTCTTCCGTCCCGGTTGTAATCACCCACGGCAATCCCCATGGACGCTTGCTCCCGCCCATCTTCGCTGAGTGCAAATCCCGAGGCGTAACTCACGTCTTCAAACGTGCCGTTGTGCCGGTTGCGATAAAGATAGTTCGGCACCGAATCGTTGGCCACCAACAGGTCTACCCAGCCGTCATCATCCACATCCACAAAAACCGAAGCCAGCCCGTAGTAGCCGTTGCGATCCGATACGCCAGCTTTGACGCTGACATCCGTGAATGTGCCATCGCCATCGTTGCGGAACAAATGGTCAGCCTCTCCCGGCAAGCCTCGTGGCCCGCACATCACGGCAATCCCTCGAAATTGGCAAAAGTTGGCGGGAATCGCGCCTTGCCCCGCGATGGGAGGATGATCGAGATCGAATTTCACGTAACCCGGTACGAACAAATCCAGCAGGCCGTCGTGGTCGTAATCACCCCACGTCGGACCCGTCGACCATCCGCCCAGCGCCACGCCCGCCTTCTCCGCCACATCGCTGAAAGTGCCGTCGTGATTGTTATGATAGAGCCGGTTTCTGCCGTAGTTCGCTACGTAAATGTCCGGCCAGCCGTCGTTATCATAATCGCCCACGGCCACGCCAGATCCCCACCGTTCGTTGGCGACACCCGCTTTTTCCGTGACGTCGGTAAAAGTTCCGTCATGGTTGTTGTGCAACAGCATGGCCCGCGGCGGAGTTTCCTTCCCCCGCATAGCTCCTTCCGTCGACCCGTTAAGCAAATAAATATCCAGCCAGCCATCGTTGTCATAATCGAGCAAGGCCACGCCCGAACCCATCGTTTCCAGGATCGTTTTCTTATCCGGGCTTCCAGAGCGGTGCAAAAATTTGTCGAGACCCGCTGGCTTTGTAATGTCCGCGAACACGACCGGAGCATCATCGACGAATCCGCCGGCCGTGATGGGCCGGGAGTGCGAATCCTTGACCGCAGGGTGCGCGGCGCCCGTGGCCATGCCTGAACCGCTAGGCACCTGCTTCTTGTTTTGCTCAGGACCTTGTTGGCCTGGCGCTCCGCTTGTGAAGAGCAGCCCCAAGAATAACGCCAGGATTTGGGCTGGCGGAAAGCCCACTGCCGCGCCCAGAGGTGTCTTTCGCCTTCGCGGGGGTGAATTCATGCGGCTATTTGGGGTAAACCTCGGGATATCCCATCGTTACCTTCTACCACCTTCAGGCCAGTCGCCTCTTTCGGTTTCTTCGATCGGTAAAACGCGTGGAACTCATCATACAGGATAAGACCGTGCGATCGCCCCTCCCTGGTCCCTAAGTGAGACATTGCACCGAACCATAGCAAATCATGAATGAAAACCTCCGATGCTGTCCTAATGATCTTTGGTTCAAGCGCAATCACGCTAAGAATAACGTTTTTCCCTCGGACCTTCCGACTAAGGCATTTCCCACTTTTCGCCAGCAAGAACAAGCCTGCTCAAGCCGCTAGTCAACCGCCCGGACTCGTTTATATGCGATTCGCTCTCTTTTCAGCTTGCGACTGCCGTTTTTGGAGCAGCCCAGCGCCACAGATCTAGACTAGAGTAGAAAAATTTCGCTTGACAAGCATTCATTATAGTAATAGAACCTCATCAACGTTAACGTTAACGGTGCGGTTCAGGGGTTGTGCGGGGTCATTTCATTTGAAAATCTTGTCGGGCTTCACAAGGGGTGAAACATGCATCTTGATTCGTCGAAGTGTTTGGGGAGGGTTATGTCTGCCTTAAAGATGTCCCATCTACGCTATCTTCTGCTTCTCGTTGTGCTCTTGGCTGGTTTGCCGTTCCGCGCCTCGGCGCAGAACGCCACCATCGTTGGCACCCTTACGGACCCCTCGGGCTCCGTAATCGCCAATGTGAAAATTACGATTACGCACGTGGAGACCAACCTGGCCACCACGCTAACCACCAACGACGCCGGCCAGTATGTGGCGGTCGACCTGCCGATTGGGCACTACAACATTAAAGCCGAAGCCTCGGGTTTCAAGGTTGCCGAGCAAAAGAACTTGGTCCTCCAAGTTGGCGACCGCACCCGCGTGGACTTCCAGTTGGCGCTGGGCGCGGCCACCGAAACCGTGACTGTTGAAGCCAATGTCGTCCGCGTGCAGGCGGATACCGGTGAAATCAGCAACGTCATCGACGATCAGCAGATGACGCAGATCGCTGTCAACGGCCGCAGTATCTATCAGCTTGCCCAGTTGGCACCTGGTGCATCCAGCCAGATCAATGGTTTCGTGAACACCCCGGTCGGCGGATGCTCCAACGTCGAATTTAACGGCATGAGGCAGAACCACAACATTTATCTGCTTGACGGCGGCGAAGACGATGACCGCGGCGGCGCGGGCGGCATGAGCATCGCACCTTCCACCGACGCTATCGCTGAGTTCCGTCAGCTCACTTCCAACTATAGCGCTGACTACGGCCTCTCTTCGGCCGGCACCATGACCATGGTTCTCAAGTCGGGAACCAGCACGATTCACGCTTCCGCGTGGGAATTCAATCGCAACGATGCCTTCGATGCACGCAACTTCTTCAACCCAGCTCCTCAGAAAGTTGCTGAACTTCGCCTCAACGTCTACGGCTTCAACGTCGGCGGCCCGGTTACCTTCGGCAAACTCTATAATCCCGACAGGAAGAAGACCTTCTTCTTCTACAACATGGAGTGGCGCAAGCTGATCCAGGGTGGCCTCACCAACCAAGCTGTGCCAGACCCGACAACCTTTAACGGCAGTTTCGGCACGACGGCGATCAACGTCCCTTGCAATCCTTCCGTCGTCGGCTGTACGTCGGGCGTTGCTCCCGCGCTTCTATTCGCCAATTGCCCGGGCGGCGCTGCTCCGGCAGGCGTCGTGCAAGGTAGCCCCTTCCCCAGCAACACGATTCCTTCGTGCATGATCAACCCGAACGGACAGTCGTTGCTAAAGGCCGGCATCTTCCCGGCGCCCACGAGCGGCGGCGATTTCATCGGCGGCAACAACTCCCCGACCAACCTGCGCGAAGAGATCGTTCGCATCGACCACAACTTCAGCTCCAAGTTCTCCGTCTTCGGACATTACATCGCCGAGCAGGTGACGCAAACCTTCGGCACCAGCCAGTGGAGCGGTGACAACGTTCCGACCGTCGGCGACACATTCGGGAATCCATCGCGTAGCGGCGTCATCCACACCACATACTCGATTAGCCCTACGTTGCTTAACGAAGCCGCTTTTAACTATAACGGTAACGTAATCAACATCGTGCCCTTCTCCGGTGCTGGCTTGGCCAGCTTGACTTTCCCGAGCACGTACGTTTCGACGGCCTCGCGGCTTTTCGGTTCCAGCCCCAATAACCTTTCCCGAATTCCGAACATTGACCTGAGCGGCGGAAGCGGCGCGCAGTTTGAAATCTCCAGCTGGCCGTGGCACAACAAAGCCGATGACTACCAAATCCGCGATGACATCTCTCTGACCAAGGGTTCGCACCAGATTAAGTTCGGTGGAAGCTGGGCCCTCTACAAGAAGATTCAGGACCTCTTTGGCCAGACCCAGGGTGGGTTCACCTTTAACGGCAATTTCACTGGAAACAACGTAGCGGACATGCTACTCGGCGCCGCTTCTGGATACCAGCAACTCGCCGTTCAGGATAGCGGCAAGTGGAACAACGTTTCCTGGGCCGCCTACGTCCAGGATAACTGGCGCTTCAACAAGCGCTTGACCTTGAATCTCGGTCTGCGCTGGGACGGCGTCCCACACACTTATGAAGCCAACGACCGGATGGGTAACTTCTACCCTAACCTCTATCAGGCCAGCGAGGCCGCCACGTTCTACACCAGCGGTCCCAACAAGAACACGATCTGCGCTGCTGCCGGGAATGGCTGTACGGGTGCCAGCCCCGGCCTTGGAACCAGTCCGAACTCGATTCTGGCTGGCATTCCTCTGTACTTGAACGGTATCGGGATCCCAGGTCAGAATGGCGTTCCCAAGGGCCTCGTCAACAATCACTGGGCGGCGTTCGGTCCTCGCATCGGCTTCGCCTACGACCTGACCGGCAGCGGCAAGACCGTTGTCCGCGGTGGTTTCGGCGTGATGTACGAGCGCATTCAGGGCAACGACATGTACAACGCCGGTCCCAACATTCCGTTCAGCTTGCAGGTCAACGAGTCCAACGTAGCTATGTCCAACCCAGGCATTGCTCTAGCCACGGGTGCTGCTGTTGTTTCGCCCATTCTTCCGGCCGGCCTCACGGGCTTAGATGTGGCCGACTATAAGCTCCCCGTCAGCTACCAGTACAGCGTTGGCGTGCAGCATTCGTTTGCTGCCAAGACCGTTTTGTCGGTCAGTTATGTCGGCAATCAGGGCCGTCACCAGAACGACTACCGCAACGTCAACCTGCCAGCCAATACGCCAGCCAATCTCACTGCGCTGGCGGGCGGGGCAAATTATGACACCTTGGGCTTAACCAATCCGGGCTTTGACTCCGTCAAGCTCGCCGAAGACGAGGCCAACACCCACTACAACGGCATGCAAATAGATCTGAACTCGCAGCTTAGCCACGACCTGAACCTCCGGGCATTTTACACGTTGTCGCGCACCATCGACCCCGGTACTGGTTCTAACGGCGGACAAGACCTCCAAAGCGTCTCAAATCCTTACGCCGGCTGGAAATATGACCTTGGACCGGGTGGCTACGACCGGACACATGTGGCTGTTGTGGACTTCATCTACGACATCCCCGTGTTCCGCCACAATGACAACAAACTGCTGAAGTCTGTTGTTGGCGGCTGGCAAGTCTCTGGCATCGTTACCTTGGAGTCTGGCCTTCCGATCAATCCGCAACTTGGCGGCTCCTTCGGCGGCTTTGGCAACTTGGGCGCTACCAACCGGCCAGACTTGACAGGCGCGGTTGATTACATCCATGGCGGCCAGTCGTCCGCTACCAGTGGGAACCCCATATGGTTCAGCAATTCAGCCTTCACTGCGCCGACTTCGGGCACTTTCGGCACCAGCGGGCACAACTCTCTGCGTGGCCCGGGCCGCGACAACTGGAACCTGTCGCTCTTCAAGAGTTTCATGATCAGTGAATCTCGCGGCAGCCGCTTTGAACTGCGTCTGGAAACCTTTAACACCTGGAACCACACGCAATTCAACGCCGTTGACAACACCATGGCAGACAAGAACTTCGGTCAGGTTACGTCCGCCTTCGACCCGAGATTCTTGCAACTCGGCGGCAAGATTTACTTCTAACCCTCAACCTAGTTTCTCGGCCCCGTGCGCACAACACATTGTGCGCACGGGGCTTTCATCTTTTTGGCCTCACACTCTCCAGTTCCGGCGCGTTTTCCACTATCCTCAACTAGGGCACGTTCCGCTGCCCCAGGCTGGAGTACCGAATCAGAACTCCCATGCGACGCATTCCAAACATCCACGGCTGCCTCCTAAGTCTGCTTCTCGCCGCAGCCCTCTTCCCTTCCCATGCAAAAGCACAATCACCCACGCCCGCCGAAGCCCTGGCCCTAGAGCAAAAAGGCAACCTCGAAGAAGCTGCCGCCGCGTGGCGCACCATCACCCAACAAAATCCCAGAGACGCCGCCGCCTTCGCTAGTCTCGGCGTCGTCCTCGCCAAGCAGCAAAAATATCCCGAAGCCGCCCTCGCATACAAAAAGGCCCTCGCCCGCAATCCCAAGCTCCCCGCCATCCAACTCAATCTCGGCCTCGCCGAATTCAAGCAAGGCCATTTCGCCGCCGCCATCGCCCCGCTCGAAACCGCCGCCGCGCAAGATCCCAGCAGCGCCCAGGCGCGCCTCCTCCTCGGCCTAAGCTACTATGGCGCAAAGCAATTCGCCGCAGCGGCAAACTCTCTCGAACGCTCGGCCAAATCCGAGCCCGATAATTCCGAACTGCACCATCTCCTGGCGCAGAGTTGCCTGTGGGCCAAGAAATTTGACTGCGCCCTCGAGCAGTTCCAGTGGATTCAGCAGAAAGAACCCGACTCCGCCGCCGCCCACATGCTTCTCGGCGAAGCGCTCGACGGCCTCGGCAGAACCACCGAGGCGATCAACGAGTTCCAAGCCGCCACCAAGATTGCTCCCGCAGAGCCCAACGCCAGTTTCGGCCTCGGCTACCTGTACTGGAAGCTGCGTCAATATGACGACGCCATCCCCGCATTTGAAAGCGAACTATCGGCCCATCCCGACCACGCCCAAGCCATGGCTTATCTCGGCGACATCGAAATGAAAAAAGACGATCCGGAAAAAGCCGCTCCTTTGCTCAAGAACGCTCTTCGACTCAATAACGACATTCGCATCGCCCATGCAGATTTAGGCGCCATCTACATGGAGCAGAAGCGCTACCAAGACGCCCTTGCCGAACTCCAACGCGCCGTGAAACTCGATCCCGATCAGCCCGACACGCACTTCCGCCTGGGCCGCCTCTATCAAGCCATGGGCAACACACCCGCCGCCAACCAGGAATTCGCCAAAGTCCGCGAACTTCACAAAAAAACCGAAGACGACCTCCTGGAAAAAATGTCCGGCTCTCCCCCTCCCCTCCAACCGTAGGGGCGCCATGTCGGCGAAGCTGAGCGGGGACAAAAGTGGATTACGGTGTGAGCCAGGATCCAAGAGGACTTTGGCGTTGTACTTCGGGCACCTTTTTCCGGCATGCTAGGAAGGAATTCCTAGAGCTAGGAGGAACGATCCATGACCAACTCCGGCGTGCGACGACTCTGGCAAAATTTTCGGCGCTCACCTTTTCTTGCCGTCCGCCTGATATGTGCGTTTTCTCTGCTCCTTTTGCGTGCTGGGGCACAGGGACAATCGGTCGAACGTGGCATGGAGGGACAGGGAAAAGAGGAAGTTCGCACGGATGAACTTGGCAAGCTGAATCGATCGGTTGATGCGCTGATCAAGAAAGTTTCGCCGAGCGTGGTGCAGATCTTGGTGACAGGATATGGGCCGCTCGAAGAAGGAGAACATGGAAGCACCAGCTCGGTGATCGGGAGGCAGCGCGCCATCGGGTCGGGATTCGTGGTCGACCCCGGCGGGTACATTGTGACGAACGCGCACGTGGTGAATGGGGCGCAGCGCGTGCAGGTGGTGCTGCCTCCGGCGAGCGAAGAGCTGCCGCTGCGGGCAGCGCTCTCGACTCGGACAACGATAGTTCCCGCAAGAATTGTTGGCGTAGCGCGGGATATCGATCTAGCGCTCATCAAAGTGGCCGCGGAGAAACTGCCGGCGCTGGCGCTAGCCGACTACCGCAAACTGGGACAAGGCGAACTGGTTTTTGCGTTCGGGAGCCCGGAGGGGCTGCGCAATACGGTGACCATGGGAGTGGTGTCAGCCGTGGCGCGGCAGACCGAAGCGGATTCGCCACTGGTTTACATCCAGACAGATACGGCCATCAACCCGGGAAATTCCGGCGGGCCGCTGGTAAACGTAAACGGCGAAGTGGTGGGAGTGAACACATTTATATTGTCGCAATCGGGAGGAAACGAAGGCCTGGGATTCGCCATACCAAGCATGGTGGTGAACGTGGCGTTTCGGCAATTGCGCAAGTATGGCCATCTGCACCGAGCTGAGATTGGCATTGGGATTCAGACGATAACGCCCACGCTGGCGGCGGCCTTGAACCTGCCGCGAAATTACGGGGTGGTGATCTCCGACGTGCAGCCGGACAGCACAGCGGCTGCTGCCGGAGTGCAAATCGGAGACGTGCTGGCGGGCCTCGACGGAAGGGCGGTGGAGAACCTGCCGTTTGCGGCGTTTCACTTTTTGTCGATGGAGGCGGGGGACAAAGTACACCTTGATTTGCTGCGCGGAAAAGAGCGCTTCGGTCTGGACGTGAAAGTGATGGAACCGCCGCACGATATGGATCAAATCGCGGCGCTGGCCGATCCGGAGAAAAACCTCGTGCCCACGCTGGGGATTCTGGGAGTGGAGATTGACAAGAAAATTGCGGCGATGGCGCCGGACTTGCGGGACCCGTTTGGGATTTTGGTGGCGGCGCGGGCGACGGGCGCGAGCGTGGAAGTGCCGCTGAACACCGGCGACGTGATTCGCACCTTGAACGGGCAGCCGATGACAACGCTCGAGCGCTTGCGCAGTGCGCTGATGGCGTTGCCGCCGGAAGCGCCGGTGGCGCTGCAAATTCAAAGGGACCAGAAACTGCTTTTTTTGGCGTTCACTCTCGATCGGCAGTGAGGGAAATGGGAACTGCGGCACAGTCAAAATAAGCGCAGTGACAGGGCTCACGAATTGAATTATCTATTGCGGGCACTGAACGTGGATCCGAAGAATTGAGAAGCCCGGCGTTGGAGCCTTTTCCAAAGACTGGGAACCCGGTAGCGGATCGCGCCGCCGCATTCATCGCAGAGAACTTGGATGATGGCCTTGGGATCCGGTGAGTTTTGTGTGTCTTCGATACCGTCAACCCATTTATCGCAGCGATTACAATAAAAGGACGGTTGTGACTTCGTAGTCTGCAATTTCATACGAAAAAATCCTCCGGTCACCTGGACCATTAGAATTCGGCTCACCGTCCTGTGGCCGAATGGAAATGATGGGGTCTAGTTTAGCCGGAAACGGGGGCCTTTGGTGGGAAGGTGTCTATTGATTAGGGGAAGGCTCGCCGATCATTGACCGGCCCGTAGCGCGGTCACGCCAAAAGGCGGCCGGGGGCGAAAATGTTTTGCGGATCAAAAGCATATTTGAGGCGGCGCATGAGGGCCGCGTCGGGACGTACGGGGGACACCGAGTTGACGAGCGCTTTCAGTGCGGGCCGGGCGAAGATCAGACTGGCGTCACCACCTTCGGCGAGCGCTGATTGGAAGATTTGGGAGGCGACTTGGGCGAGGCCGCTGGTGGTTTCGTCGTTTGCGGGTGCGGGGAGCAGCGCGAAGTAGATCGTGCCCGCGGCACGGGCTAGGAATGCGTGGGGGAAGCCAGCGCAATCGGCGATTTGCTGCAAGTTCCGGAAGAGCGCGGCGTGATTCGACGGCAGAATGCTGAGTTTGAAAATGGCGGCGGCGGGCGAGAAGTCAAGCAGCACGGAAAGAGTTTCGCGTAGGCGGCCCCAGAGAGAGGGGCGAGAGGCGTCGTCGAGGAAGGCGGTGGAGGTGGCACGAGATTCTTTGGCGAGGTGAGTGAGATCGCGCGTGTAGCGTTTGAGGACTTCGGGAGCGCCGGCAAAGGCGGCGCAGAGTTGCCATTCTTGCGGACGAAACCAGTCGCCGATGGGAGGAAGTGAACTTGCGGTCGCGTGGCGATTCTCTCCGGCGAATAGGGCAATTTCGGGTAAAGCGGGAGTTTCCCGGGCAAAGATCTGCGCGAGGCCCGGATTGACGATATCGAAGGTGAGAGGCGTGAGCGAAGATTGGGCTATCGCACGGCGAAGAGCGAGGGCGGCTTCCGCAGTGGGAAACGATGCGACGAAGCCGCGGCTGCCTGCGATCGGGGAAGGAAACGTGCGGAAGTTGAGGCGGGTGATCACGGCCAGGGTACCGAGGGAGCCGATGAGCAGTTTGTGGAGGTCGTAGCCAGTGACGTTTTTGACGACGCGGCCGCCGCTCTTGGTGATGGCGCCGGAACCGTTGACAAATTCGGCGCCGATGAGGAAATCGCGGGCAGTGCCGTAGAACTGACGCAGCGGCGAATCAATGCCGGAAGCGAGGATGCCGCCGACGGTGCTGAGGGAATACCAGGGAACGAGGAGCGGGAGGAATTGGTGGTGCTCGGAGAGCGTGGCGTTCAATTTTGCGATGGGCGCGCCGGCTTCGGCGCTGAGGGTGAGATCACCGGGATCGTAATGCACGATTTTATTGAGCGCCGTCAGGTCAAGAGCGATGTCGTAGCGAGAGGGAGGCATGCCGATGCGGAGCTTGGTGCGCGCGCCGCATGGGATCAAGGCGAGTTTTTCGAGGGAGGCAAAGCGGACGATTTCGGCGGCTTCTTCGGGTGAGGCCGGTTTCGCAACGACCGAAGGGATGAGTTTGTCGAGGGCGTAGAAGGCGCAGGTGGCGGGGTCGGAGTGGGCTCGCGACGCCCCAAGGACGGCTTCTATTGCGGGGAGGAGATTGGCGCTTGGAGTAGTCATAGGACTCGCGCGGGGCAAGAAGGTCGACAGTTGACGGTTAAAAGTTGCAAGGAAAAGAAAGAATTTACACATAAGCCGCGGCGAGCACAGAGACCACACAGAAGCAAGAGGTAACCGAAGAGCGCAGGATAACAGAGAAGCCCGGTGTAACGCAGAGGTTCGCAGAAAAGAATAAGGATACGTTGAAAAGGGAGAGAAAGCGGAGCGAGAGAGAGGCTCATTTCGTGCCTGTGGGAACTGGAGATTGCTTGCGGACGCGGATTTCGCCGCAGCCTTTGCTTAAGGGGAAGATTTTTCCGGGGTTGAGGGCGGAATCGGGATTGCAGGCGTCGTGGACGCGGCGCATGAGATCGAAGTCGGCATCGGAGAAAAGGAGCGGCATGAGTTCCGATTTTTCCATGCCGATGCCGTGTTCGCCAGTGAGCGCGCCGCCGGCTTCGACACAATAACGAATGATTTCGGCGGCGGCTTGGAGGGCGCGTTCGAATTGCGCCTTGTCGCGAGGATCGAAAAGAATAATGGGATGCAGATTACCGTCGCCAGCGTGGAAGATGTTGCCGATTTGAAAGCCGTAATGATCACCGGCTTCCTTAATGCGACGCAGGGCTTGCGGAAGTTTTGAACGTGGGATGACGCCGTCGAGAACGTAATTGCTGGGGGCTAGCCGGCCGAGGGCGCCGAAAGCGTTCTTGCGGCCTTTCCAGAGGAGGTCGCGTTCGGCGTTGTCACGGGCGACGCGAACTTCCCTGGCGTGATGCGCGTTGCAAACTTCGGTGATGGCGAGGGCCTGAGCGGCGACGGTTTCCGTGAGGCCTTCCACTTCGATGAGAAGAACCGCGGCGCTATCCATGGGAAAACCGGCGTGGATGTAGTCTTCGACGGTTCCGAGGGTCCAGCCATCGAGCATTTCACAGGCCGAGGGAGTGATGGCACGAGCCGTGATATCGGCGACCGTTTCTGCGGCATCGTCCACAGAATCAAAAATGGCGAGAAGGGTTTTCACGGCTTCAGGCTTGCGCGAGAGTTTTACGGTGATTTCGGTGAGGAGAGCGAGGGTGCCTTCCGAGCCAACCAAGACCCCTGTGAGATCGTAGCCGTGCGCGTCGCCGTGCTTGCTGCCGACGCGAACGATTTCGCCGCCAGGAAGGACCAACTCGAGGGCGGTGACGTGATTGGTGGTGACGCCGTAGGCCAGCGTGTGCGGACCGCCGGCGTTCTCGGCGACGTTGCCGCCGATTGTGCAGGACTTCCAACTGGAAGGATCAGGAGCGAAATAGAGGCCGTAGGGCTCGGCGGCGCGGGTGAGCTCGTAATTGACGACGCCTGGTTGAACAATCGCGCGCTGGTTTTCGGCGTCGATTTCAAGAATGCGATTCATGCGGGCGAAGACCAGCATCACGCCGCCGCAACGAGCCAGCGCGCCACCGGAAAGTCCCGTGCCAGCACCGCGACCCATGATGGGGAGATGGTGTTTTGCCGCGAGTTTTACAATGCGCGATACGTGTTCCGTGGTTGCCGGAAAAACGACAACGTCGGGGCGGCCTCTCTCGATGGAGCCGTCATATTCATAAAGAAGAAGATCTTCCGGCTGGCAAAGAACGGAAGAGGGGCCGAGGAGTTTTTCGAATTGGCGAACGAGACTAGAGTTCATCGGCGATGGGACCAGACGCACCCACACTATAGTGAGGTTTCCGGGATGCGCGCAACGCTCAGTTATGCAAGGAGCCTAACGTGTGTTAGTGTAACTTTCTAAAAATTATGAAGAGGAGATGATGGCCAAGCCGAAAGTATTTGCGACCCACAGCTTGTTTGACGCCGCACGACGGATTCTTGCAGAAACTTGCGAGGTGGAATACTGGGCAAAACCGGGGCGTCCGCCGCGGGAAGAAGTTTTCGAGCGCGTGAAGGACAAAGAAGGATTGATTTGTCTGCTGACCGAGAAAATAAACGAGGAATTCCTGAGGGCGGCGCCGAAGCTGCGCATCGCCGCAAATGTAGCCGTGGGGTTCGACAACATCGACGTATCCGCTTGCACGAAGCGGGGCGTGGCAGCGACGAACACGCCCGGCGTACTTGATGAAACGACGGCGGATTTTGCTTGGACGCTGTTGATGGCCGTGGCGCGACGGCTGAGCGAAGGCGAAGCGCTGGCGCGGTCGGGAAACTGGAAAAACTGGGACCTGGATCAACTTGTGGGGACGGACGTTTGGGGAAAGACGCTGGGGATTGTGGGCTTCGGGCGAATTGGACGAGCCGTGGCGCGGCGCGCCAGCGGATTTCAGATGAAGGTGATTTACACCGATGCCCTGCGCGCTCCAGCAGAAGTGGAGGGTGCCCTGAAAGCCGAGTTCCGGGATATGAATTCGTTGCTGGCGGAATCTGACTTTGTCAGCGTGCACGTGCCGCTGTTGCCGGAGACGCAAAAATTGTTCGACGCGGCGAAATTCCAACGCATGAAGCCTACCGCGTTTTTGATCAACACCTCACGCGGCCCGGTAGTGGAGGAAGCCGCGTTGGTGGCGGCGCTGGAGGCGGGAAAAATCGCAGGCGCGGGACTGGACGTTTACGAGAAAGAGCCCTCCATTCATCCCGGGCTGAAACGCAGCAACGTCGTGCTGGCGCCGCACATGGCGTCGGCGTCCTTGGAGACGCGTACAAAAATGGCTTGTATCGCGGCTGGGAATGTAGTCGCGCTGTTCACTGGGAAGCGGCCACCGAATTTGTTAAACCCTGAAGTTCTGAAAGCATCGTGACGCATTTCCAAGCCAACCTCTCATGCCGCAACTGAAGCAGCTCGCCCGGGAGATTTTTCACGCAACGCTGGCGGCCATCGATATTCCCGCGACGATGCAGCGGAAGCTCCAGCGCAAGGGAGCGCTGCTGAGGTGCGGTGACACCACCATCGATCTGCATCATTTCGATAAACTGCGCGTGGTGGCCATTGGGAAAGCCGCGCACGCCATGGTCGATGGGCTGACGCTGGTGTTGTCGCCTTTTGTGAGGCTGGAAGGAGTGGTGTCCGCACCGACGGCGGGGCGCAAGCCATTGGCCGGACTGAAGTACTTCGTGGCGGGGCATCCGACGCCGAATGCCGAGAGCTGGAAGGCCGCGGAAGCGATTCTATCGCTTTTAAAGAAATCAGATGAGAAGACACTGGTTTTCTTTCTTCTCTCGGGAGGCGCTTCGGCTCTCGTGGAATTGCCGCTCGATCCCACGCAGACGCTGGAAGACATACAGCAAATGCACCGCGCCCTGGTAACCTGTGGAGCGCCGATCGAGGCAATCAACACGGTGCGGAAACATATTTCCGCCGTGAAAGGCGGCCGGCTGGCGGCGGCAGCGCCGCAGGCAACGAAAATCACACTGGCGGTAAGCGATGTACCGGTGGGAAAGGAGTCAGCACTGGCGTCAGGTCCGACACTTCCGGACCCCACTACCGTCGCTGAGACGAAACGCATTATCGCCGAGTATTCACTTCTCGAAAAGTTTTCGCCGGCGCTCGAACACTGGCTCGACAAGACAACCATGCCGGAAACGCCGAAATCGGATGCTACGGCGTTTAGAAATTCACTATTCCTGCTGCTTCTGGGAGTGGACGATTTGTTTCATCCCGCGCATCGCGAGGCGGAAGCCAAGGGGTTTGTCGTATGCTGCGACAATACGACCGATGAATGGCCAGTGGAAAAAGCATCAGAGTACTTGCTTGAACAGTTGGAGGCTTTACGGTCAACCCACCAGGGGCGGAAGGTGGCGCTGATTGCGGATGGAGAAGTGAGTTCCCCGGTGACCGGGAATGGAGTTGGAGGAAGGAATGCAGCTTTCGTGCTAGCCTGTGCGGAAAAAATCTCGGGAAAGAGGATTGCGGTGCTCAGTGCCGGTACCGACGGGATCGATGGAAATAGTCCGGCTGCCGGAGCGGTGGCCGACGGAGAGACTTTAGCGCGAGCGCAGGCCATGGGGCTCGATCCGGCGGACGCGTCCAAGCGAAGCGATGCGTTTACATTCTTTTCGAGGCTAGGGGATGCCATTGTCACCGGACCTACGGGGAACAATCTACGGGACCTGCGGATTTTGATGGCCCCGTAAGAATTTCAATTGGGCGAATCGGCTCTAAAATAGAGATCGCGGAAAAGTGGCGTCATTGTTTGGGCGGCGGGAGACGTTTCTCCATGGACTTGAGACGCTCATTCATTTCCTGCAGCAAGCGCTCGAGCCTTTCGAGACGTTGTTCGTTTGGCAATTTTTCACCGTCGGCTTCGGCGGACTCATAGTCGGTATGTCCAACGCCGGCGTTGTCGCCCGGTTTTCCGTCCGCCGGCTTCTTCAGACGCGCGATCTGTCCTTTGATCATAGGCACCATCTCGATGCTGAGGTCGTCGCTCTTCAGCAGCGCTTCGAGCGCGGGAATGGCGGTGGCATCGCCGCGCTCGCCGAGCGCATAGATCGCCGCCATGCGAACGGAGAAGTGCGGTTCGGTGAGGTAATCGGCGATGTGTTTGGTGATCTCCTGATTGTCTTTCTCTAGCCGGCCGAGGCTGTTGATGGCCGCGGTGCGCGAATCGATGGGCTTGCCGGCGGGCGACCACTGCAAAAGAAGCGGCACGGCCTTATCGTCTCCCAGCGGACCGAAAGCACGAAGTGCCGCGTTCCGAAGGAATCCGTCCGGTGAATCTCCGGCGACCGCGGCTTCGAGCGTCGCAAAAGCATTGGCGCCCTTAAGGCGCCCAAGCGCTTGCAACGCGGCCGCGCGCGCACGATAGGAACGGTCCTGTTTCGCGATGGCCTCGATCTTCCCAGTAACAGCCGAGTCGTCTTTGAAATTTCCGAGCGCGCTGGTAATGCGAGCGCGAACTTCAGGCTTATCATTTGAATCCAGCGCCGCAAGGAGCTGCTTGGATGCCGAAGAGCCACCCATTTGGCCGAGGGTGTCCGCGGCGATGGAGCGAACTCCGGAAGTGTTGTCATTGCGCAGCGTCTCTCCAAGAACGGCAACGACTCCTTCGTCGTTCTTCAACTTGCCAAGAGCGACAACGGCGTCGAAGCGGTCGGCAAGATCCGCGGCGTTTTTCAGCTGATAGAGCCATTCTTTCTTTTCTTTGTGAAATTCTGCGGATTTGAGGAGGTGGCCGCCTTTGTCGAAAAGAACCATCAGGGGAACCGAGGCCGCTGGCAAGGAGAACGTCTGCTTGTCCTTTGAGACGGTGAGGTTGTAAAGCTTCGGCCCCGAGGCGGTGGTGATTTCGACTTCCACTGGGACGCGGAAGAGGCCTACGCGGTCTTCAATCTTTTGGGTTTGTTTAACGGTGAGCGCCACCTGGTGTTTTTCGGCTTCGTAGGTATAGCTCAAGTCAAATCTCGGGGCGCCTGCTCCGTAGATCCATTGACTAAAGAATTGATCAACGTTGATATGCGCGGCTTCTTCCAGGGCCTTTGCGAGATCACTGGTGACCACGTTCTTCCCGCGATTCACTTCGAGGTAATGCTTGATGCCGCGGTAAAAAGCGTCTTCACCAATCTGGTGACGGAGCATGTAAAGGACCCAGCCGCCTTTGCCGTAGGCGTTATCGTCGAATTCGCTGGAATCGTCGAAGTCGTGGTGCACGATCGGCTTGTTCCAGAGATTGCTGCTCGCGAACCATTGGCGCGCGTTCTTCCAGCGTTCGAAATCAGCCTGATCCTTGCCGAAATGCGCTTCGGTCCACATGGTTTCCATGAACGTGGCGAAGCCTTCATTCAGCCAGATGTTGCCCCAATCCTTGGTGGTGACCAGATCGCCAAACCACTGATGACCGAGTTCGTGCGAGATCAAGTCGTCTTGGCCGGTGGCGTATTCGGGGGCAAGCTTGGGATGAACGAGAGAATTGCTGGTGTTGGTTGTGGCGCTGGAATTTTCCATGCCGCCGGCGACGAAATCATCCACCATGACTTGCGCGTATTTTTCCCAGGGATAGTCGACGCCAAACTTTTTGCTAAACAGCTCGATCATCGCCGGGGTGCGCCCGTAATTGACGGGAAGGCGCTCGCCGCGTCCTTTCGGCGCGTAGTAGGTAACAGGAATGCCCCGCCACGAATCCTTTACTTCATCGAATTCACCGGCGACCACGGTGATCAGGTACGTGGAGCTGGGGACCGACTCTTTCCAATACCAGGTTTTCAAACCTTTACCGGCGTCGCTGACGCTAATGAGTTTGCCGTTCGAAACGGTGATCCAGGAAGCGGGAACGGTGAGGATGGTTTCGGTGGTGAGGCGGTCGTTGGGGTAGTCGTAGGTGGGCAAGTAGTAGTGTGTATCTTGCGATTCGCCTTGCGTCCAGATCTGGGTGGGACGGTCCGGATAGTCTTTGTCCGGCAGAATGAAATACATCCCTTTCGTCGGTTTGCCTTCGTAGCGGATGGTGATCTCAAATTTGTCGCCGGCTTTGGCCTCGGCAGCAAGAGGAACAGTCAATTTCTCCGCCGCGGTCTCAAATTTTGCGGGAGCTTTGTTAACCGTTACTTTTTGGATGGTGACGCCAGCCGCGTCGAAAACAATTTTCGCAGTGCCGTCGCGGAGAATGGAGAGCGAGTGGGTGACTTCGCCAAGAAGCTTTTTCTGGTCGAGGTCGAAGCGGAGTGAAATTTTGGAATGTTGCAAATCGTAATCGCGGCTGCGGGCATATTGTTCATCGGCGCGGAGTTGCGGCGCGGCAATGAAGATCGCCAGCAGCGCGCCGAGCGCAAAAAACGACGGCCGACTGCGGCGGCGATTGGTGTTGCAAAGGAAATCCGTGCTCATTCAGCTTTGCTCCTGTGAATTGTGTGCCCTGCCCGCTCTAGCGCAGTGATCGCTGCCGAAAGCGTTTCGGAAGCGATGAGCAGGTAATCCGTATCAAACGTCGAGACAGCAAACAAACTGATTTTTCCATCGGCGAGCGGCGCTGCAAGCGAAGCGAGCACTCCGACTTCCGACAAAACGAAAGGGCCATGAACTTTCAAGACGCACCACCCCGGCTGGGACTGCACGTCCGGTGGAACTAAGGAGAGTTCGGTGACAACGGACAGCTCATCGCCGGTGCGGGTGACGGAAAAGAACGGGCCCTCGGTCGCCCACCGGGGGATAAGCGCATCCGCCGCAAGCCGCGATATTGCGAAGCGCTCCGGGAGAAGCGTGAGTTCCAGTTGGGGGGTCGCGGTGGCCATTGAGGGCTACAGCAGGCTCCTCACTAGACCACCGTCGACGGCTATCGAAGTGCCGTTCACGTAGCTGGCGCGTTCTGAAGCGAGGAACGCGACGACCGCGGCAAATTCCTGGGGCGTGCCGAGCCGGCCGGCGGGAATTTCGCGCTCCCAATTGGCGAAGACTTCCTCGGGCTTTGCTCCGGTGCGCGCGGAAATCGCTGAGGCCAGACCATCGAGGCGGGCGGTGCGCGTATAGCCCGGGCAAACGTTGTTCACCGTGATGCCATCCGCCGCATATTCATTGGCCAGCGTGCGCGCCAGACCGGTGACGGCGGCGCGGATCGAGTTCGAGAGCAGCAGGCCTTCCACGGGCTGCTTGACGGCCGAGGAGGTAATCGTTATCAGACGTCCCCACTTCTTTTTCTGCATACGTGGCAGAACTTCCTTCGCAAAATAGATGGTGCTCATCAGAAGCTGGTCAATAGCGGAACGCCAGGCCTCCGGCGGGGTGTTCTTAAATAGATTAGACGGAGGCCCGCCGGAATTGGTAACGCAGATATCGATGCGGCCAAAGTGCTCTTCGACGGAAGCAACGAAGTCGGTAACCGATTTGGAATCAGTTACATCCAGCGCTTTGTGAAAAACCTCCCGACTTGTCGTTTTCTGAATTTGCGCGGCCGTTTCTTGGACCGCGCTAGCCGTGCGAGCGCAAATAGCGACGTGCGCGCCTTCGCGGGCAAGCTCCTCCGCGACGCCGCGGCCCAGTCCTTTGCTGGCCGCCGCGACGATAGCCACGCGGCCCGCGAGTCCTAGATCCATTCCTGCACCTTTACTCAAAACTTCCATCGTCTCGCGAATCGCGCGATGCGTCAATCAGGCTTGCTATTGTGGCTTGCTATTGTGTTGGTTCACTGGAAGCGTCATCGAAAGCATGGGAGCCCGGCGAACCTACCCAAGATGGTAGTCATTCGAGTCCCTGGCGAATTGGCCGCTGCAGGGCAAGAAAACTGGTCGACGCTTCGCCCTTTTCTGAGCGTTGGATTGGGGGCTCATCTGGGGCCGCGTCTCTTCGATCAATGCGGCCGGCCTAATGCAAGCGCGTTAATTCCTCGCGCAAGCGCTCGATCGCATGCAACAAATCCTGGATGTCTGCAGCATCGGGACGGATCGTTTGTGTCCGAAGGTCGGCGGAAAGCGCCTCATAGAGTTGCGTCCCACGGCGTATTCGCTCGGTCACGAGCAGCGGAATTACGGTTGCCGTATCCCGCTTCAGAACCTGTCTCTCCTTCCACTCCTGAACAGCCCACGCAGTCTTGCGAATATGGTCCACCGCGTCTCGGAATTCGCGCAGCACGTAGGGGTCCATCTCGCCTGATTTGATACCGTGCTCAAGCTTTAAAAGTTCCCCCGTTGACCTACTTAATTGAAAGGTTAGTCCCCAAAACTCTTCTTTGGGCGGGAGCAGCTCAATGGCCACACCCAACGGAGCTTCCAGCGAAGCTCTTCGAATAGCCGATACTCGCGCCTTGCCCTTTTGACCGGATACTAAGTTCGTCAATTCGAGCTCAGTTCCCTCGGGCGGATACCTTTCCGCGTCCACGATCTCCAGGAAACCGCCATGCAGATTTGCTTCTTTTGCCTGCGCATGCGCCGAGTATCGCTCGCCGCTCGGACCCGACCAATTCATGTGAATTGGAATGACGAGGTGATAACGATCGCTTCTCCTTCGTTCCTTCTCAATGCGCATCACTCTTGGGTCGTCCCCGTGGATAGACATAGCGGTTCGCCCCCGATTGTTTTTACCACGCTTAGGCGGAATTCATCCAGCCCCCTAATCCGGAGTCCGCCAGTGCGTGAATCCCGGACCGCCAGGTCGCACACAACAAGCCTTGCCGTCAAAATGCATGATAAGCAGTTTGCCAATGAAATCCATAGCGATCCATCCGGCAAGCGGCATGGCATAAGCCCCGTGAAGGATTTTGTTTGCCTCGCGAGACGGGCAGCACTAAGATGCAGGCAATGTCCGCGCGTGGAGGTTCCTATGCGACATGGGAAGTGGTTGAGCGGTGCGCTTTTGCTTCTCGGGTGTACGGCCAGCCCGGCGTTCGGGCAGCAGATAGGCAAGTTCGTTGCGATTCAGGCGGGGTCGGAAGTGGACCATGCTTTGACGGAAATCAACGCCGCACCGGACCCCGCCCAGAAGCTGGCCCTCATCGACAAATTTGCCACCGGACCAGGCAGCGAAGGTGACAACCCCATCCTGGCAGATGGTCTTTATGTTGACTACTACATCGAGCAGAAGAATTACGACAAGGCGCTTGAATACGGAGACAAGCTCTTTGCCTTGGACCCGGATAGTTTTCAGAACGCCACGAACATGATCCGGGCGGCTTCGGAAAAGGGAGATTCGGAGCGCGTTGTTGGGTACGGCGAGAAAGCGGCGGGAATTCTGAAGCGTTATAAAGATGCGCCCGCACCTGCGGGCGCGTCGGCGCCAGTTTGGGAAGAGCAAAAGGCTAAGACCCTTGAGAGCAACAAGGATGGCATTGCTTACGTCCAGCAGGCAGTCTATAACGGCGCGCTCCGGGCCCCGGATGCCGGAAAGCGGGCGGCGCTCCTGACGCGGTTCGCGCAAGCTTTTCCGGATTCCCCTTACACGAGCCAAGCGCTCGGCGTGGCCGCAACGTCATATCTGCAAGCGCAGAACGCGCCAAAAATGCTGGAGGTGGCGAACGGGCTTCTGGCCAAGGATCCCAACAATTTGGGCATGTTGCTGCTGCTCTCCGATTATTATTGCGACAAAACCGATCAGCTCGCGAAAGCGGATTCCTACGCGAAAAAAGCAATCTCACTGCTGGGCACGGCGCCAAAGCCAGAGGGCCTGACTGACGATCAGTGGACCCAGCAAAAGGGCCTGCAGAAGGGCTTGGCTCTGAGTTCGTTGGGACAGGTGAACATCGAAAAAAAGGACAATGCGCAAGCAGTCGAAAATCTGAAAGCAGCCGCACCGCTGCTGAAGCCAGACGATGGGAGTTATGGGCGAAATCAATACCGCCTGGGTTATGCGCTGCTGAATCTGAAAAGAACCGCTGAAGCCAAGGAGGCGTTCACGCAAGCGGCTTCCGTGAACGGTCCTTATAAGGCGCTGGCACAGGACAAACTAAAAGCCGCCGCAGGAACAACGTCGGCGCGAAAGAAAACGCCCTAACACCGAGGAAGAATCGCGGCAAGAGGTTCGTGCATCTAAGGGGTGCGTGAGGTTGTGACGGGAAAATGCAAGGAGCAAGACCAATGTCAGAGATAGCAACTTTTGGAGCCGGATGTTTCTGGGGGGTGGAAGCAGCTTTTCAACGCGTCCCGGGAGTGATCGATACAGCAGTTGGATACAGTGGCGGAGTAAAGCCGAACCCCACCTACCAAGACGTTTGCACCGATGAAACGGGGCATGCGGAAGTGGTGCAGGTGACCTACGATCCAGCGAAAGTGCCTTACGCACAGTTGCTCGATGTGTTTTGGCAGGCTCACGACCCTACCCAAGTGAATCGCCAAGGGCCGGACTTCGGTACGCAGTACCGCAGTGCGATTTTCTTCCATTCACCGGAACAAGAAGCGGCGGCAAAAAAATCACGCGCCGCGCTCGATGCCGGCGGCAAGTTGAAGCGGCCCATCGCCACCGAGATCACTCCCGCAAGCACATTTTATCGCGCCGAAGAATACCACCAGAAATACTTGCAGAAGCGCGGCGTGGCCTCTTGCCACTTCTAAACAGAAAAAATGACTCTAAAAGCAACGAAGGCCGGGCCAATTGCGCGGCTTCCTTTTTAAGCCTCGGTGGGCATAGCGAGAAAATGGCGGAGAGGGTGGGATCCGTACCTAGCCGCTTTTGTTAACCTACTATGTTTTCAACAAGATGCATGAAAGCTTATGAATACTGGTGATTTCTACGCTCTCGCCTGATTCAACTGACTTTCCTACTTCAATTGTTTAGATCAAATTTCCGGCTTAAACAGACACCAAGGACACCGAGAGCCTCGGACCCCAAGGATCATCCACTGGAACGTTGGCGTTGGGTTCCGCTGCTCAGATTGTGCTCGTGATCGCCAAAGTTTTCCGTCTCGAATTCCGACGCTCAGGACCGTGGAGCATTCGCTTCTGAGCCGAGTCCCGCGACAGCGCAATATTGTCGGGAACCTTCGCGTCGGTTATCCATTCTCTCGAGCATGTTCCGTTTGGGAGAGGGCCAAGTCGAGGATTCCGATGCAACCCTAAACGTATTTGATTTCGAGCTGAACTCGTTCGGCACGCATAAATTCATGGTTTGTGTTGCCATCTTTCTGCGCACTGTGGTGAACGTGGTAGTCGTCGCAATCGAAATTCCAAATTTGATTTTAAGGAGAGACTTTATGGCTCCACAATACGATGGATCTGATCGGCCGGTAAATCTCTCAGCCCTTGGCGTACCCCGCTGGGCCAGCGCACTTCGACCTGTTTCACCGCCTTGCAGGGACCTAGACCGAAGTGAGGACGGCGATCGCGCGATGCTGCCAAGCCCGCGCTGGTTGAGACAATGTCATATTGGCTGTTGCCGTCTTCGGTCGTCACTTTCAGTTGTGCGCCGATTGCCATGCGATTGCCCTTGGTGCCCACCAGTTGAAAGGTCACCCAGTTATTGGCATTCGATGTCACGTTACGGAGAATTCTTGCTTTGCCATTCAAGACGGTTACGACAATGTCCATCTTTCCGGAGTTAAACAGGTCGCCGATCACCGCGCCGCGATAGGGTTCTTGGACTTGCAGATCTGGACCTGCTTGCGCCGTCACATCTTCAAAGGTCATTTTGCCCAAGTTGCGGAAAATTGCGTTGGGCTCGCCGTAAGTCCGGTTCGGGAACTCCGCGACGTTGTCAAGAACGTTCCTTGGCGCTCACCAACTTCGCGGCGTATCGTCGGCGATCCGCAAGTAATTCGGTAACTTCCGGATGGCCCGTGACACGATCAGAATAATCGAAACTCCGCGATACGTTCCCTATTGGAATGGGCAATCAGACAGCGAGAGCCGCCCTGCGATGGGAGCGAGGTCGGGCGGCGCTGCCCCATGAAGCCCCGGCCAGCGCTCGGCAGCTGCAGCGCCTTGTTAGGCCTCAGAGAGAGCGATACGTAAAAAGCAGTCTTCAAGGGCGCCGCTGGCCTGCCATGAGTGCGGCGAGCGCCTTGCGGACGCCCTCCGCCCCTGGGCTGTCCGGCTTCTCCGTCAAAAACAGCTGAAACTGGGCGATGGCCGCTTCCGGATGATTTTGCATGCTAAGCACCTTACCGGCCATGATGTGCACTTCCGCGAATTGCTCGTGGTTGCGTAGACCATGGGTACGCTGAACGTCGGCAAGAGCCTTGTCGTATTCCTTATTTGCGAACTCCGTGCTCGCGAGCAGCGCCACAGCCTCCGGCAATAATGGATTCACCGCAATCGCTTTCGTCAACAACGACTCCGAATCCGCGTATTGTTGCTCTTGCAGATCCATGCGCGCCAGATCCACGTACGCAGGCACGAAAGAATCGTCCGCCTGAATGGACTTCGCGAACAACGCTCTGGCCTTGCTGCGATTCGCGCCCTTTATCGCAATCACTCCCAGCATGTCGTAGGCGCGCGCATAGTGTGAATATTCGGCGACGGCTTTTTCGAAGTGCTCTGCGGCCTTCTCCATGTCTCCCTTGGAGTACGCTTCCATCCCTTTTTTCATCTCCGCGCTTGCCTTTTTGGGAGTATTCATCTCGCTGACGGAAATCGTGTTGGGTCCTGGCGCCGCCTCGCCAGCCAGCGTGTCTTCCTGCGGCTTCACGTGAACGGTCTCAGAGTGCACCATCTCCAGTGCATTAATCTCGAAATACGACGTGGTGATGGGCTCAATTCCCGTTCCGGTCACCGTCAGACGGTAGGTCCTTCCATTCATGACGCGAAATCGCGCGGGCTCCGCACCCACAATGTGCAGGGTCGCCAGCCTTCCTTGAGGTCCCAGGAGGTCAATCTGGATTTGCGACTCGATGCTCCGCTCGTCGCCGGTACGCACACTCACTAACAAATCACAGTTGGTCCCCGAATCCATCTGCGCCGCGAGGATGGGAGAGAACAGCAGGAAGAGCAAAACAAACGCGACGGATCGCGCGATAATTCCTCCGCCTTCAGCAGCTACTGACAGCAGATACCTTCACCGCTGTTGAACAGCGGAATTGGCAGGTTGCCGAGCGGGCCTGCAGTTTTCATAGCCACCATTGTGGCCCTGAACCGGACTGAGTTCAACGTATCTGTTGCAAACCGAGAACAGACGTTCGACACAGATAGGCCGAAAGGAATTTGAATGCTGAGCGATCCCACATTTGATTGGCGAGCTCACCCAGGTTAGCTAAGCCAATTCATATTCAATGGTTTTTATGGATTGAGGCACGACGCGAGTTCTGCTGTTCCGGATTGAAGTTCCTGACGAACCGGCTGCAAATCTTAAGTTGGCTCAAGTAGTAGTCCGGCGTCATGTTGCCGCCGCAATCCCAGCATTACCGATGCCAAGGAAGCTGACCGTGTAAGGGGCAGGATGCCAGTTTGTTGCGCGCTCTTTGGCGAGCGTTGTCGGTTGTGCAGTCGTCAAGTATTCCGACCACTCCGCGGCTTCCTGCGGAGTTCTAGAGCCGACATTGACCGAGACGCCGTTGCGGATTCCGCTAGTGTTCAGGATTGGCGAATCGCGACCAACCCATATTCCTTCGTAGACGCCGTGACCCAAGTGCTAGGCGAACTGGCCGAAAATATTCCGGTCAATCTTCGGTCCGGCTTTCGATACGTCAACCGACAATCGCACCCGCTGTGCATCAGCCGCTGGTACGCCGGCTGACATGGCAATCAGGATAAAAGCGAAAATGACTGCTCTCCTGCGAGAAATTGAAACTCTTGGGCCGAGGACTCTACTTGAGATTGCGGAGAGTCCCGCATTTTCGAGAAGTGACCTGCGCTTCCAATATAGAGACCGTCGTAAGAAACATTCGCTGCTCCCGTGTTTCATTCGCCTGCCTCGAGTGACAAACAACATGCAAAAGGAGTTGCCGGAACACCGCCAAGACGGCGGCGATTTCAGAATGAACCCGTGGCTCTGCCTATTCAATTAATCTAGAATAGCGTGCGCGTCGGAGTGTGTGAGATCCAGAGCAATCAGCCCGAAGACGTATTTTCACGCAGAATCTCCCAGCATACGGTTGGGGAGGATCAGTGCTGCGTCGCATGACTCGCCGTAAACTCCTTGGCCTCCTCGCTGCAGGAACCGCAGGAGTCCGCGTAGCCCGGGCCCACCAGTCGGGCGGCATGGCGTCGCGTGGCGTAAAGCCGCAACCGCGCGGTAAACCGTCCGGTCTCCCCTTTCACGCGCGCTTCATCGACGTGGCGGCTCACGCGGGGCTGCGCGCCCCGATCATCTATGGTCCCCCGGACCACATGGATTACATTCTCGAGTCCATGGGCTGCGGCGTTGCCTTCCTCGACTTCGACAACGACGGCTGGCAGGACATTTTCCTGCTATCGGGTACTCGCCGAGAGGGCGCGGTCGCGGGAGCTACCAATCGACTTTACAAAAACAACCGCGATGGCACGTTCACAGACGTGACTGCAAAAGCGGGCCTCGTGCGTCAGGGTTGGGCATGTGGCGTGACTGTCGGCGACTACGACAATGACGGTTTCGAGGATCTCTTTATCACCGCGTGGCCGCAGAATATTCTTTACCGCAACAATGGCGACGGTACTTTTACGGACGTTACGAGAGCAGCGGGTCTGCTGCATTCCGGCAACCGCTGGGGCACGGGCTGCACGTGGGTGGACTATGATCGCGACGGCCGCTTGGATCTGTTTGTCTCCAACTACATCGTTTTCGACTTCGATAAAATTCCATCCACGGGAAAAGACCCTCGCTGCAACTTCAAAGGCGTTCCAGTGAATTGCGGCCCACGCGGACTTGTTCCCGAACGCCCGATGCTCTACCACAATAATGGAGACGGGACGTTCACGGACGTCAGCGCTCGGACCGGAATAGGAACGGTGCCGCTGGCGTTCGGCTTGACGGCGGTGGCTGCGGATTTGGATGGCGATGGCTGGCAGGACATCTACGTAGCCTGCGATTCAACTCCTAGCCTGCTCTTCCGCAACCGTGGCGACGGCACTTTTGTAGAACAAGGTTTGTTGTCCGGCTTGGCTGTCAACGAGGACGGCAACGAACAGGCCGGCATGGGTATTGCCATCGGCGATTTCGATACCGACGGCCGATTGGACGCGCTGAAAACTCATTTTGCTGAAGATACCGTGGCGCTATACCGGAATACGGGCCACCTTTTGTTCGAGGACGTTACGGTGCGCTCCGGGCTGGCTGTCGAGACCCGATACGTCGGCTGGGGAGACGGTATCGCCGACCTCGATAATGATGGCCTGCCGGATCTATTCTGGGTAACGGGAAGCACCTTCCCTGAGGTGGAGCATAAGCATCCCGAGTTCCCGCACAAGACGCCGCGCGTGCTGTTCCGCAACCTCGGCGGGGCCAAATTCGAAGAGCTTTTGGACATTTCCGGTCCCGCAATCGGCGAAGCCCATTCCAGCCGTGGCGTGGCCTTCGGCGATTTTGACAACGACGGCGACGTCGATATTCTGATCATGAACATGAATGAACCTCCCTCGCTGTTGCGAAACGACGTGAGCGGCACCGCGCATTGGCTCAAGGTGAAGCTCGTGGGGACACGCTCGAACATCAGCGCTATCGGTGCGGTGGTCACCGCGGCGTACGGCGGGCGGCGGCAGGCGCAGGCGGTGTTGGCGTCGTCGGGATATCTCTCGTGCGGAGATCGCCGTTTGCATTTCGGACTGGGAGCTGCGGAGATGGCGGATCTGGAAATCGCGTGGCCCAGCGGTGCCCGCGAGCAGATAAAGGCCGTCCACTCGGATCAGCTCGTGACCGTGAAAGAGGGTGCGGGAGTCGTCCTGCGGGAGCGATTTGACGCGTGACACCGATCTTGGCAGCCTTGTTGGCGATCGCGGCGGGAAGTTTACCGTTCCGGATTGAGCAGCCAGAAACGCCGCAGGCGCCGGCGCAGCGATCCGGCGACGAAGCCCACCTCAGCCGGGGCGTAGAATTGATGCAGGACCAGTTGTTCGAGTCGGCGGCAAGCGAATTTGAACAAGCGCTCGCGCTCAATCCGCAGGATCCGCGGGCGCACCTTCAGTACGCAGTCTGCCTGCTGTCATTGGGCCGCAACGACGAGGCGCGCGGACAGTTCGAGCAAGTGCGCAAGCTGGCGGGCGACTCGCGATACGTCGCTTACTATCTCGGGCGGCTCGATTTACTGTCCAACGATTACGCTTCCGCTATCCGGCGGCTCGGCTCTCTGGCCGAGGACCCGCCGTTTCCCGACACCGCCTTCCGCGTGGGAGTGGCGTACATTTCCTCGGGCAACGTCGACGAAGGAACCAAGTGGTTGGAACGCGCCGCCAAGCTTCTGCCGCGAGACTATCGCGTACATTACCGATTGGCGCGGGCGTACACCAGCGCCGGGCGCGCGCAGGACGCGGCTCGCGAGTATGGCCTCTACAGCCAGCTGCGGGACGAACACAAGAACACGGAAAAGGATGTGCGCGCGTGCACAACTGCGCTGCGGACCGACCCGCTGGATACCGCGCGCGAGGTCTGCCATCACATTTACGACCCCAATGATCCGGACAAACTTACGCTGCTAGGACAATTATTCGGGGATGCCGGCGCGTTTGCGGAAGCGCTTGAGCCACTGAGGCATGCGGTGCAGCTAGATCCCAATTCGTTCGAGGCGTGGCACAACCTGGGAGTCACGTGCTTTCGCATGAATCGATACCACGAAGCGCGTGCGCCGCTGGAGAAGGCGGTGGCATTACGTCCCGAATACTACGGCTCGGTGGTGCTTTTGGGAGCGACACTGTATATGTTAGGTGATGACGACGCGGCGCTACCCGTCTTGGAGCGCGCGCACCGCCTGAACCCAACCGATACGCAGACTGCGGCGATACTTGAGAAGCTGCGAGCGAGCCGGAAGAAAGAGTGAGCTTCCGAGCGCTGTCGCTTGCATAATTCCTTTGGAATCACATCTTTTGCAGACCCCGGGGCTTTAGAATCACATCTTTTCGAAAAATGGGGGTGGGTCTGCCAGCAGGGCGGAACAGCCGGGAGGAGAGAAACGTTCCGCAGAATTTCAAATCTTTGCGCTGTAGAGCAGATCAGAGCAGATTCCTAGAGTAAGTCAACTATTATCGCGAGATTTGCAGTAAAGCCTAAAGGCTTCGGAATGAGGAAGATAGGGAGGCAGCCTTTCTGCTTTATTTGATCGAACGAAGGAAGGCGTGGGCCGCAACGCCCTTCGTATCAAAGGCAGTATCTGTGAAAACCGTAAGAGATGCACCACAGAATGTTACTTCCCTGCCTCCTCGCCGGGTCCGCCCGCATTTAAGCGTCGCCAACCCGCCGAGCCAGGAGCGAAGCAGGAGTGCATTGCGATGGGCGTTGAGGCACCCGGCAATTAAAATGAGCAGTCTCCCACTTTGTGCCTCTCACCGCCGAATTGAACGCGAAATCCGAGAAGTTTGTCCCGGAAACGAAGATGTCACGTAAGCCGTCTAGCCTGGACTGTCGTTGGCCTGGACTGGAAACAGCGATTAGTTCGAACTATCCTAGCAGTCTCCAGGAACGCAGAGAAGGGCTTTGCATATCACAACTTTGGCCAACAAGAGACTTTTTCCGGGCGCGGTAGCGGTGGTTCTCGTTTCCATGTTCGTCGCGTTTGCACCCGTCCTTCTCCGCGCGCAGCTCTCCACTTACGATCATCTTACCGAACCCGGCTGGTGGCCCCAGCGCGAGCCCACAAGCCGTAAGGAATTTGTAGGCAATGCTGCTTGCGCGAAGTGTCACGCCTCAATCACCGCCTCGCAGGAAACCACGGCCATGGCACACACCCTGATGCCCGCCGCAACTGCCGCTGTTCTTCGTTCACGCACGGATCTTTCTTTCCGCAACGGGAAGTATCTCTATGCGATCAAGACGAAGGGCGCAGCGCCGGAACTAACTGTTACCGACGGTGAGCACACTATCGCTGCGGATCTTGTTTGGGCTTTCGGGACAGGAAAACTCGGGCAATCCTATCTTTTTCAGCGCGATGGCAAGTACCGTGAAAGCCGCGTGACCTATTTCAGTTCGCTAAAAAATCTGGACTTTACGCCAACGCGCGCGTTGCTCTCGCCGCACGACCTTGAGGAAGCCGCGGCCCGGCTCGTGGACATCGCTGAAGTCCGCCGATGCTTTGGTTGTCACAGCTTCGGCGCTAACGTCGCCGGAAAGCTGGACACGAGCAAGGCTTCTTTAGGGGTAACCTGCGAAGCCTGCCACGGACCGGGCCTGAACCATGTACTCGCGATGGAATTCAACCAGTCGGACGATCGTTACGGCGACGAGGAAGGCCCGAAACTTATTTTCAATCCCGGTCGGCTCAGTCCCGTTGACACCGTCGATTTTTGCGGGTCCTGCCATGGCACGTGGACGGACGTCAAGCTCGCGGGTACTACGGGAATCGCCAACGTCCGGATGCAACCTTATCGCCTCATGAACAGCAAGTGTTGGGGCATTGGGGACGAGCGCCTTGCTTGCGTCGCCTGCCACGATCCGCACCTACCAATTTCGACAGATTCGGCCGCCTATGATTCGAAATGCCTGGCCTGCCATCCAAGTTCGCCAGCCGCCACGGTAACTAAAGATCATCCGGGACAGGCTTGCCCGGTTGGCGCAAAAGAATGTACAAACTGCCACATGCCGAAGATCGAGATTCCGGACATGCACACCAGCTTTGCGGACCATCTCATTCGCGTGGTTCGTCCAGGCGCACCGATTCCAGACTAAATCGCGAAATCGGCGTGGTGGACGCGTCGCGCAACGTCTTTGACAATTTCAACTATTGAATCTTCAATTCGCTGCATTCTTTTTCCTATCGGAAACTAGAACAATGGCGCATTTCACACCCACTTGTACTTCCGTCAAGTGCCTGATCGACGGTGCGGGCATCTTCGTACTCGCCGCAACTTTTCCGGTAACCTGTGCCGGTAAAGAGGGTTTTGTCACGATGCGTGGAGAAGTGCCAGAGAACATTTATGGACGAGCAAGAGTTGATCGAGTTGCGCTGCGCTTGAACCAACGCCAGAGAAAGACTCTAGGTTTCGAGAGGCCTGCGAGTAAACTCCGGGTAAGTGTCGCGTCGACCGTCTGAGGCGGCAGCGGTTACCGGAGAAGTGAGATTGACCCCAAAATCAGCCGCAGCCAATGGCCGGGGGACGCCACCTTAACATTAGTGGAGAGTTTGGCTGTTTAAGCCCGAATTTGGGCCCCAATGGCTGAAATTATTGAATTCGTTGAAAGAAGCGAGAGTATGAAAATCGCAGCCTATATAATCAACACTGCCGAGTCTCGTTTCTTCCAGGCCTCGGTCGTTAACGCAACCAAGTCTATTCGGGACTAGGAGTCGACGCCGTCATCAAATCAGTCCGTGTTGCGTCCTACAGTTGACGTTCAGGGCGGCTGGCGCAGCCGCTCTTTGGTGATTTTTGAACCGAAGTGGGGGTTTTGATCAGCTAAAAGCTCAATCTGATCATGCCCTGGATAATACGGTGGCCAATGGTGTTGGTGGCAGTGCCGAATACGGTGCCACCGTTGTTTTGGCGCACTCCGGCGTTATTGAATGTGAGAGTCAACGCTGGATCGCCCGAAACGAATGTAAGGTTCGGATGATTCAGAAAGTTGTAGGCCGAGAAGCGGAACTCGAGTTTTCTGTTCTCGGACGGCCCAAAGGTGAAACCCTTGTCCACAGACAAGTCGCTGTTCCAGAAACCGGGCCCAGTCAAAGTCGGGAAAATATAATTGCCTTGCTGGCCCGGTGTTGCGAACGGGGAGAAACAAGCTCCGTTGATAAACTGGTTTGGCCCAAGGCCTTTCCTTGGATCGCAGGTCAAGTGAGGAATCAGGGTGAGGTCGGGACTACCGAGCACATTGCTCGCGCTTGCTTGGACCGTATACGGCACAACCTGGCCGGTGTTCGGATCTGTGTATTGGAGGGTCTGGCCCATGAAGGTTGCGCCTGGCTTGAAAAAGGCGGAGTAGCCGAAGTTCGAGGTAATCGCCGCCTGCAAATCCACGCCGGTTTGGTATTGAGTGATACCGGAGATTTGCCAGCCATTCGCGGCGCCCTTCACGAACCGGTTGGCATTGTGTACGATCGGCAACGCATAGACGTAGGCAGCGTTGAAGATCTGCGTGCGATTGTTGGGCAGAGTTCCATAATTGTTGGCCAAAACCGTGGGGTCGCCGGTCGCCGATCCGCTCTCGCCACGGATGCCCAGCGCCTTCCCGAAGGTGTAGTTACTCAGGAAGGTTAAGGGTCCCGCCTGTTTGTTCCAGGTAACCTGGAGGGCGTTGTAGTTGGAATACATTTTGTGGTCGATGATCTTCAGAGTGCCGAGGCAATTCTTCGCGGCTACGCAAGGACCCGCGGTAAGTGGGCGCGCGTTGTTGATAGCACCAGTCGTGTAGCCCGTATCGGCGCCTTGCGCGGCGCAACTGCCCCTTCCTTGCGCGTCCTTTTGCCCCGGTGCAATACCCGAGTTGCAATCAGGCAGCCAGCCGTAGCTGCTGCCCGCCTGAGTGAACAAGCTATTTGCGGTAAGGTCATTGATCTGGTCGAAGTTGTTGTTATAGTTGCTCAGATAGTCAGACTTACTGCCGACATAAGCGACTTCCAACAAGCTCTTCCACGGCGTGCGCCGGGCGACGGTAAAGCTATAGCTCTGCGTGCGAGGCTGCTGACTGTCGTTAGGGTCCAGAGCGGTGACGCCGCTCGGAAAACTTAATCCAGCGAGGCCAGGGCCAAGCTGCGAGATCAGAGGGTTGTTCAAAGTCGGGGACGAAAAGGATCCCTGGACCACCCCATACGCGGGATTCTGAACGTTCTGCTCATCATGGAAGTGGTACATACCGTACCCGCCACGCAGCACAGTACGGCCGGAACCAAACAGATCCCAGGCAAAGCCTACGCGTGGGTTATAGAAGAACAGCCGACTCTTGGAACCAGAAAGCGGCGTCGCTGAATTAACTTTGTTCCATTCGATGCCGGGGAAAGTTGCGCCATTGACGGAACCACCGTGGTCAACATTGTAGGCGGCCGGGTACCAAGCGGCAAAGCCAAAGCCGGTGGTATCAACCCAAGGCCCCAGGTGCGAGACGCGCAGACCGTAGTCCAGGGTGAAGCGGCGAGATATTTTCCAGGAATCAGTTGCGTAACCCTCGGCCGAGAGGTAGCGGAAGGCGGGGACCACGTCGAAATTCAGTTCTGAGTATTGCGCCATCTGGCCGATGAGCATATCGGCATAGGCGTTGCCGCTGGACCCCCCGGCCCAATTGGCGAACGCCATCGAGCCGTTGACGCTTCCATTACCCGGCTGTTCGTTCCAAGTGCGTTCCCAGTAGAAGCCGAACTTCGTGGTATGAGTTTTCCAAACCTTGACCAAATTGTCGGCTAACGACGGGAGAGTCTTCTTGGCATAGACAGTGCCATTTAGCTCGAAGCCGGTGTTGATCATGTTGGAGATGCCGTCGCCCCAACCGGTCATTTCCGGGAAGATGAGATTTTGCGGATTGGGGTGGCTAAACAGCAAATTGTAGTTGAGACCGAGGGATCCGCGCTCCACCTTTGATGGGTCCAAGAAGCTGTTAGGGAGATTCAAGTAGGTGTAACTGAAAATAAGTTCATTGGTGAGGGTGGGGCTGATAACTTTCGTCAGATTCGCGGTGACGACATCGGACTGACTCTTCTCGACGATCGGCGTCGGGTACGGCGTAGTCGGAGCAGCCCAACTGTTGGTTCCGCCCGGGCCCCAGAGGACGTCGAGACTGTTCAAGGCGTTGTCGGTCTGATGATTATACGAGACGTACAATTTCAGCGACTCGCTGATGTTGTAGTCAACACGCCCGCGGAACTGGAGCATGTTGGAGTACCGGGTTTCGCCGTTCGCGTAATTGAATCCCTGAAGTTGCGTCGGGTCCTCGTTGGGCAGTGGGTACACGTTCAGCAGGATCTGGCCGTTGGGGTCCGGAGCGCCGTTAAGCTTTCCGTTAGTGAAGTGGCTGCCGCCGGGCACGCCTGTAACGGCGTACCCGTTCAAGCTGCTGAGATAGGCGGCGTCACTGAAATCGCCTTGCCGCATCGCCGCTGTGGGAACCACCGCGTGGTACACGCCGTTATCCACGTTCTGCTTGTAGTATTCCGTTGCGAAGAAAAAGAAGACCTTATCCCGGTTGTGGTTGAAGCTGGTGCCGGGAATGATGAGCGGACCACCGATTTGGCCGCCAGGGTAAAAGTACTTTGTTTCGGGGCGCGCAATCTGGGCTTTCTTGTCCTGCGGATCATTGGCGTTGAGATGCCAATTGCGGGCGTAGGTGTAAACCTCGCCGTGGAACTTCTGGCCGCCGGACTTGCCGATGGCGCTGATGACGACCGGCCCTTTAGCTTCGTCGGCACCGAAGTTCGAGGTCATGACCTTGAGTTCCGCGGTCATGTCCGCGTTGGTGTTCATGGCCTGACCGCAGTTGCAACCGGGATCAATGATGTGGGCGCCATCGGAGGTAATGTCGAGAGCACCCGTGCGCCCGCCGTTGGCCGAGAAGCTTCCAACTGGCCCCGTTCCTGTGCGTTCATCCGACGCAGCATAAGAACTTTGATTGGCGATGCCGCCAGTAAAGGCCATGCCGGGCATGATTTTGATAAATTCAGCGGCGTTCTGGCCCACGATAGCGACGTTCTGCAGGATATGCTGGTTAATCAGCGTGGACTTCTCTCCGGACTCCGTGGGAGTAATCTGCGTGTCGGAAGCTTCGACAACCACAGTTTCGGTCTTTGCGCCGGGCTTTAGCTTAATACCGGACACATTTCGCTTGTCGTCAGCGGTGAGGACAATGCCCTTGGCTTCCCAAGTGGAGAAACCGTCTTTCTCTACGACCAAGGAGTAAGTGGTGGGCGGAACGGCGGCGAAGGTGAAATAACCTTCGGCGTTGCTGACCGTCGTTCGCACGTCGCCGCTCGCCTCATTCTTCAGAGTGACGGCGGCATCCGCGACGACCGCGCCGGACGCGTCAAAAACCGTTCCGGTCAGTGTGGCGCTGGTGGTCTGCGCCAGCGCCGCTGGCTGGAACGGCAAGGCAAAGGTAATAAGGACCGCGGCCAAAACAGCGACCGCTAAAACAGGGGTTTCAGGAAGAAAGCAGAAATGGCAAGAGGAAAATCGCACGCGACGATTCATCGAAGAAGCACCCCCAAATCAGCTGAAACTGAGCCTCACCACAGGTTCAACGGTAGCGGCCCGCAAGAGCGGGTCGGCACCGTTAACGTTCACGCTTGTCGCGCTTTCTACGCCCTTGCACAAATAATGTCAAGAGGTTTTTTATTTTTCTTCTGCGGCGCATCGATTTTGTGGATTTTTGGCCGCCGATGATGACGGGGGGTGGGAGGAGGTCGTTCCAGTACTGGCTCGGATTCCGCGGGGTAGAGCGGAGGCGCTGCAATGGAGCTCGCACATAACCGGATTTTCTGGCTTTTGCGCCGGACCGCGGTTCGTACCGGCGGTCGGGAGCAGAAATTCCTGGCTTGGCTTAAGGCCAGTTACTTTGCTGTGCCTTGATGCGCTCGTATTCGGAGTTTTCACGCCGCATGTCGTCCATTCGGCCCAGCGCGCGGTACACATTCACGAGGTAAAGCCGGATCGAGGGCGTGACCGGGTCGAGCCGCTCGGCGGCCAGGTACGCTGCCAGGGCACCAGAATTGTCGCCTTGTGTGCGGAGGGCCTTCGCGAGCGCCAACTGGGGGCCGACAGAATCCGGACTTAGCGCCACCGCCTCGCGAGCCAATTTAACTGCTTCGGGGAGTTTGTCCTCGAGGGTGTAACGCAAGGCCAATTGCACTCGCGCGGGCGCGCTGTCTGGAGTGATCGTCAATTCTTTCCGGAACTCGGCGGCGCAATCGTCGGGATGGCGGGCAGCGAGGTAAGTGCCATAAAAATAGTGAACATTCGGAAATTTCGGATACTTTGCGACCAGCGCCTTAAAGTCTGCTT
>Ga0307474_10000298_pt1 | contig 36617 bp, 22 predicted proteins | sample atmos_gasesECM1C_2_FD_203312 | JGI IMG/M metagenome (GOLD analysis project Ga0307474, IMG submission 203312) | Hardwood forest soil microbial communities from Morgan-Monroe State Forest, Indiana, United States - atmos_gasesECM1C_05 | ecosystem: Environmental > Terrestrial > Soil > Temperate... | reverse complement strand
TGGAGTGCTGCTTATAAGGCTCCCTGAAACAAAGCGATGCGAGCACGCACCTCTTCGGGGATCGGAATTGCGCGTCCGACACTGCGGTCAGTCAGCACCAAGACTACCTTCCCACGGACACGCGCAATTCCATCGCGGCCGTGCAGCGAAATATCCAAACGTATCGAACTCGTTCCCAGGCTACGCACAGAGAGTGTGGCGGAGAGCACCTCACCAAAAATGCTCGGTGCAACGAAATCCACTTCAAGATGCACCGTCGGCAAACCCCAAACCCGCCGCGTGACGATCTCATTGAAAGAAAAATTCAATTCTTCGCGAAACCAGCCTTCCACCACGTCGTTGAACATTTCCAAGTAGCGAGGATAAAAGACAATGCCGGCAGGATCGCAATCGGTGAAGCGCACGACGATATCCTTTCGGTAGACAGGACCTTGCGACGGACCTGAGCTGTGCCCGGGCACCTCAATCATGCAGAGCTCGTTCCTGAAAGAGTTTTATGATGCCCCGAGCAACAATCAACTGCTGCACTTCTGTGGCACCTTCATAGATGCGCAGCGGACGAATCTCGCGATAGAGGCGCTCGACGATCTCATCCTTCACAACTCCTAATCCGCCTAGAATCTGTACTGCAGCATCGATGACCTGCTGCGCTGTTTCCGTTGCGGCCATTTTGGCCATTGCGGCTTCAACCGTGACCGAGTGGCCCATGTCACGCAGCCATGCACCACGGTAGGTCAACAGCGCGGCTGCGTCGATGCCCGTGGCCATGGTAGCCAGCTTGGCCTGCGTGAGCTGGAAGTCAGCCAACATCTGCCCGAACATCTTGCGTCCAGTTGCTCGCTTCAGAGCTTCTTCCAGCGCTCGCCGAGCAAAACCAAGTGCCGCCGCGGCCACAGAAGTGCGGAACACATCGAGCGTGGCCATGGCCACCTTGAAACCCTTACCGGGTTCGCCCAGCCGTTGCGAGACCGGCACACGGCAGTTTTTGAAGCGAAGCAGAGCGAGCGGATGAGGGGCGATGACCTGGATGCGTCGCGCGATTTCCAAACCGGGCGTATTGGAATCGACTACCAGCGCAGTAATACCGCGAGCGCCTGGCGCTTCACCGGTCCGTGCGAACAACACGTAGAAACCTGCTATGCCACCATTCGAAATCCAATTCTTCTCGCCGTTCACCACATAGGTGTCGCCATCCAGATGAGCGGTGCATTGCAGCGCAGCTGCGTCGGAACCGGCTTCCGTCTCGGATAAAGCGAATGCCGCGATAGCTGAACCGCTGCAGACTCGTGGCAGATACTTTTGCTTCTGCGCTTCATCTCCGAACAGCGTGATGGCTCCTGAGCCCAGGCCTTGCATCGCGAAGGAGAAGTCCGCGAGGCCCGAGTGCCGCGCCAAAATTTCGCGAATGATGCAGATCGCGCGTGTGTCAATAACCTCGGCCGCCGCTCCATAGCTAGTGCCCGCGATTGCATAGCGCAGCCAATCCGCTCCTCCGAGCTCGTGCACCAATCTTCGGCATGTGGCGTCCACATCCTCTTCGTGCGCTGGACTGACGTTTCTCTTCGCCCACTCCTCTAACTTTTCCGCGAGGGTCCGATGCCGGGGGTCGAGGAACGGCCAGTCGAGATGGGTGCGAGCCGTCACTCTCAATCTCCCTTGAACTGCGGCTTCTGCTTTTTAACGAAGGCGTGATAGGCGCGATGGAAATCGTTGGTAGCCATGCAGAGCGCCTGCGCTTGAGCCTCGGCGTCAATCGCTTCGTCAACCCCCATGTTCCACTCTTGATGAAGCATTTTCTTGGTCATGGCGTGCGCGAAAGTAGGCCCGGCAGACAATTCTTCGGCCAAAGCATTCGCCTCACTCAGAAGCTTCTCAGGCGTGCAGAGTCGATTGAAGAAACCCCACCGCTCAGCTTCCTCTCCGCTCAGGCTGCGGCCGGTAAAGAGCAGTTCGGCGGCGCGACCGTGGCCAACGATGCGCGGCAGCAGAGTGCAAGCGCCCATGTCGCACCCAGCCAGGCCGACGCGCACAAAGAGAAAGGCAGTCTTGCTGCGCGCTGTCCCGATGCGGAGATCTGAAGCCATCGCCAAAATGGCTCCGGCGCCGGCGGCAACGCCATCCACCGCGGCAATAACAGGTTGCGGGCAGGCGCGCATGGCCTTGACCAGATGGCCAGTCATCTGTGTGAAAGCGAAGAGTCCCGGCATATCTAGCTTGGTTAGAGGTCCGATGATTTCGTGCACGTCTCCGCCAGAACAGAAGTTGTCTCCCGCACCGGCCAGCACGATGGCGTTGACGTCGTCCGCGTTTGCCATGGACTGAAACAGATCGCGCAACTCAGCGTAGGAGTCGAATGTCAACGGATTCTTGCGCTCGGGACGATCCAACGTGATTGTCGCAACCTTCCCCATGGTTTCATATTTGAAATGCCGAGAATGGTAGTGAGCAAGCGCGCGGCGATGTCCTGGCAACTGGTGTGGCTCCCCCGGAAGATGACGCATCACGTTCTCCTATTTCGCATGACGGCACGTATGTGTAGTTAACGCCGCGAGATGGTGTTCAGCAAGTCCCGGGTCTTTGCAGCTACCTCAAACTGCTGCATAAAGTCACTCGTTCTATCTGTAGCTCACATGAGCTCGCCTCCGGCCACGGCAATTGCCTGGCCGTTGATCGCTTCACTACCCGGTAGGCAGAGCCAGGCAACCGCATTCGCCGCTTCTTCCGGCTGCACCAGGCGTTTTTGAGGATTGCGCGAAACCAATTCCGCGCGCACTGCCTCAGCGGTACGTCCGGTCTTGGCCACGATCGCGTCAACGCTCTCGCGCACCATGTCCGTGTCAGTGTATCCGGGACAAACTGCATTGACGGTTATGCCCTTGGTGGCGACTTCGATAGCCAACGCACGAGTCAGTCCGACCACCGCATGCTTTGCCGCGCAATATGCAGAGACATAGCCATACCCCGTGAGACCTGCGGTGCTGGCCACGTTGACGACCCGGCCCCAGCCTGCCTCCAGCATTCCAGAAAGCGCCGATTGTGTGCAATGAAAGGTCCCATCGAGATTCACCGTCAGCATCCGCCTCCAGAGTTCCGCATCCGTCTTCAAGAATGGCGCCGAACTGGCATGCCCTGCGTTGTTGACCAAAATATCGATACGGCCGAAACGCTCTCGCGCATTTTCAAAAGCACGACTGACCACATCCGGCTCGCAGACGTCGGCCACGACGGAGTTTAGTTGCCAATCCTGCGTGAGCCCTCGTGCCATGTCAACCAGTGTTTTTTCGTTGCGCCCCAGCACGGTGACGCGCGCGCCGTGACTTAACAGACTTCGCGTGATCGCAGAGCCAATGCCGCGTGATCCGCCCGTGACCAACGCGTGCTTTCCCGCCAGCAGACTGGACATCTGCCCGGCGCTTGCGTCTTTCATACCTGGGCCGCCAGCAGCGCCGCACGCGCCATATTCCGCTCAAGCTGCTCCTTGCCATTCAGATATTGCGGAGGCCAGTTTATTTCTCCGTATCCTTGTTTAGCTGCCTCGTGCAAGGTCCAGGCGGGATCAGCGAGATGCGCCCGCGCAATCGCGCACAGGTCCGCGCGGCCGGCAGCGATAATCGTGTTCGCGTGATCGCCCTCAAAGATATTTCCCACGGCGATGGTAGCGATGCCCACGCGGTTGCGGATTCGGTCCGAGAAAGGAACCTGAAACATTCGGCCATATACGGGCTTCTGCTCGCTACTGACCTGTCCCGCAGAGCAGTCGATCACATCGGCGCCGGCAGCGCAGAAAAAGTGGGCAACTGCCTCCGAGTCTTCAGGCGTCAGTCCTCCGGGCACCCAATCGTGAGCAGAGATGCGGACGCTCATTGGCTTGTCCTTCGGCCAGACCTCGCGCATCGCCTTGAACACTTCAATGGGATAGAGACAGCGATTTTCAAGTGAACCGCCATATTCGTCGCCGCGCCAATTGGTAAGCGGAGAAATAAAGCTAGAGAGCAAATATCCGTGGGCACAGTGGAGTTCCAGCCAATCGAAGCCAGCGGCCTGGGCCCGTTGAGTCGCCGCGACAAAGTCACGCTTAATGCGCTCCAGATCGGCTCGCGCGGCCTCGCGAGGGGTTTGCGAAATCCCGGGCATGTAAGGAATCGGCGAGGCGGAGAGCACCGGCCAGTTTCCCGATGCCAGCGGCAAATCAATACCTTCCCATCCGCGTCGCGTGGAGCCTTTGCGTCCGGAATGGCCCAATTGCAACGCAATCTTGGCGTCGGTGTGTGCATGCACAAAGTCAACAATGCGTTTCCAGGCCATCTGTTGTTCGTCGTTCCACATTCCCGGGCAGGATGGCGTGATACGAGCGTCGGGAGAAACGCAAGTCATCTCCACCACAACCATAGCCGCGCCGCCCATGGCGCGGCCTCCCAGATGAACGAGGTGAAAGTCGTTGGGAATGCCATCCTCCGCCATGTAGGTGGCCATAGGCGACACGATCACGCGATTCTTGAGGGTTAAGCCGCGAGCGGTGAAGGGCGTAAACATGGGCGGAACCGCATGGTCGATCCCGCAGCGCGAGGCAAACCAGGTTTCGACCTGTTCAACATAGCGTGCATCCCTCACTTTGAGGTTCGCATGGCCGATTCGCTGGCTGCCGGTCAGCAGGCTATAGGTAAATTGCTCGGGATCGAGATGCACGTAGCGATCCACCTGCTCGAACCATTCCATGCGATTGCGCGCCGCACTCTGCAATTTAAGCGCCTCGATTTCGCGTTCCTCCTGATAGCGACGTAATCCTGACTGTACGTCGCCGCTGTCCTCGCTGAGTGCACGCGCCAGTGCAATGGCATCCTCCATGGCAAGTTTGGTGCCGGATCCGATGGCGAAGTGCGCCGTGTGCGCTGCATCGCCAATTAACACAATGTTGTCGTGCTGCCATTTTTCGCACAGGATGCGTTGGAACCTCAGCCACACCGCAGAGCCGCTCAGATGTTTTGCGTTCGAGACCAGGGTATTGCCTTCCAGCCGTTCGGCAAAAAGCCGCTCGCAGAACGCGATGGATTGCTCCGGCTCCATCTTGTCGAGTCCCGCTTTCCACCAATTTTCCTCCGGAGTCTCGACGATGAACGTTGACCAATCTTCATCGAAGCGGTAGGCGTGCAGGTTAAACCATCCGGCGCTGGTTTCCCGGAAATCGAAAGTGAAAGCGTCGAGCTTCTTTTTCGTTCCCAGCCAAATAAACCGGTTCTTGCGCACCTGAATGTTCGGTTTGAAAATATCCTCGTACCTTCTTCGCGTGACGGAAGATGCGCCATCCGATGCGACCACCAAATCGTATTCGGCCGCGTAGGTGTCTGGGGCGGTGACTTCGGTCTGGAAGACAAGCCTTACGCCCAGCCCCGCCGCGCGCTGCTGGAGAATTTGCAGGAGTTTCATACGGGCTATGCCGCAGAATCCGTGGCCGGACGAGGTCAGCTTCTGTCCCTTGAAAAACACGTCGATGTCTTCCCAGTGGCGAAAAGCCTGCGTGATGGCAGCGTGAGTATCAGCATCGGCTTTCTGAAAGCCGCTCATCGTTTTGTCAGAAAACACGACTCCCCATCCGAAGGTGCTGTCGGCGCGATTGCGTTCCACCACCGTGATCTCCCAGGAAGGGTGAGCCATTTTCACTAGAATCGAGAAGTACAATCCCGCGGGTCCGCCTCCCAGACAGACGATTCTCATTCGATCCCTCCGCATGCGCCGCGACCGGTCACGAATCTGCTCGTGCGGAAGCCAGCCCTATTCCTTGTCACGCATTCACCTCGTGTAATGTCGCGGCGAGCTTTTCACCGCTCTCATCGGCCAGCGCCGCTTCCCGAAGCCGTCTGAGACAATCCGCCCCGTCATCGCGGCCTCGCAGAGATGTAATCGTTGACATCATGGCATCAAAACTTTTGCAGCCCCGAATGTGCGTATCGCCGTACCCTTTTTGCACTCGCGGGAGCGTCGCCAGCTCGATCGCCAGCGCGTGATTTTCCGGTGCCAGCGAAATCAGCTGGTCCAACCATTCACTGATTTTCTTGTGCTCCCTTTGAAAACGCCAGGTCTTGCGCCTCCACGGACGAAGAGCGGCAATCAAGTAGAGCTGAAGAAACCCTTGCAGCGATGTGGTTTCCAGAATTCGCCCGTTGCCCGCGAATCGAGACATCACGCGATTCGTCCAACCAGTTTTCAAAACCCAGGCGCCCAGTCCCGCTGGCATGATGTCGGTAATTTCCTCGAGTCGCGGATACAAGAATTCGTTGATCTGCAGTACTTGCGTTTCCGATTGGCGCGATTCCTTACTGACACGCTCGAATCGCGTCCGGCGCGTCTTCAGATCGGCTACCCGGATCGCATCTTCGTAGGACATCCACAACGCCAAGTAACGGGCGGCTTCGCGTAGAAGCTCACAATCGCCGTTGCCATGTCGAGCATCAGCATCTCGCACCGGCGCAAGGCGATCCAGATATTCTGCAGCGTAACGCTCATCCTGGTAGTCGCAGAGCCGCTCAATACTCAGCACAAGAATGTTGTGCGCCCCTGCCGGAAAGCTCGTGTCGATCCTGGCTCCGAGTTCCAAAAGGCGATAGCCGACTTTCTTCTTCGCCTGTCCCGCATTTTTGACTTTCGGCACGGAGGATTGCACTGCCGCGTCGAATCCTGCTCGGAACGCGCCGAGGCTCGAATCGACTCCGACCCCGGCTCTCCGCACCGCTTCCTCAAATTGTTTCCGCTCAAAAGGTAGAGCCTTGGTAGCAGCCAGTGCGCCAAAAAGCACGGCGCTGATCACGCTTCGCGCGTCAGTCGCCATTGCGGCAAAATCGGCACGCACAAACTTTTTTGCCGCCCCGAAGCAGGCGTCAAGCAGTTTGCCGGAATCGACTTGGCCATCAGCTATGACCGTCTTCTCTGTCATGGAATAGACGCGATGCGTGGAGGCGATCAAAGTCGTTCGCTCCGGAGTCACCAACCCTCGCTGAACGGCCCGTCCGGCTTCCATCAATTCGGAAGCGATCACAACGTCAACTTCGCCCGGGACGGGCATAAGAGCCAGCACCGGCTCTTTCCCCGCCGCCCGCGCAGCCGCCTCCGGAAACATTTCGATATAGTAGATGGTCGATCCTGTACGCTGCGCAACGCCCGGCACTGAGGTGGTTTGCGCGAGGTATCCGGAATATTCGGCCAAGTCGACGATCCAATCGGCCAAGACCCCGCCACCTTCCCCGCCCATTGCAAGAATCGCCACCGTGATTGCTCTGGAGGCTTCACTCGTCGAGGTTGTGCCGGTGTTCATGCTCAATCGTCGATGGCCTCAGGCCTCAATTCCAGCCAGCCGGCGGTCGATACGCCGTTGCAGACGGGTGATCACGATTCGCCCGACATGCGACTTGAATCTATCCCACGCGCTTGGATTCGAGATAACCTCGGCACGATAAAAGGACGGGCATAACCTCGCGGCATGCGCCACTTCCCCGCACAATCCGCACCCGACGCAACTTTCCACCACGGTCGCCACCGGGTCGATGCGAAGAGCATCTGGGTTTGGCCGGATGGTGAGCGATGGGCAGCCGGATAACCTTATGCAGGAGTGGTCGCCGGTACAAGTCTCCGCGTCAACCCCGAATTTCTGCGAGACTACGCGTTTTCCTTCTCTTTCGAGTTTCTGCGCCAACGGCTTCACGCGCCGCTGTTTGTTCAGCATGCACTCGCTCTGCGCGACGATGACTTTGGGACCTTTCTCGTCTGTGGTCAGCGCTTCTCTGATCACGTCCCGCATCATGGCGAGGTTATAGGTGTCGGTAATCGTTCGCACCCACTTGACGCCTACGCCGCGCACGGCGTCGGCGATCGAGAGCTTTGTGGTGCGAATGGGATTGTTGGCTGCGGACGACAGAATGTCCTGCCCACCGGTGGCGGCTGTGTAGCTGTTATCGACCACCACCAGCACGCTATCATTCCGGTTGAACACAGCGTTTCCCACCCCGCTGGTCAGCCCGTTGTGCCAGAAGCCTCCATCGCCCATGATGCTGATCGTCCGCTTATTGCTCTCGTGCGTGTTGAAAGCCGCAGCCCCGGCCCATCCCAGACCATATCCCATGGTTGTGGCACCAAGATTGAAGGGCGGAAGGATCGAAAACAAATGGCAGCCGATATCGCAGCTCACGTGATGTGGGCCCAGTTCTCGCTCCACCAGCTTCATAGCCGTGAAGATTGGGCGCTCCGGGCAGCCTGTACAAAACGATGGCGGCCTTGGATGCACGAAGGTTTCAATCGACTGTGAGCTTGGTCTTACCGCTGCTGGCTGGACAGCGGATGGCAGTCGATCGTTATGAATCATTTGCGGCGCGTAGCGCTCGATAAACTGCACAACCCCTCGCAAGATCGGCGCGGTGGTGTACTCGCCCGCCATGGGCAGCACATCCTTGCCGTGCACTTTGGTCGGCAAATCCGCCCGGCGCAAGATGGTCTGCAGATTTTGCTCCAGAAAGTCCGGCTGACCTTCTTCCACCATCAACACCGCGCGCTTGCCCGCGCAGAAACACTTGATCTCGTCGTCGACCAGAGGATATGTGACATTCAGTACAAGCAGCGGAATCTTGCTTTCCCCAAAAATATCGGCGAGGCCGAGAAGTTCGAGGGCGCGAATCGTCGAGTTGTACATCCCGCCCTGCAAAATGATTCCAAAGTCCTGGCTGCCATCTGCGAACCACTCATTCAGTGCATTTTCCTGAATGAATTTCTGCGCCGCAGGCCACCGCTTCTCGATTTTTTCCCGCTCGTGCAAAAAACTTGCCGGAGGAAGGACAATCCTGCTCACATCCCGGACCGGGTTTTCCATTGCATCCTTAAGCGTGAACTTCGGCCGCACGTTGTCCTTCGCAATAAAGCGTCCGTGCACGTGACAAGCACGAATGCGCAGTTCCAGCATCACGGGCGTGTGTGTGGCCTCGGAGAGTTCGAACCCTTGCTCCACTGCATTGACGATTGAAGGCAGGTTGGTGCGCGGATCGAGCAGCCACATCTGCGATTTCATCGCGAAGGCATGCGAACGCTCCTGCATGATGCTCGACCCATCGCCGTAGTCCTCCCCAACGATGATCAGTGCCCCACCGGTAACGCCACCCGAGGCGAGATTTGCCAGGGCATCGGAGGCCACATTGGTGCCGACCGTGGACTTGAAAGTCACGGCGCCGCGCAAGGGATAGTTCACTGAAGCCGCCAGGGTTGCGGCCGCCGTAGCTTCCGACGCGCTGTGTTCGAAATGAACGCCGAGCTGCTCCAGAATGTCGTTGGCGTCCGACAGCACGTCCATTAGATGGGAGATCGGCGCTCCCTGATACCCCGCGACGTAGGAAACGCCGGACTGCAAAAGCGCTTTGGTCACGGCGAGAATTCCTTCCCCGCGAAATTCCTCGCCCTGCTTGGCGAAGAGTTTCTGCACTTCCTTTTTAAATACACGTTCCGCCACTGCTACCACCCCTGTTCGCTCGGCCGCTTACGGCGAGAGCGGAGTTTGGCGAGTCTTGCGACCGGCCTCCGAACCTTCAGTCTGAGTAGACCAGATCTCAGGCTTTGTCTTTCATCAAAGCGAGCGCTCACCCTATCGATTCCTCATCCAGTCGATGGCTGATCCACCAGTGCCAGCACCCGACATGGACTGCCCGATCCATTTACGATCTTAAGCGGGGGCGTGATCAAAATCGCCCCTTTTGCGGGAAGTTGGTCCAGATTCGTCAGGCTCGCGAGCCCGAACTTGCCGCTCCCGTGCATGATGCTGTGGCATGGAAACGGCGGATCGAATCGGAAGGCTTGCCCGGCATCGGTGCCGACGCCTTCCGATCCCCATCCAATTACATTTCGCTCCCTGGCAAGAAAGGGAACCAGGTCGGGATGGGGGCCGGGTACATGCGCACCGTCTTCTTTTATATTCAGAAAGGCCGCGGGATCTTGCCTTTTCGACCAATCCGTGCGCATTAGAACCCAGGATCCAGCTTCGATGCGCCCATGCTCACGCTCCCAGGTCTCGACGTGCTTCTCAGTGAGCAGGAAGTCGGGATCAGCGGCAACCGAGCGCGACGCATCGATAACACAAGCGGGCGCAAAGAAACTTTCGGCTGGAATAGTATCCGTCGCATTTTGCGGAAACTTCTGGCCTGTGACCCAATGGATGGGCGCGTCAAAGTGCGTGCCGGTGTGCTCGCAGCAGGAAAAATTATTCCAATACCAGCCCGGACCCCGGGCATCGTATTTTGAAATCTCCTCCATCCGGAAGGGCCACGGCTTGCCAAACTCGGGCGGAAGCTGGATTACCGCGGTGTCTGCGTCCAACGGCTGGCTCAGATCAATAACCCGAATCTCCCGGTTCTTGAGAGCCTTTGCAAATTGCATCAGAAGGTTTTCGCTCATGCGCCTGCCTTTCTGGTTGCCGAGATCGCAACCGCCGCGAACTTCCTGCCGCTTCGGTTTTCAAGGGCGAACGTGTTGGCGCCCGCACCTGGATCGAAAGCGCAATGTGTTGGGCATGGTGGCATTGGTTTCCGACGTATGTCAATACGATCCATGGCGTACATCCATAATATGCCGCGCCCGATCGGACAATTGTGCGCTCCGAGCAACCTGTCGCCTCCGGCCCTCGCCTAGGGTACGGTCGAGACTGTTGTAGTTTCGCCTTTCGCATTTTTGTTTCGGCGCGAAACTCTCCAGTACACGAGCGACATGGCTATGAAAAGCGGCAAGAACGCGGGCACCGAATATTGCAAGCCATCCACGTAGAACGTGGCGGCGGTTACGCCGAGCAAGGCGGCAATCCCCAGCCAATTCGAATAGGGAGAAAAGGCTAGTCGCATCGGGAGGCGCGCGGCATCCTCTGGGCTAAGGCTTTGGCGAAAGCGAACGTGGCTGAGAAGAATCACAGCCCACACAAAGAACATCCCTGCCACGGCTACTCCATACAGCATCAAGAACGCTCGGGCAGGCGCATATTTTGCCAGCAAGATTGCCGCCATCATGCCGACCGTGGAAAGACCTAGCGCTCGATGAGGGACTCCGTTCTTACTCAAGCGGGAGATCCACCCGGGCGCATACCCGCCGCGGGAGAGGGAAAAAAGCATACGGGTAGCCAGGTACAGGTCGGTGTTGCAACTGGAGAGCGCAGCCGTAATCACCACCAGATTCATGATGCTTGCGGCATACGGAATTCCAATCCCGGCAAAAGCACTGACAAATGGGCTACCCGAGATTCCCTCCCCGCTCCCCACTCGATTCCACGGCGTCATGGCGAGCATGACCCCAATCGCCAGCACGTAAAAGAAAATCAGGCGGAACACAATCGTACGCATCGCCCGCGGAATCGACTGCTCGGGATTCTTGGCCTCTCCGGAGGTAACGGCAATGAGTTCCACTCCCATGTAACTGGTCAACGCAAGCGTGAGCGCAAGCCAGACGCCCTTCATCCCGAATGGTAAGAAACCACCATTGGCGGAGAGATTCGAGAGTCCGAGCGCCGGCTTTGGTCCGGCGCCAACGATCAACAGCACGCCAATCGCAATGAATACGAGAATGGCAGACACTTTAATGAGCGCGAACCAGTATTCAAATTCTCCAAAGCGCCCCACCTGCAAGGCATTGATCGCAACGAGGGCCAGCGAAGCGCTGACCACCCAAAGCCACTGTGGCACATGAGGGAACCAGAATCCAAAGTAGATCGCTACCGCCGTCACCTCCGCTCCGATAGCGATGATCTGGACGAGCCCATAGGTCGCGCGAACCGCAAAGCCAGCCCACGGATTGAGATAGATCTCGGCGTACACGCCAAACGCGCCGGCAACCGGGTGGACCACCGCCATCTCGGCAACCGCATAAGCCACAATCATCGCGATCCCCGCTCCCAACAGATACGTGATGATGACGCCGGGGCCGGCGAGCCGAATGGTTACGCTGCTGCCCAGGAATAAACCAACGCCGATCGCTCCACCAAGCGCCAGCATCGTGAGTTGTCGCTGCGTCAGGCTGCGCTGAAGGTTTGCGCCATGCGGGGAAGAGCTATCCGAGTCTGCGATTGCCGGTGGCGACGCCGAAAGTTCGGAAGGCCCCGGTGCTTTATCCATGCCGCTTCAAATCCAGGAGCACGCTTCGGAAGCGGTGAATCTCTTCGGCCGTATTGTAATGTACAAGGGAGACACGGACCGCACCCCTGTCCGGGTCGAGACCCAACCTCCTCATCAATCGCGGCGCATACATGTGACCATCGCGAATACCGATATCGGCTTTGGCCAGGGTTGTGGTGACAACTGCTGGGTCAATTGCTCCGAGATTGAAGCAGAACGTCGGCACACGCTCGTACAACCGATCTTCCTCATGGATGCCGTAGATAGTCGCTCCGGCCTCCTTCAGCACGCGCAACAACTCCAGCGCAAGCAGGCGTTCGTAGGCCGCGATCGCGTTCATGCTCTTTACGAGGTTATTTCGTCTTGAACTCGCAGAACCAGGGTTTGTTTCTGCAGGTAGCGCGCCACCAAGTGTTTCCAGGTATCTTACGGCGGCGTCCATACCGGCTACATTCTCATAGATGAAGGTACCGGCTTCAATTTTCCCCGGCGGCTCATCGGGAATGAAATCCTCACGGAAGGTCGGGAGATTTTTCAAAAGCTCGCGACGACCCCAGAGAAACCCCATGTGCGGCGAAAAGATCTTGTAGCCGGAACAAACCAGGTAGTCGCAGTCAAATGTCTGTACGTCAATCGTTCCGTGAGGGCCGTGGTGAACACAGTCGAGAAAAATCTCCGCACCCGCCTCATGGGCAAGCCTGCCGGCTTCGGTCACATCTACAATGGAGCCAAGCGCATTGCTCGCGACCGTGCATGCCACCAATCGGGTTCTCTTGGAGAGGAGCGCCTTCAAGTCTTCCGCATGCAGGTTCCCGTCTTCCCTCATCTTCCACCAAAGAAACTTGGCGCCATCCTTGGCTAGAGCCAGCCATGTGGCGACGTTGGCCTCATGGTCCATGTCGGTGACCACGATTTCATTGCGCTCAGCCAGGGTTTGGCCAATGGCCAGGCTCATAAGGCGCATGAACGAAGTCGCGTTCATTCCGAAGGCAATCTCGCTTGAGTGGCGCGCATTCACCAGCACGGCCACACTCTCCCGTGCGCGCTCGATGCTCGCATCCACTTCCATGCTCTTGCCGTATCGTCCGCCCCGTTGCACATTGCATTCGAGCAAGTGCTGGTTGACAGCATCGAAGACCACCTGCGGTATCTGGGCTCCAGCCGCATTGTCAAAGAAAATGAACTTTTCGCCTGCGTTTAGCGCTGGGAAAGAAGAGCGAACCGCACGGATGGGAAACGGCATGGGTTTGGCCTCCACGTCGGCAATCAAATTCGACCCAGTCATTTCCGCCCTTCCCTGCGGACCACGCCAGAGCCAGATTCCATGGCGCGCATTCCGGTTGACATGATCAACGAATATCTAATGAATACCATATGTATACCTTGTAGCTCTTTGCCCCTATCCTGTCAATGGCAATTATTCCCTGCATACAGGAAATATATCTTTGACAGAACCTCATAAGTCAGAAAAAATACCAGTGTTCCGGACGCGGCTATTTTGCGGCCGCGATCTTCGGAGGAACCTTGGCAAAGACTATTGCGCGCAGCAAGAATCATCGCATGCCTGTACCAGCTACTCTCAGCGAAAAAGTCTATGCCGCGCTCAAGCACGACATTGTCTATGGTGTCTTCCAGCCGGGCGAGCCCTTGAGTGAAAAAGATCTGGCCCGCCGCTACAAGGCCAGCCGGACGCCAGTTCGCGAGGCCGCAGTGCGGCTGCAAAACGACAGGTTGCTGCGCATCGTGCCCAATCGTGGATATTTTGTAGCCCACATCAGCCTGCAAGTACTCAACGACATTTACGAATTTCGCAACGCGGTGGAATGTGCCGCGGCAGAACTCGCCGCCGCAAAAGGCCCGACTCCCGAAGCTTTGCAGCAGTTGAAGGAACTCGCCCAGGTCACCTGCACTCCAGAGGACCGGGAAAAATGCCTGCGATTTATCGAAGCCGATACGGCATTTCACCTGGGAATCGCCCGACTGGCGCGGAACCAGATGCTTCTGCAAGCCGTCAGCGAAGTACGCAGTCAGATGGAGCGCATCATGTTTGCGGCGATTGACATCAACTACTTCGGCGAAGTGCCAGGACAAGAGCATCGGGAAATTCTATCCGCCATCAAGGACCGGGACCCTGGCCGCGCCCGTCAAGCCATGCACGACCATATCATGCAGTCGAAAGATAAAGTTTTGGGCGTCGCCTATGCGATGCCCGTTCGTTCGAGCGTGGGCTAGTACCAGGTTCATCCTCCGGAGATCCTGCCTCAAAATTACGCGAGTGACCACAACTCGGAGAGGAATAATTCCCGGTCCTTTCACTTTGCATTCGCTGCTCCCATTGACGCATGGACAAGCTTATCGAGGATGTGTACCGAACCCTTAGTGGCCGATTCAAAGGAACCCTGGTGCGGTCCGCCGATGCGGGCTATGGCGAAGCGACGCAAATTTGGAACGGAATGTTCTCTCGCCGACCTGGTTTGTTCGCTTTCTGCCGCGATGTGCGAGACGTCCAGGCAGCGGTGCGTGTCGCTGCGACCTCGCGCGTTCTTACTGCGGTTCGCTGCGGAGGCCACAGCTTGGCGGGGTTCAGCACCTGCGACGAAGGACTCGTGATCGATCTTTCGCCAATGCGTGAGGTGCGTGTCAATCGTGAGGCTCGCAGGGCGCATTTCAGCGGCGGCTGCCTGCTTGGTAACGTGGACGCGGCAACTCAAGAAGTGGCGCTGGCATTTCCCGCCGGCGTAGTTTCGCACACCGGCGCGGCCGGCCTTGTGCTTGGAGGAGGCACAGGATGGCTGAATCGTTTGCATGGACTATCCTGCGACAACGTCGAGGGCTTCACGTTGGTTGTGGCAGATGGCTCCATCGTGCGCGCGAATGGGAAGGAGAATCCGGAGTTGTTTTGGGCGTTGCGGGGTGGAGGCGGTAACTTCGGGGTTGTGACCGAATTCGAAGTGCGACTTCATCCGGTCACTTCCGTGACACTAGGACGGGGATTGTGCGCGGGCGACGAGATCGCCCCACTTCTGAGCCATTGGCGGGAGTTCATGCCGGAAGCTCCTGACCAGTTGCGCTGGGGATTTTCTTTGCGGATTGCCGACGAATCGCAAAATACTCCGCCGGCGGTGCGCGGGCTTCCAGTTGCGAGCGCTTCCGCGCTTTGGGTGGGCGACATTGGCCAGGGAGGTCGTTATCTCCATCAAGCCTTGCGTGCGGCCCGCCATACGGCCGTAAGCGTGGAGGAGATGTCGTTCTTGCGATTGCAGACGCTGGCCGATTCGGACTTTCCGCATGGCCGCCGCTACTATACGAAATCAGGCTACTTCCGATTACTTGGCGACCGAGTCATTCAAACCATGATCGCGGCGCTCGCCACAGTTCCCTCTCGTGCGAGTGAAATCGAACTGGCGTACCTGGGCGGAGCCGCGTTACGGGTCGCGCCCGAAGAAACGGCATTCGGTGATCGCAGCGCGCCGTTTGTGGTCAATATCATCAGCAACTGGGCCGATCCTGCCGATGATGCAGCCAACATCGCATGGACTCGCAACTTGTTTGCGCAATTGCGTCCAGCGATGGTTCCGGGAGTTTACGTGAACTTCATGAGCGGCGACGAACAGGACCGCGTTCCTGAGGCTTATCGCGAACGGTGGGAGCGCCTCCGTTCTATCAAAACGACGTACGACCCTCGGAATCTCTTTCGCCTGAACCAAAATATCCCTCCTTACCCCATAAACGGATAATTTGCGGCGGAACATAAGCGGTCCCGCAGAAACGCACGAGGAGCGCAGGAATTCCTCCCAATCGAGAACGGCTGAGCCTACAGCGCGGGGCCACTCCGGGTAGCGAGCGTGTTTTTTAACTACGTTGAATTTGATTTTTTCTTGTAAACACATTCTACATACGATGCGAATACCATTGACATACTTTACGTCTTGGTAGTAGCGTTTCCGCACTCACTGAGAGTGGACGGGAGGATGGCATGAAGACGGTGAACGCTACGCGGTTTATTTTGGTGATGTTTCTGATATACACCTGCGGTGGTTCTATTGCCGTGGCTCAGTTCTTTCCCGGGCGAGTTACAGGAAGCGTCCGTGACGCGCAAGGCGCGGCGGTGGCGGGAGCCACGGTCAAGCTCTCGAATCTTGATACTTCACAGGAGCGAACAGCAACCAGCGATCAGAACGGCGAGTTCAATTTTCCAGAGTTGCCCCTCGGCACATTCCAACTGACCGTGAGCAAAGACGGTTTTCGAACCTCGCAGATCAACGAGATTGTGACCTCCCAGGGGCAAGTCAACAATATCAATCCCGTCCTGGCGGTCGGCACAGTAAGCTCGAAGATTGAGGTGAATTCAGCGCCAGCGCTTATCCAAACCGAGACGAACGAATCTGGCGGCCAACTTACCGAAGAGCAGGTGGAATCCCTTCCGATCGGGAACAGTGACTACACTCGACTGGCGCTTGTTCTTCCTGGAGTGACCCAAAACAGCAATTTCGCTTTCGCGCAATACACCATTAACGGCTCCAGGGCCAGGTCGAACGGTTTTAATATCGACGGCGTGTCAGATACCGATCCTTCTACGTACCTTCCTTCCATCAATGAGGGCGGAAATTCGGCGACAGCCGCAACACGCCTGCCGCTGGACGCGATTCAGGAGGTGACGGTCAGCGCGAACGCGGGCGCCGATAGCGGTCAGAACTCCGGCAGTGTCATGAACGTCATCATTCGCAGTGGAACGAATCGGCTCCACGGCTCGCTCTACGAACTCCATCGCGACGTTGATCTGGACGCCGCTAATTATTTTGAGGATCTCGCCGGTGTGCCCAAAGCCCCATTCGTCTGGAACGAATTCGGCGGAACGGTGGGCGGCCCGGTAGACATTCCGCATCTTTATGACGGCCACAACCGCACATTTTTCTTTGCCGGTTACGATGGCAGCAGGCTGCGCCTCGGCACTACTCTTCACGGAAACGCGCCCACTCCAGCACAGATTTCCACCGCGACAGCTTTAGTGCAATCACGAGGGAGTACACCGAATCAACTTGGCCTGAATATTTTGGGGCTCTACTCTTCACTGGGTCTGTCGGGTCCGTTCGTCATAGACAATCGTGGCCGTCAAACGCCAAACAGCGGAGTCCTAAAGATTGATCACACCCTCTCGAGCTCCGATTCGCTCTCGGCGCGGTACCTCCACGGCACCGGTGAAGATGAATTTCCCGGTGGCGACCCCGGGCCGGGGGGTGGTTCTCAATTGAATCCCTGGTTCGGCGTGACCCCGACGGTTGCTGATAACTTTGCGATCAGCGAGGTTCACGTTTTCAACTCGAAGTTGATCAACACCCTGCGCCTCGGCTGGAACCGCTTCAGCCAGTTTCAAAAGGGCCGGGATGCCAACGTGAATCCAGCTACCATCGGCTTCAACACCGGCGTCAGTCCGAATAGTTACGGCATACCCGAGATCGACCTTGGCGACAATACCGCGGATGGATTCTCGAACTTGGGATTGCAAGGCGGCGCTGGAGGCCGCGTAGCCACCAGCTATCAAATCACAAACGAAGTTAACTGGACCCGCGGGAAGCATGCATGGGAGTTCGGCTTTAACTTCCTGCACAACTATTCCGACTACACTCTCGCCGGATCTCGCGGCATCTTTTCGTTTACCGGCTCGCAGCTCGGATCCAGTCTTACGACAGACGGTGGACTTGCAGCTCTGGTCGATCTGATCGCCGGTCAGCCAACGCCCGGTTCGTCTCTCACGAATATCACGCGAGTCGGCAGCCACCGCGCGAATATCTCCCAGAACATTATCAGCGGCTTCGGGGTTGATACGTTTAAGGTCACTCCCCAGCTCACGCTGGTGGCGGGTCTTCGGTACGATTTCTTCACGACGGTGAGCGAGGCGCGCGGGCGGTTCTCGGCATTCGACCCGAATCTGGGCCTTGTGGAAGCGTCGCAACTGCCCGGCGGTCACCTCTATGACGCGCCCAAGGGCAACTTGGGGCCTCGGGTGTCGCTTGCGTGGAAGCCTCCGGTCGAGCTCATTCCCGGCCGCCAAACTGTTCTCCGAACCGGATTTGGAATCTACTACGACACGATTCCTCTCAATAACTTCGAAGAAGGGCTGGCGCAGAATCCGATTGGCCCGACTGCCGGTTACACGATCGTTCCCTCGGCGCCTATTCCATTTGGGGTCGGCGTGCCCATCTTTGGCACCGGCACCCCGCAACCGCCGTTCAATATCGAAAGCATTCAACACAATCTGAAAACTCCCAATACGCAAGAATGGAATCTCAACCTCCAGCAGGAATTGAGCGAGCGGTTCGTCCTTCAGATTGGCTACGTCGGAAATCACAGCGTTCACCAATTGCAGCTTCTGGACATCAACCAGCCACCCGTCGGCGCCGGTTTTGGACCGGGCTGTATGAGTACACTTGCGCCAATCCCCGCTGGTGACCCCAACTGTGAGCAGGCGGCTCGCCCCTTCAATGCGCGGTATCCCACTCTGGCGCAGATCAACACGATTTCGACACCGGGGATCGCGAATTACAACTCTCTGCAAGCTTCGCTGAAATCTAACGACTTTCACGGGTTGACCACGCAGATCGCCTTCACTTGGTCTCACAACCTGGACACCGCATCGGAGGTGGACGACTTCTCCGGGACTAGCGGCTACGTCCCGCAAGACTCGACGAATCTGAAAGGGAGTTATGGCAATTCGGAATTCGACCAGCGCCGCGCGCTGATTATCACCTACGTGTACGCCATCCCCTCGCCTAAGTCCGCTAGCGCGCTTGGTTATGTGGCCAGAGACTGGCAAATCTCTGGAACCACAACTCTGCGCGACGGTTTGGCGGCGCCGCTCTTGACTTTTGGCGATGAAAGCGGCGTGGGTAATTTCCACGAACGCTATAACTGCGTCGGCCCGATTCATTATCAGCTTAAGGATTTTTCGCAGCCCTACGCTTCGGTTAGCTCGTTCGCCGAGCCTGCACCGGGGACGTTCGGCAACTGCCCACGGAATCCCCTCGTAGCTCCTGGACTGAACGCCTTCGACATATCCATTCAGAGAACTTTCAAGATGGGAGAACGCTTCGGATTTCAGTTCCGGACCAGTTTCTTCAACGCATTCAATCATCCGAACTTCGCCGAGCCGGCGCCGGATCTCGCCACGACCATCAGCGCTTCCGCCGATGACGGCAGTTTCGATTCTCACTTTGGCGTGGGAGGGCCGCGCAACATTCAATTCATGGGGAAGCTCACTTGGTAAGTTAGCGACGCACTGGTTGTGTCTTGCGCTGGATGTATCTTCTCGAGGCTTAGCGTGAAGGGAAAAAACACAATGTGCCATGGCAGAAAACCCGCGGGCTGGCTGTATCTCAGGCTGGCTCTGGTTGTATCTCTAGCAGGTTCGGTGAGCGCCCAAGCTGCCGCTCCGGGTCCGATCAAAATCTCGGTTGACGCGACCCAAGTATCACAGCGGGTTCTCCACGCCAAGCTGGTGTTTCCAGTCCACTCCGGACCTCTAACCCTTTACTACCCGAAGTGGATGCCAGCGGATCACTCTCCTGACGGCCCCATCTGGAATCTAGCCGGGCTCAAGTTTTCCGCGGGCGCCCGTGAGATTCCGTGGCAACAAGACTTGGTAGACATGTATACGTTCCACCTTGACGTTCCTGCGGGAACTGCCTCGATCGAGGCTTCACTAGACTTCCTGATCTCCGCTCCCGGGCCGGGGATCGATTTCAGTGCGTCGGGGGCGGCAAACCTGTTCGTCCTAATGTGGAATCAAGTCATGCTTTATCCAAAAGGCTGGCCAGCCGCCGATTTGATCTATGACCCAACATTGACTCTGCCGAGTCACTGGAAGTTCAGCACATCGCTCCCAATTGGCAGTCAGTCGGGTGATACCATCTCGTTCGCGCCTGTCCCCCTCGACCTTTTGGTGGATTCGCCGGTCCAGTCGGGTGAATTCGTGCGGGTTTTCCCATTGAATCCGGGTGGTAGCCCGCCCCAGGAATTGGACGTGGCTTCCGACGATGCCTGGGCTCTCGATGTGCCGCCCGAATTGATTGAGCACTACAAGCGCCTAGTCGTGGAGGCCACTGCTTTATATAAGTCTCATCACTTTCGCGACTATCATTTTCTGCTGACGCTAAGTGACAACGTGATGGGGCTTGGGCAAGAACATCACGAATCCAGTGACGATCGTGTACGCCAGCACACCTTGGTTGATCCGAACACCCGAATCCTTGAAGCGGGCCTTTTCCCGCACGAGTTCACGCATTCCTGGAACGGACAGTACCGCCGTCCCGTGGGCTTGGCGACACCGGACTTCCAGCAGCCCATGAAGGGCGAGCTCTTATGGGTCTACGAGGGGTTGACGGAATATCTGGGGACAGTGCTCACGGCTCGCAGCGGACTTCTCACCGCCGCTCAATCTCGCGAGCACCTTGCGCTTACGGCTTCCACCTTAGAACGCCGTGCGGGCCGACGCTGGCGATCCCTGCAGAACACCGCCAACGCTGCGCAGATTCTTTACTTCTCTGTTCCGGAATGGTCATCGTATCGCCGCTCAGTCGATTTCTATCCCGAGTCAGTTCTGATTTGGCTGGACGTGGACACGACAATTCGCAAGCTGACTGGCGATCGCAAATCGCTGGATGACTTTTGTCACGCCTTCTATGGCGGAGGTGAAGGCGAGCCTGTTATCAAGACGTATACCTTCGAAGATCTTGTTTCGACGCTGAATGGGATCGCCGCTTATGACTGGACCTCTTTCTTCCGCGCGCGACTAGATTCCACCGATCCCAAAGCGCCGTTAAGAGGAATTACGGGCGGCGGATGGCGACTCGTCTATAACGACGATCCAAACGAAGTTCTTTCCGCCAGCGAAGCTGCTTCGCAGAACGGAGATTTCACATCTTCCCTGGGACTGCGAGTCGCGCACGACGGCTCCATCATCGATGCAATTCCGGGCATGCCGGCGTTCGCCAGCGGCCTGAGCCCCTATTCGAAAATTCTGGCGGTAAACCACCGGAAGTTTTCCCTGGACGAGTTGAAGCGGGCGGTTCGGGAGTCAAAAGCCAATCCAGGAGTGATAGAAATCGAAAGCGAGAATGCGGGAAGGTTGGAGTCCCACGAAATTCAGTATCACGACGGCAATCAGTTTCCCCATCTCGAACGGGGGGACAGTGCACCTGACTATCTAGACGAAATTCTCAAACCGCTGACCCCGACAAGTGCGAACTAGCGGCCGAGCGCTTGAGTGATTTTAAGGAGTGTAGTGGTATCTGGGGAGCGGCCTGCACGGAGAGACTTCAACCCCTCTCGACGGCAATGGGTGTCTCCTGGTTCAGGATGGCAACCCAGCGTCTTCCACGTTTAATCCATGTGGTGCTCTCGATCACGGCGCCTGCGGGAAAGGTTCGGCCAGCTTCTTTTCCGAGACGTAGCGCCTCGTAGTAAAGGATTACGGTTGTTGAATTGGGCATGAATCCGCGGATGTGGCGAATTTCATAGCCGGAAATCGTGCGTTCACTCATCGAAGCCAGATATTGGGGCTGGGGTGTTACTCCAGATTGAAAGATCATGATCGCGTCCGAGGGTACAAGTCCTTTGAACGTGTCGGCATCTCGGTCTTGAGCTGCCTTCCAGACCCGCTTTTCGAGTTGAATGACGGCATTGATGATCGCGCGCTTGGAATGGGATCGGTTGGTTTGGTTCATCGTTCCTGAATTGCGAGGTTTCAAAGGATGTCTCCGGCGATGCGAGTCCGCAGTGGTGGTTCTGATGCAGTTCTTGTATGGCAAATTGTAGTCAACTTGGTCTATAGCACGTCAGTGCCTGGCTTACCCAGCACATTTAGATTTTTCTCGGAGTACCAGATGCATCAGTTGCGGAAGTCACCTATTTCATCCAGAGGTCACGCCATTGACCACATTTTTTGACGTTGCAACCGTTCGTTCGCGATTTCCCGTCTTCAAGCACAAGATATACCTGAATTCCTGTTCGCAAGGAGCACTCAGCGACGCTGTAGAAGGCTCGATTCTCGAACACATTCGCTCGTGGCACGAACACGGTTCCCCGTGGGACTGCTGGGTCGAAGAGTATGAATCCGCGCGCACCGCCTTCGCACATTTCATCGGTGCGGCACCCGATGAAGTTGCCATTGTCCCCAGCGCCTCCGTGGGTATCAATTCCGTTGCCAGCGCGCTCGATTTCGGCAAGCGCCCCAAAGTCGTCATGGGCGAATTTGAGTTTCCCACGATGGGACAAATCTGGCTTGCGCAGAGCCGCCGTGGCGCCGCGGTTCAGTTTCTCGCAGCGGAAGACGGCAGGATCTCGGGGGAAGCTTATTCCCGCGCCATCGACGACAAGACGCTCATCGTCCCGCTCACACACGTCTGTTTCTCCAACGGTTTTCGATCAGAGGTTCAGCCGATCGTTCAATGCGCGCACGAGCGCGGTGCGCTGGTCATGCTCGACGGCTATCAGGATTGCGGAACCCGTCCGATCGACGTCAAGGCTCTCAATGTAGATTTTTACGTCAGCGGCGCACTCAAATATCTTCTTTGTCCGTCCGGCATAGCTTTCCTTTACGTCCGGCCCGAATTGATCCGTTCGCTCACCCCGACGGTCACGGGCTGGTTCGCGCAGCAGAATCCGTTTGCGTTTGACGTCAAGCATTTCGATCCTGCAAAGACGGCTCGCCGCTTTGAAGCGGGGTCGCCTCCACTGCCACACGTCCACGCAGTGCAGGCAGCGCTCAAATTGCTCGGCAGCGTCGGATACGAGAAAATCGCTCAGCATATCTCTGGCCTTACCAAAGCATTTACGGAAGGCGCTCTCGCGCTCAAAATCAAGATCAAGACCCCGGCCGATAGTGTAGGTCCGCTCGTCGTGTTGCAAATGAAGGACTCGGATGCTGTGGTAAAAAAACTAGCGACGCGAAACATCGTCGCTTCGAATCGAATGGATGGTCTGCGGGTATCGTTTCATTTGTATAACACGCTCGAAGATGTTCGCTCCGTTCTTGATGTCTTGAATGAAAATCTGCATCTTGCGGTCCGCGAGTAACGAACCGGATCCCGTTTCAGTTTCGACTGCGGGCCAAAAGATCTTCGAACTGGACGGAACGACATCTAAGAACGAGGGATTGATGCGGGAGGTCTTCCAGCCTATTGCACACATGCTCGGGAGCGAGACCATACTGCACGATAAATATCGCCGTCTTAGCTCCCTCTGCGATCTGCCTCGCGAAGTTTCGGTACGCAGCGGCGGATCCAAGGTCGTAAGCACCCCCGGGCCAAATTCGAGGGGCGTCGGGTGGCAAGGCCAGCACTGGCGAAGGCAGTCCCGTCGGCAGTGACTGGGGGCGCGGGTAAAATCAGCCTTACGGCAGCAGCGACACGCAGCCTGAACGAATCTTTTTCTGTCACGGGCCAACTGCTCTCTCGCGTGCGCCGCATGCTGCCACTGCTTGATACTGAAATAGAGAGTGCACCAAAGGAAAAACAAAACTGAGAACGCAACCAGCTGTCCAGAAAATTCGGCCAAATGAGGCGAACCGAATGCACTTTCACCAGTCCTGCTACAAAGGCGGCAACGGACGCATATGCCGGCGCCCACCCGAAGGCGCGAATTTCCAAAGAGATCCACGGAAGTGAGCGGCCCGAAAGAGGGCGGCACACGGGCCGCCTTCCGGAACTCGCAACGAAAACTGCCGCGCAAAAGACGGTCTGGTTCCGGATTTCGTCGGGGTGGCGATAGGGAAACAAAGAAAGCAGATCGAGCAGATAGAGGCCCCTGCATCCTGCTGCTTGCAGTTGCCAGAAATGAAGAAAATCCGAGTTCGTATCGCTTCCTCACGATCCGTATTCGAGTTCATGTTTGAGTCGCGGTGCCCCGATTCGTCCGTCGAAACCCTCGTTCCACGACATTCATAGCGTCATTGACGGATTGGCGAAGGCCTTCCATCCCACGTGTGACTAACATGCAGCTAGAGCAACCGCGAGATTGACCTAGGAAGGACCATCAGAGCGGCTTTTGTGGTGCGGTCTATGGGCAGGTAGAGAAGGTTGGCGCACGCCAGAGGGCTGTCCGATCTGATCTCGATGGCTCTCGACTTTGAGGGTAATGGAGGGCAATTTTGCAAGAGTGGGAGCCGGAAAATTTCTTATGGAAATTGCGAATGGAAAAAAGATGAGCGAATCGACAGATCTGCCACGCGCTTGCGTCTGCTACTCGCATCAATCAAGGGGAATCAGGGGGTTGAGCTCTGGGTTTCACATCGGCCTTTAGCTAAGTTTCTCATGATCGGTGGCTCACAACGAATCATGAAAATATGCCACACACGGAATCAATGACTTACGGCTATTTTCGAGGGAGCTAGTCTCCAATCCCGTTAGAATCCTTACGAATTCTTGTCCAAAAGTCCGCCAATTGCGACTCAGAAAGTTACTGTTTCCGGGCACTTCAGATATTGCCCGGCAGCGGCTCGCGAATCAGAAACACCTACCGTCTGTCCCTCTTCGGGAAACCAAAACTGCGATACCAACGGAATGCAAATGTGTAGATCGTCTGTCTACTTTGTGCATACAGAATCTTCTTGACAGTTGGTTGAACGCTTTTATATATAAGTGCGGTGACATCGCCCTGGTCCCAAGACCTCTTCCAGCCGGATGTCCCCGGGGAATTGACATGAAATCGACCATGAGGATTTTGTTTTGCGAGCTTGCAATTTTCGTAGGGGTTCTGCTGTTTGCGCTGCTGGGAGTGCCTGCAGCGCTCGGACAGGCGGGAACAAGCTTCGTGCTGCAGGGGACGGTGCAAGATTCCTTGGGAGCTGTGGTAGTGGGCGCTACCGTGACGGCGAAAGACGTCAGCTTGGGCGCGACGCGCGAGCAGACGACGGATAGCAAGGGGCACTACATCCTCTCCGCATTGCCCCCGCAGGGAGTTTACGAGCTCACCGTATCGGCGAAGGGATTTGGCACCCAGACATTGACCGGCCTGACGTTTCTATCGAATTCGCAGCCGGTTCTAAATTTCACGCTGAAGCCGGGAAACGTCGAGCAAAAGGTCACCGTCGCTTCCGAAGCACCCATCGTGGAAACCGACAAGACGGAGATCGATCAAACCGTCGACACGGCACAGGTGAACGACCTCCCGTTGAACGGCCGGAACTTCTTTACCTTAGCGCAACTCGCTCCCGGTGCTGTGAGCCTCGACCAAGGTACCGGCGGCTTGACCTTCAATGGCCAGGGCGAGCGCCAGTTGACGATTCTTGCGGATGGCATGACGAATCAGTTGCGCGAAATCCGCACTCTTCCTGGCGACCTATCGGGAGCAAACGGCACCTTTAATCTTTCCGTCGTGGACGACGTCCAGGTCATCACGAACAATTTCTCCGCAGAGTTCGGCCGGTCGCCCGCCGGAGTCATCAACGTGGTGACCAAGAGCGGTACGAACGATTGGCATGGCACAGGTTTCATCTATGGCCGTCCGGGCGCCTGGGATGCCGCGAATGCGCTTACCGGGCAAAATCCGGACTTCAATCGCATACAGTGGGGCGCGACGGTGGGCGGGCCAATCATTCAAAACAAAATGCATTTTATTGCCAGCTACGAGCAGGAGCACCAGACCCAGGATGATGCCGGGATCACCTCTGCTCTACAGCCGAATCCGGGACAGTTGATCGTTCAACCATTTAAATCCATCAATTTTTTCGGGAAGGTGGATACCGAACTTACGAAGAACAATCGGCTAGATGTCCGCTACAACCTGCTCCGTAGCCGGGTTGACAACATCAATGTCGGCGGCTTGAATACCACGCAACAGGCGGATCTCACCATTGACAATCCGCAGAATCTCACGGTTGGCCTCACTTCAGTCCTCTCTTCGCATCTCGTGAATGAGGCGCGCTTCTCATGGACGTACGACCGCGTCGACATTTGTTCGGAAGACTATCCTTGTTCGGACAGCCCCAATTTTTCAAGTGTTCCGCCCGAGTTGATCTACCCGGGCGAAGGAACTCTCGGGCCCGATGACAGCCTGCCGCAAAATCTTCGGGAGAACGGCTTTCAATGGTCCGACAAGCTTTCGCACACCATTGGCCGTCATAACCTGAAGTACGGCACCGATATTGAGCACTATCGGCGATTCGTGACCTTCTTCGAGAATTTTAACGGCACTTACACGTTCGCCCCGGATGCGCCCTTTCCTTTCGACCCCGGCAATCCTGCTACGTTCCCTGTCAACTTCACCGAGACATTTGCGACGCCGGGCTCTGAACTAGGTCAAGGCCTTCACTACAATGAGAGCCTGCTGGGTTTCTATGTTCAGGATGCTTACAACATTCGAAAGAACCTCACTCTGAACCTCGGCTTGCGCTACGACTACGAAACATTGCTGCACAACACAAAGAATTGGGCTCCCCGGGTTGGGCTTGCTTGGGATCCATTCGACAACGGTAAGACGGTGGTACGCGCGTCGTTCGGACTGTTCTACTCTACGATCGAATCCTCGCTGATCAACCGCGAATCGGCCATGGGCCCCGATGGGGATGTGACCCTAGATTTGCAACAAGGCGACCCGCTGTTCCCAAGTTTCCCGAATCGGTTCTCCTCGATACCAAACGGCGGCAGCTTTATCAAAGACAGCGTCTTCATCCCCATTGTGCGCGGGCTGAGCTCTACCGATTTTCCTTTATCTGTGGGGAACAAGTTTGGCTTCCTGCGAAAAACCCCTTACACGGAGCAGGCTGACGTCGGTGTTCAACGACAAGTCGCAAAAGACATTTCCTTGAGCATTGATTACATACATGTTCATGGTGTGCAGTTGCTACGGACGGAGGACAAAAATCCACCGCCGTTCATCGAACTCAACCCCACGTCTACACGAACTTTGACACAAGCCGATGCCGAGCGCCCGTTTGGTGTGCCCTCGGTTATTCCTGGGCCACTCGGCATTCAATTTGGAGGGTACCGAGAATTGTTTCTTCAGGCATCGGGCGATCAGAGTTTTTACGACGCTCTTCAGATCGTCTTCGCCAAGCGATTTAGCAAGCATTTCAGCTTACAGGCGAATTACACGTATTCACATTCGATCAGTGACTCAGACAACTTCCGCACATTCTCTTCAATGCATCTCGATCCTACGGACTATCGCCTGGATCGTGGAAATTCGAGCCAAAACACGCCGCACAATTTCACTCTCTTTGGAGTCTATGAACTCCCGTTGGGTATTCGATTCGGGGGAATCTTTACCGCGTTTTCCGGACTCCCCTACTCAGGCCTGGTGGGATTCGATGCCGGCGGCTATGGCAACGACGGCGCCCTTGTGGAAAGGCCGGGCCTGCTGGGCAGAGATACATTCGCGAATCCAAGAACCGTGAATCTCGATAGCAGCCTCGCAAAGTCATTCAAATTCCGAGAGAATCAGCGAATCGAGCTCCGCGGCGATATGTTCAATTCCTTCAATAAGGTGAACGTTCAGGCCGTAAACAACGTCATCGGCTTGGACGCTTCCAGTCCCACGACGGGATTCGGCCAACCAGTGCAGATTGCCAATGGGCGACAGTTCCAATTTTCGCTTACATACAATTTCTAACTGCCGGCCACAACCACCCCGGGCGGCGCAAGGACTGATGTAATGCTAGGTCGGCCCTTGCGCTGCTCTGCTCCTTTGGTTGCTGGCGGTAGGGCGCGGCCTTTACTGCGTTGGCGCGCCTTCCGCGATTTGGACGATTGATTTTGCAGGTCTAGGAGGCACTATGAGAAAGCGCGGTTCGCTGGTGGTGTTTTTTTGTGGCGTCCTGCTCGGAATAACCTCCACGGCGAATGCTCAAAATAAATCCACGATTGCGATCGAGCACGTTACCGTAATCGATGGCACCGGGCGTCCTGCGATTCCTGATGCCACGGTGATCATCGAAGGCGATCGCATTACCCGTGTCTCCCGCACCGAAATTCCGATCCCCGCCGGCGCGCAGCGAATCGACGGCCGCGGCAAGTATTTAATGCCGGGAATGATGGATGTACACATCCATCTTCACGGCGGATTTACGAAGCCGCCGGACGAGCGCGCGGGCATTCGTGCATTACAGAGCTATTTGTATTGCGGCGTAACGACTGTCCTCGATGTTGGCAACAATCCGGATTTCATCTTTGGTCTCCGCGATAAGGAACGCAACGGAGAGATTGTCTCCACGCGATTGCTAGCTGCGGGCGGCATCGTTACCTATCCGGGCAGCCATGGTTCCGATCCGAACATGTCCACGAACGTGGATTCCTGGCCGCAGGCGGTCCCCGCGTTGGATAAGGCGCTTGCGTACCATCCGGACTTTTTGAAGCTTACCTATGAAGAAGAAGGTTGGGGAACGCGACCGTTGATTCCCCTGCTGCCCGTGCCTCTGATGCAACACATCATCGAGTATTACAACGACCACGGCGTTCGCTCGACGGTGCACGTGTCGAACGAGATTCGCGCGCGCGAGGCGATATTTGTTGGCGTGGACACGCTCGCTCATCCGGATATTCAGGCTCCCATCAGCGATAGATTTGTGAAGTTGATGGCTGCAAGACAAACTCCGTTTGCTTCGACGCTTACGATCGGCGAAGGCTATAGCCGCCTCGCTGATCATCCCGAATTTCTGGACCAGCCGCTCTATCAGGCGGTGCTTGAGCCAGAGGAAATTCAAAGACTCAAGACCACAGAACACGACAAGCAAGTGAGAAATCGCTGGGCGAAATGGATGGCGATCATGACACCGGTGGCGCAGGAAAACATCCACAAAATCGATACGGCGGGCGGAATCGTGGCGCTTGGAACGGACCAGTCCATTGGGCCTGCCGTGCACCGCGAACTCGAGCTGCTGGTTGGCGGCGGCATTTCCCCCATGGATGCCATCCGCATCGCTACTTTGAATTCGGCGCGCTTCCTGGGAAAAGATCGCGACATGGGATCCGTAGAGGAAGGCAAGATTGCGGATTTGGTGCTGCTCAGCGCCGATCCCCTGGCGGATATCAACAACACCAAGAAGATCGGTTCGGTTTTCAAGGCGGGACAGCTTATCGACCGTTCGAAACTCGACTTGCCTGTTAATCGCAAAGCGGCTGCCCACGACGTTGCGCCAATGCTCATGTACCCGATCGAAAACGCTTTGGAATAAGGAGAGCCACCGTGAGGACGCTACGCGCACACGCAATCCTGATTGCCGTTTGTCTATTTACATTGCGATCACCGGGGCAAAATCAGACGAAGGCTTTCACGCCGCAGGACATGTTGAACATCGTCGAGTTTATTCCTGGGAGCGAGCCTGTTCTCTCGCCCGACGGCGCTCGGGTCGCTTATGGCACCAAAGATCCTTCGCTCGAGTCGAATATTCTCTCTGAACATCCCGACGGATTTCTTTGGGTGGCAAAGATCGGAGAGAAGCCGATTCGGATTGCTGATGGCGATTACGGCGACACACCGGTCTGGTCACCCAATGGACACGACCTCGCTTTTATTCGCACCAGCAAAGGCCGCAGCCAACTTTGCGTCTGGAACGCCGCGTCGGGGAAAGTGAAGGAACTCGGCGAGTCTTTTCCAAAGGACAACAGTTTGTGGCGCACTCAGGCGCTTGCTCCTGTGTGGAATCTGAATGGCGATGCGATTGTGTTTGCGTCCGTGGTGCCGGCACCGCCTGCGACTGATCCGGAAACGCAGTACGTCAAGGGCACCGATTCGGTGATGCCGGGGGACTTGCCGTTCCTCGATTTGCGTACGTGGACTCTTTTCGCCGTGAATGTTTCGACGAACAAGAGCCGCGCGCTGACGCCGCAGCCTGTGCCGGTGGTTCGATTCTCTCTTTCGCATGATGGCAGCCGGGTGCTTTATCGCGCGATTGTTCCTGAAACTCAGAATCTCTTTCGCCACGAGAAGTTCCAAGAATGGATCGTGCCAGCGGATGGCAGTCAGGCGCCTCAGGCTCTGCTGCAGGGGAACAGCCCGTCGTGGATGGTATTTTCGGCGGATGGCAGATCGTTGCTCTACCCTGAGAAGGACGCATTACATTCGATGGATGTTTTGGGCGGGAACGATAGAGTTGTCGTAGAGAATTTCCCCACGCAATCACGCGACCCGCAAGTGAGTTCTGCCGGTTGGTTGGCGGTGATCGCTGCCCGAGCCGGCACCGCGCCGACCGACACGAAGATGTATACGATCATCGAGCCAACGTGGGACGTTTTGGTAGTGAAGCCTGGGCAAGCCGCTCCACCGGCGTTGACGGGATCGGAGAAGGAGACGCAGAACGGCGAGTTGGCTTGGAGCGCGGACGGTAAAACATTGTTCTATCGCTCCGACGACGAGCAGACTTTCCGCGAAACCGTCCATCATTGGCAGGCTGACAGCGGAATGAGCACCGCAATTTATTCCGCGGATCGCTCGATCCATGCGCTGAACGCTTCGCGCGATGGATCAGTGCTCGCGTTTACCGCGCAAAGCGCTACGGCGCCTGATGATGGTTACGTTCTCGAGTCGGGCAAGACGGAGGCGCGGCGGATTACCGATGTGAATCCGCAATTGTCAGCGTTCGCGTTTCAGGCTCCTCGCATGTTCCGTTTTTACAATGCGGATGGCGTCCAGTTGCAAGGGATGCTGTTTCTTCCTGCGGGCAGCGACGCGAATCACCGCGTGCCGATCGTCACGTGGGTGTACGAAAAGCTCAGCCCGTTCAAGAATCGATTTGAACCGGATGCGCAATGGTATGTGAGCAATGGTTACGGCTACCTGATGCCTGACGTGCTGGTGAAGACCAAATTTCTCGCCGAGGCATATCTTACCTGCGTGGTTCCGGCGGTGAATGCGGTGCGCGAGATGGATGTCTCCACTGGAAAATTCGGGATCAGTGGGGGAAGTTTGGGCGGTCTTGCCGGGTTGGCGCTGATTTCGCGGTCGGATATTTTTGCCGCCGCGGTGCTGCGCGCGCCGCCTAGCGATTATTTCAGCACTTGGGGCGACGGACGCGATCGGGACATTTGGACGATCGAAGATGGTCAGGGCCGCGCGGCGGGGACGCCCTGGGAGCAGCGCGATGTTTATATTGATAACTCTGCTTTCTTCCATGCGGACCGCGTGCATACTCCTGTGTTGATTGTGCATGGCAAAGCGGACTTCACTGTGCCGTTCCAACAAGGCATGATGGAATTCTCTGCGCTGCGGGCGCTGCACAAGAATGCGGATTTGCTGATCTATCGTGATGGCGACCATAGCATTATTCGCGGTTCGCGTTTTCGCTTTATCGATTTTCACGAGCAGGCGATGAAGTGGTGGGAACGGTATATGCGGTAGGGGTTCGCGTGGCAGGTTTGGGCTTTCTAGCGGCGGGCTTTGGCCTGGCAAATCGCACCACGAATCGCACATGCCGGGCTGAAGCCCGCCGCTACGAGGACTAGATTATGTCGCGTTCGCCTTACGAAATACGCTTTGCATTTCTTCCGCTTGTGCTTTTGCTGTGTGCTTGCCTTGTTCCTGCGCAGGTGAATCCCGATCAATTCAAAGCGCTCAAGTGGCGCGGTATTGGGCCATTCCGGGGCGGACGGTCGACCGCGGTGGCCGGCGACGCGAACAACCGCCTCGTATTTTATATGGGCGCTACCGGCGGCGGAGTTTGGAAGACCACGGACGGAGGCATTTCGTGGTCGCCGATGTCAGACGGGATTTTCAAGACGGGATCGGTCGGCGCGATTGCCGTCTCGATGTCCGATTCCAATACGATTTATGTTGGAATGGGCGAGGCTTGCTTGCGGGCTAATATTTCTCATGGCGATGGGGTTTACAAATCGACCGACGGCGGAAAGACGTGGAAGAACGTAGGACTGCGCGATACCAGTCAAATAGGCAAGCTCCGCATAGATCCTCGAAATCCCGACATAGCTTATGTTGCCGCTGTGGGGCATCCCTATGGCCCGAACGAAGAGCGGGGCGTTTTCCGCACACGCGATGGCGGCAAGAGTTGGCAGAAAGTTCTCTACGTCAACGACAAAACCGGCGCGGTGGATATTGCGATGGACCCGCGCGATCCACTAACGCTCTACGCCACCACCTGGCAAGTCCTTCGTACGCCCTGGGATATCACGAGTATCGGCCCGGGCGGCGGAATTTATAAGACTACCGACGGCGGCGATACCTGGACGCAGCTCAAAGCGGGACTTCCCAAAGGCGACAAAGGGAAAATTGGAATCATTGTGTCGCCAGTGAATTCGAAGCGGGTGTGGGCTACCGTTGAAGCCGAGCCGGATGGCGGAATTTACCGCTCGGACGATGCCGGCGCTACTTGGGCGCTGATGAACGGCAGCTTCGACGTGCGCTCGCGGCAATACTACTACGGACACATTTTCGCCGATCCTTCTGAAGCGGACACTGTTTACACCTTTTCGTCGAAGCATTTTCTGAAATCCACTGATGGCGGCAAAACTTATACGCACGTCAATACGCCTCACGGCGATTATCACGATTTGTGGATCGATCCCAAGGATCACTTGCGCATGATTGATGGAGATGATGGCGGCGGCGACGTTAGTTTTGACGGCGGCTTGAGCTGGAGTTCAGAGAATAATCAGCCTACCGCGCAGTTTTATACCGTGAGCACCGACAATGGGTTTCCTTACCATGTATATGGCGCGCAGCAGGACAACTCTACGGTGGGAATCGCGAGCCGCACCTCCGGCCCGGGGATTGATGTGCCCGATTGGTTCGAGGTCGGCGGGGGTGAGAGCGGTTATGTAGAAGCCGATCCCGAAGATCCCAATATTGTTTACGCCGGAGCTTTTTGGGGACTGCTTACTCGCTACGATCACCGGAGCGGCAGCGTGCGAAATATCTCCGCCTGGCCGGATCTGCCGGGAGGGCGGCTGGCATCGCAGCTAAAATACCGATTTCAGTGGACGTACCCGATCGCTGTATCTACTGCGGAACCTGGCGCTGTTTATGTTGGATCGAATATTTTGCTGAAATCGACGGACCGCGGGCAAAGCTGGAAAGTGGTGAGCCCCGATCTTACTCGCGATAATAAAGACCGCGAAAACGGGCGCCTGGAAGATGTATATTCCACGATTTTCACTATCGCTCTTTCGCCACTTGATAAAAATGTGATTTGGACTGGCTCCGATGACGGACTGATCCATTTAACCCAAAATGGCGGAAAAACCTGGGCGGACGTGACGCCGCCGGCTGTGCAGCCTTGGACGCGGATTAACATCATCGAGGCTTCGCCGCACGATGCGCAGACGGCCTACGTTGCGGCAAACCGATACCAGACGGACGATTTCAAACCCTATATCTATCGCACTCATGATTCGGGGAAGACTTGGACTCTGGTTAGCACCGGAATTGCGGATGATGCGTTTGTGCGCGCGGTTCGGCAGGATCGCGTTCGCAAGAACCTTCTCTATGCGGCCACTGAGACTGGCGTTTATGTTTCGTTCAATGACGGCGACGATTGGCAAAGCTTGCAACTCAACCTTCCAGTTGTGCCCGTCACGGATTTGACAGTGAAAGATAATGATCTGGTGATCTCCACTCAGGGACGGTCGTTCTGGATTTTGGACGACATTTCGCCATTGCAGCAGCTCACGACGGAAGTTGCTGCCTCGAAGGTGCATTTATTTAAGCCGCGGCCGGCGTATCGGCCCAGCGGTCGAGGAGAAAGGGAAACACTGCCCAGTAATTTGGGCCGGAATCCGCCGTCTGGTTTGATCGTCTACTATTCCGTGGCGGAGACTTCTGCGCAGCCGGTGGCGCTGGAATTTGAGGATGCGAACGGCGCGGCGATCGCATCGTTCGGCAGCAATGCGAAGCCGAAGGACGATGACGGCGTCGCGGTGACGGCCGGATCGGGTCTCAATCGTTTCGTGTGGAACATGCGCTATCCCGATGCACACGGAATCGATGGAGGAACTCATTTTCTTGGCGGCACTTTGACCGGGCCGCATGTTGTTCCCGGCAGCTATAAGGTGAAACTTACTGCCGGCGGCCAAACTTTTACACAGGACTTCGAGATCAAGAAAGATCCGCGGTTGGCGACCACCGATGCCGAGTACGCCAAACAATTTCAAATGTCACTCGCGGTGCGCGACAAAGTCTCCGAGTTGGATGACGCCGTGAATCGCATTAATCGCATTCTGAAGCAGCTCGAGAGCGCTTCGCAATCTGCAAAGGCGGACAAAGCAATCCAAGATGCTGCAAAGAACCTCACCGAAGAGCTCACCGCGGTCCGGCAGAACTTGATCGAACCGCGTTTTACGGGCTTCGACGATCAAACGTTGATTTTCCCGCTGCAACTCAACAACCGGCTTGCCTCGCTGCAAAGTTACTTGCAGGGGGATCACGGGCCGACGGATCAGGACACTGCGGTTTTCGAACAATTGTCTTCCGACCTCACGCATGCGTTGGCGACCTTAAAGCAAATCTTGGAAACCGATCTGCCGCCGTTCAACTCCCGCCTAAAATCGCGCGGCCTGCCAGCGGTTGCGGCTAACTAATGAGGTAGAGCGGTTCGATTTGGAGCATAACGATGTGATTTATACGGAAACTAGCTGCGGATGATATCGGGGCGCTAGTGTCTGCAACCGCTGAATTAACAACCTGATCTGCGGCCTAGCATCGAGAGACCCGAAATCATGTGTTTGTGGGCACGATAGCATCAGATATTTCGACGTTGTGGCTCAACCACTTGCAGAGCGCAGGGAACAGGGGTCTTTGGGCAAAGACCAGGTGAACGGTCTGAAGCCCACGGCTTTCCAGACCCGCTTTTCGAGTTGAATGACGGCATTGATGATCGCGCGCTTGGAATGGGATCGGTTGGTTTGGTTCATCGTTCCTGAATTGCGAGGTTTCAAAGGATGTCTCCGGCGATGCGAGTCCGCAGTGGTGGTTCTGATGCAGTTCTTGTATGGCAAATTGTAGTCAACTTGGTCTATAGCACGTCAGTGCCTGGCTTACCCAGCACATTTAGATTTTTCTCGGAGTACCAGATGCATCAGTTGCGGAAGTCACCTATTTCATCCAGAGGTCACGCCATTGACCACATTTTTTGACGTTGCAACCGTTCGTTCGCGATTTCCCGTCTTCAAGCACAAGATATACCTGAATTCCTGTTCGCAAGGAGCACTCAGCGACGCTGTAGAAGGCTCGATTCTCGAACACATTCGCTCGTGGCACGAACACGGTTCCCCGTGGGACTGCTGGGTCGAAGAGTATGAATCCGCGCGCACCGCCTTCGCACATTTCATCGGTGCGGCACCCGATGAAGTTGCCATTGTCCCCAGCGCCTCCGTGGGTATCAATTCCGTTGCCAGCGCGCTCGATTTCGGCAAGCGCCCCAAAGTCGTCATGGGCGAATTTGAGTTTCCCACGATGGGACAAATCTGGCTTGCGCAGAGCCGCCGTGGCGCCGCGGTTCAGTTTCTCGCAGCGGAAGACGGCAGGATCTCGGGGGAAGCTTATTCCCGCGCCATCGACGACAAGACGCTCATCGTCCCGCTCACACACGTCTGTTTCTCCAACGGTTTTCGATCAGAGGTTCAGCCGATCGTTCAATGCGCGCACGAGCGCGGTGCGCTGGTCATGCTCGACGGCTATCAGGATTGCGGAACCCGTCCGATCGACGTCAAGGCTCTCAATGTAGATTTTTACGTCAGCGGCGCACTCAAATATCTTCTTTGTCCGTCCGGCATAGCTTTCCTTTACGTCCGGCCCGAATTGATCCGTTCGCTCACCCCGACGGTCACGGGCTGGTTCGCGCAGCAGAATCCGTTTGCGTTTGACGTCAAGCATTTCGATCCTGCAAAGACGGCTCGCCGCTTTGAAGCGGGGTCGCCTCCACTGCCACACGTCCACGCAGTGCAGGCAGCGCTCAAATTGCTCGGCAGCGTCGGATACGAGAAAATCGCTCAGCATATCTCTGGCCTTACCAAAGCATTTACGGAAGGCGCTCTCGCGCTCAAAATCAAGATCAAGACCCCGGCCGATAGTGTAGGTCCGCTCGTCGTGTTGCAAATGAAGGACTCGGATGCTGTGGTAAAAAAACTAGCGACGCGAAACATCGTCGCTTCGAATCGAATGGATGGTCTGCGGGTATCGTTTCATTTGTATAACACGCTCGAAGATGTTCGCTCCGTTCTTGATGTCTTGAATGAAAATCTGCATCTTGCGGTCCGCGAGTAACGAACCGGATCCCGTTTCAGTTTCGACTGCGGGCCAAAAGATCTTCGAACTGGACGGAACGACATCTAAGAACGAGGGATTGATGCGGGAGGTCTTCCAGCGGAAGGTGTCGATGTTGCTAGTTGTGCTAACCTCTGTCGTTATCTCAAACACCATCCCGGCAATTACAGTTGCAGTATTATCTGCTGATAGTCCACGATCAGGAGATGTTCGCAAGCGTCCCTGAATGCTACGATTTGTCCTGCATCACCTTACATCGGCAAGCAGGCCGGCCCTATGGGTTCAAACGACTTA
>Ga0307474_10000296_pt1 | contig 36755 bp, 54 predicted proteins | sample atmos_gasesECM1C_2_FD_203312 | JGI IMG/M metagenome (GOLD analysis project Ga0307474, IMG submission 203312) | Hardwood forest soil microbial communities from Morgan-Monroe State Forest, Indiana, United States - atmos_gasesECM1C_05 | ecosystem: Environmental > Terrestrial > Soil > Temperate... | reverse complement strand
GTCCGGGTCAAGTAGCAAATGACTTATGTGACGCTCGGGAGTGACGGTGCGAGCCCGGTCGCATCGATCACCGGCTATCGGGTGGTGTGGACGGCGAACGGCCGACAGAAGCAGAGCCGGCCGTTCCCGCGTCTGCACAAAGCGCTCGGATTCCAACAGCGCATCCGGATGGGGCAGACGTCGAAGATCGTTCCCGTGTACGCCACCAATGGACGGACACCATGAAACGAAGAACCTCGAAACGCAAAAAAGCGAATCCACCCTACAAACCCGGCACGGTGATGCCGCGGTTCCGCCGGCGCACGTTGCGCTCGAGCTCGGGGCGCAAGGTGCGATCGAAACGAATGGCGAAGGCGATTCTGCTTTCCGAGTTACGACGTGCCGGAAAGATCCCACCGCGGCAACAGAACCTCAAGGGATCGCGCTACGTGCTTCGCCACGATCCAAAGCGGAAGTGGTTCGTCTTCGACACGAGAACGAAGGGTGTCGCGGCTTACAACATGACGCAGGACCAGGGCGTCGCTCTCCTGGCGCGCATGCGACGCGGACTCGGGAAAAATCCGAAAGGTCGACCGCGCCGCAAGCGGAATGATGATTCGAAGTTCGTGCACAAGGCGATGCGTGAGATCGCGCCGGGGAAGAAATTCGAGGATCTCACTCCGTTCGAACGGTCTGCGGTTCTGCAGCGCGCTCAGCAACTCAAGATGGAAACGCTTGCGGGCCTTCGGAAGAACGGAAAAAAGAAAAACACGCGAGCGAAGGCGAAGAGACGAACGAAGCGCAAGCGCAACTATCAGGACGCCGGCGAGCTCTACGAAAAATTCCACGGCAGAAAGGCGGGAAGAGTGTCAGACACAGGTCTGCCGATCGCGGACTACGGCTCGCATGCGGAGCTCGGCCAGCTCGGGAAACTCGTCTCGCTCACGATCGGGGACAAGGATGCAGAAAAACCCTGGTGCAAAAAAATCACGTGGGGCGGACCGGAAGCGCCGGATCTCGCGGCCGAGCCTGGTGGTCGACAGCTCTATCTCGTGGGTGGAAATCAGAGCTTGAACGGCTCACTCGAGAGTCTTCCGATCTCGACCGACAAAGACATGATCGATCTCGGTTTCGCGTACCAGATCGAATACTTCACGCGCAAAGCGTTCGACAATCACCAGCCGGTGACCTACTACCACGACTTAGGAGAAGAGTCGGGAGAGTCACCCCGCGCTGTCTATGATCGCGTGAAGAAGCGGATACACTTGGTGGGCGGTGCCTATGTGGTGAAGCCGGAAGGCATCGTTAACTAAGGGAGGTGCGATGAATCAGGAGACGGCGGAAAAAATCGCGAGCGCGCTCGATCAGATTGCAGAGACGCAAACGAAGCACTTCGAGCTCGTGCGCGAACACATCGCGTGGGAACACGAGCGCGCGACGAAAGCTGAGAAACAACTGATGACGATGTTCGGCGGCGGTCTCCCGTTCGGACCACCGGGACCGATCCCGATCCCCGATCCACCACCGAACATCTCGGGACCAGCGGGACCGCCAGGAGCTCGCCGGCGTCGTGGCTAGCGAACCGAATTTCGCACCCGTCGGAGTCGGACCGGCTCACTATGTCGGACCGGAGCTCGGGGGCACCCTCACCGGCCGAGCTTGCAACACGTGCCAGCACATTCGAAAGCTTTCACCGGAAAGCATGTCGCAACCGTGCATCCATCCGAGCCTGGTGGCGACGAAAGAGCGCAAAAAAATCGAGGCGTTCGATTCCGAGTATGGAGTTCCTCGCAGAATGGCGATGATTGACCGGCGCGGTTGCTGCGATGCGTGGCGGCCGCGATGACAGGAGCGCACACGATGACCGATCTACCGACCAGGCGACCACGCCGGCCGATTACGCAACCCCCGGCGAGCGGGCAGATGGTTCGCACCGAGCACGTCGATCTCATTCCCGCGGAGATCGCGCAAGTGCTCGCGCAACTGCGCGACGTCGCGCGAACGAAACAGTACGCACTGCTCGGCCGGCTCTCGATCGTGAACATCCAGCGTCCCGACCGTGTGAAGACGATCGACTTCCGAAAAGACGGACCAGTGCTCGGGAAGATCCCCGGCACTGATCAACTGATCGTGACGTCACCCTGGCAAGGTCTGCCCGAGAAATGGGACTCGACCGACGAGTTCTGTCCCGCGTGTCTTGCCCCGTGCGACGTGTGCAACGCGACCGGGAAAAAAGCGTGTGAGGGGTACAAGTGCGGCGGGAGTGGCAAGGTACCAGGTCCGACCGAAGCGTGTCCGCGGAAGGGATGTCTCAAGCTCACCGGCAAAGTGAATCTGCAGTGTGCACTTTGCAAGGGCTCGGGGAACTACGTCCCATTCCACGACTGCACGATGTGCCAGGGCAGCGGGAAAATGATCTGCTCGAGCTGTCGCGGAACGAAGCGCCGGCCGACGGGGATCCGCGGCGGGAGTCTGAACTGGCGGGATCCGGCGTGTGAGACGTGCGGCGGATCGAAGTTCAATCACAAAAATATTCCACAGCGGATCGATGACTTCGTGAACGCGCGTGTCGGCTCGATGATCGCGCTCGGTCCGATTGTCCGCTTTGTGGTCGAGTCTGTCGGAGGGTCGGGAGATCCTCCGCAGGTGTACGACGTCGTCGCGGATGCGAACGGGCAACACCTCGTGCTACTGCTCGAGGAAGATCGCACCGGCGCCGGCGCTTATTTGATCGGTGGTGTGCTGAATCTTCAGACCAGGAGGTAGGAAGTGGCGAAAAAGAAAAAAGCGGCCGCCGACGATCCTGTCGCGGCTACTCCCGCAATCGATCCGACCGATGTGACCGACATCAAGCTCTCGATTCAGAGTGCAGAAAAAACCGTGCAGGTACACATCACGGATCCGGAGCTCTGTGCGCATGCCGCGGCCGGCTCAGCCGATGGCGAGCTGCTCGGGGATCTCGTCACGTTCTGTCAGGATGTGCTCGAGTCAAACGAAGACGCATCGAAGATCGAGATCACTCCGGAGAACGCAGAGGAAGTGCTCTCGTCGAAAACGGCGTCGAATCCCGATGCCGCGGCGGATGATGCAGCGGCTAACGCGGCCGACGGTGGCAACTCGGACGAGGACCTCGACAATTTGAACACGTAAGAGTTCCGCGCGGTCGACTCCCTCCGGTGTTCGATCCGCGGGAAGGGGTGATCCTCGAGGGTGAACTGCTGACTCAGTCCCTCCCTCGTCTCGGGGTCACCCCTTTTTTTCTGTCCTGCCTTATCTCTGCCCGCGCGCGCACATCGAATGAAGTGACGTAGCTTTCCCGCGATCCTTTTTCTCGAATCGCCCCCACCTGATTTTTCCTTCGGTCGACCTATGCCTTCAATGAGAACTGTTCGCCTGGTCAATCCACACAAAAAGCGCAGTACGCGCAAAAGTTCCGGCCGTCGAGCACGGCCGAGAAAACGAAACATGGGAGGGGGTGAGTTACTCGTTATGACGAACCCGAAAAGGAAGCGTCGCAACCGGCATCATCGGTCACGCGCGCGCAATCGCAGACGGGCACGCAATCCGTTCATGAGCACGCGCTCGAGACGTCACCGCAATTACGGTCGTCGTCGTCGTCGCAATCCGATCGGCGGTTTCTCCGGATCTGAGCTGTTGTCGCTCGGTCTCGGGGCGGCCGGCGGTGCGATCGGCTCGCGGTATCTCACCCAAGCGGTTCTTGGCGACAAGAACACGGGTGCAATGGGGTACGGAGCCAACATCGCGGCAGCGATCGCGCTGGCATGGGCGGCCTCGAAATTCGCTGGCCGTGACATCGCGGCAGGCGTAGCAGCTGGCGGAATTTCCGCAGTGCTGATGCGTTTGTGGTCGGAGAAGGTTTCGCAGACGTCGCCGGCCGCCATGAGCGGTTATCTCGGTGACATCGACTTCTCAGGGGATGGGCTCGGAGCTTACATCAACTCCGGTTTCCCATTGCCGACGGTGAGCGGTCAGAACGGGAATTATCTTTCGATTCCCGCAACGGCGTCGTGGGGCCCGGTAGGGTCACCCGCGAATGCGCCTCTGGCACCTCAAGGCAGCACAGCACCGGCCGTTAACGTTCAGCCCGCGAACCCTGCGGGACTGACTCGTTTCGCGTCCCGGTTCTAGTCGCCTGTTGATTGGCAAGTTCAGACGATCCGCTCGATGGAGACGAGCGGACGCCAAAAAATTTCTCCGGAGATGAGGTGCGTCCTATGTTGCAGAGATTCGATGCGAGTCGTTTCGATCGCTTCAATCGTGCGGTACGCGGTGAGGGTTTCGATCCTTCGCTGATCTCGTCATTCGACCTCGGTCGTATGCCGAAAGTGAAGGGGCGCAATCCCCTGGTGGCGAACCTGATGGAAGTCATCAACCAACCCGTGTACGACTCCGCGAGTTTTGCGCAAGCGGCCGCGATGACCAAAACGGTGCTCTTTCAGACACCGATCGGTCAGAGCGGAAAAACTCTTGCGCAGACCTACATGACGAAGGCGGGTCAGCTCGAGCAACCTCAGAAGCTCGTGATCCGTGCGATCTCGCTCTTCTTCGCGAACAACACCGCACTGATCGACCTGGTCAACTTCCTGACGAACGTTTCTTTCACTCTCACCGTCGGCAAAAAGCCGATGCTCGAGTGTTTCGCCGGGAACCTGACAGCCGGTCGCGGTGCGATCGCGACGAGCACAACCGAACTCGGAACGGCGGCCGCCGGCGACGTGCAGTTTATTTCCACGTCGAACGGTGTTCCCGATCCAAGATCGGTTTTTACGTTAAATCAACCGATAGTCATAGAAGGTGGTGAAGGTTTCAGCGTCACGCTGAACCCGGAAACCGCTTTCAATTTCGCGGCGACAGCGGCGCGGCCGAACGGCGTCGGAACCACGGTGTACGTGATTCTCGACGGCGAGCTCTATCGCGGCGTGCAGTAAACAAGTCGGGGACGGTGGGGTGTCGACATGGCACCCCTTCCCCGCACACTTTTTTCAGAGAGGGTTTCCGATGGCTGATCAACCGTGCAAAGCGTGCGCGGGCGGCGGGATGGTGAACGGGCCCGCGGGCACACAACGGTGCCCGATGTGTGAAGGCAGCGGCGCGGCGTTTGATCCCGGCTTGTTCTTCACCTATGAGATGGGGCCCGTCGTGATTCCAATGAACGGAACCATCTCGAATTTCTCAGTGCAGATCCTCGATCGTTCTTTCCGGTGGATGTTGCTGGCGGGTGTGCAGACCTCAGCGCTCTACACCGTGCTGATCAAGGACTCGCGGAACAAGCGTCCGTTCTCGAATCAACAGGTGCAATCGTCGAACATCGTCGGCACCGCACAGAATCCGTTTCCGCTTCTGACTCCGTTCACGTTTGAACGGCGGGGATCGATCCTGGCCGACTTCACGGATCTGAGCGGGGCACAGAACACGGTGCGGCTCAACTTCATCGGTGTCGAGCTGAACGACGGACCGGCGCAATAGTTCGGAATCGGAAAGAGGTGTACGTGGTCACGTGCACCTCTCCCCCACTTCGATTCTCACGAGGGAACCATGTCAAAACTGAACGTCGCGCTCTTCATCATCGGGTGGGTGCTGTTCATGCTCGCGCAAGCGCAGAACTCGATTCGATCGAACTCGAACGGTTTGCAGGGCCGCGCCGGTTGGTTCGCGTGGTTTCAGATGCACGTGATCGATCTTGCGATCCGCGCGTTCCTGTCCGCGTGTTTTTACGGTTTCCTCGTGCAACAGGCCGCGGCGAAAATCGCGGCCGCGGGCCTCTCGATCGAGTCTTACGGTGTCGCCGGCGTGAGTGGTCTCGCAGCGAATGCTTTGCTCTACCAGGTGACCGGCCTCATTCCCGGCCTACGTGTCGAGGTGCCGGAACTCGCACCTCCCGACAACAGTCCAACGCCGGCACCGCCACGACCGAACTGAGTTCTGGAATAAAAATTATTCTTGGTCGCTTAACCGGGAGGAATAGCGTGGGAACACCAGATTTTACGCGGTTTCGAGTGTCGAGGCCTCAGCTCGCCGGCGAGCTCGTCGACCAGGTGCGGAAAACTGCAAAGCTATACCTCGGAATGGGGATTCTCGTCGCTCTGGCGATGGTGACGTTCGGCTGCATTCACAAAGCCGGTGGGGGTCAGGTCACACCTTTCGAAAAGGCGGTGACCTACTCCGACATGCTCGCGCAGACGAACAACTCGATCGCGAAGGGTGTGATCGAAGCGCAACAGCAAGGGCTGATCACCGTCGACCAGGCGAAGACGATGCTCACGGCGCAATCGAAAATCGCGATCGACCACGAGGCGCTCACGAAGCTTTTGCAGCTCGGGCAGTCAGGTGCGACGGCACAGGCGACACAGATTAAGGCGTCACTCGACGCGATCCGTGCACAAGTCAACTCGCTGACTTTCGAGAACGCCGGGCTCGGGATCAAAAACCCGACGTCACAGCAGACCTTCGCGAATGACGTGAACTCGATCTTTTCCTTCACCGACGTGATCCTCGCGAGTCTGCAAACGGCGGGGGTGTTGCAATGAGCGGCCTCACCGGTGGTCTGAATCTCGCGGCCGAAATTATCGGCCTCATCGAACTCGCCGGCCAGGTCGGAACTGAGCTCTATCTCAAGCTCACCGCGATCGGCCAGCTCTCAGCCGACGACCAGGCGAACATCGCAAACGCGATTAACGACGCGATCGCGGTCGACGAAGACACTCAATCGAAAATCGCGGCCTGGCGTGTAGCGGTGGGAATCGATCCGCCACTCCCAACACCGCCTCCGAAGGATCCGGTTATCGGGACAGCGCCCGCGGCGCCACCGGCAAAACCGGATCCGGGGAAAACTTCATGAGATCGATCTGGGTGGGCACGGGAGATCTGTCGGGACCAGACGCGCCGGGCAAAGTGAAGGTCACACCGTACTTTTTCCCGCAGCACGGTCTGCTCAATCTGCTCTATGTCCCGAAGGTTCGGGATCTGCCTTCGCGCGGGTTCGACTTCAAAGGCCTGGTTTTCGATTTCGGTTTCAACGCCGGCCAGCTCGGCCAGCTCGGGGATCTCGGTCTCGGACCGTTTGAAGTGCAGGATCGGAACTACCAGGTCGAGCGGCCATTCATGATCTGGGGCATCACCGGCTTCGACGACGATGCGACGGTTCCCTATGTCGGGTACAACCTGCAGATTTTCCACTCGCACCAGGGCAGTCAGCGACAGTTTTTCAACAAAGCGGTGGCGGATGGCGAGATCGCCGGCAGTGGGAAGTTCCTGCACATTTTCCGATCGCCTTACGTCGTGCTGAAAGGCGATCAACTGCAATGCCAGGTCGCGAACCTGTCGAACAATGCGGCGAACCCGGCTGGGGGGAACTGTCACGTGCAGGTGGTGCTGTACGGAGGCGAGTTCGACTAGAACGCGCCAGCGCGGCTCTAATCGCCGGGAAAGGGCATTTCTGGAATGGATCTGGTGGAAGCACTCGCGGACTCGATCCAACGCTTTGAGGGATGGATCCCTCCCGGCGTCGATCCGCGGATGCCGGCGGGCTCGCGGTCCTGGCGCAACCGCAACCCGGGGAACCTTCGACCGGATCCGCGGCCGCGGATAGTCGCACAGCCGGCCGACAGCGCGAACTATCGGATTTTCGACACGCTCACACTCGGTTGGGATGCGCTGCGATCGGACATCAGGGCAAAGCTGAACGGATCGCACAACCTCACCGACGATTCGACGTTGCGAAACTTTTTCGACATCTATGCGCCGTCGGATGACGACAACGATCCGGATCAGTACGCGCGCCAGGTCGCGATCTGGCTCTCGCGGGATCTCGGTGCCACGATCACCCCGGAAACAACACTCGGGTACCTGAAAGGGTTAGGGCGGTGACGCGATGAATTACAGGCGGCGACGTGGACCAGGGATCCTCTCGAGCTATGGGCCGATCGGACTCGGGGACGTCTGCACGATTCAACCGAACGGTGCGCGCGTGTGCACGAGCTCGGACAGCTGGCAGAATCCGACCCTGCAAAAAATGCCGTGGACGGATCCACAGAAGCAATCCGCGAAAGCTCGAGTACAAAACGCTTTCGGGATGCCACCGTTTTTGAACCGCGACATCTCGCTGTTCAATCCGCCGGCTGACTCGAGACCCTTCATCGTCACCCCATCCCCTTTCCCGAACTATCCGGCGCCAGGTGCGGGACCGATCACGGTCATCACCTACACGGTTCCGCCAGGTCTTCTCGCGGTGATCTATGCACTCTCGATTGTGCACGTCGGTGGCAATCCTCCCGACGGTACCGGGAATGTGATCTGGCGAGTGCTGAAGAACAAAGCCGGGATCAACGGCCTCAATAATCTCTCGTCACAGGTGGGCACCTACGCGGCGCCCAACCTGTTCACGATCGCACTGATCGAAAACGACATCATCGTCGTGACTGCGGAAGTTCCCGCACTACAGCCACCGTTGCCAATGGGCGACACGACCGCGGCCAGGTTCCACGGATGGACTTATCCCCTGGTCGAAGCGACGAAACAGGGACCACTCGCAGGAGTCGGGCTGCAATGAAAAAGTCTCTCAAGGTCGCACTGCTCGCGCTGATCGCAAGCGCGGTGATTCTGCTCACGGCACAGAATGCCGGGAATACCGGAACGGCAACCTATGCGACCACAGTCTTCACCAACGTTTCGACGGCGAGCGCGACGAGTGCGGTCTTTCGGAACATCGGCCAGTCCGCGCACTATCTCACCTATTGCATGGGTGGCATCGGGAACTTCACGGCGACGATGTTTCTCGAGGAAAGTTTCGATGCAGTCACGTGGGTGACGATCGGATCGGCCAACATCTCGAGTAGAACGCTGCTTGCGCAATGCACGGTTCTCCAGGCCGGCGGCTACTACCAGAACGTGCGCGCTCGCATCGCGAACAACACCGGTGGAACGATCAACGCCTGGTATCAGGCCACGTCGGGACCGATCAGCTTCGCACCAACAGGGATGAACACGGGCGGCGCGAGTGCCCCGATCACGTGCGATCAGCAGATCACCGGCACTCTCGCAAGTGGTGCGATCACCCAGATCGTTGCAGGAGTGCTGACCCAATACATCGCAGTTTGTTCGATCACCGTGTCTTTCGACGGGGCGACGGGCGCGGGCATCGTCGAGTTTTACGAACCACCGGCGATTGACTGCACTGTGATTCCGACTTCAAGCATTTGGGCATTCGACACCACCGCGAACACGCCACAACTGGTGTCGTTCGGGGTGGGGATCGGATCGCTTACGAAAGGTGTGGTCTCCGCGCAGCTGTGCGGGAATCAGACGAGCGGGACCACTCTTCGCTATTCGATCAGTTACGCGCAGATTCAGAGCTGAGCTGTCATGACACGTTCTCTCTTCGTCGCTTCGCTTCTCACCGCGCTCTCGTTCGCACAGGGACCGCCACCCTCACCACCGACACAGCTCGTCTCTAACAGAATCTGGATCACACCAGGACAGCCGACTCCGCAACAGGTGTCGAATGTCGACCTGGTGCTCTCGGGGAACCCGGGACCGGCAACCAACTTCTATTGGGTGGTGTCACGGTATCCGCTCGGAAACTCGACGCCGGCGGGCCCGTTCACGATCACGAATGCACCGAATGTTCTCTCAGTTTCAAACTTCGTGATCGTCAACATCACCCCGGTGAGTGATGCCGGTGTGACTTACGACGTGCTGAAGACGTCGACGCCGGCGATGCCGACGGGCGCGTGTGCGTGTGCAGTTGCGACGAACGTGACGTCACCGGTCAACGATCAGTCGAACTCGACCGGCGCTTACACGGTCACCACGTTCGATCCGAACACGGTGAATCTCACACTCACCAACGAAGTACAGGGCGCCGGCAGTGCGCATCTGATTTTGAGAATCAACGGCGTTTTTGTCGCGGACCTCAGTGTTCCCAGTTCAGGGACAGTCACGACTTCGGGATCTCCGCTGGCAAACCAGGTCGCCACTTTTGCTAGCCCGACCAGCATTAAAGGCTCACCGAATTTTGTATTCAACGGCACGCTGATGACTCTCGGGCCTCCCGAGTCTGGTCTCCCAGCAGACATTCAAGGATTTTTCGGGCCAGTGCAACTCGTGACGGGAAACAACGTGAACAACGCCACGAGCAACGCGATCTTTGGAGTCGAAGCCTATTACAGCAACGTCGGGAATGCTTCACTCGGGGCGAGTGGAATCTCGGCAGTGACCGAAGGTTTGCAAACCGCGAACGGTGCGGTCGGGTGGGGCGGTCCGATGGTGAACGGATTCCAGTCTATAGCTCTGCTCGACACCGCTACCTTCAACAATGGCTATGTCGGTGGCGTCTTTTCTGTGGTGATTTTGAACAGTGGGACCGGGATTCCCCAAACCCTCGCGGAATATCTGACTTGGCCGATGGTGAACAACACCGCAGTGACTCCCGTTCACACAGCGGGCTACTACGCACGAGGCATCGGGATTATAGGCTCGGGGGAGAGTGCAGGTTTTTACAGCGACGATCAGGTTACAGCCGACGGATTCTATTCCGATCAGGGTGCGAGTGGGTTCGCATTCCACGCGAAAGCCGGAAGCAACAGCAGTCTCGCGAATCTTCAGGCCAACACGATCACCGAAGCGCAAGGCACGATCACGGTCAGCACCCCAGCACTAAACCAGTCTGCGACGTGGAACTCTGCCGGTGTCGCGTTCACAAACATTGTCTCGAACATCACATGCACGGCCGCGGCGACGGGCTCGATCGCGATGGGACTCGGTACCGCCGGCACGCAATGGCAGTGGAAGTACGGATCAGCGAATTGCGGCACCGCGCAGATGTTGAGTCCGACGAGTGCCTCCCAGACGACCCCGGCTTATTCTTTTGCAGGAGCACCAACCGTCGGAGTCGGATTAAGCGGCGGGCAGGTCTACATGAATGCCGCGGCTGGAAATTTTTGGAAGCTGACGGTGAACGGTTCGCAGACCGTAGAGAGTGACAGCACTCACGTCTACATGGTGCAGCCAGTCTGCGACGATGGAACGGGAAACAACTGCTTCACGTTCGCGAGCGGCAAGATCTCTGTAACTGGATCCGGAAAACCCGTGGTCATCCCCGCGACGACAACGGTCGTGGCCTTACCTGCAGCAGCTTCGAACATCGGGGCCTTTATCACCGTGAGTGACTCGACCGCGATCGCGGCCGAAGGACAGACGTGCGCGGGAAGCAGCACCAACACTGCTCTTGCTGTATCAAACGGGACTATCTGGAAGTGCTTCTGATCCGTCGATGAAGGCCCTGGGCATATCTGCGGATGACGTTCGAAGCGTAGATGCCTCCAAGTGTTCGAGACCAGCGAAGCGATCGAACTTCCCGACTCTTTCCTTTTTGCGTGCACACACACCAGAAACCGTTGATCGACGGGATGCGGTTTTCGATCCCGCAGCTTTTGATCGTGAAGAACTTTTGCATCAGCGGCGCAACCTGCCAAAACCGATAGCACTGAGGGTGTTCGACGGGATCGTACGGGCGATCCAGGTGCACGTAGAGCCACAGCTCCCCATCCTCTGCAAGATGCTCGACGAGCTGCGCGAGCAGTTCCTCGGGCCGTTCCATGTGATCGATCATGTTGAAGAGAGTGATCAGTCGGAACTTTCGCGCGGGGATCGTTGCGACCACGGGAAATCGTTTGTCAGGCATCAGGCGATTGAACTCATCCGCCAGGGTGTCGGCGGGGATGATACGGGCATGCGCCGGCGCGATCTCCTCGAACACGGTTTTCGGGCCGGATCCGACATCGAGAATTTCCCGACTGTAGTCGATCGACTCAAAGGGAAACACCGGTCGATAGTGCGCCAGGTTATCGATCCACGCTTCCGGGTAATGCTGCCAGAAACTAAGTTCACCCTGCTGACCGTTTTCGGTGGGACTCCCAGCTAACGAGGACATAGGTGCGCAAGTATAAGCTTTCGGCGAGTGTGATTCTAGGATCCTTCCTGTTCTTCCTGTCCGCGATCGGCTTCGCACAGGGCCCACCGCCGGCACAGCCGACGCAGCTCGTCTCTAACAGAATCTGGATCACGCCGGCGCAACCGATGCCGCAACAGGTGCCGAACGCCGATCTCGGGGTCTCGGGCAATCCTGGTCAGGCGATGCTGTTCTATTGGGTGGTGTCGCGCTACCCGCTCGGGAACTCGACGCCGGCGGGACCGTTTTCGATCACGAACGCACCGAACACTCTCAGCGTTTCGAACTTTGTGATCGTTAACTTCACTCCGGTATCCGATCCGGGAGTCACTTACGATGTCTTGAAGACTTCCACACCGGCGATGCCGTCGGGTTCGTGTGCTTGCGCGGTCGCGACAAACGTCACCAGTCTTCCGCTCAATGATCAGTCGAATTCGACGAGCGGGTACACCGTCACCACATTCGATCCGAACACCGCGAATCTCACACTCACGAACGAAGTGCAGGGCGCCGGCAGTGCGCATCTGATCCTTCGCAAGAATGGCGTTTTCGTTTGCGATGTCAGCACAGGATGCGGCGGCGGTGGTGGTGGCACGCCGGCGGGGCCGAATGGCTCAGCGCAGATCAATAACAACGGAGTTTTCGGAAGCATCCCGGTGCTTGCTGTCGGTGCTTTCGGTGTCCTGTCCGATGGCCAGGTCGCGACTGACTGTTACATGACATCGGGAAGTGCGGTGCTCACCTGTGAGAGCGGTCACTTCCTTCTTAGCGATGTCGCTAAAAAAATCGCAGTCTATGGAAGCGGACCGACCACGAACGGTTTCATTCAGCCATGCTCGGGATCGATCACAGCGTTCACCAGTTCGACGCAGGTCACGACGTCATGCACAGCCGGCAACTCGACCACTCACACGATCGCCACAGTGACGAGTGCAACTCGAACTCTGTCAGCATCAGCCTTGAGCACGGTGTACAACGCGACTGCGCACGGCTTCCACGCCGGACAGATGGTCAACGTGCAGATGACCAACATCACCGACGCATCTTTCAGCGGAGTTTTCCCGATCAGCTCGGTGACGGCGAACACGTTCACAGTCGGGAACTGGGCACTGATGCCGCAAACCAGCACCGGCGGTGGAACCGCGGACGGGCACAGTGAGCACGTGGTCTGGGGGACCGACAACACCACCACGATGCAGGCGGCGGTCGATGCGTGCGCGGGACTCGGCGGATGCGCGATCCTCGCGCCAAAAGGCCTCTATGTGATGCACGGAGTCAACCTGCCATGCTCACAGATCGGCAACTTCACCGGAATCGGTTTGCTGAACTGCACACTCGCCTATAACAACATCACGTTTCGCGGCGATGGGATCGGCGTCTCAGTCTTCGAGAACTGGGACATCGCGACGAGCAACAATGCGCTGACCGGCAACCCGGGACTGATCAACTTAGGTGCGTCGGCAACTGGAGTCTATAACCCGATTGGCAGTCTGACTCAGCCTCTTAGAAACATCGAGATCTCGGGGATCACGTTTCAGCAGATCAAATACCCGACGGTTGCACTAAAGGCCGTCTCAGATCTGGGCGCGACCTCCGGTGTGAAAGTTCACCACTCGCGCTTTGTGAACTTTTCGGCAGAGTGCTTGTATCAAAGCGGACAGAGCGAGCACTGGGATGTGCACGACAATTCTTTCTACCAGTGCGGCCTCGGTGGTCCTGCCACCTCGACCTCTGACTCAGCGCTGAACATGAACGGCAATTACAGCCAGGCGCACGACAACTTTGCCGAAGACTATGGGCAATGCATGGAGGGAGCTGGCCACGACGACGATTTTCAGGGCAACACGTGTGATGGTCACGGTCCGGACATTCAGAGTTCGGCGTCACCGTCCCCGCATCTGTTTGTGAATCTCAGCTCGGGCACCTACGGGATCTGGAACTGGAGTGTGCGCAACAGTCGCGCGATCGCGAACAGTGGCGTCGACATCGAGAACGTGCTCGGCATGCTTGGGGACGTGTTGGTCGAGAATAACGAGATCATGGATGACACGGCCGGCATCAGCTGCGGGACCGGTCGCGAAACGAACAATGTGGTCTACGGGCCGCAACCCCCATCGATCCACGGAACGTGCACGATCAGGAACAACCGGTTCACTTACAGCGGCGCGCAGTTCCCGGTGACCTATGCACTTTCGATCAACGGAAACCAATCGCCTTATCTGCAGTCTTCGATTTGGGATGGGAACAACATCAGTTTCAATTTCGGGTTCTGCGGCGGCACTCCGACCTTTGCGTGCACGACGAGCAACGACTGCACCGCCGGCGCCTGTGTCGCACCGATCGGAGCATTCTCCGGTGCGAAGATTTTCAGTGGTCAGAAGTGGCAACCCTCAGTCAGCTATGCGGGTCTCGTGAGCTCTCCGACTCAACCCGGCGTGGTCGTTCCTTCACTCGACAACACTTTTATCTATATGAACAAGGGAACGACGGGGACAAGTGGAACGACAGAACCGAACTGGTGCACGGTCGGTGTCGGGTGCACGGTGACGGATGGCGGTGTCACCTGGACACTCTACGGGCGACGACCGACGGCTGTCGTCTCGAATACTAATTACAAAACCCCGCCCGGAATCGGGCAGAGTAACCTCGACATCACTCTGCTCGGCGGTGTGCCAAAGTCGGCTTTTCAGGTCACGAATTATCGATCGAATCTGACCGCGCGTTTTAACTGTGGTGCGAACGGAACCGCAGCCGGCCTACTCGGTGCGGGAAACAACGACTGCCCTTTCACCGCCTTCGAAACCATCCCAGCGAATTTTCCTTACAGCGATGACACGCATTACTCAGACACCTTGCCGATCGGCGGGATCTGGTCGCTCGGCCAGAGAGTTCTAAAAGTCACTCCGGTTGCGAGCGCGTCGCCAGGATGGATCGTCACCACGGGCGGCCGCGGTTGCATCCCTTGGACGCTCAACACTGCCTTTCTTTTCGGTGACTTCGTGTGCGCGGTGCCAGATGACAATCATGCTTTCAGGCAAACCGTTCTCGCCGGCTGCACTTCTGGTGGAGCGCAACCGACTTGGAACACTGGTGGCGGTTCAGTCACCAGTGACAACACTTGCAGTTGGACCGAATCCGGACAGTCCGCACAATTCGGCCTGATCGGCAACCTGCACTAAATCCCCATGACGTGCAAAATCGATCTCCGCGACCTGATCACACAAGAGGCACAGCGCCAGGGTGTCGATCCGACACTCGCACTCTCTGTCGCTCAGACCGAGAGCGGTGTGTGTCAGTGGGCCCCGAATGGGAACGTCGTCACCAGTGGCGCCGGCGCGATCGGAGTGTTTCAGCTCGAGCCCGCGACCGCGGCACAACTCGGTGTGGATCCCACCGACGTGAATCAGAACATCAGCGGCGGGATCACTTACCTGAAGCAGCTCTATTCGAAGTACGGCACGTGGGAACAAGCGCTCGCGGCTTACAACTGGGGCCCGGGCAACGTCGACAAAGCGGCCGCGGCGGGAACGTCCTGGCCGGTGTCGGTCTATAACTACGCGGCCGGCATCATCGGCCGAGTGCTCGGAACGAATGCGGCCGCGGCGATGCAAGCCGGCACAGCTCCTACCACTCCCGATTTTGTCGAAGCGTCTTTCTCTCCGAGCGATCTGCTCTCGAGTGTGATCCCCGGGGGGAACTCAAGCGTCCCGATTATTGCAGCCGGGTCACTTCTCGGTGTTCTCGCACTCACCTGGTACCTGAACGACTAGCTCGCAATGAATTGGGAAAAACTCAGCGACAGCGAGATCCTCGAGGCACTCCCCGGAGTGAATGGCAACTTTCAACTGCTGTGCTCCTTCCTCGCGCTTCTCCCGGTCGCGGCCACCGTGAAGGATCCACTCGGCCGGATGATCTACGCGAATCGAGTCGCGCTGAAACTCTACGGCCGTAAGCCTGGCGAGATGGTGGGACAAACGATCGACAAGATCATCGAGATCGCGGATCCTAAAGTTCCGCGCGAGATCCGGCGCACCGAAAAGAAGGTCCTGACCGACAACCGCGCCGGCATTTTCTTTCAGCAGCTCGGGACCGAGAGACGTCCGATCCGCCACTCGGTTCTAAAGTTCCCGTTCTTCGACTCAGAAGGAGATCCGGTCCTGGTGTCGATCGTTTTTCCGACCACGCCGAAGCAACTCGAAAAGTGAGAGCGAAATGATTCCGTGGAAGGAAGCACACGATGCGCAAAACGTGATCCACCGGCTAACTCTGTTGATCTCCGACGAGCCGCACGAGAAACGGGATCAGATGCTCGAGCTCAGTTTGCAAGAGCTGAAGGCGAAGCTCGAGCTGCACAACCTCGAGGATCTCGTCGACGTGCTGATCACGATGTGGAAGGATCCGGACAGGAAGATCGAGGCACTCGCCATACTGCGCGAGCTGAGCGCGAAGATCGCACGCCACTCGGAACGATTGAAATAAGTTATTTTGGCGGCTCTGCGGATTTGGGTGGAGCCGCTACCCGGAACATTCCGTCTTCGCCGGCGCGCTGGTCATAAACGACGTCGACGGCACTCTCAGTTTTCACTCGCGCCTGAATCGTCTTCACCAGCTCATCGAGTTTCGACTGGATCTGGAAGCCTTGGGACTGCAGCTGAACGAATTGCTGTTGCAGAATGACCTTCTGCGCCTCGACGTGATCTATCTGAGCTTTCAGCTTCCCCAGCTTCGCAGCCTCGAGCTCAGTGACTTTTACTTCGTCGCCTGGTTTCGGCTTCGGCTTCGGATCTTCCCCGAGTGCCCGCGCCACACAGAAGCAAATGATCAGGGTGATCAGGAAGAGAAAAATCTCACCGCGAAAACGTGACATTCAACGACCTCCATCAGCGTGCGGGGTAGAAGGGGAAGCGAGCACGATTCCCGAGCGGATCGTCGCGGCCATCTGCATCAGTTGCGCGGCGAGTGCTTCGGCCTGGTCGGGTGTCATCAGCGTCGTGATCTGCAGCATCTCCGAGTGCACGATGCCGAAGATCACCTTCCCCTCACCAGGTGCACCACGCTGGCCGGCGACGACGTACGCAGTCTTCCAAAGTGATCCGGGTTTCTCGGGAGTTTTGGGATCGAGGATCGACGTCATCCGCAGAGTGTACCTCAGCTCAGCGATTGCGTTTGCCGAGATCGACTTCGCACAGGGCGCGGAGTTCATCTATGAGCTGGACCGCGCGATCCTTAAAATCTTCGGACCATTTGTCCGCGTCGTAGTCCGCGATCTGTCCTTGTGCCATCACCGCGTGATCGAGAATTCGCTTCACGAGAAGAGTGCGGCGACAGGCGGCGTCGGGGCAGTTCAATTGCCCGTGGATCTCACACACGGTGCGGTAGTTCATGAAGCTCATGGGGCAGAGTGTAGCGCACGGCTCAAAAACATCCCCTTTTGAGCCGTCAATTTTATTTGACACCCTCGACTGAAAACAGGGGACTTACTGAAGGCGTTCGGAGAGGGGCTTTTGAGCCATCAGGAGCGCGCGCTTCGCGGTGGCAAGGGAAACCCCCACCAGCTTCACGATGTCGCGCCAGGCGACGCCATTGCGTCGTAGCGCGCGGATCTTTTCGACGTCCACAACCTTGCGCGGCCGGTGACAGATCTTTCCTTTCGCTCGAGCATGCGCCAGGCCGGACCGCACCCGCTCGACGGTGAGTGCGCGCTCGAACTCCGCGATCGCGGCGAAGATGTGAAAGAGAAGCTTGCCGTTCGCGGTCGACGTGTCGACCTGTTCGTGCAGAGAGACGAACTGGATCCCGAGTTTCTCAAACTCCGCGAGCGCGTCGACCAGTTGCTTCGTCGACCTGGCGAAGCGATCGAAGCGATAAACGACCACGACGTCGAGCTTTCGGCCGCGGCACAACTTCATCATGCGATCGAGCTCGGGCCGGCTGACTTTCGCGCCGGAATGACCGGGATCCGCGAAGATCTCGGCCGACCAGCCGCGGCGATGGCAGAACTCGCGGAGCTCGCGGAGCTGCATCCCTTCGTCTTGCTCGTCGGTCGAGACACGAGCGTAGAGGCCAGCTCTCAGTCGTGCCACGATGTACTCCGGAGAACGACGACGAGAGCGATCACGGCGCCGGCGCCGAAGTATTCGAACCGATCGTGTCGGCCGAGTCCATCCGCGAGCGCGGCACCGAGCACGATCCCCAACGCGAAGGCCTGAAGAACAATGTCCCTCATGCCCACAGGTTAGAGCACTTTTATGCAGTTATCGAGAAAGAGAAGGGGTTAGGCGGATGGTTCAGCCGGGCGGCGCGGCGGCCGCGTCGAGTGCGGCTAGCGAGTCCTGCAGCTGCTTTTTGCAGACCGAGCAGAACGCGACCTTGATCGAGTGGGTTCCATTGAACCCGAAAGTTTTGAGCGTCACCGACGTCTCGAGCACATACGCGGCGGGGTTCTGGTGGCAGATCGAGCACTGACCAGGTGAGGCGATCGAAACGATGTTGATAGGGGACGCGCTCATGCGGAGAGTGTAACGCGGGGGAGGGTGGGGGAGGAACTCACATTCTCGATACGATCGCGCAACCGATGCAGGCGCCGATCAAAAGTCCGGTCATCACCATCGCAATGAACTGCCCGAAACGGTCGCTCGTCGCGCTGTACTGCAGGGCTTCGATCTGCATGCGCACGACGTCGGCCTCGATCAGTTTGCGCCCGATCGTGGTTTCAATTGCGCCTAGTGTCGACTGTGGAAAATCCGAAGGAAGGAATGCTGATAAATTCTTCTGAGCCACGCTGGCCTCCAGTGAAGGTCGGTCTGGTTAGAACCGGGTGGGTGCTGATAACACTCGCTCGGTTCGCTTTTTTGTATGCGGCCAGTCTAGCGCAATGGCCGCGGGAGTCAATCGCCGGAAAGGTCATCGGCCGACGGTACAGTGCGCAGCTCTCCAACCGGCCAGGTGTCATTTCGCTTTTTTGCGGATGTCGGCAAGGATCGCGTAATTCTTGATCTCGACCGGAGTCAGAGGCACAGGGGAAAGAGTCAACAGTGCGCGAATGAAAGCAGTGAGACCGAGATTCAGATTCCCTTTGCGACACTCGGTGATCAGCATCTTGATCTCTACCGGTGAGCGATCGTAGATCGCGACGAGCTCATCGATTCGCTTTTCGATTTTTTCTTCCGGAGTCATCGGCGTCTGAAGATCTCGAATCCTAGTCGCAACATTGCAATAATCAACTGAGTCTTGAGCTCGTCCGGGGTAAGTTCTTTCGTCGTCGCCGGCGTGATCGGTCGTGCGAGCGGACCGGGACACTTACAAACGTCGACCGACTCGCCACACGAACTACAGAGTGTCGGTGGGATCTTCGTCACCGGGCCACTCGCGCGGATGTGTTCGGAGTGCTTCTTTCGCTTCGTACAAATTGAGCAGTCGCCGGCATGCTTCCGGGTTCTTCCTGATCTTGTTGATCCCGCTCACAAACCAAAAATACACGTGTTGTTTGTCGACTCCGAGCACGGTCGCGATCTCCGCGAAGGTCATGGCAGGCTCGATCTGAATCGTAGCCGCGGGATAGCGCTGCGACATCAGGCGGCCGCTCACGATTGCCTCTTTTTGCTGACTCCGATCACGACGCGGAGTTTTTGGAAGTGCTCGAGCTCGTGCTCGGCTGTTCTGATGCGTTCATCGTCGAGACGCTCGGCTTCGCGGAACTTGTGCTCGCGGTGCACGTTCAAAAGGATCAGCAGAACACCTCCACTCCACAAACCGGAGATGTACACGAGAGCCAATCCGATAGGACCACCAACCCACGGGCCCACGAGACCGCAGAGCACGGCGAAGGCGATGCAGAAAACTAAAAGTCGTGTGTTCAACGTTTTTCCCTCCCCGTGATGACTTCCTGAATTTTGCGCCCGAGTGTCTCGAGCACGACGCGGTTGAGCTCGAGCTGGTCGACGTGCACGCCGGCACGGTTCAAGTGGTGGGTGTCGCGGATCCGGAAGTTCCACCCGTCGAGATTCAAAATGTCGAGCTGGCGATAGCACTCATCCAGCACGCGGGTTTTTTCCGGGTTCTCGATCCGGTTCGCTTTCGCGGCCGCGAGATGTTCCTCGAGGGATCCGGGCGCCGGCGGAGGCGCGGGGATGTCGACCAGTGTTGAGACCGGCGGCCGCCGGCGAGCTCGCGGAGGATTCAAAGTCTCGAGAGCGCGTCGGCTGATGTGCGCGTTTAGTTCTTCGACCGATAGATCACTCATGCCGTTCTCCGTAGAGCTGATTCCAGTCCTGCAACTGCGCGCGTTTGTTCAGGATCTCGGCTGCGTCGTTCCATCGCACTCGATGCAGATTGCCCGGTCGGGAGTGGTTGCATTCCTGACCTGGTGGCGCATCGCATCGCTTGTGCCGGCATCGGATGCTCAGTGCGACTTTGCGAAATTCGTCGGCCATAGAAAGAGAACGCGCGCGCGAAAATCTCAATCAAGAAACAGAGTCAAGAACAACATCAAAAACAAAGTCAAAACCTAACAGCCGTAGAAGTAGATGGCTGTGGATCGGTGGACAAAGTTGCTAAGTCACTGATCCCGAACCACTCGACCATCGATGTCGCGTTTGCATAAGTTGCGGATATCTCGTGAGTGTCGGGTGCGCTCGCGTGCACAACTCCCACAGAGACGCCAGTCCGGTTCGAGTGCCTGAAACACGATCCGGCAACGAAAGCAGACGCGCCATTCGCCGGCATCGCAATAGTTCTGCGAGACCGCGGCACAGCGTGGACTGCAAAATTCCGCGACCGGATCTAACTTCGGATCTTCTGGATTGAAAAAGTGAAAGCATGTTGGGCACTGCAACCTAGGCATGGGGCCGAGAGTCTCCCTTCGAAGCTTTGAATGCGAGCGGCGCGGTCCGCTTCCCGCGGCGCGGCTTCAGATCAGTCTGTAAAGGGTCGACTGCGGGCGTTTCCGTGACCTCTGCCGCGTTCGTGCCGAGATCCTTGGCTAGATCGTCGACTTCGGCGCCGCGAAGCCTCTGAGCCTCGGGAGTCGCGATTGCGGCATCGGCGGGATTGTCGTCGAAGAGTTCCGCTTGCGACTGGGAGAACTTCGCGAAACATTCCATGAACACGTACTTCTCTCCCCACTTCCAGACCGCACTGTCCCACGTGATGCCGACGGAGAAATTAAGCCGCACCTCCCACTCGGTATCGACCTTCTCGCGATCGAGGTGAATGTCGCGCAAGATGCAACCCGAGAGGCAGACCACGAGCGGTGTGTTCTTTGTCGGCTCGATCGCAAAAATCTCGATGTCGATCCCTTTCAGCTGTGACGACATCGGGATCCGGAAAGTGTCGAGTTTCGGGTTCGCGACGATCTCCCAGATGCGGCGGATCCGCGATGGTGCGAACTCGAGATCATCCTCACTCAGTGCCATCGAACAATTCAGGTGAATCCGTTTCGCCGGCTTGGCTTCTTTCGGCCGGATGTCATCGAGACGGAGCTGGTAACTCCCCTTGTTGAAAAAGCGCTCGCTCATCGATTTGTTTCCCTTCCACAGCGAATTCCGTGCGCTCGTCGCGCTCGGTCGAACAAAAGCGTTTGTGCACGTGCAGATCGATCACCCGCCCGTCGTTCGAGATCACGTGCGCCCGGGCCAGGGCATCGATTGCAACTTTGATGAAGTTATCGAGATCGTGTGAGCTGAGTTTCTGGCGCTTCGGTCCGAGATAGAAAGTCAGATCGATCTCGTAAAAGTTCCCCGTGATCATGATCCCGCGCGAGAGTAAGAACGTCTGATCCGCAAACGCCGTCGCTTGCTTGGTGAGATACATCCCACCACCGCGGCGCATCTGCTTGTAGTGGTTCACCGACGGCGGAAGCATGGGGACCGAAAACCTCATTTCGTGAATCTCCCGAGCAAAAACGCGCACACGAAGCCGGCCAAAATCACGACGAACGCGAAGACGCCGAAGAGCTCCCTGCACGCTTGTTCCGTCATGCGTAGATCCCGAAAATGGTGAGCAAGGCACTCACGGCGTTCGCGAGTGCGGTTTCAATGTGGGAATCCATGCCGTGCACGTTGAAGGGTTTTCCGTTCGCCGTGCCAATGAGCGCCACATCCCAAAGCGATCGGTTCTCCTGATCGTAGGCAGTGTGAAATTCGACCTTCACCTCTGCGGTTCTCATGTCTCGAGCACCGCTTTGAGGATCGAGCGGAACTCTTCGTAGTTCTCACTCTCGTCGACCTGGGCAACGATCCAAGCGGCGTGCACTAATGCTTGCTCTCGCGTCATGACAGCGAGCGGACACATCACCCGAACTCGCTCGTTATCGCTCTTGGGATTCTCCATCGCCACGAGCTGCAAGTTCGCGATATCCCCCTCGAACTTCGGAACCTCGAGTGTGTGATCTCTCATGCGAACAATCCTCCCTTTTCATTCAACGGATCCGACGGCACGATAGCCTTCGGGAAAGCGGTAGCTCCAAACGAGACCGTGTTCACAGCGCAAGCACCAGTCCCACTCTCCGTAATAGTCGATGCGCTCAACCTTCCCGAGTTCACAGTGCCGAGCCAAGTCGAGCATCGCGTTCACCGCGTTCACAGAAAAGTCACAGGGCACGGGCAAATAAACGTGCCTTGTTTTCTCCTCGTGTGCGGTCACGCGAACAATGCTCCCTGTTTGGGTTTGCGAAACGCCTCAGCTTTCGGACACGTCGACCAGTGCGTCACCACATTGCCCTTGCCGTCGACGTCGAGCGGCATGAGCTTGTTATCCGGCGTCCACCAGAACTCGATCTCTGCAGGACAGCGACGACAGCGCCGCGTCGAGTGATAGCGATAACCGGCATGCTTCAGCTCGTCGAGAGTTTTGGGGAACGGTGCCATCGGGTTCCTTTCATGCCGGCCGCGGGATCGGGATTCGCGTATTCAAGGCCTTGGCCTCCTACATCCTCGCGGCCGGCTTTCTCCCTTCAGTGACGACTGGCCGGGAGAAACTCAAAGCGTGCGGAGGTCGAGGTGCCAGGCGATGAGAAAGCTCACTTCCTTCTGCGAATATCCGTGTTTCGGTCCGAGAATTTTTCCGATGATCAGCGGATCCGCCTGGCGCGCACCACAGATCCCGATCGACTCGAAGACCTTCAGCGCCATCGCTTCGACCGCTGCACTCATCACTTCCGGACGTGCCGCCTCGATCGGGAACGCGATGTCTGTGTAATCGGTGATGGAGAAAAAATACTTCAGGATCTCTTTGCCCTTGTCGTCCGTGTCTGTAAACTCCCCACTGACTCCACGCGGCGTCGGACTCACGTACTTGCCTTCCCCGGCGGGCAAGACTTGCGGTGCGATGTCGGGGGCGTTGGCACTGGCCCGTTCGCGCGAGTAGGTTGATTTCCCTTGTCTCGCGAGCGGCGTCTCACGCTTCACGCGGACCGCGAAGGTGTCGACGGGAAAGTTCGGCACGATGGTGTATCCGGCCTCGACTGCGGCCAGGCACTTGCGATAAAAATCTCCGCGGCGCTTCGAAAGATTTCCGTGGCGGATGTAGGTTTCGAACTGCCATCCGGAAGTACGTGCGACGTCGGCGGCTTCGAAAAGTTCGTCGGTCTCGGAATCACACACCCGGATCTTCGCCTTCAGCCACAGTTTCAGGTTCTCTTGCGCGAGCACCATGTCGCTCGGGTTCCGTGCGATCAGGTGAACGTCGGACTCGAGATCAACATTCGGGATCGCAGCGCGCAAGCGTCGTGCAGCGCATCGACCGATGTGGTGTAAAGGTCGACCGCAACCGCAGGTCTCAGAAGCAACTAAGTCGGCTGTTTCGTTCATCGTTTCACCCCCACAATGTTCGTGAAGCCTCGCGCGTTCGTTATTTCCAGAATCCACCCCACCACAGAATCAGTGCTTGGATCACGAGAGCGATCAGAGTGATCCATGCGCTCTCGGTTCCGCTTTTCTCTTTTCCGTGCCGCTCGACCGAGAACACCAGTGCGACGAGGAAAAGGGCGAGCATGAGGATCGCGGGTGCGTGCAGGTTCACCGTTTCACCCCCACGATGTTCGTGAAGCCTTGCGCGTTCGTTTTGGTGAGGAAGGTCGTCGCCTGGCCGACAGTGTCGAGGATCGTGCCGAAGTGCGACGGATCCCAGCAGCGAATCTTTTGGATCTTCACGCCGGCCGCGGTGCGGATCTGGTAGTGCACCACCATCGACTTCCCGTCTGTCGGCTGATCGACTTTTACGGGAGTGATGGCGAGCTCACCCTCGAGGTGCCCGTTTTCCTTTTTCGCGGATTTCGACCGCGCCGGCGGTCCAGGAGAGACAGGGGCCGGCGCGGCCGCGGTCACCGCAGCCGGTATCCCCACCGGCGGCGATGGATTGGCTCGGGCGCCCGACAGGGAAGCCACGCGCTGAGCCAAACTTTTGTAGATAGGCGGGAGATTGAAAACGCTGACACCGAAGCTCACCAGAACTTGCAGCGCCAGCAATTCGGCATCGTCGAGCTCTAGGTTGAACTTTGCCACGCGCCTCCCCCTTCCTGAACTCCCTGATTGCGCGCGAGCTGCAGTGCGCGGATTTCCTGCTCGATCTCTTCCTCGTCGAGATGCCAGCAGTTGCTTTGAATTTTCGCGATCACGCGCCACTTAAAATCCTGATAGAACTCGCGGGCGGTCGCGACATTGCCCGTCTGATCGAGCAGAAGCGCGAAAGCGAGCTGAGCCGGACCGCTTCCCCCATATCCCCACTCGAAGCCGGTGGGCGAGTGGTTCACGTAACGAAAGCCGGCATCGAGCGACGACGCGAGCCTGGTGTCGCGATCGACGACCGAGACCAGGGCAACAACACGGACGCGAGAGCCCACGTACTCTTTCATTTCTTTTCGGTGACCTCGATGCGTTTGCGCGCGCTGAACTTTTTCACCAGGTGATACTCCGCGACCTCTTCCGGCTCATCGATCTCGAGATCCTCGAGCTTCTCTTCTGCATCGATCCACGGATCCTCGCCGTCGTCTGAATCCACCATGCGAACGAATAGTTTTTCGGGAAGTGTCATAGTCCTGCCTTTCGGAAACGTTCCACGTGGAACACTCTCGGGTTAGAATGCACATGCCCAGCGTCGAACCGACTGGATCACGAGCCGTCGTCGGACTGCCACTCAGGGGAGGGGCCAACTTCGACGGCTCGTGTTTTGCTCATTGCTGGTCCTTCGCGACCTTTACCTCCCTTCCTCGTGGATTTTGATCACCACGATCAGCTTGCAGCGGTGTTTCGCTGCGATCTCGAAACAGTTCCCACAGAGCCACTCGAAGCAGGTGGTGCACATTTGAAAGTGCTCGCGACAGAACCCGTGCGCACAGCCGCGGCAGATCACGAGCGAGTCGGCGCCGCACGTGTGGCAGCTCGAGACTCCGTTCAGCTCGTAGATCGTCGCCATTGATCCGTGACTCATCGTGTCGAGCACCAGGCGATTACCGCCACCATGAAACAAACCGCGACCAGGACAGCCGCTTCGGGCCAGTTCAGAGACTGCGGCGTCATGCGACCACCTCGAAGAGAGCGGTCGAGACGATCAGCTTCGCAGCCGCGTAAGCCTGGTCAACACATGAGGGATTCGTGCACACGTTCGGGATCAGCCATGCGCACGGCAACAGGTGAGTGGCGAGGATCTCGCCGTTCTCTTCGCGATAACCAGGCACCGCGAAACAGGGATTGTCTTCGGTGCACCCGCAGAACTTGCAGCGCATCGGCCGGCGCGATTCACAGCGTGCACAGGGACAACCGGGATCGTGGGGACCGATTCCGAAACTCACTGCACACCGCCTGTGAGTGAACTCCGGAACTCTTTAAAGAGCTGATCGAGCGCTTCGACGACAGAGTCGCGCATGCGGGGATCGGCGTGGCGAAACCACTCGAGCGCATCTTTCGGGGCGCGCAACTGGATCTTGCCGTCGCGACCCACCATGAACATCGCGAGCATTTCCTCGCCGGGTTCGAGCCCGAAGGGATTCTCGGATTCGTGTTCGGTGCGGGTGACTTTGCGCTCGCTCACAGGGCACCACCCGGATCGATCTCGTTCAGGATCTCGATGGCCAAGCGAATGCCCTTCTCTCCCTCCGTGTTCAAACTGTTCACATTCGGGGAAGTGCGGCCGATAAAATCTCCGCGCTCACCTTGTCCGACCATCGAGATGATGGCGCGCAGCATGCGCGGCGCTAGTGCGATCAGGTTCCGAATCCGTTCGATGCGTTTGTGATCCGCTTCGCCGGCTGCGATCGGCAGTGCCGGAAAAATAGCGAGCAGTTCGGTTACGTGTTTCTCGCCAGGGATCTCGCCGACTAGAGCGGCTTCACCTTTCACGTCGGGGTCAATAGTCACGTCCGCAACGTTGACAATTTTCCAATCCTTGAGATTCCACTCTTTGAGTTCTGGGCTCACAGCGCACCGCCTTCGAGCTCGCGCAGAAGATCGTTGATCCCATCAGTCCACCCGTGGATCAGCTCGAGCAGCGTGTTGACTCGAGAGTCGGAATCGAATTCAGGAATCGGAGTCGTCGAAACAACCTCGGAGATCGCACGCAGAGCGCGCAGCATGCGCGGGGCGGCCATGAACAGACGAGCGTTCGAGTGCGTCTCCTTCGCCGGCAGCAGATCCGCAAGTACCGATAGCGTGAACAGGGGAAACTCTGCGAGCAGGAGCTGGTGACCGGTGGGCCCTGGCTTACAGACCGACAGCGAGTATTTGCTGAGATCGTTCAGTTCCCAAGGTTCCGGGGACGGTGAGAAGGGGTGTGTTACTTTCGACTCGGTTCCGGAACCGGCGGGATCCGGAGACGGAGGGGTGTGGTGATTGCGCACCATGTTCCTCGTTTCCGGTGTCCCGCTTTTTTTTGAGACTAGGAGTGTCGGGACGCGAACCGACCAGCTTTCGCGCGTTCCTCGAGTTCCTTCACGTGCTCGATGAGCTCGCGCAAGATCTGATCAATTGCCTGAGCTCGAACCGATCGAAACCTTCTCTGTCCGAGATGGTTTTCTTCGAGTTCATCCAGCAACTTCTCAGCTCGCGCGATGTGTTCATCGCTCACTGTTTCCGTCCCTTGCTCTTTGGGAGAAACCACAGGTGGGGAATCGGGGGTGGGGATTATGAGTCCCCTGCTCTAACCGCTGAGCTACGGGCCCTCATACCATCATCCCCTGCTCTTTCCCTGTCGGTCAACCGAAGAGCACTTAAAAAGCGGGGCACCGATTGAATTTGCACAGCCCAAAACCCTGCTGTGACGTGGGTGAGTCTACACCCGTTGTCAAGATTACTTCTAGGTGACCGAAGTCACCTTACTGCAGGAAAGAGATAGGTTCGATGGGGGACTGATTTTCCACTCGACCGCAGAAATTCACAGGGGTATGATCCCCAAAGCGGGAACGGCTCGCGCGCAAACGCGGGCCGCTCCCTAACACGCACCGGCTACACGGAGCCGATGAGAGCTGATCCCGATTTTCTCACCTTTCGGGTTCTCCGTGACGCCGGTCAGAACGAGGAGAACCAGCCTATGCTGTGGAAAAAACTCTCAGCGCTAACTGTGCTCATTCTCGCGACCTCGCCAGGGTGGGCGCAAGACTGCTACATCTACAACACCAGACTCGGACCGTTCTTTTACGGCTCGATCAACTCGATCGATCACTCCACCGGGAATCACATCTTTTCGAACGAACAGGGAGGGTGGTGCACTTACACCGGCGGGCCCGGTGAGTGTGCCGCAGTCGCGACCGCGACGTCGTTCTCCTATGTCGAGGAAAGTGGAAAGCTCACGATCCCCGGCTTCGTGCACGAGATCGCGTGGAACGATGCGAACGGGACCGCGAGCGCGACCTATCCGTCGAGCGCGGTCGCGTCGAGCGAAGGCGCCGGCGCGGTGCGCGAGTGTCCGCTATTTTGTGGCTTCGGGATGACGATCTCATCCCCTGGCGGAAGTATCAGCTATAGCGGCGGATCTCCGAAGTGGGCCGACAAACACACGTACACGAACAACTGTCCCGCAAGGATCGTCAACAGCGGGTGCGGCGTCGGTGCGAGCGGGGGACCGTGCCCGGTTTGCACTCCGGAAAATTGCGGGCCCTCTCCGATCCTGATCGACACCCGGAACGAGGGATTTCACTTCACCGATCCACAAACACCCGACGGCTATGTGAGTTTCCGGTTCGGCGCGAAGATCCGAAAGGTCTCCTGGCCGGACTGGAAAACCGAGAATGCTTGGCTCGTTTACGACTCGCGCGGAGTGATCGACGGGGCCGACGATCTTTTCGGCAACTACACCGAGCACTCGGATGGGGGACTCAAAAACCACCCGAACCCGAACGGGTTTCTCGCACTCGCCTGGTACGACCGCGGGGAACAAGGCGGCAACCTCGACGGAGTGATCGACAAGCGGGATCGCATCTGGTCGAAGCTTCGTTTGTGGAAGCCGAAACACTGTCACTTGCATCCCGACGAGCCGTGTGTGGCGCTCGACAGCGAGCTCTCAACACTCGACGCGGCCGGCGTGCACTCACTCTCGCTCGTCTACTCATCGGAAGGCACCACCGACAGCTACGGGAACGTCTGCAGCTTCAAGGCGATGGTGAATCCGGATGAAGGCGAGACACAAAAGTCACGCGACGGCCGTTTCGCGTGTGACTTCAACCTGGCCGAACGCAAAGAGGACGCCCGGTAAAAGCTCTCCCCGAGCTGGGCGCCAGGTGAACTCTGGCGGCGCCCCGTTTTTTAGCGCTTTGCAGGAGTGGCTTCGAGGAAGGCGAGAGTGCGGATCCGCTCTTCGATGTAGGTACAGCGCTCGAGATTGGTAAAGCGCTCCCAAACCTGAGCGGCGAGCGTGACCGACTTCCAGGCGAGGCGCTCAAGACGCTGCACCCGGTCGACGAGATTCTGATCGGTCTCGTTCAGATCTGCCACGGTGACGGAATTCTACACTCCCGTTTTCCCTCGGGTCGACTGCGTTCAGGGCATTGTTCCACTTTCGTAACAGTACCGACGTACCCTCGGCAGCGCGGGATTTTCCCGGCATGCTGGGGTTTCTCATAAGGGGGAATCATGGCGAAAACACCGGTGATCTACGATCCCAACATCTTGCAGGCCTACGTCGAAACGCTCTATCGCGAGGCGCGCTGGATCATTCTCATGACCACGCTGAAATATGCGGCCGCGACGTTCGCGGTGTCGTGGTTCATCTACATCGTGGTGGTCGCGACGCGCCTGGTCGACCACAACGCGGCCGAGAGTCTTTCGCTCGGGATGCTGATCCTCACCGCAGTGGCGGCGATGATCGGAGTCGAAGCTGGTCGACGTAAGGCGTGGGAGCTGAAATTCCGCGCACAGCAATTGCTATTGCAGATGCAGATCGAACAGAACACCGCGGCGCGCTTTACTGCACACGTTTAGCCTGAGACACGAACCCGACGACGGCCGCCGGCTTCTTCGGCGGCTTTTGTGTTTCGAGTGCCATCACACCCTCGAGCTTTGACTTCATGCTGATATGCGAGTAGGTGTCGAGCATTTTCTTCGAGACGTGGCCGGCGAGCTCGATCACGGTGCGTTCAGAAACGCGCTCATCCTCGAGTAGTTTCGTGATCACGTGGTGACGCAGATCGTACATGCGCAGTGTGGGCATGCCGGCGGCCTTCCTGAGTTTGTCCCACGCCTTTTTCCACGACGTCGCCGGCTTCGTGGGATCCGCGGTATCTCGGCCGATCGCGGCGCGATGAGGCAACAGGAAGTGGTCGGGTGCGACGGCACCGAGCTCGCGCGCGCGGCGGACCAGTTCCTTCATCGCATCACCCGCGGTTTCGTTCAGAGGGATGGTGCGCACCCGTGTGTCGTTTTTCGCTCCGAGTGTGACGGTGATCGTTCCGAAGGGAGTCGACGCACCTGGTGCGAGATCGATGTCACGCAAGCGCAGCATGCGGATCTCACCAGGTCCCGCGGTCGTGTTTGCGGTGACGAGCGAGCAGAGATAGGCGACCTTCCACCGCGGCCGCGACATCGCCACCGAGAAAAGTGTGGTCTCTTCCTCAAACGACAGCGCGCGACCGGCTTTCGGTCGCGGCATCTTCAGCGGTTTGTAATAGGGCGCGAGCGGGGCCCACAGCGCGGCGCGCACGAGAATCTGTGAGAGTGTGTTGAGTTCGTGATTGATCCGCGACGGGCCGGCCTTCTTTGAGAACCCGTCACCCTCGAGGCGCATTTTCTGATAGGTCTCGAGGTGCCCGATGTGGATCTCACTCAGCGTGAGCTCAGAGAAAAAGCTTCCCAGCCGCTTGATGTTCTTCTCGTATTCGGCAATCGAGGCGACACCGATCGATCGGCGGTGCGCGTCGAGCCATGTTGCGGCCGCCTCACCGAACAGCAGCGAAGCGAGCGCACCGGGAGTGATCATGCGCGTTCGTTCTAACTCGCAAGCCGGACAGTGCCGGTGTCCAACGGTGTGAGAGACGGAGACGGGGGAGAGGGGCCGCTTTGCGGGCATACGATATCGCTTCTCTTCGCTCGTCGTGAGGGGGGCGACGGAATTTTTTACAGATTCAGAACAGCGCCGACTTCCCGGCGGGAGAGGGAAGGGGCTGAATTGTCAATGCACGTGAGAAACCGCGCCGGGTGCGGCATTTAGGCGAGATCGGGGCGGGAACCGAGCCGAGTGTGCAAAGACATTGCACACTCAGTGAAAACCCTTAGCGAGTTACGAAAAGCGGAAACCCGCTCCCCTTGCGGGAAGCGGGCCCTCCGGCTCTGGCGAACTCTGCGATCCTTTCACAAAGTTAGAAGCATGCGATTGAGACGAGCCTACCTCACGCGGCGCCGTGTCCGTTGACTTTCTTTTTCGACGGCGCCGGCGGTTTGTGTGGCGGCGCCGATGTTTCGCCGGCGACGTCGGCCGCGGTCGGGAACACCGTCGCCGGCGGTGGCGGCGGCATTGCTTCGAGATCGCGCATCACCTCGGCTATAAAGTCACCTTGAAACTCAGCCCACTCGGGATCCCGCGCACGATCGGCCAGCTCGGGGACGGTAGCGACGAACGCGCTCAGCTGTGTCTCGTTTCCGAGTAGAGGCTTCAGCGCTTCGACGACTGCGGGATAGGAGAGGCGAAGGTGTGCGGCGCAAAAATCACCGTCGTAACCCTCGTCATAGGTGCGACAGATCGTGTCGACGATCGACTGAATCATCTGCTGGGAGATCTGGCCGGCGGGGACTTGACCAGGCGCGCCGGCCGGGGTGGGTGTTGCGGAGGCGAAGGAAGTGACGGGCGGGGGAGTGCCGGCGGTCACTACACCTGGCGCCGGCGGCAAGATGGTACCGGGGAGAGTGCGGCCGGTGACTGAAGCCGCGATCAGTGCGCGCTGAAATGCCGCTTCCTGCATGCGCGCGAACTCGTTCAACATCGTCGGCATCTTGTCGACGAGCCCGGTGAGCAGTGACACCCACCACGGCTGCTTTCCTCCGGAGTCGCCTCGAGTCATCTCGAAAACTTCCTTCAGCGACTCGACACCGAGCAGCTCCTTCACCACGGTGAATTGATCAGTCAGCGGTGGCGGATTTTTCTCGCTCGACTCTGGTCGCAGGATCTTCGCGAGCTCACGGATCACGGTCAACTGTTCGGAAAGATTTGACGCCGGCGGCTTGTCGTCGAGCTTCGCGATCGCACGATCGAGTAACTTATCCGCGATCGGGTTTCCGGTCGCGGATCCGGCTTGCGCGATGGACATCGATTTCTGTATCTCGAGCGTGTCCATCATTCCCTTTTTCATGATCTCGATCCCGGCGTTCGCGGCCGTGGGATCTCCCTTCGTCGCTCGAATCACTTCTCCGACGATGCGTGAGATTCCTTCCTCACTTGAGAGCGGCGCCGGCGGGACGGCCGGCTGTCCGGTTCCGCGGTAGGTTTGCCCTTCCTGCAGGATGGGCGGGCCATCGATTGAGAACTTGTGCTCGCGCACGGTGGTCGTGTCGCGTTTGAGATAGCAGTGATATTTCCCACCGCCGAACTGCCGTTTGACCGAATCCTCGTCGATCGCGCTGCAGTATTTCTCGATGTACTTTTTTTCGCCGGATCGGTTCGCGATCGCGGGCTCGAGCCGGTAGAGATAGATCATCAGCTCATCCCACGCACCCTCGGGCAGCGCGCGCAGAAGATCGAAGAACCCGAGCGACTTGTCGGCTGCAATGACTTCCCACGCTGCAAGTTGATCGAGTTCTTCCTCGAGCGCGGTCGGGACGGGCACAGTGTTGTCGACGACCGTCGGGCCGCCGGATTTTGTTTTTCTGCTCACATGATCCCCCGTTTCTTTTCTCCCTCGAGCACGAACAAAAATTCGCATGCTGGCGGCAGATCTTCGACCTGGTGCGTCAGTAAAGCGTTGAATCCCATCCCGCACTCGATCTCGATTTCCGGACTGATCACGTGGGGCAGTATTCCTTCGCTTCGGTGAGCTAGTAACTCTTCGACTTTCGGATGTCGATCCTGAGTCAGCAGGGCAATCGGATCCATGAGCGTGAAGGTGGGGCATTCGATGTAAGTCTTCATCCCCACACGGAGCTCGATCAGCGAGTTCCACCACAGCGGATGTTTGAATGACAGAGGGATTCCCATCGAGAGGAACAGGGTTCGAGCTGCCCGAACGTTGAACGATTGAGGCACCGGCAATTGTCCCGCGTTCGTCATGTTCGTATCGATTCGATCAACTCCCCACAGACCGATCGGCACGACGAACAGTGAGGTGCGTTTCGCTGCGTACTTGTGGTTTTCTCGGATGGGGTGATTAGGTTCGACTGGTACACGTGACCAGATCACATCGGCGATCAGTTCCAGCACGTTCGCCACTATCGGCATTTTTTTCCTCCAAAAAAGAAACGGACTCGCAGAGGTGGAGGCGATCCGGAAGCACCCGGATGCGGCACACACCTCTCGAGTCCGTTTGTCGGTGGTCGAGAGTTTTAGATTTGGATCATTCGAAGAGAAAGGGGGAAACGCGAACCACGTTACAGCCTGGTCGGGATTTTCTCAAGGGCTACTTTCGTAACCTGGCCGCGAACCTGGGCAGTCTTCGAATGCTCACGTGGTGGTCTCGCCATCCTTCAGACCGCGGGGTGACGCCGGAGGAAAACATCGGGGTGCGACCGCACCAGCATTTGCAATCACCGAGATGCCAGCGAAGGCGAGTGCAGTGATGAACCCACTCGACTCCGTCGATCACGGTGTGCCAGGTGCGACCGCAGTGGAACCAACTCATCGGCTCACGACGTTCAGCCGCGGCGGTGGGAGTGGTTTCACTTCGGTGACGGTGAAGGTGATGAGGTGGCCATCGCGAAACGTCGCGCGGATCTCCGACACCGGACAATAGAGCTTGTACTTCTCGCGCAGCTCGGGGATTTTCGCGCGAACTTTCTGCACACGCTCATTCGACGGGATCGTCGGACCTTCCTCACGCACGTGATCGCTTTGCGTGGTCGTCTTGCGATGCGATCGGAGCTGCACTTCGAAGGCAGCCGACGAGAGTAGAACCACCTCGATGAGTAGCTCACCCCAAAAACCGGGGATCGCGCACTGGATCAAGGCATCCTCGATGCGCTCGGTGGGGATCTCGACCTCGTTTTTCGGATCCATTGCTCTCAAGAATCCTCGAACTGTGTTGCAAAAGCAAGAGTTTCGCGGGTTCTGGCACTGCTGTGCACACCCTCCCGCAGCGAAAACCGAAACTCGACGGAAAGCGCGCGGAATGTACTGTAATTAACCTACGGTACCGGCGCGGTTTTCCCTCGACACTTCTGCTTGCTTCCGTGCACGATTTCGGTGCGCTCGCGCTCGATCCAACCGATCTTGAGTGCGGCCATTCGCCGGCGCCGATCTGATTTTTCATCACCTCACGGCGCCGGCTTAGAAATTTCGCGTCCCGAACTGGTCAGGAGAGCGAGCGGAGAACCGTGGGGGCCATTCGAGAGCTTTCTCGACCAGGACGGGGCGCGAAATTGAGTTCTTCGATGTTTCTCGACAATGGCCTCGCCTTCGCTTCAACTCGGGTGCACCACTTGCGGGAATCCCTACCAGATGCGGCGCTTCACCATCGGGCACGGCGACCAGGCGATTTTTAAAACCATCAAGCACATGCAGCGACTCGCCTTCGGTCCTGAAGGCGTCGGACACCCACAGGTGCGCATCGCAGCGATCGAAGCGGTGCGCGGCGCGATCAAAAGCGTCGACGAGATCGACCACGTGCTCACGTGGGTGAAGCGAAACATCGAATTCCGCGGCGAGCATGCTGAGACCTTGCAGTCGCCAGTCGTGACGTTGCAGCTTGCGGCCGGCGACTGTGACGATCACTCTTCGCTGATCGCGGCGATGCTCGAGAGTCTCGGCTATCGGACTCAGTTCAAGACGGTCGCGACCAGGCCGGATGATCCACAGTTTTCCCACGTCTACGTGATCGTGAAAGACAAGCGCAATCCCGGCCAGTGGATCGCGATCGATTCGACCGTCGGGCAAAGTTTTGCAGGATGGGAACCCCCCATGATTTACAGACAACGCACTTATCCGAATCCGCGGCGCACGCTCGGTGATCAGCCGGCGCTCGTGCCCTTGCCTGCAGCGGCACCTACAGGCCTCAGTCCCACGGAACAGATGCTCTACGACCTGGCGGCACCGTTTGCTCAGGCGGGCGCGGCTCAGCTCGCCTATGGTGGCAACGTTGTGCAGCCGGGCACTTACCCGGGGAGTTTTGGACAGCCCGGGTTCGCAACCGCGGCACCGGCCGCGTTCGGTGTGCCGACATGGATCTGGCTCGTCGGGCTGGTCGGTGTTGTGTGGGCTGTGTCCCGGGGGTGATGGGTGACTTATGCCGTCTCAGTTCGCCGACGACAGCGCCGTGGCTCTCTGGGCCCGCCCGCCCTTGCTCTTGGAAACGGGCTCGGGCAAGACGACGGCAGTGGATTCGACTGGTCGAACTTCGCGACTTCGGTTGCGAGCTCGGCCGCGACGAGTGCCGCGGCCGCCGGTGTCAATCTTCTAAAAAACGTCGGAGCACCGAAAGCGCCGACGGTGATGGTTGCACCACCGACCACCGCCAGCACTCTCGGCTTACCGTCGACGGTGCCTGTGTACGTGTGGGCCCTCGGTGGTCTCGGCCTGGTGATGATTCTCGTGCTCGCGATGCGCAGGTGAACGAATGTATCTAGTCGTCGCACAACCCGGACTCGGAGCTTACCGCGGGCAGATGGCCAGGCATCTCCCAGTACAACGACAGCGCGCGCTGCGCGGCTGCGCACCCTGCACGCTCGGCAACTATCGCCGGCGGCCACAGCACACACTCGGGGCGAACGTTGCAGCGCAGACCGGGGTCTCTGCAGCTGCCACCGCGGCGACGTTCATTCCTGTGGTTGGACCGGTACTCGGTCCGCTGATCGGTGCGATCGGTGGGCTGTTCTTCGGTGCATCTGCAAAACGGGCAGCGGAAGCGAAGACGGAAAACTCCGCGGTCAATCAACTCATGCCGGCGGCGATTCAGCAGATCCAGGCGATCGTCGCGTCGGTCAACGCCGGCCAGCTCGATACCGCTACCGCCAGTTCTCAGCTCGATCAGATCGTCGCGGGGTTTCAGCAGACGATTCAGCAGTACGCATCGACACCGGGATCCGCGATGCGAGCCTGCACTCCGGTACCTGGTGGCGCGTGCGCGAATAGCGCCGGCTACGGAAACGAGAAGTGTGACAGCGGGTGCACCGTCGGGTGTTGCATGCTCTGTCAGTGGCTCATCCCCACCGTGTGCCGGATCAAGCAGCTGTTCGCCTCGAGCGGTGGAACGATCTCGATCCCGGCCACCGGGAGCTCGGGTTACGGCTACACCGGCACGAGCGGCTTCTCTCTGACTTACTCACCAGCGGGGGCGGCTGGTGGCATCGGCGGTGCACTGAGCTCGCTCACGAGCGGAACCATGCTCGGCTTGCCAACGTGGGTTTGGCTCGTCGGTGGTGGCGGCCTCGTTTTGGTGCTCTATCTCTCGCAAGGAAACAGGTGAACATTGTGAGTTATCTCTACACTGGTCCCCCACTTACACCGACGAAAAACGGAAAGCCGGCACCGGCGACAGCACCAGCGACGCTCGGTGCTTACCGCGGTCAGATGGTGACTCGTGGTCGACGCGCACTGCGCGGTCTTCGCGGGCTCGGGCTTCCGATGAAAACCGTGCGCGATCTCGGTCTTCCGGTGAAGGTCGCGCAATGGGGAAACACCCCTGCAAACACGATGCCGGCGTTTCACCGGCCGACAGGGCTGACTCCGATCTCGCAACCTGCAGCCTTCGGTCCGCAGTATCCGGTCTCGGTGCCGATCTCTCCGACACCGTTTCAGTTGCAATTGACAAACGGGACTCAGCCGGCAACGCAGACCGTTCTTCCTCCGACGAGCGTCGACCAGGTGCAAGACGGAATGAATCGCCGGCGGTGGCGTCGTGGGCAGACACAAAGCTCGACCTCGACACCTTATGGGCCGTCGACGGTGTGCACGATCGATCAGACCGGAGCTCGCGTGTGCAGCGAAGCGAATGCGGGCGCGTATCCGCCTGGCGCGCAGCCGGCGAGCTCGACGATCGTACCGCCGGCAAGCTCCTGCGTGAACGTGGATCCGACGACCGGCGTGTGTCTTGATTCTCAGATCCTCGCGGCGCAACAGGCAGGGATCACAACCGCGGCCGCGCCATGCGTGACCGATCCGACGACCGGTCTCTGCACAGCACCAGCGACCACCGTGGGCGGGATCGATCTCACGACCGTGCCGTCCTATGTCTGGTACATCCTTTTCG